>Ga0209273_10000527_pt1 | contig 47452 bp, 84 predicted proteins | sample tdAd471_FD_187126 | JGI IMG/M metagenome (GOLD analysis project Ga0209273, IMG submission 187126) | Marine sediment microbial communities from the Atlantic coast under amendment with organic carbon and nitrate - tdAd47.1 (SPAdes)... | ecosystem: Environmental > Aquatic > Marine > Coastal >...
CTTAACAATGGCCGTTGCTGCATCGCCTACTGCAACGGTATTTGAAATACTGGCAGCAAGCAGAGTAATTGTAACGTCATACTCCTGCTTAAATGTATCGCTGTTTCCGTCGCCAGTATGCCTGAACACTGCAACCGGCGTATTTTGATTTAAGTCGTCATCGTGCCATCTGTGGTATCTGGGAGAGTACCCAGAAAGCAGGCCAAGGTTATCAAGGTACAATGCCGTTCTCTCCAATACTTCGGTACTCATAGCCCCATAACCCTTTTGATAATGGCATCGGCATCTTGCTGGATCATCTCAGTAACGCCTTTCTCAAGAAATCTTGGCTCACCATTAGGCGACCACACAAAGCCGAGTCGTTTCGGTGAGCGCGGGACATTCAGCCCTTTCAGCTTGCCCTGAGCCTCATGCACGTAAATGGCATAGTTTGCACCATATCCAAGCTCACCCCGTACAATATTGCCAGTAGTCGTCACCTTGCGATACTGGCTATTGATCAGGTTAGACGTGGCCACTGGTGTCAGCTCTGCCGAGTACCCTTGAGCGGCAATCATCAGTTCTGTGATAACACGCTCAAGATCAGGCCCCGCCATGCCATTGAGCTTCCGGCGCAGCTCCTGAAATACCCTTGTATCACCTGTGACTGTGGCGGCCATTAGACGCCCAGCTTCTCGCCGTTACTTGAGCCACCACCAATACAATTGTCTGTTGCTTTTCTAATATTCGTTACCTTCATGTCATCACCATATACTCAGTAGGCTCAGAAAACTGACTCATATCAAACTCAGTCACCTTTCGGATGATTTGCGCTTCTGCGTCACTCGGGTTAGGCACAGCAGTCTGATCACCCTTGGCGATATACCAACCACGTTGCAATTCCTCTAGCGTAAAGAACGTGGAAGCAGGCACAAACTCGACGCCCTCATCATCCTTCTGTGTATCGCCGGTATCTTTCCACACGGCATCCACTAGGCGAGGCGAGCTAAACGACGGCTGTCCGTAAGGATCGCGTCCTGTCATCTCCCACACAGTGATCGTGTTCGTATCCCAATAGGTCATTACCACCAGCTCCTACGGCGTCCGCTACGCGGGTAGATGTTGCCTTTGCGCCCGCCTGGGCCTGTTGATGCTATGTAGGTGGTGCTGTCACGCTGAAGCAAGCTAGTGACGCAGCCATACTCATCAAACTGCAATACCTGAGAGCCCCAAGGGCTGGAGTCGAGGCCGCTACCGCCCTCTCGATACGTGCGACTTGCGCCCGTTGGTGAGCGCTCAGACTGGACGTTGCCCTTTGCCGTACCATAGACCATGTGAGCCGCGCCATACAGCTTCAGTAGCCGCTGAGTGGCGTCAGGTACGCTATTGGCGTCAAGACACGCGTCCGCTTGGTCCAGCGTTGCAATAATGTCGTCAATGACCGAATCCGGCAGCGTCGTAGGCTGCACGGCCTTTACGTCTGCGGCTGTGATTGTAACTGCCATTATGGGATCTCCGTGCTGATTTCGCCTTCGTACCACGTCAGAAAGTATTGGGCACGAGCAACGCTGCTTGATGTGTTCTCAATCTGAATCAGAAATGAGCTATTTGGAGGGACAACGCGCTCATAGCCTTCAGGTATGGACGATGCCACTCTTTGTCCTTGAGCGCCACCTCCGAAAAAGTATTCTGGTTCGCCGGACAGCGTGCCAGTGTCGCTAACCGTTACATCCTTGGTGGCTGTCACGGTCGTTGCAACAGGCGCTTTCAGGTTCCAGTTGCTGATGGTTAGCGGCGTACCACCTGATACCGTTGGATTAGCGTAAATCCTGAGCGCCAACTCTTCCCCGATATAATCAAAGATTCGCAGCTTGGTTAGTACGGTTTTTGCGCCAATGCCGAAATAAATGTTCCGAGTGCCGCCAGACGGGATAGTTGCGCCCAATGGCCAAGCCGTCCGAATGTAATACTGCACGCCGTTCTTGATGTTCAGCTCCGTAAAAGGCTGAACCGTGATGGCCTTATTGCCATCAATAATGCGGCTGTCTGAGAACGGATTAAGCCTAATTGCTCCATCAGTATCTGCCTGCACATACAGCGTGACAGGCCCGCCACTTGACCAAGCCCATGCGCCGGATTGCTCTCCGTCTACCTTTGCCTCACGGCCAAACGGGATGCGCGTACCAACTTCACCATCCGGCTTTGTTGCAGAAAGCGACAACCGAACATCACCCCCAGAGCCAGCAGGCACAATCAGCAAAGGCGTTCCGACCTCAATACCGGACTTGGCGTAAACGTCAGTCCAGTCTGGGCCTATCTGGATGGGGGTGATCGAGTCAGTCATGGTTACAGGCCAAGTTCAGACTTGAGCTTCTTAACACCCCAGCGGCCATCTGGTTCTTCGCCAGTCTGGTCCTTGTAGAGCGCTTGCAGCTCTTCCAGTTCGTCGTTGTTGGGAGTTGCCACTTCCAGCTCTTTCGCGGGCTTTGACTCCATAACGTTCTTGACCTCACCAAACCGCTGCCAGTGCGATGGCGGCTGGCTGTTCAGGTTCAACTTTGAACCCGGCATGATCATGCGACCATCAATCTTCAGGCCCAATCCGGTTACGTGAAATTCGCGCTTCATGTCTTAAAACTCCAGCAGTTGTGCAACGATGTCAGTACCGCCAGTGACGGCAATAGTGCCTTGCAGGTACTTTGAGATAGTGTCGAGCTGAATGGCCTTGATCTCACCGTCAGCAATCGGGCCAATGTCGTAGCCGCCTGATACGTCCACGTTGCCAACGCCTCTAACAGGTACGGTAGTGCCGCCGTCGCCATCAATGTTGACGGTAAGCGGGCCGCCTGTGCCGTTGTTCAGCACCAACACCTGGCGCTTGGATGAGTTGTAGGTGAACGTGTCAGATGCAGTGAGAGTGGTTTCGGTCACGTCTTTCGCGCCCAAACCGGTCATGTCGGTTGCTGTGATGGTTGCCATTGGAGTGCCCTTGTGGTGAATATAGGTCAATTATACAGCAAAAGGCCCTGAGTTGTAGTCAGGGCCGGTGAAATGAGTTATGTGGCGTCGGAGAGCCATTCTAGGGGTTCGGTGTAAATCATGCGATTACACTTCTTTGCATTCAGTGACCTAGGAATAACTTGCAGGTTCCATCCTGTGTGCAGTCCGAAAGCTTTCCTTGCCATTAATGGAATACAGTGATCTATCTGCCAGTCAAAGCCATGAAGCCTTGCCCTTTCGTCAACCAAAGAGACGCATTCAGAATGGACAAATTCATCAAATTCAGAGTAGTAATTTGGCACTCTCTTTTTCTTTTCCGCCTGCCTTAAATCATTGTAGGCTCGAGCTTTGTGTCTATTTTCCATGTAATGCTTGCGCCTTGTTTCATTTATCGCGTCTCTATTGTTTAAGCCCCACTCTCTCGCCTCTGCCCTTCTCTTCTCTGCATTCTTCCTGTAGCTTTTCTTTCTAATAGAGGATAGCTTGTGCTTGCTCTTTTCTCGGTATCTGCGCGCGTACATTAAATGCTTTTCTGGATCTTCGTGATATCTCTTTCTATTCGCTTCTCTCAGTTCCTCTCTGTGTCTTTCACGAAACTCCGCCTCGTACTTTTTGTACCTATCAGGGTCTTCTTTTCTGTATTGATTCAGTTTCAGCTTAAGGCACTCGCTGCACCCTCCCCCAGCGTATCGAAAAGCAATATGCCCGCGCTTACACGGAATGCCTGTAAAGTATTTGTTTTTTCCGAGGGCTTTTGCTTCTGAATTACTTTTTGGCAACTGATTGTTATCCATCAGCTTCTCCATTTCGTCAAGACCGACTAATATGGTATCACAAAAAATCCCCGGTGTTGCCCGGGGACTTTCGTCAGTGCCTATATTTTACGGAATTTCCCGCGCATATAGGACTCCAGATTTTCCTGTATAGTCGGATTTTATTTCGAGTCCGACATTTGACCAGGTCAGGAAGTTGTAGTTGTCGAACGGATTAAATCGCTGAAGCGGAACCGTAGTAACAGCCATGCCCACCAGCGGGCGGATGAACATGCTATCCAGAACCACGCCAACCACTTCGTTGCCAGACAGGCTACGGTCCATCTTGATGTCAGCAACACCAGCCAGCTCGCGCAGGGTTTGCAGCACGGTCTTGCCGCTGTCACCCGCGTCGGTGCCGTAGTATTGCTCAAAGTTGGACTCAATCTCTGCCGAGATGTACCAAGTGATGTCATTGGCGACGTTGTTGGTAATCCGCAGGCTATCCCGCATGCTGATCCAAGCCTTCCGGATGGCAGCGGTATCAGTGCTGGTGGCGAAGTTGATGTTCAGGCCGTCCGCGTCCAGATCGACGTCCACAGTCTTCGTGGATGTCTTGATACCGTAGGCACTGGTGCCCTTGAACGATACGTCAACACCGTTGTAGATGTGGTCGGCGATCTTGTCCTGCATGGCGCGTACTGCGTTCGCCTGGTCATCAATCAGACCGTCGAAGCCTTCAGACCGCTGACCTTCCATCTCCATCCACTGACGGCCAAAGCTGGTCTGATGGATGACTTTGATGGAGCTGTCATAGTCGTAATCGGCCTTATCCAGCTCTGCCGGGGTCTGCCCACTCAGGGAGCTGGTCACGATGCCGGAGTCAGACGCACGGCGGTAGATGTGCTCTACTTTCCCTACAGGAAGCGACTTGGCCAGAGGCATCAGGTCGTTCATGAGAGTCAGGTTGTTGGCGCGCATCAGTTGCTTGGTCTGGTTCTCGAACTCCCGATATACGTCCTGGGGGATGATCGCGGCAGCGTTACCAGTGAAGCCAGACTGGCCACGGTTGGTTTCTACCAGATGGGCGTTAGCCTTCCAAAAAGCGTTTCGCATCTGGGTAACGTGGTTATACTGGGCCTTGTGGTTCACACCACCCATGCCCTTTTCGAAATCTTTGCTAAAGTAAAGCATTATCAGTTACTCCTTATGCGGTAGCCGGGTAGCCAGCGGTTGCGACACGAGCGCGAACGCGGGCAGTTGAGCCAGAAGGCGAAGCGGCCTCTTCAGCGTAGAACAGGACAACTTCAGGAGTTGCGCCGGTCACGGTGGCTACCTTGCAGGTGCCATCGCCGTTTGAGGTCAGCGGAGAATCAGCAGCAACGGTCTCACCATCGGCCACAACAATGTTGTAGGTTTCGCCAGGCTGCGGCCAGAAAGCGCCGGAGTCTTGGCCAACGGTCAGAGCATCGGTGACGCTCTTCTGCTCGATGATGTTCATGTCGGCAATGCGATATGCGCCACCTTCACCCTCGCCGTCGTGGTTGACCCACTCGCCAGAGGACTCAAGTACCAAGTGGCCCGGCAGAATGGTCTCGCCAGAAGCTACAGGGCGCTCCTGATAGATCGGCTTTACTTTGTCAGCCGGACCAGAGAAAACAACGTTTGCAGTAGTCATGTTCTACTCCTTATTCCGGCAGGTCGTCAGACAGTTCGTCGGACTTGTTGGTTTGGTGATAAGCCGGAAAGATACCGTGTACGCCAGCAGGCTTGGCTTTCGCGGCCAGCTTTTGCAGGGCGTTCACATCAAGGCCCTTGGCGGTTTCTTCGTCCAGCAGATCAGCATTCACCACCTGCTCAACAAGTCCGGCTTTCTCGACTTCGTCACGCTTGGCGGCGTTGGCTTTCATCTCTTCGACTTGATCGTTCACCGGCTTAACGGCGGCGTCCAGATCCTCTTTGGTAAGCTGGTTAGACGCAAGCTGCTTAACCTGCTCCGCCAGCTCATTGAATTGCTCTTCAGTGATAGGCATCTCGCTATCCTCATCGTGGTTTACAGACATTGCGTCTTCAGGTTTACCGCTCACCAGACCGCGAACGGCCTCGATGATACGATCTTTCATGGCATCGAAGCGGGACACGCTGTCTGACCGCTCAATGGCCTTCATGAGATGATAGGCGGCATAGTCTACGCCTTCCTGTGCTTCTTCGGTCATCTCACTCATATTCAGTGTGTAGTGCTGAACTTCGATCTCATCACCAGCCGAGTTAACCATCATGCCCACGCCCTGTTCTGGCGTAGCGGCTCCTGGCTCATTCAACAGGATTGCATCATGGTCAAAGTCCATATTACGGGCGATCCAGTCGTAGTCCTCCTGATTATCAACCATCTCAGGCTCAAGTAGCAGTCCGGTGGATGTGTGGATAGGCTCGCCTTTGTTGATGGCTTCCAGCAAGGCGCGGCCTTTCTCGGATTCCTTGGCGCGGGCAACGTCGATTACCTTATCCAGCATGACGCGGTTGCCTTCAATGCGGACGTTCTCATTCCAAGCGCCAATCCAGTATTCGTTGATTGCTTCCGGCTCCATGGCAGAGACGTATTTACCGTTTACCATTGGATGGCCAGCAGGGGCAGGCTTTCGATTTAGGGAGGCGTAAGACTTTTGGATTTCATCGGCAGGGTATAGGCCGCGATTCATGACCACTCCGAACGGGAGTGTGGCGGAAGGCACAATGATTACGTCACGCTCATTGCGCTTCTCTGTACGGATCTTGTCCGCATTGACCTTGGTCGTTACGTTCACCCGCAGCATATTGGATTCCCGCTTGAAGTATTCGATCTGGGCAAGGCGTTTATCGGCCTCCGCTTTTGTAGGCTTGCATTCCAGTTTCTTGCCGTCTTTTGAGTAAATGCAGTATTCCGCGCCTTCCTTGCGGACGACGTTGGTCTTAAGTTGTGCGTTGCGGTTTACCTGCATATAGCCATGACCTACAGTTTTCTGTATTGTATAGCATTAGCGGTTATATGTACAACAAGGCGTAAAAAAGCCCTCTCGGTGGAGGGCTTGGTGGTTACTGGTTACGATCGCTCTTTTCATTCAGCGTAGCAGCGCTCACAACAATTGCACTTTTCATAATACAAGTCATCTGGGCCGCAAACGTTTTTTGCCTGCTTTTGAGGACAATAATCTAGCTCTGCCCCTTCCTGCTCTCCACAGGATTCGCATATACTCATATTAGCCCCTCCGTCGGCTGGGGTGGTTAGCAGAACCTCACGTATCCAGACTGAGAGCCATCAAGAAACAGCCGCTTCATGTCAAAATACTTTTCTTTGAACCACTCATTATCATGGTTATCCGCCGCATCAGAAAATGACTCAAAATCGTCAGCTAATTTTTTGCAGCACTCGGGACCTATGTAACCCTCGCAATCGCTGAAATTTATTAGTTCGTAGAATGGACCTCCGTCAGAGTTTAGAGTAGCGACAAAATGCGGGTGGTGGAATGCATAAAGCCTACCCATGAAGTCGTTTTCTCCTGGTTTAGGCTCTTCTGTATTCTTTGGCGCGTATCCAGCTAATTGGGCCAGCATTTCTCTAAACACCCCATACCTACCATACCCGCAGCCAAAGTGCGCATCAGATAGCTCTCCTTCGTAGTATTCACCATCAACAAGGCTGCCCAGCCTGTCTGCGAAATGTCCGCCGAATACGCAATCCAAGTCATCAACCTCGCTAACTTTTGGATCTTCTATCCTTTTTGCGTTTTTAACTGCATAAACATCAAGTCCCATTACTATCTCCTTATTAATCAAAAACCCGAACTCAGCCTAACCAAGCTCGGGCGATCCGTCCAATAACAGTTTGATCTAAGAATCTATGCCGCCATAACCAAGGCGCTCTTTGGTCTGCAGAGCCTTCTGTTGCGCCCTGTCGTTAAGAAGGTTGCCGTTTTCGTCTACCAGCACGCCGACCTGGGAGCAGCGACACTGAATCGAGTTTGACGCCACGCTGTACCACTCGCGCACCTCATCCGTGGTAAATATATCGCCATGCCTTGCGATATGCCAACTACGTGAAGTGGGCAGCAACGCAGATAGGTGCATTAGCCGCGTCCGAATCCCTAGCCTTTCCTCGGCATCCTGGTTCTCATCCCAAACCGCTCTACGCTGCGCCCCCGTAATCTCTGTCCGCGCTATCCGCTCTGCCCTGGACTGCGCAACGTCGAACCGATCACGGATAGTTCTAGCAGTCTGTAGCGGGTTCTGGCCATCCTCTACAGCCTGAGACAGTACACGGTTTAGGTCTGCTCCGGTCTGATCCTCAAAGCCCTGCATCTGCTCAAAAACCCGCGCCCGCACGAACGCCACGCGGGTCTGGTAAGGACTGGATGCGAGAACGCTGGAAATGTTGCGCTGATAGTCTTGTGTGAGCCCTTGCAGGTTCGTCACTGCGTTGGCCGTGCCCACCTCATAGCCTTGCACTGACTCATCCGTTACAGCCGTGCCTAGCGTCTCGCGTAACTTGGCCTTGATTTGGCGGATGATGTCGGCAAGGCGCGAAACGTCAATCAGGTACTCGTAACGGCGTCGGTTTACCGTGTACTCGTTTACCGGCACCTCAGACCATAGCTGCAAGGTGAAGCGCTGCGTCTCTTTCAGTGCCTCGCGAATACGCTTCTCTGCCCGCTGAGTTCGGCGGGTTTCGGCTAGTGGACTCTTAGCGTTGCGCGGAAGGACTGGTTCAGCCACCACGCTTCCAACCTAGCAGCACGTACAGCGGACCAACTGTTATAGATGTCGCAACATATTGGCTGGCCGCATTCTCATTAGATTGAATAACCCTTACAGCGATAATGTAATGCTTCCTGTTTTCGCTATAATCGTCGGCAAACCATCCAGTCTTTGCAAAAGCGCCACCAACAATAAGTCTGCCAAAGGTTTTTACGAAGCTCTTTGTTTCCTTGTGCAGATCCTTCATTCCTCACCCTCCCCAAACGTAGCCACATCCCCGCCACTAAACTCAAACCCGCCCGTATCGGCAATCTGCTCAGCCGTAAACGGTACAGGCTCCCCGCTTCCCATCATGTTGCGGTTAGTCTCGGACATCTTCTTAGCGTTGTCCAGCTTCTCGGACAGGGTTTGCTCTGTCAGGTCCGGCCAATCAAGATACCAATCCTTTTTAGGCTTGATCACGCCAACCTGCATTAGATAGCGGATGCAGTCATTGATCTGCGGAATGACGAACGTTTCGCGTCGGCTCATGACGATAGAGTCGTATTCCTTCGCGTCTTCCGTACTGGCCCGCTCACCGGTTTGGTTGCCGATCAACACAGGAAGTGGATAGTTCTCGCTGGCTGCGGCTTCCTGGAGTGCGATATTGAAGAACTCTTTCGGATCAGGCAGCGTAATGGTCAGGTTCTGTGCGTCGATGCCCTGAAGGCTTAACCCCTTATCCAGTCCGCTGTTAAAGTCCGCAAGCACCTCATCCAGCTTATCCGCCATGCCTTCAACGTCAGTGCCGAGCATCTTAGCTAGATTAGGCAGGTCTGCTTCCTTGTCAATGTTCAGCTTCATGGGTGCGCGGGCCGTCTTCCAGAAGCCCTCACCGCCAGCGCCTACGATCTTCTCGCATGTAAGCAGAGCGTTAAAGCCGCCCTGCAAGCACGGAACACCGTAGATAGTCCCATCGTCCGCACCCTCCGCCCAGATTTGCACACGGGAGGGGTGCACGGTCATCACGCGCCCCGGATTCTGCCCGGAATGATCGCCGATAGCCGTTTCGTTAAACTGATACATGGACGGCTCGCCATAGGTCGGGCTTTGCGGGTTCGTGTCCCACTGTGACGGCTCAAGCTGGCTTTCGTAGCATGGGATAACTTTGACTAGGCCACGGATGCCGCCTGGCACGCGATCAACCGGCTCATCTGGCCGCTTGTTGTCCGCAAATATGTAGATCAACCCGGAATACTTGCCCACACGGTTGCGCATGTCCGTTCCTTTGAGCATCTTCCAGAAGCGGGTTCGGTCGAATAGCTCTTTGACTTCCTTTTCCCATGGCGTCGAGTCGTGCGGGTCTTCGCTTTCCAGCAGCGTCGGGTAGGTCTGCCATGCACGGTCAACCTTACGCTCTACCATCGCCTTGGCAATACCGTTGCGGCGATACATCGACCAATAGTCAGAGAACGGAATGAAATCAGGATAGCCGTAGTCAGCCCACGCTGTCGGTCGCTTGGCGTCTACGCTGTACGGCTGGATAGAAGATAGGAAATTGCGCATGAGCATATTGGCTACCAATGCGCGGGCTTGCTGGTTGTCACTCATGGCGGTTACTCGTAACAGTGTTTTCGGTAGTTTACCTTATCTGTGGCGCTTTTTCAGTAGCATTCCGACTTGCGGACCCCTCTTCTCAAGAGCGAATGCCATCATTACGGAGTCAGCCAGGTTAGGCGATTTTGTGCCCTCTGGTGCCTTGTTGATCTGAACCTTTCCGCGCGTCGATTTCTTGTATGTTGGCTGGCTTAGCTCTGCCTGCAATCGGCTTAAGTGCTGACACTCGCTACTTATGCTAATCAAGTCGTCAGGCGTCCAGTCTTTGCCCTGCGTGATCGCCTCATGGGTTCGCTTAAACCGCTCCCGAAGATGCCACCAGCACTGAGCCTTGTAGTTGTCGAAGAACTGGCCATTTGTGCGGCCCTTTATGTAATCCTTATCCTTATCGACAACTTCGCTACCGCCGTGGAACGCCTCTACTTCAACCTTGTTTTTGCGGTCCTCATTGATAGCCCTTGAATCACCGCGAACGCCAGCGCCGAGGCCGTCAGAGTCATATCTGATTGTGTAGCATTCCCACTCGTCGCAGTGGTCGAACGCCTTTTGTGTCGTACCGTATATGTCTTCTACGCTTGATCCGTGCCACTCTCTAACGTCGCTAACCATGACGCCATTTCGCAAGGTTTGCGCATTGCTGTCCTTGCCGAGGTCTGCCACGTCTAGGGCTGTCAACTTCTCGCCAGTAGGATCAAAGCCTAGCTTCTTGTGTGCATCAACTGCTGACTGCACCCACGCTGACGGAATCAATACGCCATCAATAGATGCGCTAAAATCTATGTCTATTTCTTGAGCGACAGTAACGGGGTCAAGAATTTCAAGCTGCTTAGCGTACCAGCCTTCATCTTTACGCGGATCTTCCCGCCAATGAAAGCGGAAGGTATCGAACTTCCCAGATAAGACGCGCTCGGCAAACGGGTTGGCCAGCCCGTTAGGGGTTGATATATCAATACGGCAGTTTGTAGTCTGGGATAATGATGCTTCCACTAGCTGAGGGCGCTCAAGAAACGCGGACTCATCCACAAAGTATATGGACGCACGATCACCACGGCCTATCCCGTCGCCAGCCTCACCAACCATAACGGAGCCGGTAGAGGGGAACTTTATGCGCATATGCGGATCTGTTACGCCTTGCTGAAAACCACCCCTGAACTCTGGCGGCAACAGCTTGCAGAACATGCGCCCTTTGTAGAATAGGCTTTTGGGTGCGCCAATCTTGTCTACGTATTCTTCTTTACGGCTACCGAACCCGATAACCAGATCATCGTGTGTAATGCAGAGGGTGCATCCTAGCGCAACGGACAGCCATGACAGCCCCATGTCACGACTCTTCACCGTTGGGCCTGGGTTCTGCTCTCTCCAATTGCGCAAGGCCCACTCAATCCACTCCACTTGTCGCGGGAACAGTATAAACGGGATCATTGGCGGGAGGTTGCGTTCTGCGTTGCGCGGGTCGAATGTGCAGCCCCAATCGGTTATGAACTGAGCAGGATTGTCACGATAGAAAGCAAGCAAGGCCGGAAGTCTTTCAGGTTTGGCCCTGATTCGTTCCAGCCTCTCAGCCCGTTCTGCAAACACGCGGGAGTAATCGGGGTTGCGGTAATCAAACCACTCAGGAGCCATCCATCATGTCCTGATACGCTCTAGCCGCATCTTGCGGGCTCATGTCTTGCGACGGTTTGACTGTGGTTGTTTGCTTTACTTCTGACTTCTCGGACAGACCAAGATCACGAGCAATGATGTTGGCATTTAGCAGGTCAGCGGCAGCCCCGGCAAACTTCTGGGAATAGATGACTTCTTCCGCCTTGCGTACGACATCAGAAAAATCATCTTGTTTCCGCCATTGCCCCCATGTCTCTCGGGTAATATCAAGGAACAGGCAAAGGCCGCTTAGCGTCATAGCCCGCATCTTAGGCATTGTGCCTTCTGTAACTTCGCCTTGATAGCTAAACAGCTTTGATTCCCAGAGAGGGTTATCTTCTACCCACTGGAAGTATTCACAACAGGCATCCCACAAGGCATCCGCAGACGCGAACAGCTTATCTCGCCCATGCTTTGTTCTGGCTTTCCAGAATTGATTGCCTTTTGGTGCTGCCATGGATACCTCTTAACCGTAATACTTGGCTACTTTAACCACAACATCAGGAGAAGTCGCACCACTCAGCACCACATCGAACGGCTGCTCAGCGGGGAAGCCGAAAGACTGCGGATACTCAGGCGCGGCAGTGAATGACCAATCGGTAGCGTTGTCCGGAAGATAATCATCGTTCTCATCTTTGAACTTGAACTGGATAGTTCCGCCGCCAAGATCAGCCGCGCTACCGTCGGATGCGACCATGCCAATAGCATAATTGCCGTTAAGCCCGCCCACTGACTCCGTGGCGTTTGCTGTAAATGTTGCGATTGTCTTCATATCCGCTTCCTCGTGGAGCTGTGCATAATTCGCTTGTGTGATTTTAGCATACGCCTTGGGTTAAATCCTTGTATGGCCACAATCACAAGCAGGCCCTGAACCTGAGTGAGCGGAGAGCCATCCCCATCTTCGGCGTCCATTGTGATGGCGTACGAATCGGCTGCCAGCTCAGGCAACTGGATAGACCATGCCCCGTTTACAGGTGTTGGCGTGTACTCAACAGCGTTAACCGTGACCACTACGTTCTGCGCATCCCCTGCCCAACCAGTGATAACCGGCGTTGTGTCGCCCGTCTGTCGGCTATTCACCCTGATGTTGTAATCCGGAGCCGCCAGCGTAGTCAGCGTAGTGCTAGCAATCGGCCCACGGCCATCATCGTTTACGGCGCTCGTTTCGATTAAGTGTGCAGTGGCAGCGGGAAGGCTGGTAAGACTAATCGGGCTGGTAACTGACTGCCACGATCCGCCATCTACGCGATACTCAAACCCTGTAGCGTCACCGCCCGAATGCGTGAACGGCAGGCTAATAGAGTTATAGGTGATTGTCTCGCTACCATAAACAGGCGCGTTAACTGGTGGTTGCAAAGCATCCGTCGTAAAGCTAAAGCTCTCAGCCGCACCATTGCCAATCGAATTAACCGCCCTAACCTGCCCACTGTAAGCCGTATGAGGATCAAGGGTGGTGATGCTAATGGTTGTCGTGAACGTCGTCCACGCGCCGCCGTTAAAGCTGTATTCGTAGCTATCCGCGTCATCCAGGCTGTAAGTCGGAGACAGGCTGGCAGAGCTCTTGTCCTTGGTGATGGTGCCGATTGTCCATGCGCCTTGAGGAACAACCGTCACAGGAACTTCTACGGTGTACGCCTCCCAATCACCATATACCTGATCGCCGTCATCGAACCAGCGGCCCTCAAAACTGCCCTCAGTGTCAGCAGTAATCAGGCCGGAGCTGTCTACGCTCAGATTCCCGAGGCTATTAACGTCGTCCCACTCAAAGATGTCCCCCGCAACAACGGGGTGTGTTGTTTGATACGCAACACTTGCCGGATCATCCGTAATCGGGTCAACCATCGTGACGCTTGGGTATACCGTCCCAGCATACGCGCCGAGGTACGATACTTGTACTGTGCGGCTCGATAGGCTGGAGACATTAACCGTTGTCATGCGTTGTCCTCAAGGTTCTGAGTGAACACAAAGCCATAGTTGTTCGAAGCGCTGTAGCCCTCGACTCTCACCGCGTCACCGACTGACCCACTTGAGGCGTTAATGGCTGAGATCACCCCGCTCGCGTCACTTGCGATAGACGAGCCTGAGTAGACCTCTGTTCCGCCTGAAACCAAATTGATGTTGATTGACCAGTCGGACGCCTGAACCGCTGTGCCGTCTTTCTGAACGGTGATTGCGCTAATTCCTGGCACCTGACTCGCTGCCGTGGTCGCCTCTACTAGTGTCGGGCTGGCTTGTACGTTGGGCGTGCCCTCGTCGTCTTCGGCCAGAATGTAGTAATCGTAAGGCGTGTTAGCGGAGCCGGTGCTAAAGACAAGTGTAGCACTATTGCTTGCGGCTCCTGATTTAGCTTCAGGAGCCGCCGAACCCGTCGAGTCTTGGCCGGCCTTAACCTGCGCAGCACTCGGGGCGCTTGCGCCGTTAGCGAGTCGTACGCCATAGATTGTACCTGCTTCGTTCAGTGTGGCTGCAATGCTATGCCCTGAATCCGTGGTGTTCGTTACGGCAGGCGCGCTGGTGAAGGTTGGTGCCGTGGTGTCGGCGGCTGGAGTTACCTCCTCAATATACCACGACTTAACATACACTGACCCGCCAGATATTTCTCTTCCCTGTAGATCAATACTGGTAACGCCAGAAACTTGAAACTCCCTTGGAGTCTGACTGGCATCATTTGTCTGTATAAATTGCTGCTCGGTGCCGCCATTAACTCGAAGAGAAATTGTACGCCCACTATTTGGGTTTGGAGCCAGCACAACAACCTTATACGTTTTCGCAGAGTCTAGGCCGCCAACTGTGCCGCCTGACTGCCAAGTTCCGCCAGAAACGCGCCAGCAATCATCGCTCAGCTCGTCGTCCCACGTTGCGACAGTCCATGATGGCGGTGAGTTGCCAAACAAATCGTTGAGCATGCTCATTGAAGATGGGGTCGTGAGCGTAAGTGAGCTGGCCTCATCGTTCGGGCCAACTACAGCGGCGTCAGTCAACCCCTCGTAGACTTGGTTAAAGGTCTTGGTCGGGCTGGAAAAGGTGTCTTCGTCAAAAGATGACGGCGGTAGGTTATAGTGAAAATAATAAATCATACCAAGCCCTCTGGTAATCCATTAAGAACCGCAACTCGGCGGATCTCGTAATATTCTTCACGTGCGTCCTGATCTGTCCACTGGCCGCCAGTCCATGAGTCATTGCCGCCAAGGGCAAACGCATTCCACTTCGGCATCGGGTCTGAGGTGGTTTTGACCCATCGAACCGTCTCGCTATCAACAATCAACTGATCGTCCAAATACTGCCGGAAAATTCCGTCTGACGCATTGGGCGCGGAATTCATCTTCACGTAGAAGGCTATCTTGGTAAACGTGCCAGCGGGGCCGAAAACCTGCTCGTGGGTGACGACTCCTTCGGTCGGCAAGAAACCACCGTTCAGCTTGTCAGGAATCTGAGGACTCCCACCTGCTGCAAGATTGCCCTGCATATCGTTAGTCCAGTTCATAGAAATATCGCCAAGGCTTCCTTGCGATATGTCCCTGCCAACGTCGCCAATGTCGGAATTACTCATGCTGTAGTTATCGCCATGAGGGCCGCCCCGGAAAAAAATCCCGTTTCGCAAGCCGTAGTTTCCTGAGACTGCCCAGTCCCAAAGGAACAGTGGCCCTTGCTCGCCACCGCTAAACGCTTGCCAAAAATTGCTAGTCTCACCTGTTGAGCTAAAGATGCGGAATACCTTGGAAGCCGCTGTCGCGCCATCGCCACTTGTCCAGCCGTCCATAAAAGCAATTTCAAACTCGACGTACATTTCATCCGAACCAACTGAAAACAACTTACCAATGTTGGCGTTAGACCCGAAAGTATTTGTCGGATGCCACTCACGCCAAACGCGCAACGCCTTACCTGAGCCGTTTAGGATGGAGGGGGCAATCTCTAGGTTCGGGTTCGCGCTGTAGCTGTCACCTGAATTGTAAAGAGCATCCCAGCCAGTCGGAAGTGAGTCGCCATCCCAGCTGAACAGCGTAGAATCACTAGGCTCTGGCGCTACCCAATCGGCTTGAGCGTCGAACGTGTCTTCAAAAAGCCAATCGCCGGACGGCTGTGCTGGCGCATCATAATCCGACTCAAACCCGCCGCCCTGCTTTGCTCTAAACGGTATCTTTCGCCCTGGATTTTGTTGGTTGATTGCTGGCATGGCTCCGGCCTGTCAAGAGGTTTTGGCCATTATCGCATAAAAAAAGCCGCTGTAATAGCGGCTGAATCTATCGTGGCTCTGTGGCCTTCTAACTTTCCGTGTCGCTGGTACTTGCGCCTCACAGCCGGCTAGTGTTGGGAGTGTGGTGGCCTGCTCGCTCGTGCAGACTTCCAGTTTTATTGATTCGGCTGAAACCGACGACAAGTGAGGGTGAAACACCCGCTATTCGCTACTCGCAGACTTGTCCGCTGCTCACCACACTGAATAGGGCTCTGGCATTCAGCTACAACCGGCATAACTACCCTTCGCGTAAAAACCAAAGCCCTAATCAGTGCCCGCTAGTATCGCCTAACGGGGCGCGTGTAACGTGACGCCTCTCGGCGTGATACAAGTTCGCAACTTGTCATTGCCCGTTAACTATAGCTCAACGTTCGCACTATTTTCAATCCTCCCAAAAATCCTGAACTTGATAGCTGTCAGGAACATCAAAATGATCAGAATAGTCATCATAAAAAATCACATTACACCCCTTGTGCTCCTGAAGAAAGGACAAAAGCATCGCCTCTCTAACCAGAACTTCCTTTCTCTTTAAGTAATTACCAAGCTCAATTGCGTCAGAAAGGTTATCAATGTCTCGAAAAAATTGAATTTTGTCTAAATTCCTCGCAACCTCGCAATCTTTGCAAGCAACACCAGATATTATCCCCATAATCAAAACCTCACAGTCCCAATAACCCCAACCATCTGATGGCTGAATATAAACTTCGGTGATACATGCGCATCATAGCCTATGTACGGGATAGGCGTCGGACAGTAACGCGGGCCGTTGCCATTGTCGCCAAAGCACTCTCGATAGCCGTGGCTTACAGCCGCAATCACGCCAGCGTGCAACCCCTTATAGCTCCACCGGAAGTCATAGCCGATCAAGTGCGTGTCGCGGTTGTAAGAGTTCTTGAAGCGTGCCACCACGACGTTCTTGTAGTTCACGCCAACAAGGTTATGCACCTCGTTATACTCACCCTCGACAAAGTGCTTGCTCCAGGCTCCTAGGTAGAGTTCGTCGGATTTGGCGTTAGCTGAGTAGACCGCCAACACAAGAACGATTACTGACAACACCAAGCACGGAAAGTCTTGCTTTGTTATTTTCATTGGTTGCGCTCCTTGAGTTCGTAGCGGGCAAGGATGGCATCGGCTGCAATTTTAAAGTCTTTTTTAGACCCATAAACGTGAGTTTCTAGCAAATCTGACAACTCCTCCCGCTCCCTCTCGGCCTGGGTTTTGAGGGGGCGGAACCCCGTTCCTTGCGTCCAATATGCGTGCTCACCAGCAATTTCATCGCCATCCTCGTCGATTTGACCGGCGCTGATTTCTGCCAAAAACTTGTGCGAGCTATAGCCGCGAACAGTTGCTCTAAACCACTCGCCATGCGGATTGATCTCACACTCACACCCAACAGGCGGCAACCCCTCACCATCCCATTCGGGATTGTCAGTGGGCTGGGAGGTGGGGCGCGGGATGACCGGCATGTTTGATGGTGAGCGTTTAATGCGATTATCGCCATCTGACTGGAGATGCTTCCAGCTGCCGTCAATTGGATTGAAATAATACCAATCATCGCCAATGCGCTTCCCCCATACGCAGATGCTATTTTCCACGTAATGCGTAGCCCCCTCCGGAGCTTTACTCCAATCAATATCTGTCGGCTTCATGGTTTGTGTCCTTTTGGTTGTGTGGCCGCCTCAGTGGGCGGCTCAGGAATCTCAAGATTAGTTGGCATCCAATGAGTGTCGCCATCTTCAGGATCAACCTCGTGCCATGGATATGGCCCCATGACTCCACCAGTTACGTCAGGATCAAAAATCCATACAAGTTTTTCGTCTCTTGTTGGAAGCCGATCTTTAACACTGATCCAATTTGTCATCGTCAGCACCAGTCATCACAAGGGCCGTCGCTATCATCATCTGACGGCCAAGTTAAAAGGCAAGCAACCGCAATCCAGAATAGCCACCAAAACATAACTAACCGCCCTTAAAGGGCGGCAGCTTCGAGGATTTCGCGGCGCTTCTTGCGGTCGCATGGGTAGAAGCCTTTGCGTACACGCTCAACAATGTCTTTTCGGATAACTTCATCGGTGAATGTGTCTTCGTTGATGGTGCGCGGGCCTTTGGCCATTGCTGCTTTGTACTTTTTGATTTCGTTCTCAAGTGCGTTCATGTCTGTTCTCCGCTGTTGTGTTGTCTCTCTATGGTTCCCATTATCGCAACACTGCCCGGAGTTGTGAAATATCGTTTTGTCATAAGCAGGCGGTGGTTATAACTAATACATGTATAGCTGTATTGGCGAAACCAAACTGTCAAAGCCGTGCAGCTTCCCGCACTCAGAGCAAGACACCTCAATTTGAAGAACAAAGTCAGGGCTAGACGGTGCTTCCATGCCAGGCGAAATTACAATGTAAGATCCATCCTTCATGATAACTGTTGCCATCTTAAATCCGCCACATTGACAGTAATCGCTTTGCACAATCATCACTCAACCTCCCTAACCGGAATAAAATAAACACACTCATACGCATAACTCGGAGCTGGCATCACACTCACAGGCTCCCAGCCGTCAGCCTCCAGGAAGCCAGCGTACCGCTCACACCGCTCACGCTGCCTGCATGGGACGCTGTTATTCATGCCAGTGCAGAGGCGGGCTGGTAGGTTGTGGCCGCGTGGGGCTGGTGGGTGCTGCGTCTTCATGGCTTCCCCGGCTTTACCAGATCAATAATATTCATCGGCCATAACAGCGACGTCCAGACCGCCTCGTTTAGCGTGATCTCTTTGTCATCATAAGCAAACGCGGCATCGATGCCGGTTGCAATTAGGCCGCCGAGCCAGATGTAGAATAGTGGTTCTGTCATCCTTAGCGCTCCAGTTTTGTGAGTAGTTCGGCAGCTTCATTGGTTACCATAACGCGCTTTCTTGCCTGGCTCATGTTGTACTCGCTCGCATTAAGCACACTTACACACTCCCGCAAAGCCTCCACCAGTTCGGCGTGGTGGTTTGGGCGGGTGTAGACAGGAAATGCCTCCCCGTAATACTTCGGATCGCGCCCTTTATCCCCGCTATCAAAAACTTCAAGCTTTTCTGTACCAAGATGAGGTATAAGCCACGCAACTTCTTTCTCGCTAGTATGCTTATCGCTCATTGTGATTCTCCTCTGGCTGCCGCACTGGAGACTTCAACCCCGCCATAACCTCATCAAACGATCCGGCGGGCTGGTGGTTGTCAAGTTTGCGAAGTTCAGATCCATCGATGCAACAGTTCATCCCTTCATCCAAGAGGTCTAGCCTGATCAAACCATAGAATTCCGATGAAAGTCCGATCACCCCAGCTTTTTGACCGATGTATTTTGAATGCCCAGCAGCAACAATCACAACCTCATCCCCAGCCCGCAAAGGCCGTCCGTTGATGTCGTGTCCCAAGATCTCACTCATCACCTGCCTCCTTGTTGATCTGGGCTAGTAGGGCTGCCATGTGCGCTATCGTTTGGTTATCAAAGAATATGGTGCTTAGATGCTCGCTGTTATCAATCTGCACTTCGTGATCTTCGTCAATGCGCCAGAAGACAACAAATTTGCCTGCGCCTGATGCAAACCACTCTGTAGGTAAATCCATCTCATCTCTCCCGTCTGTTAAGTCATTCCTGAATCAAAACGAAATCAACACAAAAAGAACACAACCCGAAATTATAAGCACCCATTTGTTGCCCTCTGCCAATGCATACAGGTAGCCTTTTCCTGCTAACTCTTCGTTAAAAAGAATGGCCAGAGCTGGCGCAACAAAAAAGCACAAGGCCAAAGCAAATAAAAAAACTAAGAACATGATTATCTCCCGTCTGTTAAACCACACCCAAAGGCTACGCTCATGGGGTGCGGTGGTCTAAGACTTTGTGGTTATGGTTGGTTGGGTTGTTATGAATCACTGTGGCGGGTCTTGCATATACTCAAGGAACTCTAGCGGGTCCATCTCTAACGCCATTCTGGCAACTTCCCTGCATTCATTCTCATCTAGCAAGAAAGTAGTATGCTCTACGCCATCAACTTCGAGTGTTTTATTTCCAGATATTTCAAATAGCGCCTTGTCGTATGCGTGCAACCGCTCTTTCAGCTTCTGGATAATGCAGTCGGGGCAATTGTCCGGATTTCTGTCAGACTCAAGAACGTGAACTATGCAAACTGTCATTTCACCACCTCATACCTATCAGACTCAACGAACCCACCGCCAAGCGTAAAGCCTTCAGGAGTTAACCGCTCAACCCTAACGCGCCACTCGCGCCCTGCTCGCATCGTAAACCTTGGAAGCGCGGTGTCCCGAAGGAATCGCACCGTTACCATATTGAGGCGGCTCATAATGCCGCCCTGTATTTGCTTTCGATCTCGTGAATTGCTCTGCGCACTTCATCACAAGGGAGATCGTTGCACATCATGAAGTCCAGTGATTTGTAAAGGGCGGTCAGGCATTCCTGGTCGTGTGGGCGCATGTTCATAATCTTTCTCCATCTCTGTTATGTCTCTCGATGCAGTAATCATCTCAAATCCCCGTCCTGCCGTGAAATACTGTTTTGTCATAAGCCTTGCCGTTCTTATGCCTAAAGGTGTCGGGTGTTCGGTTGCGTTACGCAACTAAATCAAGTCTTTGACGTTATAATCCAGCGCCCTCCAATCCATCGAAGGCCCCTCGCCTCTCTCCAGTCTCCGACACTCAGCATTAAATACCTTCCGTAGCGCCCTCAGATCGTCGTCACGCCATCTTGGCATCTCATGCGGCCCATTAAGCCAGTCAACCATTTCGTTGCCGTAGCGGTCTCTGAGACGCGCCTCGTATTCCTGGGCGATTGTCTCCGCTCCCTTGGCGTTGTTTTTGTCTGGTCTTCGGTTTGCTCTATTGCACCCGCTGCCTTGAAGGTGGCAATTCCGTGGATCAATCCTCAGCTCTGTGCACGCCCCTACTGAACGATAGTGGCCAGCATCCCAAAAACTCCCGCATTGATCACGCCCGCAGGATATGCACGGCCTGCCCTTATCGAGAAGTCTTATCATCTTCCGGAAGGCCGCCTGGGTGAGCTGATCCTCACTCTGTTTCTTTGGTGCTGGCGGATTCGGGTTCATGGCCTTGCGTATATCCTTCAGCCGCTTCTCTTCCGCCTTTTCCTTTCCGTGATCTGCCATGCAGTCTATGGAGCAATAGCCTCGCTTTTGGGTGTAGTCGGTACACTTGCTGGCTGGAGGTAGCTCTTTTCGGCACTGGGAGTATTTGCAGCGTCTCACTGCTTAGATCTCCTGAGAAGTTGAAACTTCGATCCGCAATTTTTGCACTTAGCTCTCATAGACCCCGATCTCGTCTGGCTAAGCTCTCCACCGCATTTTTTGCAAGATACCGCCTTTACCCTTTCTGCCATTTTTTCATTTACAGCGAAAATGTCTCGTTTTTTTGGTTTCGTGTACCCCAGCGCGACACAAATTTTTCTATATTCCTCAGAAATCCACTCTCCGTCAGGCTCATGGTGCAGGCCGTCACCCATCATGTCGCCAAGTTTCACTAATTGGCTATGCAGAAACTCTCTACCTAAAGACATCACTTAACCTCCATGCCCCAAAACCAATTAAAGTGCGCTTTTGCCTCATCAGGAGGAAAACGATAATCCTTGCAGTGCTTGGGGCAATTCCATACAAGCCCCTCATCGTCTTCTACAACTCCCGCGCCATCGCAGTCTTCGCAGACGTAATCTCCCATGTTTCTAATCGCCTCGTAGAAAACGTGATCAAACCTCGGCTTTGTGTTCACTTTGATGATTTTCATTTCACCTCCATCCCTTCCCATTGTGGGTCAGTCAATTTAAATCCCTTGCCTGTCCAGTAGACGTAAATATCGTCTAGGAATTGCTTATGCTCTTTTACTTTCATCAGCCTCGTTACCGGAAAGTCAATCGGCGCTTTCATGATCTCCAGCTTCTGCTCATAGGCTAACGGCTTCACCACCTTGTCATACTGCTGCTTAAAATCGTCGTTGTTTCTGAGTATCGGAATACCAAAGTGAAGTTTGTTGTACGCCCGGTATTCTTCAAAGGTCTGATCGCCCTGCTGTGATAGCTCCATATTCCACATCTGCTGTAGGTTGTTCTGCTCTAGGCTTCGCGGTGCGCCTTTGGTCAGGCTCATGGTAGACGGCAGCTCCGCATTCTCAAGGCGGCGCATGGCCATCTTGCGGTCTTGCTCTGTGCGGATTGCTATTGAGGCCATCAAAAATCCCTCGCATTACGCTTTCCGCCGCTTTCCTGCTCCTCAATCACTGACTCTACGTCCGGCCTGTATTCCAAGTTATCAAACCTCTGGTAGCGTCCCCGCCAAGCCAGGCAATCTGTACCAACTTCAATGGCCCGTCCCTTGCCGGTGATAATTTCTGCCGTGCCTTTCAGCGGTGAGTCGTCATAGTAATAATCATCCCGATACACAAACGCGATAATATTCGCGTCCTGCTCAAGTGCGCCAGATTCACGAAGGTCTGACGGAATAGGCCGCTTGTTTTTCCGCTCCTCGCATTTCCTGTTAAGCTGAGCCACGGCCATAATCGGAATTCCGAGTTCTTTTGCTAGGCCCTTTAACCCACGCGAGAGATTGGCAACTTCGTTCTCTCGGTTGTCGCCTTTACTCGTCATGAGCTGCAAATAGTCAATCATAATTAGGCTAAGCCCATGCTCTCGCTTAATCTCATAAGCTCTTGCCCGCATCTCTGCAATTGTTAGGCTGTGCCGATCGTCAATAAATAATTTCTTCCCCTTTAGGCAGTGAACCGCAGAGGATAGCTTAGGCCAGTCATCCTCTTGCATTTTCCCCGACATGATTCGCCCAAAGTCAATGCGTCCCGCCGATGCCAAGGTTTTATCGCCAAGCTCTTTGGCCTCCATCTCAAGACTAAACACCAGAACGCTTTCGCCTTGCCTTGCATTGTGCTCACAGATGTTCATTGCAAACGTTGTTTTACCCTGTCCCGGTCTGCCTGGAATCAAAATTAAATTGCCCGGCTTCATGCCCATCCAGCGGTCATCAACGTCTTTAAACCCTGTAGACAATCCGTCAAATTGATCCTCGCCAAGCTCAAACCGTCGCTCAATATCCTTGAGGCTTTCGACCATCACCTCATCAATAACCTTCAGGGTATCTTCTTTCTGGTCGCTGCGGATCTTCATCACAGCATCGCAGACAATCTCATAGGCCGTCTCTGGATCTTCCGTCGAGGCCCAGTGCTGAACCTGTATTGCGAAATCCTTTAGCTTTCGACTAATCGCCAGCCGCTTTAGCTCTTTGCAATAATCGCCAACATTCTGTGGCTTAGGGCTTGACGCAATGTCGTTTGCCAGATCCGTAAAGCCTTCATAACCCTTCCGCTCAGCTTCGTCCATGACGGACACAAAGTCAGGGTTTAGGCCCCGCTCGAACAGCTCAGAGGCGATAACGAAGAAATCACGATAAGCTACCCCAAAGTCTGAAGCATCCAGCTTGCTGAACACTTCAGCCGCAGCGCCCTCCGTTAAGACTGCGTGTAATATGGCAACCTCGTAGTGTGGTGCTTTCATGTCAATCCCTTAGATATTTGTTCTCGATAACCTTAATGAAGTTGGTTTTCTTCACCAGGAAATCAAAGTCAGCCGCCCACTCTGTCACATCGCCGGTAAGGAATGGCTGGTTAGCGGCCCGCTTAAAGTATCGCGCCCAAAAGTCCAGGCTGTTGCACTTCATGCTAATTACGTCGTTGGCTGTTGGTATGTTCACAGACTCAGACCACCGCGATTTCATAGCCCGCTTTCGGGTGTCGTTTATGTTGACCACCTTTGGCAGCATCGGCAAATGCTCATGGTAGAGATCGACGATTTCCTGAAATGGCACGCCCTCCCCCTTGGGGGATATAGGGGGTTTATTCTCTTCTCTTCTCTTCTCTTCTCTAGGTAACGGAGAAGTAACGCTGACACCGTTACTATTATCGTTACTTTTTCCCCTGTGCTTTTGCTGTCTTTTTGCTGTAAGTGACCGTTCCTTGGCGGTTTTCCCGTTATGGCGGTCAAAGTTTTGCAATTGAACCTGTGTGCCCTCTTCAACCATCCAACTGCAAGAAATCATCGCATCACAAAAACCAGTAACGCCAACTCGCCTATCTAGTAACATTTTAGTAACGCTCGGAGCGTTACCTTTTTCGCTCTGCTCATCGAACCAAGCCCAAACCCTAAGCAGTTTGCCGACAACCGCATCAGGATCAATGCCTAGCTGTTCAGCCATAGCCCAAACTTCCGGCTTGTCAGAAGTCGATTTCTCAAACTTCAGCCAGTCGCCAGCCATTACTTCTCTCCAAGCGCTACAAATTCAGATACCGACATGCCGAAAATGTCAGCAATCGCCTCTATTGTCTTGCCGCCTGGAACCGTTGTTCCGTTGGCCATGCGATTTACATAAGCCCTAGACACGCCCATCTGATCCGCCAGCCACGTTTGCCGCTGATTGATTTCTGCCAATGCAAGCCGAATTGATTTACCAATATCCATTAACTTAATCCTCTATCGTTGTTGACACTATATTGGCAAGTGTATACTATTGGGGTTACTTAATGCAACAAAGGAAAGGAGAAACATTATGAGCGATTGCAAGTGGACTGATGGACCTTGGCGCGTTGGCGTATATGGTCCAAATGGGTGCTATACAGTTGGCACGTTTCGCGGAATGATGACGGCCATGATTGCGCACTCTGTGAACTACGAAGATCAGCGGGAAGAGGCTACCGGAAACGCCCACCTAATAGCCTCAGCACCAGATCTTTACGAAGCTTTGGTGGCGCTGCGCCATGAAATGATTGAGTCAGGAAACTATTATGCTTATGACTTTGATTGGCCCTTGGTGAAGCACAAAGTTGAGACCGCTTTAGCTAAAGCAAGGGGTGAATCATATGAATAAACACACGCCGACGCCATGGGAAGTGGTTGACCACAAATGGCCAGGTTGCGGTACAAGGTTTCATGTGTTTGGAGCTACTACGTCAGAGCCGTACACAGTTGCAGATATGATCGACGGAGGACCAGAGGGAATGGATGAGGCAAACGCTCATTTTATTGTAAAAGCCTGCAATCACTACGCAGAGCTTGAAGAGGCCCTAGCTGACGCCATAGAGGCACTTGAGGTTGCTGGCGAATGGCTTGCCGCCAAGACATCACAGGAAATATTAGACCGTGTTCGCAATGACACCCCGTGAACGAGAACTCATACTCCTAGCCCTAAAGGAGCTATACCACGCCAGCTATTCGGTAGAGCGTAGGGAGGAGTGTGAGGAACTGATGAGGAGGATTGATCATGGAAAGCTGGACTGAAACAGAAAATAATTTGCCGCCTGAAGGCTTGGTTGTAAAGACAAAGATTCATGACGGCCAAGGACGCAGAAACGAGCAAAGACTTTGCAGAAGTGGGAGCTTGTGGTGGTTTGAAGATGGCAGTATGTACGTCTACTACATTCCGACACACTGGACTTATGCTCAATAGTGAATGACGTAACCCGCTACTACACAGAGTTAGCAAGACTAAACAAACAGGAGAAAGAGATGAGCGAATTGACAGAAAAGCAACTGGAAGCGCTGAAGAAGTTGCGCGAACCATTCCCGTCAAATCAGATTAGCTGGCTTCCTAAGCCCACGCGGGCACAGACTGAGGAAGTAAAGCGGGACTTCAAGAAAGGCGTTCGTTGTGACAAGTGCGGAGCCTGGCACCACCCGCAAGTTGTTCACCTTGAGTACGTTGGACACGCGGCCCTGACTGATCGGTTTCTTGACGTTGACCCAATGTGGAGTTGGGAGCCGTTTGCAACTGACGAGTCAGGATTGCCAGCGATTGACCGCGATGGCGGGTTGTGGATTAAGCTCACTGTTTGCGGTATGACCCGTATCGGCTACGGTGACGCGCCCGGCAAGATGGGCGGTGATGCCATGAAAGAGCGCATTGGTGACGCCTTGCGTAACGCTGGCATCCGTTTTGGTGCAGCCCTTGACCTGTGGCACAAAGGCGACCTTCATGCGCATGAGAACGGCAATGCAGCGCCGGAGCCGGAAGCCAAAGAGCCGGAAGCGCCAAAGGAAGAAATCTCAGATGATCGGCTTGCTAAAGCTATTGAGCGGATTAACGCCGGAGAGTTTACGCTTGCCAAGCTGCACGCAAAATTCCAGCTTACCGATGAGCAGATGAAGACTCTGGAGGAGGGCGTAAAATGATCAGGTGTAGCTCTATCAGTAAGATCATGACCAAGCCCCGCGCCAAAAGCGAGGATTGGTCAGAGACGGCAAAAGCGGCCATGCTGGAGATTGCAAGGGAGCGCCTTTTTAACGTGCGCAAAAGCCTTGATGATGTAAAGTGCATTGAAAAAGGCCGCATGTGCGAAGATGAAGGCGTCCAGCTTTACAACGATGTATTCATGTATGACCTGAAGAAAATCGAGGCCAGCGAGCGCCGACACAACGGGATAATTACCGGAGAGCCTGACCTGATCGCCACTGGATCTCAGAAGGGCGTAGATATCAAGGTTGCTTGGTCGCTACTAACCTTTCCACTTACGGAAAGCCAAGCCGGAAAGAAGGACTACGAATGGCAGGCACGCGGCTACATGTGCCTGTTTGATTTACCTGAATGGGAGATTGCCTATTGTGCGATAAACACCCCTGAAGAACTACTTAAGCCTTGGGATGATATGGCGCATCATTACATCGATGAGTCCATACCGATGCACCACCGCATTACTGTGGCCAGCTTTAAGCGTGATCTTGAGATAGAGCGCGAAATGCTGGAGAAGTGCGACAAGGCAAACAAGTGGATTGATGAGGCCGTAAAGGCTTTTGCGGAAGAGCACGATAACTATTTAGTGTGAGGAAATAACATGGCTACTTATGGCGTAAATCTGAAAATCGACGTAAGCAAAATCGACAAAAGCAAGCTGTTTAAAGGCGAGAAGGGAAACTATCTTGATCTGACCGCGTTTATCAACGTGGACAAGCAAGGCCAGTACGGTGACAACGGAATGGTTACGCAGAACTGGAAGGATCAGCAGAAAGGCGAAGGCCCGATTCTAGGCAATGCTAAGGTGTTCTGGCGGGATGATGGGGGGCAGGCGCAACCTGCACAGCAGCAACAACAGAGCCAGCCAGAACCTGATGACGATATGTCGGACTCAATTCCGTTCTAATTCAGAAATTTACATTTATGTCAGCGGCTTCTAAAGAGGCCGCTTTTAATTCCAAAACAATATTTCCCCTCCCACCGCCTAGCGTTTAGGCTTTGGTGTGTGGATAACGAGAGGAGAGGATGAGATGGATGACCTTGAGTATTGGGAAGAGATGGTTGGCGAAAGTTTTTGTGAAAACGATGTTGAATATGATTCAGATAAGGTAAAGCTTGTGGCAAAGGACATGAGCGCTGCGCACGAGCATTATGGGCAGGCATTTTACCAGCCGCCAGTTAGTGAGCATCCTGTATTTGCTGAACTGGAGTCACTAAAAAACGAACTTGAGAAAGAGAAGTCAAAGGCAACATGCAGGGTGTGCTCTGGAACAGGTCAAACTAGAGACGCCGTTGGAAGCTCTCATGTCGCTATTAGTGATTGCTGGAAGTGCGGCGGTCAAGGTAGGCACGTATGACAACTAAACACCACCGCCAAACCGCCGCAGAGCTAGGCATCTGGGACAGCAAAGCAGAGGCTAGGTTTCTAGAGATTATGCAGCAGCACGACACGGATATTGAACTGGAACGCGCTCGGGTTAGTGAGCGTGAGTGGGCTTTGGAGCATCAACTGATGATGGAGAGGATGAAATGAAAATTGATTGGACGGAAGCCCCAAAAGGCACCACGCACAAGCATAAAACACAAAACGACAAGGGCGGGATATGGGAGCGGTGGGTTAACAACGAAGTCTATCATTGGATTGGTGGCGATTGGAGGTTTTACAAGCCCCAAAACTATTGTGCTGACTGGGAGCGCGTAAAGCGTCCGCAGTGCATTGACGACGCCACCCCCGCCGAATGGGACGCCGCCAGCCGTGCAGCGCGTGACCTAAAATGGCTTGCAGAGAACGTGAAAGAGTGGGCAGAGGGGGCGACAGGTATTCGCAGAGACAGGCAAGAAGGCTGGTATGCATTTGTGTACGGCGACTGCAATTCTGATGATCGTGAGTGGTTCACTAAGGCCGAATGGCTTAACGCTATAGGCGATTCAGAATACCTCAAAATCGCGCAGGAGCGCATGAACGATGAATCCGTGCCGGTAACGGTTAAGCAACTCCGCTACCTCGACAACGATGGCCGCGACTGGATAGATGAATGTGCAGCGACCATGACGGTTGACGAGTTTCGAGGAGCTATGAAGTTTACGATTGGCAAGTATGTTCGCCGTGCTGGCAAGAAAGACGCCATTGAGTCAGAGATCCGCAAGATTGAGGATTACGCTAGGCGGTGGGCTGAGTATGAGCGGGATATTGAGTTGGAGGAAAGGAAATGAAAAACACAAAGACAGCAGAAAAAATTAAGAACCACATCAAACAGTACATTCAATACTATCAGGAGTGCAAAGCCTGCAACCCGCCCGAGTTGGTTTTGAGTGACTATCAAATTCGGCACCTTGATCCGCGTCCAAATGAAATGATCTTTGGGTTCACATGGAGGCGTTACCCGTGAAAGTTTTTGTAAACGCAAGAGACCTTGCAGCCGTTATGAAGTCAGCTTGTAAAATTGCCAAGCCAAAAGCCATGAATCCGGTTATGTCTCATGTTGCTGTTAGCTTTGATGATGGCCTATTAACCATCACGGCTAATGACGGAAAGCGCACATACTCTGAATGGCTCAAGGCCGATGGAGATGCTGGTCGTTGCACCATCGAGGCTGACAAGCTGATGCGAGCCTGCATGGCCATTGGTGACAATGAAGCTACATTGCAGCCAGAAAGCATCAGTGGCGGGAAAAGCAAGTTGCAACTATCGAGCGGGCATTATTCGGAATTTCCGCAGCCAGACTATGAGTCTGGAACTGATGTTGCGGTGACTGCTGAGCGCTTATGCGAAGTAGCTAAAGAGTTGACATACGCAACTCCAGGCAATCACTGGCGCACGATGATCAACGGCCTTCACCTTGGCGGTGATTGCGCGGCTGCTACAGATTCGTTTGTGCTGGCTTGGCGGAAAATCGACTATGACGGCAAGGAGATCACAATTCCTGCGGAGAGCGTTCGCCATATGAGCGGACTTTCTGGCAAAGTATCTGTTTCTGAATCCATGTTGATTATTGAGGGCAGCAGCAGCCGATTTACTACAACGCTGCTAGGCGAGAAGTACCCGGACTGGCCGAAAATGATACCTAAATCATTTGATGCAGAGGTAGCCGTAAATGCCGACGAGTTTATTGAGGCAATGAAAACGGTTCAGATCGGCGGCGAAAAAGCCAAGTTTGATTTCGGTGACGGCCAGGTGTTGATATCAAACTCAGGAGCAAGCGTTACTTGTGATTGCGCCAGTGATGCGGAGTTTTCTAACGGATTCCATCTTCAGTACATGATTGACTCGGTGATAGCCGCTGGCAGAAATGATGTAACTCTAAAGTTAAATTCTGCTGGGCCGTCCATGATCGATGACCAGCAATTGATAATGCCGGTAAAATTTTAAGGAGTAAGCATGGCAGACGAAATCGACAAGGCAAACGAACTGGCAGAGATGCACCTGAAGGCCGCACTCAAGAACGCACAGAACGTCACAGGCAATGAGAGCCTTACTGGATGGTGTAAGAATAACTGTGGAATGCCAACGCACGGAGCCTACTGCTCAAAAGAGTGTAGACGTGATCATGAGCTGCTAATGAGAAATGGGAGGGCGTGAGCGATGAATGAAATACACTTAGAGCTGACCATCGGGATTTTGTACTTAGCTGTTGCTATGTGCGTGCTAGCTCGTGGATACCACAGTACAAATTGGTATGTGTCAAGTCAGCGGGGCGAAGAGCTAAAAGATATATTTGCATGTTACACGGTTGCAATTGCTTGGCCGTTCTTTGGTGCGATCAAGTTGATCTTCTGGTCTTTTCGGTATTTGCATAAGTTGATGGTTGAGGCCACAAAATGACCTACACCCCACCCCCAATGAACCACAACAAAGTCAGCCCTGAGCATCGGTATGCGTGCATAGACAGGTCGAAGCCGGGGGAGCCTTGGTTGTCGCTGGACGAATCGAACTCATGCGGCCATTCTTATAGGCAAACAGACCCACATTGTCAGAATTGTAAGTGGAGGGACGATCCATGAGCCTAGATAAAGCGATCAAGCACGGCAAAGAAAAGCGCAAACGCTACCGAGGCAGCAAAGCGGTTGATCCAAGCTGCCGAAATCACGGCGGCTGTCCAGCTTGCGAAAGCGCCCGCCAATACAGAACCGAAAAGCGCAAGCCTGCACCGGATGGAGAATAGCCATGCACAACCCAGAACAGGAGGCATTAGAACGTCAAGAGCTGCACAATGACGCAAAGAAGGCACAGATCCGCGATGCCCTGAAGCAAGGGCCGGGATTCGCCAACGCCATCGCAAGCCGAATGGGTGAAAAGTCTGATGGCAAGTTTGTGCAGTTGCTTCATGAGATGGTGGACGATATGGAGATTTCGTTTAATTGGCTGCGAGGTTGCAAGCTATGACCCTACAAGACTACGCCAAACAACACGGCATCCAATGGAAAGCCGTTGAGCGCGATCTAACAGAGATCATCAAGTCACATGACCGAGAGGCAGAGCCGCTATACCGTAACCGCCTGTACGGCCTGAGAGCTGGCAGGCTGAAGGCCAGGGCGCATGAGTTGCGGGCGGTGTTGGAGTATACGGGGAATGAAGTGCAGGGGTTTAAAGATTGACCTGCTTATAACTATAAAGTCTTTCACAAATGCCCTTTCGAGGGCCTATATTGTCTATACACAAACACGAAAACGGAGACGAATTATGACCAGATACACAAAAGAGCAGCTCGCAGCTATGGCAGCGATTGCACTGGAAGATAAAGCAAAGGGCGGCATGAAGTATATGCAGCTTACGCTTCAGATTATGCTGCACACCGGGTTGCCGATTGAAGAAATCGACCGCCGCATTGAGCAACTGGCAGTGCAAGCTTAACTATGACCCCAACAGACTGCGCATTCATAGCCGCACTATTAACCGCCTTCATCGCCGTCATGGCCTGTGCATGGGAACCGAAGAGATGAAACCACTTAACTACAGCAGCGACCCATACAGCGACTTGAACGAAGCGCGCCGTGCACTGTGGTCAGCCAAGGATATGCTAGGCGCAGCTAACGCAAGTTCAGACCGTTATAGTAAGTCGTTTTGGATGGGGCGGATCAACACATACCGCGCAGACTTGCGCAAGATTTCTCACCGTGTACGGGCAGAATTGGCAGACAGGCAAGCGAGGGCAGGGAAATGAGAAAGTACAGAACCCAATTCGAAAGCGGCCTGACCACCATGATTCCTGCACACCATGAATCAGAGCTTAGAGAGCGGGCACAAGCCTTTTACCCACACGACAGGCTGACAGAGTACGTCGAAATCTTCCCGCCTGTATTCCGCAAGCCATCTGAGGAAATGCCGCCATTGGGCGTGCAAGTCTGGGTTCAATACGACAACGGCCATGAGGGTGTTAACTGGACTGAGGATTTAATCGGCGGTGAAGCCTTCCGTGAGGACGAGGGCAAAGTGGTTGGTTGGATGCATCTGTCAGAGGCAGGGACTCACAGTGCGTTCCAGTGAAGCCGGCTTCCTCCCACTCCTAGCCCTGGCCTTTTGGGTCGGCGCTACGGTTTGGGAGCAGGCAGAGTTTATGCCAGATCCTACCTACTGCCATACTGTAACGGGTTTTGAGTATCGGGGCAGGGATGAGAGTGGTAGGCCGGAGTTTGATTATCCAGAGAGGAGAGTATGTTATGAGCATGAGAGATGAGTTTGAATTGGTTGCATCGCGGCTAGGTTACAACCTAACGATGGCGGAGCATGAAACCGGAGAATACCACTATCCGGTAACTCAGGATGCATGGGATATCTGGCAAGAAGCAATTGAAGCCGCCCAAGCGCCCGCAAGTGGGGAGGTGGAGCCGGTGGCGTTTGCAGCGGTAAATGGTTCTAAAAGCGATGCAGTTGCCGGACTGTTCCAGACAGAAGAACTGGCCGAGCTTGGCGCTCAAAGAATTGGGGGTGATGTCAGGCCTTTGATATTCGGTGACACCCACCCGCCAGCCGCAAGGCAGGTGCCGGAGGGGTTTGTTCTGGCGGAGCGACACTTCACCCCGGAATACGTGATTGAAGCAGGCAAGGAGTGCTTGCGGGCACTTGAAAAGGCTGGCTGCAATGACACCCGAACCATTGTCCAAGCAGTTTTTCAGGACATGCTTTTAGCTATTGAACGGAAACTCACCACCACGCCCGAAACGGTTGGGGGTGGGATAGAGCCAGACCTGATGTGGGACGCAGAGAGCCCTGAAGAATCGTGCAGGGATAGCGCCTTTGAATTTGCTGATGATCGCGCATCGGATATGCCGGCTGACGAAACCATGATCGTTAATGTCATGTGCGCAAAGATGCTGCCAAGCCGCCAGATGAAGATTTGGATAGACGAGAACGAAGACCTTCAATGGGAATGGATCACCCCACCACAAGAGCAGTGAGCAATGAGTGACGTGCAGAAAAAGCGCCTGGAAAACGCAAATCAGTTTATCCGTGAGATCGGCACCCGTGGCCGTCGGTTTTTCTACGATCAGAAATCTGACCGATACGCCCGCCTCAAGCTCGATGGGCGGGGCCGGGTCTGGTTCATGGATGACTACACCGGTAAATGGATCTACACACACCTGAGAAATCGACGGTGGAGGGGGTTCAGCCATGGCGGCACGTTGCGTTCTTTGGTTGAGCGCCTGTGCGATCACATAAAGAAGGGTGCTGAGCTGAATCCCCGATATTTTGATCTCCGGCCGCATAGTTGCTCCGGCCACCCATGGGGATACCCGCACGAAGACTACCCGGAACTGAGAGCTGCTGCGATCAGACTGGGGATAATGCCCAAGCAGGAGCAGTGAGCAATGAGAACTCAACACAACTATCACCAGAAAGTATGCAGCCACACCCACCTGTACGGCGTGAGGAAGTATTACCGCCGCCATGTGTGCAGTCACACCCGAATGCCAGCAGCGGGCACGCGAGAGGCTTTCTACATCGTGAGCACCGGGGCGAGTAAGGAGCGGGTTCATGGGACTGAGGGAGGTGCGTGATGGGCCGAGATACAATTAGAAGCCTCGCCAGGAAGTCAGGCGCCCTAGATACAAGCGATTACGGCGTTAGTGTTTGGGCAGTCAACGAAATCACCACCCTCCGAGCCAAGCTGGAGAGGGCAGAGGCTCGGGTTTCAGATTTAGAAATGGCTCTCGACTGTCATTTACAAGAATTTGAACAATCTGAAGCCGCTATTCTCCGCAAGCAGGCAGAGGCGGTAGAGGTCATGTCTGCGGAGCTGGAAGACGAAGCTAAGTGGATAATTAACGAGCGCCACGGAAACTACCAGCGGTATTACGCTAAAGCTGGAAAAGCCTATGCCCAACGCCTCCGCACACAAGCGGAGCAGATGGAGAAGGGAGGCGAGTAATGAGACCAAACAGCGAAGCATGGAGCGAGGCAGAAAGCCAGGCTTTGATAGAGCTTGTTAGCGAAGGATGGGCAACTTGTGATATTGCAAAGCAACTAGAAAGAACGGAAGGAGCGGTCAGGCAAAAGGGTTATTATTTTGGGCTCAAGTTTCCTAAAAAGAAACGGCGCGCTCCAAAGCCTGGATCTTTATCGTGGGATAAGGTCGAGCAAGTCAGATCGCTTTACAAACTTGGCATGCCAATTAAAGACATTCGTGAGCAAGTTTGCCCGGAGGTCACGCATAATTGTGTGTATCTGATTGTGACGAATAGGCGGAGGGTTTAGCTATCCGTATTCTCGGGAATAAAGAGGCTGTGCATTTTCCCTCTGTGCAGCTCTTTTTCCCTTTCTTCCCTAGCCCGCTCCCGCTGGTTTCGTTTACACTGGAAGTAGAAGTTGACAGCAAAGGTAAGAATGCCAAGGAAAAGGGTTATCCCCATGACCCACTGATTAAACGTAACCGCTCCCCACGCAAAGCCTGCACTATTCGCAATGTAGGACGACTGAGGAGCCAATGACTCAGCCTTAATATGTAAACTTGGGAGGGTTTGTTCCATGAAACTTTTAAGCGACATATACCACTGGCTCGTTTGTCAATTGGTTGCTGCGTTTCTTCGCATTGTAGCAAAGATTCCTATTTGGGGCTAAACGAAAGTGTAGCCTAAGAATACGCCCCAACCATCTCACTAGGCTGGCGTTCGTAGTATTTGCCACCGGACTGGGCGATATTGGTCACGGGTATCACTTGCGAGTTTGAGCATCCTGACGGAACATGAATGTCGTGTAAGCTAAAGCCAAGCTGCCACTGCTCACCGTCGCAGAATGAAGCCTCTAGCTTGTGGCCGCAGCCATGCTGAACCCAGGTTCTAGTGCCATTCTGCAAAGTCTTTACTGGCCATGTCTGGATGTGGTGAATGTGCCCAGAGACTCCGGCCAACTCAAAATTTCGATACATCGGATAATGAGCCGCTACAAAGCAATCAAAATAAACCTTGTAGTTCTTCGCCACCTCTTTCTTGATGTCGTACTTGCCGCCCGCCGCAAGGTCTGCCTTGCTGATGTAGTTCAGCTCAAACTCATCAAGGCCAAGCATCTTGCGCGTATCCCAACCATGAAGATCAGCGAGAAGCGTTCTCATGGCCGGAGTTTCATCCATCAAATGCTTCACCAAGCGCAATTCATGATTGCCCTCTTGGAAATCTATCTGAGCATTAGGAGCCGCTTCTCTAATCTCTCTAAGCAGTTCGTGGCCAGCTTTAATCCGGCCAATAACATCCCAATGACGCGGATCAGTAGTGTATTTGCCAAACTCAGGCAAATCGAAAAGGTCTCCGTTAATGCAAATAATATCGGGCTGGCAGCGTTTGATCGTATCCATGAGCACGCGACGATAAAATGGATCACAATCAATATCGTGTAAATCGCTACACGCCAGAATAGTTTGAATGCGAGACGATGAAGGGCGGGCATAATCAGAACCCCAGTTGTGGCGCTCGTTGGCCTTTCTGTAATGGTCATTTGACCGATGCTTGGCTATGTGCCGTTCAAGCTGATGCTGTTGCCTGGAAAGCGCTACACCGGCCTGTCGGATGAACTCTGAGAACGTGCCGAATATGTGGCTCCATGCGGAGTCAGGGATTTGCGTTTCAGATCGGAAGAAATTTCGAGTGATATGGCGTGATGGGTTGGCTAACTTGAGGCTTCGGAGCGTTTCAATTAATTGTTCTTCTGTCCACGTTCGTGAGTGGTCGCCTATCATCTCATCTATCAGTCGCCTTTCTGCGGCTTCTGAGTGATCAAGCGGGCCGGTTGTTTCGTGCCCATTCTCGCACAGCCAGCGCTGTTTTTGGGTTCGTGAGCATCTGCCGTTTTTACTTGAAATCGGGGCTGTACATTTTGGACAGTACACAAGCCTACTCCTGCAACGGATTCAGGCTAAAGTGTAGCACATAGGTACGCTACAAACGAAAGAAAGGCAACGATTAACGCGGCCTCAGTCACTTGAATATAGCTGCCTCTCGGCTTTTTGTGCTGCATTGCATTTCTCCAGCAACTTAGATTGAGCTATCCCCCAGTCCTTATAATGCCCCAAAGTCTCGCCACCGCGTTTTGACCAACCACAATCAGCCATCATTCTCGGCTCTGGCTTGATCTTTACTATCTTTGTTTCGGTCTGGGTAGCGCAACCGCTCAGGGACAACCATAGCGCGGCAATCAAGATATTCCTGGCTAGCATCTTTTAACGCCTCCTTCATGTCAAGGTGCATAGATTCATAGCGCCGGTCAATGCTTTGCTCTGTTTTTGATAGCAGTGAGCCAATCTCCTGCCTCAAGGCGTTCTGCCCGTCAAGGTAGCTGACTTGATTCTCTAGGCTGGATATTTCGCGGGCCTGATCTTCGGCCTTCTGTTCCAGTCCGCCAAACTCTTTCAGCTCGTACCAAAACCAAACACCGCCACCAATAACCGCCAAGGTTGATATGATGGACAGCCAGCCGGAGCCTTTACTCGTCAGGAACTTTGTTAATGCGCCCATTCTCTCGCTCCTGCATCCACTTATACAAAGCCAGCACAAACACATGCAGGCCAATGAACGGAATGTGCGCCTCTGGATTGGTCAGCACGATGAAGCTGCACATTGCCATGTACCATAGTAGCATGGCCTCGTTTGCGTATTTCATCAGTACGTCCAAAGCACATGCGTGGGCTTGGTGGGGTCGTTGTCGGCGTGAATAAACTTATTACTCACACCAATACGCTTAAAGCCTGCCCGTTGCAGACCACGCACCACGCGCCACTTCTCAAAACCACTGCGAGCGATTATATCAACCGCCCGCCCCTTGGTGTGCGCCGAATCCTCTACGCCGCCAACATTCTCGTTATGCTTCTCGCAACGATATGCAGACGACAATCGGAAAGGAACATCAGCCAACTCTCTAGCATGGTCAAGCATGGACAAAAACTCGGAATCCATATCCGAGAACCCGCCGCCGCAGCCACACTGACAGCTAAACTCGCTAGGGTTAAAGTATTTCATAAACGCTCTCGACTCTTAACGCTGTATGATGGCATCTTTCCTCCCAGCCCTTTACGATCTAGGGCGCCTGAATTATGGCTGTTTAAACCACTGAATTCCCAAAAACTGTCACTCGAACCTTCTGAGCGTCATAATATGCGCCAGCAAAAGACCCGAGCCGCCTAACCTTGATTTGATCAGTTGTTGAGGTGCTTCCGGTTGCGGTGACAACAACAGCATCGACCGAATCAACATTTGTTGACCACGAAATACAGCGCTCGTTTGATGGCAGCGCGTTTGAGTAATTGACGACATATTGGCCAGTTGACGAGCGAGTCACTGAGTCAACATTAAATGAGTCCAGAATAGATCCATCAGAACCATTAAACGCAACCCAGGCAAGTGCTGTGTTTTCCGAGTATGTAGATGGGTAAGAGTAGTCTGCCAGCATCCCAAAGGAGGCGGGGATGTTATTCCCTGTGATGTTGTTTTTTATGCTCTGTCCTGTAGCGCCATTTGGGATAATGGAGCGGGCAGAAACCTTACCAGTAAAGCCAGACCCAAGGGTAATGAGGTCAACAACATCATTTGCAGAGCCTGTAATAGTGTCAACGGAAAGCGAGCCAGCGCCTGCCATAGTGACAGCACTGTCGCAGTATTCAACGTGAAACCCTTTAAGTGCAAGCGAGTCATTATCCATGATAACGCCTGCCGGGATTGGGTTTGTTGTTGTGCCCGCCATTGTTGCACCGTGAATATCCAGAACAAACCCTCCAACGGCGCTGATAGTGCTCACCTTAATGCCAGCTTGAGAGACAGCCGTCGAATCAGAGAAAATCTCAATATCAACTAGCGGCAAGTAAGCTGCGCCACCAAAGCCATTTTGATAAAGAAGTCCGTACTGGGTCGTGCCGTCAAACTGCAATACAGTATCCCGAAGCCCGCAAGTTTCCTGCCATGCGTCTGACAAAATCAGAGCGGTCATGTTAAATCCGCGCCCATCTACATAGCAGTGTTCCAGCCTTGAGCCAAACATGGAGTTTGTCCCGTTAACAAAATGGAACATATAGCTATCAGAGAATCCAGCGAAGGGCCTAAATACAAGCCCCCGACCATTCGGGCCTGATATTGCCACCCTGTTAGGCCCATCAATAGTTTGAGACAGCAGACAGACTCCGGTTTTCAGCTTAACTATCGCACCCTGCCCACCATCTACAGCTTGTGCAGCCCAATCAACTGCGGCTTGCAGGGCGGCATAGTCATCTGTTGAGTTGTCTACCTTGACGCCAAACCACTCGCCTCTAATGTTTGAGAAGTCAATTTCCTGCCGGACGGATGCGCCGCTCGCACCTGTCGGGTCGGAAGATGGAGCAATATATACTCCCTGTTGCGGGTCTGCCGCAACTTCAGTGGACATATCAGAAGAATCAAACCTAAACGGCCCGCCGCGAAGCCCGGAAAGATTAACCTGATCTCCATCAGAAAGCGTCAACGCCTCAATCTCCGCAACACTCTCAACCCGGATGACGCGGCTGTCTAGCTCGGTCTGAACGCTTTCCCCGGTATCCGTATTAACCTGATCTGCTCCTGTTGATTGCAAAAGATCCTGTCGCAAAGCAGCATCACCACGCGCAACAAGGTTTGAATCAACGTCCGGCAAAGTTGCGGTTGTAGTATATGGAAGTGTTGCGGTTGCAGAAGGGCTGTAGAATTCACCATCATAGCGAATGATAGTGTTGTAGGTTGTTAGCTCAATACCAGCGGAATAGTCCTCAATGGCATTATCAACGCCAGTGCCACGAAAGCCGACTTGATTGGCCAGAGTAACACGAGGATTGCCAAACCGATCAGGCACGGTCGGATCAGTTAGGTTGTTGACCAGCTCATCAAAGACTTCCGAGTTATCAGAAAGGTCGCGCGGATCAGTAGAGCCTAGCGGGTTGCCTGTGTTGTACATATTCCTGAACCTTCTATCAAGTTAATTGGTTATATCGTATCACGGCGGGCTGTTGTCGTCATCGGCGTACACGCGCTCATCGTAATTCGTGGCGCTAACCGATACCTCTAACGGGCCATTAGGGTTGATCTCTGTTATCAGCGCTGGGAAATGCCAGCGGTCAGTTGTACCAAAGTAAATATGCGTCGGTTCACGGTTGCTCGGCAGTACGGCAGGCCAAGGTTGCGGAATACTAACAAGAATCGTGTACTCATCCGGCCCTTGCGTTGCAGTGTATGGGCCAACGGTATCTCCGTTCTCGTCTCTGTACGCAACTACGTGCGTTTTACCGGCCTCAAACTCTACCGGCTCTGAAACCGTGATTCGATCAGCCTGAATACCCTCAAGGATGCAGACCTTGCCATAGCCAGGAATATCGTCTAGCAACGGCACGTAGGACAGATAGGAACTGTTAAGCGCGTCCAGCTCTGTTCTGAAGTCATATGTCCAACGGCGGTAACGCTGCGACCTTCTGCGTCTCATGCCAATACGCCAAGCCCGCGTTTCGTCTGTAACGCCATCCAGCTTGATCTTATCAAGTTTGATTCCTTGGTCGCCAGGCAAATAGCAGCGCACGGTTTCGGTTGTCCACGTATCGGCCTTGGTGTACTCAACCTCTACGCCGTCAGGCTCATCTACTTGCTTGGCCTGAAACGTCCTCTGTAGGTTTCCGGTCATGTTCTCAGGGCTGTACCCTTGCTCAAACGTAGTGCGCGGCTCGTCTCTGACTGGCGTGATAATGCCACGGTCTAGCGTCATCTCAGCAAAGCCAGCGCGAAGGATAGTGTCGATAGCGCTTTTTGCGGTGGTATCGCTGAACACGTAATCAAACGTATCGCCCCTTGGCGTCCATATATTTTCGTACCGCTCAAGCTCGTCAAGGTCGATCTGGTCGTCATCATACCCGAGAGACTTGGCCACATACGCAGCCGCCGCGCTGATCTTTCGGGTTGCAGTCTCGGCAGTGAAAGCGCCTCCGCTGATCTCTGGCAGCTTACGCAGACCTTCCAGATTAATCCGATTGTTGGATTGACTGGAGATTTCGTCAGAGCCTGTAATGGTGACTGACATTGTGGTTATGTCGTCATAGCTGGTCACGGTTGGCAGCTTAGATCGAAGCGCGGTAACTTCCAGCCTATCCAGTGATGTCACGGAAACGTCTTCTGCGCCAAGACGGCCAATCCTAACCTCTGGCCTGATTGCACTTGGCAGGTTTACGGTAAACGTGAAGCCCAATTGATCCCGCGTACTGCCTGATACGGTTTCAGTCTGTGAATTCCAGCCAAGGTCACCAACCTCGCGCCACTCAATCTCAATGGTCCTTGACCGACTGTTAATAGACTCGCCATCTACTACGCCAAGCCCTTGAGGCGCAAATATATCAACCTCAAACTTGTCAGTTGTTTCGCCTTCAGGGCAGGCCACGAATGGCCCTGCGCGGTTAGCCGTGAAGGTTGCCGCATTCCAGATAATCTCAAGCGTCAGGCTTGTATTAGGCAGGTTGCCAGTCCAGTCAGGATCAACGGCATTACTCGTTAGCCTGCGCTCAACATCAATGGAGAAGCCGCCGAACGCATCCAGCAAAAGGTATTGCGTGCCAGCCTTATCAATGGACATAGAGCCAGATCCAGCTGTTGCATCAGTTACCGGCGTCCCGCCTGTAGTCTCTAGCGTGATCTCAGTCTTTCCGGCATTAATCGTTGTTATGACATAAGTGCCATTAACATTGACGTCTGACTCTACGTTAACGGTAAGGCCCGCAACTAGATGTTGAAAGTTGCCCTGAAACACATCGCCAACAGCCCCGCCACCATCCACAACCGTAATGGATTGCGTCATGGTGATCGCGCCGGTAATGCCAGGAGTCCACAGCGATCCAACCGTAATGCCGGTTATCGTATCGCCTGATGCTGAGCCTGAACCGAAATAAGTACGTTCGTCATAGGTGACGCCTTTCAGCCGAATGCCAGCCGCCGAAGTGGTGGAGCCAACTTCAGGAGACGCGAACCAGTTCTCATGATGCGGAATGCCTGACAGGTCAGCGCCTGGCTCGTGAATCTGGTAACTTGCGCCGGACAGCTCAGAAAAGGCGGTTTCGCCAATCCTGACCTTATCAGAATTAATCTCATATGAGCCTTTTCCTACCGACAAAAGAAGCCGCAAAACCTGTGTAGTAGTGTCTGCATAGTATCGACGCGGCTGGTTCAGGTAGTCAGGGTAGCGGATATACAGGCCCATGCCTTCAGGCACAGCCTGCCCAAGTCTTGCCGTATTAGCGCGTGCATCAGACGGAGAAAGTTGTGCACCCTGATTGCCTTGGCCTTGCTGCCCCGGAATATCTGGAAGCAGGTAGTTGAAGCCCGCCTGAATGGCAACGTTAATAGAACCAGCCCAGAACGGGAATATCACGTTTAGTGTGTCGCCATAAGGCACAACACGAAACTCGACGTTATCCGATTCGCGTATAACAACATCGCACCAATCCATCGGCTTGACGATAGCGCCGTTAACCGAGCAACTAATAGGCTGCACAGATGACCGCTTATAGTCCGGAGTGCGAGACTTGACCCAATCTTCAACGCTCATCCCGTGGTCGCGGTAAACCTCTTCAGGCTCTCCGGGCATGATGCTCGAATAGACACTAATAGTCATAATAGACAACCTTTAGAAAACGCTGCTCAAAGTGCCTCAAGTTTACCAGACGTGGGCCGTGTCCGCCGTTTCCTGGCTCGTCGGTTTCGAGAATCATTCTCTTTCCGTCAACATCAACGACAATGGCGATGTGTGTGCAGAGCTTTGCACGAAATGCACACGCGATTGCGCCGGGATAGGGTCGTACCTCTCGATAATTAACCGCCTCGGCTTGCATTGCCTCGGTTAGCGCTTTCTTATCGGTCGCCTCGACTGATCCGTGAACAGGCATCCAAGGCTTGCCGAAGAGGTGCACGCGGGCCAAGCGGACAAAGCCGTAACAATCTGCCCCGCTCTGCGTGCGCCCGTTGGCGACGTATGGGATAGCCATTAGATCGTTTAGGGTCATCAGATGTACCTCAGGCCGGGGGCGATGTCTGCTGTATAGCGCAGCCTCGGCCACAGAGTGTTAAGCAAATCATAGTAGCCCGCCTCAATTTGAGCCATTATCCCCTCAAACGTCCCGCCCCTAAGCGTCATTTTGATTGGCGTCTTTGCTGGCGCGGTCAAGTCATTCGACAGAAAAACCCTGTAATTTACAGGAACCTCTTTGTCAGCCTCAAGTGCTAATTCTACAGCTTCCTGAGCTTTGCCCATTACGTTAGCAATAGAAAACGTCAGCGTCTGCTGTCCTCGCGTGTCCTTGGACGGCTCACGATACTCGAACGGGCCAGCCTGAAACGTGACTGTCTCGCCAGTCTCAAGGGTTGCAGTCAGGTCTTCGTAAGCTGCCACCACTCGGATAGGGTCATAGTCAGGAACAAGGATTTCCATAGTGGCCAGGATAACCTTATCCGAAGGCGCGGAAGCATAGACGGTTTCTATGATGCTCATACGGGCCACCAGTAATTCACAGCGAGGTCGAACGGATCATCTGGCGCAAGGTTTATCGCTTCATCAATCACGGTTGCGTATTGCAACAGTAAGTCGTAATAGCTCACGGCCACTCCTGATTGATCGCTATATCAATAATGCTTGCCCCAAGAATGAACTCCTGCCCGAACTCATACCAGTCTTTCGAAAGAATCGGACGCTCTCGGATCTCTACTTGCGCTGTGTAGTTCCAGTAATCCGAATTGTCCAGTCTTGGGCCGGAATACATCTCTGTAAAACGGCACTCATAGGGCGCGATATTGCCAACTGGTGTCTTTAGGTCAATATTGAACCAGTCCGCGCCATCGGTTATGTCGTAGGCAAACCAACCTTCAAATATCTGCGCTTGCGGTTCATTGAATCGAAATTGTAAATTGACGTTAGATGGCACAGACTGAAAGGTTCTGCGCTGCCTTGCCCTACCTGTTCGCATGGTTGTTCTGGCGAAGGGGCTCACATGGTTAATGTCGTAGCCGTTACGGCTAATCGTTGCCGCTGGCAGAGAGCTTGGAAAGTCAACCGTTGCCATTATGTGCCCTGCCTTCTAATTCCGGTTGTTTGCTGCATGGCCCTAAAGAATCGGCCACCACTCACAACGTCATTCACCATAACATCCACAATACGCCTGCCTTCTGAATCTTGGCTTTCTCTCACCTCAGTTCCAGCGGGCGCGTTGTTGACGTTTACAATCACGTCGTTTGATGCTGATTCACCAGCCATCATTTTGTTGTTACTAATCTGCCCCGTAGCACCAGGCGTAAACAGCTCCGGCCCGCGCTCACCAACAAGGTAAGACGCACCGCGTTGCACTTGGCCGCCGTCTGCGCGGGCTCCTTGATATTCTTGGCCTTGAATCTCACTTATTTGAGCAGCAGCGAGAGCCCCGATAGAGAACGCCAAGGGCACCTTAACAAAAGCTGGGACAGTAGGATCGCCAAGAACTGAAGCAATGGCGAGCGCGGCGGATATTGCGGCTTGAGCTGAGGCAAGATTCTGGTATCTCTGAAATGCGTCCTCGCCACCTTTTTCAGCAATTGCAGCAAGGTTGCCAAAGAAATTCCCTACTAGCCCGAGGCTCTTTTCTTGCCCCTCGGTTAGTATTTGATTGCTTTCGGCCTCTAGGTTTCTAAGCTCTTCGTTCCTCTGTTTTCTTGCTTCAACAATCAGCCTATTAAGCTCTTCCTCATTCTCAATAACGCCAGTCCTGAGCCCGTCACGAAGCGACATAACGCGCTCTTTGTATTCCATTTCAATGGCGTATTGCTCATCTAATCCGCGCTTAGTCGCCTCTGCTTCCTTGCGAAGCTGATCAATAATCTTTTGCCCGCGATCCTGTGCGCCTACTTGGCCTAACAGCGGGTCTTCTTCTGCGGTGATTTTGGTCTGTTCGCGGAGGGCTTCAAGCTCTTTTTGTTCTGCCTTATAAGCCTCAATACGGTCAAAGCTGGCGTTAATCTGGGCTTTTGCCAGTCTTACAGCGTCCTCGTCTGCACCATTGGCGGCAAGACGGCCAGCCTCATACAGCGCAAGCTCTCTTTCGTTAAGCCCTACAGTTTCGGCCTGGACTCTCAGGGATTCGGCAAGCTGCTTAACTTCATCTGTGGCATCGCCGGTAATGCCGGCAAGCATGTTGTCAAACTCTTCCTGAGCCTTTGACGCGGCTTTTTCGGCTGTCTCAATATCGCCCGCAAGAACGGTGATCTCTTCCTGAGTCTCGCGCAAGTCTTCCGCATTGAACACATCCGCAAGGCTCTGGTCTTTCGCGGCCATGCGCTGAAGTTTCAGTAGATTCTCTTCTACCCTGCGTAACTCTTCAAGCTCTTCGCGCTGCTCGCGGATCTGCTCGTTTGTTTCTTGTTGCGCACGCGCCCGCTCAAGTTGCAACGCCTCGCGCTGGTTCTTGGTCAACTCGCTATAGGATATATTTAGCTCATCAATGCGCTCTCTCAGGCTTTTTGTGGCTTCTTCGCCCGAACCCATGCCGCGCACAAACGCGCCCGCCAAAGCAGAACCGATAGCGATAACAGCACCTAATACGGCACCGCCAGGGCCCATGATGCCCGCCAACTGACTAGCTTGCTGGCCAAAGGCAACCAAAGCATTCTGGCCCGCTCCAACCTGAACCGCAAAGTCACCAATTTGATAACCGGCCTGCTGAACAGCCCCGCCCATTGGCCTGAACGCCCCACGAACACGACCGGCGGCACTAGCAACGCCAATTGTCTGAGCCCGAAGCATCTGCACGTTCTTGCTGTACTGAGCAAGGCTGATCGTTCCACGCGACAATTCAGCATCCAGAACCTTGATGGATTGGTTATATTGCTGTTGCGCACGGTAAGCGGGGTCTATTTGCGCCCTGAGTCGAGCGTAGGACTGACTGAACTCGCCGGTTGTTTTGGTTAGCTTGAGCGTACCGGCTTGCATTTGCTCAATGGCAGACGTGGCAGACTTTATCTGACTGCTATCAGCTTCAATCGTGAAGTAAATGCTGCCGATGTCCGTCGCCATTATTTCGCCTGCCTTGCCGCTAGTGCCTTGAACTTAGCCGATACGTCTACGGTTCCACCATCTTCGTAATAAGGCGGCGATTCCATAGAATCGTTTGATCTATTGAATTGTACCACGTAAGCCCGCGACATGTTACGTATGGTTGACGCCTCCCAAGGGGTTAGCTCTACGCCTGACAGTTCGCACCATGCCTTGATTTCCTGCATATCCAGTTGAAGCAATCCGCCATTCGGGCCAACAACCTCAAGCATCAAATCAATCAGGTATCGAAAGCCCGCCACGTCGGGCATGTTCAGGTAGTTAGAGGCCGCGTCCTGCTTGAAGTAATACCGGCGCGGCTTCTTCTGTCCTTTCGGTGCAGAATCCAGCCACGCCAGATGCTGCACGTAGAGAATCAGCTTTTCGTGGGCTTGCCGAAAAAAATATCATGGCTCTGAACAACGCTGTTAACTTGTTGCGCCATCCAGAAGTAGCCAGGGTCACTCAGCAGAGACAAAGCATTCTCTCGGCTAAACTCCAGCCGTTCACCGTTGCGTGGTACGCAATTATCTTCCTCGTCGGTTGTCCAGCCGCTCACCATATACGCACTTAGGATAGTTTCGATTCGTGCGCCATAATCGTCGTCGGATTCGCCTTCTTCTTTCTGGTTCTCGCGGACAGCCTGAAGCATGGCCCGCTTTCCGGCCTTGGTGTCACGGCGAATAACGTGAAACGTAATGCCAAGCGGCTGCCACGTGGAAGGATGGCGGATCTGAACGTCTACCGGCTCGTCTGCGTTACTAATCTCAAGTGAGCCAATATCAATAGCCATAAATATAACCTCGCAAGTTATGCGCGCATGAAAAGGCGGGGCAGGCAGGCGCGAAACTGCTTTTCGGGGATGACCCTAGCCCCTAACTGGTTACGGGGTGACGCGGATGATGGTGCTATCCAGTTCTACCGTCGTGTTAGCGGAGACGATGTTGTTGGCAGCGCCGACCTGAGTGTCATAGCTCATGATCTTGCCTTGGAAATACTGAACCTCGCCATCCTGAAGGGTAACTTCAAAACTATGCACGGTATCCACTTCAGTGCCGTCAGCACCTTCAATCAGCACGGTCTGGCCAGCATCAGAGGGGTCACGGCCAAGCGTAAGCTGCATGGATCCGTAGTTAACTGTGCCCTTGAACTTCCGTGTGACTCGGGTGCCGATGTCGTTGAAGGTGACGAGTTCGTAGGTAGCGCCAAATGCGCCCATGTCGGAGATTTCGCCAACGTTGGTATAGGTCAGAGCTTCATAGCCTGCCTGATCCTCAGTTGCCGGTTGGTCTGCTACAACAGCAAGCGTCGCGCCTGCACTGGTTTGAACGGCCATATGAGTGGCTCCTTATAACGAATTGATTGCAATCCCTTGCTATTGTACAGCGTTTCGTTATAAGGGGGAATAGTGCTGCGGTGTGTTGCGGGGAGACAAAGAAAAGCCCTCCACAGTGAGGGCTTGTTCATTACATTAATGCGGAGTAAAGCCACATCAGGCCAATTATCACTGTTATCCGTATGTATCCCTCAATAACAGCATCTGTGAATTTCTTACCCTTAGCCTCTGGTGAGCCATGATAGGTAAGTAGAGACATTAGACCTGAAATGCCAAGCGCGTGAGCATAACCAATTTCAGGAAGTCCAAACGGAACAACAAACCAAGACCAGCCAAGAGTTACAGCAACAGCCGAATAAAAAGCCATCGCCACTAAAGCAGTGAATCCACCAACAATTTTGAGCAACATTAACTAATTCTCCTGATTAATAAAAACCCACCCCAACCATAAGCCAGAGCGGGCAAAAGTCATTTTGAACGACGCTTTAGTCCGTATTCCCGCTCAAGAAACCTTGAAAACGGACCGCCATTAGATATGTCATGTCGCAGAAGTTTCATTAAGTGATCGTCCTGCTCATAGCTTCCCCTGACTATTTCGTCAAACTCAATAGCTCTCTTGACGCCCTCTTTAGCTAGGTCATCTACGCTCTTGCTATTCTTTTTAAATGGCCACATACATAATCTCCACATAATTAAAAAACCCACCCAAAGCCTAAGCCCTGAGCGGGTCACAGTCCAATAACGATTCGATCTAAGAAATCGCCACACCATCATGAATCCGAATAACCGCATTAGAAGTATTCACGTTATCAATCAGTCCGGTGATCGGAAGTGACTTCCCGTAAGCCTGAAACGTCAGTACGCGGCCATCAGCAAGGGTGATAGAAGCTGGAACGATACCGCCGCCGTTGATGCTGGCTTGGATAGCTTCTTGGCCTGCATCGTTGCTATCGCGGTACAGGGTAATGGTGATATTGCCAAAGTCAGGTTTTCCAGGGTAGGCGCGTGTTGCAGCCTGTCCTAAGTCCTGAAACAGCACGTCGGGCACGTCGCCATCGGCAATGGTGTATTGCGTGACTTTGCCGACTACTTCGCCGTTGAATACGAACTGAGTGCCTTGGGCGTCGATTATCATTGATCCTCCGTAAACACCCGAACATTAATCTGATACAGCGGCCTGTCATTCTCAAGATAGAACGGGCCTTGCTGGTTGCCTAGCATCTCAAACTTGATGACGCCTGCCACGGTTCCTGTGCCTCGGAACGCCTTAACAATGGCCGTTGCTGCATCGCCTACTGCAACGGTATTTGAAATACTGGCAGCAAGCAGAGTAATTGTAACGTCATACTCCTGCTTAAATGTATCGCTGTTTCCGTCGCCAGTATGCCTGAAC
>Ga0209273_10000533_pt1 | contig 47208 bp, 48 predicted proteins | sample tdAd471_FD_187126 | JGI IMG/M metagenome (GOLD analysis project Ga0209273, IMG submission 187126) | Marine sediment microbial communities from the Atlantic coast under amendment with organic carbon and nitrate - tdAd47.1 (SPAdes)... | ecosystem: Environmental > Aquatic > Marine > Coastal >...
TCAAGGCGCTGTATCCGGATATTGAAGTACTCGCTTATTCTGACATGAGTAACGACGAAACACTGGCATTGCTGGAAAGTCGCTCTGATCTGTTGCGTGTCGTCCCGGCGCAAGAGCGCACTGGCAAAGCCACCGGCATGCGCAAGATGGTCGCGCAAGCACATGGCGAAATCTGTATCTTTACGGATGCCAATGTCCTGCTGGAACCAGACACAATAGCATCCTTGCTTGATTATTTTCGCAATGCCGAGATCGGCGGCGTCTCTGGCACATTACGCTATATCAATGATGCAGAAAGCCCTACCGCCAGCGTCGGCGGGCTCTACTGGCGGCTGGAAGAGACGATCAAGGCGCTCGAATCGCGCTGCGGGTCGATGATGGGTGCAGATGGCTCTGTCTTTGCGACCCGGCGGGCGCTTTATCCTGAGGTGCCGGCCCATTTGCTTGACGACATGGCCGTATCGCTGAGCGTTACATTCAGCGGCCATCGCCTTGTCAGTGCACCGGACGTTATCGCCTATGAACGCAACACCACCGATCCTCGCGACGAATTTCGTCGCAAACGTCGCATCGCATGCCGCGCGTTCAACACACACTGCCATCTCTGGCCATCCATAGTCCGCCATTTTCCGGTCATCGACATATATAAATATGTCTCACACAAATTACTCCGCTGGTTTGGCGCACCGCTCTTGATAAGCGCAGCTACGGCCCTGAGTATCGCATTATGGAGAGAGGGGCATGACAAGCTGATAATAGCCCTGTGGGGCTCCGCCATCGTCATTTTTGTTCTGGGAGAAGCATTGCGCCTGCGGCCTTTCGTGACGCTCACAGGCATAGCCATGTCGATTCTTGCCACCTTCATCGGTGTAGTCGATGCAGTGCGCGGACGCACATATCAGACATGGGCGCCCGCCAAATCGCGAGACTGAGTCGGGAGCGCCTTATATTACGTCAGGTTCGGTCTGAATAATCCAGTATTCTTCTTCTTCAATACCGATTGCGGTCAATACACCCGTGCGATACGCCCCTGTATCAATACCGATACGATGATGATGAACATCAGCCTGGTCGCTCTGGCTATGGCCATGTATCACACACCATGGATAGCGCACCTTGCTGGAGAGAAACGGTTCGCGAATCCACAGCAAGTCACTGTCGCTTTGTTTTTCAAGAGCGACTTTTGGCCGCACGCCCGCATGTACGAATAGATAGTCACCCAACAAACGATAGGACGGTAGCTCACGCAACCAGCTTTCGATTGCGGGGGACACCTGACTGCGGAACGCCTCAATCACATTTACATCTGCAGTCGGGTCACTCTGCATGGTATCGATCAGCTTCTGGCTCACACCCCAGCTCTGCAATGTCTCAGCACCGCCAAAATTCATCCAGTGGTGCAGCGCTATGCAGCCGCCGTCGAGCACATCAAGCATCACCTGCTCATGATTGCCCCTCAAACAATGGAAAAAGGGCGATGGCGCCATGGCCTGCATCAATTCGCACACTTCGCGCGACTGGCTCCCCCTATCGATATAATCGCCTAACATTACCACATGTGTTTCGACTATCGGGCGACCTTTTTGGTCCTGCTCAATATGCCTGAGCAGTCTGACCAACAGATCATATCGCCCATGTACATCACCAATCGCATAAATACGGCGGCCATTTGTGCTGCGCGTTTTCGGTGGGAAAAGACGATCCAATAAACTCATCGCCAAGCGTTATCAAAAGCGGAGGGAGAAATGAAGCACACCGTGCACCAATCTTGCCCCCATGATACCGAAAAAGGCCCGGCTGATCGCTCAACCGGGCCTCCACAATCGCAATATGCCAAGCTATTATTCGCGGCTGCCCATGAAACGCAGCAGGAACATGAACATGTTGACGAAATCGAGATAGAGGCTCAGGGCACCCATCACAACCGACTTGCCAACCATTTCTGTGCCAGCAACATAATCATAAGTGTTCTTGATCTTCTGTGTGTCATACGCTGTCAGACCCGCAAAGATCAGTACGCCAATAGCGCTGATCGCAAGATCGAGAATGCTCGACTGCAGGAAAATATTGATAAGCGATGCCACGATCAGGCCGATGACACCCATGATCAGAAATGTACCGAAACCGGAGAGATCTTTCTTCGTGGTATAGCCATAAAGGCTAAGCCCTGCAAAAGCCGCTGCTGTCGCAAAGAAAGTCTGTGCGATCGATGTCCCGGTATACACGAGGAAAATAGACGCCATAGACAGGCCCATAACGGCCGCATAAGCCCAGTAAATGCCCTGTGCGGCTGCCGTAGAAAGGCGATTAATGCCGAAGCTCAGCACCATCACGAAGCCCAATGGCGCGAACATGAGCACATATTTCAATATACCAGGGCCAGCAAGTATCTGATATGCCAGCTCGGTTTGTGCAAACAACATCGCGACGAGACCCGTCAGCAATACGCCACTTGCCATATAATTATAAACCGACAGCATGTAGGATCGCAGCCCCGCATCATAGGCTGCGCCGCGTGTTTGTGCAGCTGCGCCGCCAAAACCTACGCCGCCTGTCCGTGGGTCAGACCAATTAGCCATGTAACTTTACTCCTTTGGTTGGCGCTTTTGCCAATTGACTATAATATTGGATGATTACCATCAAGTTTCAAGCGAAACCGGACATTCCTGTTTCATTATATCAAGAAATCAGGCCTATTTGGTCGTATTTACCATAATGACGCCACAAGCGACCCGTTGTCCGGCATTTCCTGCGGGGTCAGACATCATATCGTCCGGTCCTGCGTGAATCACAATTGCGGCGCCATCAACATCCAGAAGCGCCGTCTCGCCGCCGGATATCCGGGCATTGGAAATGCTGAAACGCAACATACCGGTGCCATCTGACCCAACATCCATATTAGGCATATCACCTGCATGGGCTCCAAGCGGGTTATGCATGCCATGTTGGGTGGATTTTGGGTTCCAATGGCCAGCGGCACTCTTGAAATCCGGCGCAATACAAGAGCCGGTCATATGCACATGTGTTCCATGCAATCCCGGTGCAAGGCTGCTCACCGTGATCGATACTGCGATGTCATGACCCTGTTGGATGAGTCTGGCTGATCCCACCTCTTGCCCTGTCGCATTTTTGAGAACCGCAATGGCTGCATCAGGCGCAGCTTCCGTAGACACTGGCTGTTGCGGAGCGACCTGCGCTTCAGACGAGGCTGAATGGGAATCTGCGCATGCAGCCAGAGAGAGAATTGAGGCAAAAGCCGTAGAACGAAATATATGCCGGGACGAATTAAGCATGGGTCACCATTATTGCTGAAGGTTGAAGCAGTTGCGCAGTCAGTACAGTCTATGCGACCGGTCCGACCGATGCAAACCACATCACAATATCACCAGCCCCCAAGGCAGCATGGGAAATCACACGCAAAAAAGGGGCCAGTCCCAAGACCAGCCCCTCATTCTGTCATTGCTGATGGAGCGAGGCTCCAAAAGCGATATTACATGCCCGAACCAGGACCGTATGTGATTTCCACACGACGGTTCTGAAGCTCACGAACACCGTCAGCCGTTTCGACGCGTGGCTTGCTTTCACCGAAGGCTTCAGTGGTGATTACACCCTCAGAAATTCCCTTGGAGGTGAGATAAGCCTGTACAGCCGCATTACGACGCTCGGAAAGAGCAACGTTATAGGCCGCGCGACCAGATTTATCAGCATGGCCTGCAAGCATCACCTGCGCACTACCGCAATTGCCATAGGCAGAGACAGCATTGTCGAGGATCGTCGCTGCATCCGGCGTAATGTCCGACATATCGAATTCAAAGAAGACGATATACGGCCCAGGCGTGCATTCCACAACCGGCGGCGGAGGCGGCGGAGGGGGAGGCGGCGGAGGGGGTGGCGGAGGGGGTGGCGGCGGCGGTGCCGGCGGCTCACCAAAGTTATATGTCAGGCCAACCAACAGGCTGTGTGTGCGCACATCAGCGTCAGTGGCTGTACCAGCAGGGGACCATACTGGGTTGCCGACGAAACGGTCGCTCGTCACCAGATCAAGTCCACGGTGGTTGAAGAAGCGATATTTCAGCTCAGCATCCAGCTTGTCGCTCAGCGGGAAACGTACGCCCGCCAACGCCTGCCATGCAAAACCTGTATCGGAATCATCTGTTACCGAACTATAGAGATGCGTGCGAGCAACACCGGCGCCAGCGCCAACAAAACCCTGCAAGCCATCATCCGGGCCGAAATCCAGCAAGCCGTTGAGCATAAAGCTCAGCGAGCGCACATTACCCTTAGTGCTGCTGGGAGCACCATTGGCAAAATCGACGATATCGGTCCATGCGCGACGGAAACCAACTTCGGCTTCCATGCGGAACATGCCGAAATCATAACCGATTACGCCATCAATATCATAGCCGGTGTTATAATCAGCAGTGGCATCGGAAAGGCCATCAGCTGTTTCAATATCGACATCTTCAACAAGCATGGCGCCGCCATGTGCACCGATGTACCAGGCATCCTCACGAGCGAGGGCCGGAGAGGCCATTGCTGTGGTCGCAAGAGCCGCTACAAGAGCAAGCTTCCGCATATTATTCCCCTTTCAAAATGGTCACTAAGACTGCGAGAACTCCCTACTCCGTCGAAAGTTGCATGGCAAGACAAGTTTTCGTCATTCCTGGACCCGCACTAGCATAAAGAAAGGCAGCATTTGCTATGCTCTTGGAACTTTTTCAAAATGTAAAGAATTTGCAACCATATCAAGTCAGTTTTTGGTAATCACTATTTCTAGCCTGTTTCAATCAGACCGTGACTACGCAATATGGCAAGCAGTTGCGCAAGCACCGCGCGCGCCTGTATATCGACAGTGCTGCCCCCTGAAGGGTCGGCAATCGCACTTTCACGCGAACCAAGAACTTTAACGCCACCAACATAATATCCATCAGCGCGCACAGCAGCAGCGTTCCAATTACTTCCATTATGGATCAATTCATGCCCCTCGTCAGCAACAAGCACACGCATGCCGTCACGCGGAGCAACAAAACGCCAGCCCCCCGACGTCCAGCAAACCAGCTCTCCATCATGCCCCGACCATGCATCCGTCCCGCCGCTCGCCACAATCCAGCATTGCCCGACCTGCGGAGAAGCAGGCGGGGTAGCAAGGCTTGCGCTTTCCGCCTGCGGATGCACAAGCATATCAATCAACGCAAGCGCCTCATTATGCGTCACCTCTTTCTGCGCTTGCGCTGCCTGCAGCATTGGCAATGCAAAACGATCACTGAGCTCATCAGCCATGGACATACAACTCCATCATTCATTGAAAACTTCGATATCGGTAAGAACGCATCGCATCATATAGATATGATCATTGCGACAGGCCGCCCCGGCCCATAAGTGCCTATCTGTCGTATCTCGACACTCACCACCCCGCTTATCCCGGCAATCTGGTCAGCCCCTATACTGGCGGCATCATATATCCATGATGCCGCATAGATTTCAGCCGCCCGAAAGACTGTACCACCATGGCTTAGCTGCACCTGATAACGCTCGCTCTCTTCGCCTAACGGGGCATCAACCGCATCATTCCAGCGCCAGCCATTGCGGCTGCGCCTGGTCCAGCCAAAATGCCAGTCGCCAACGGAAAAATCACTGCGCGCATGCACCGGGGCAAGAGGCAATATCGCTTGCCCCAATACAGTCTCTTCGGCCTGAACAGGCGAAAGATCGCCTATGCCTATCGCATTCAGGCGCAACGCCCCGCCTGTCTGCAAATGGCTCGAAGGAACGGCAAACAGGCTGTCCTGCTCCAGCAGCACAAAGCGCTCGTTCACTGCATGGCTCTGCATTGCCCATTCGGTGCCCCGCCGCCCACGCAATAGTCGCTCCAGTCGCCAGCGTGCAGCGCCAATTTGCGTTGCAAAACCAAATTGCACGATTTCCCGTCCCAGCAACGCGCTGTTCTCACCCCGCAGCAGCGCCGCATCATCGACATTGGCAAGCAGCATATCCTCATGCAGCAGCTCGACTTCAATCGCCGATATATGATCGAAAAGCTGCGACGCCACACCCGGCTGAGGCGCTATGCTCACCTGCCCCATGATCGCCGGAGCAGCGCTCAAGCCCAGCGAGGTCAGACCACCAGTTGCAATATCCTCTGCGAACAGCTCAGCCGAGCGCCATCCAGGCGACACACCGGCAGCAGCAGCGACCACCACTGGCGTATGAACGGGTTCATCCGCTGGCTGTGGCACATCCGCCAGTATCAGGCTGGTAACACCATGCGACACATCGACCTGCGCAACCCCGTACCCGGCGCTGGCAGCGGGAGCCGCAACGCCAGCTCCGCCGACCTGCCGCATCCGCAGGCACACGCCTATGCCTTCCCACTCACTCTGTTCTATGCGCCAGCGCCCGGCCTGCTCTTCGACCGTTACAACCGCCCCAGGCTCCACTGTCAACGCCCGCCAGTCACAGCGCAATTCCAGAGCGTTACGGCCTGTCCAGAGCTGTTGCAGACGTTCTTCGGCAAGTGACCGCGCGACATTGGCATCAAGCACTGCGGGCAGGTCGAGCGTCCCTTTCTTGCGTCCCGGCCCGGGCCTTTGCGCAGTCTGCACACCTGTCTGATAATCGCGCGCCGGGTCATAATAGCGCGTACCAAACTGAACGGGCACATCTTCTGCCCGCCCGCGCATAGAGCGCAGCCCCTTCTCAACCTTGCCGTTAAATGCCGCCCCGATAAGATCGCTGGCAAGTGCTGCTTCGCTTGCGGTGCTTTTGTGAAGACGCAAGCCAGCGCTATCGCTACGCAAGGCTATCCCCAGCCCGTCCACCAACGAATATAACCCATCGGCTATAGTCCTGCCGCTGGCCGCATAACCCTTAACACTCGGCACTGCGCCCAATATTTCCGGCGAAATTGCACCACCGCTAAGATCCGCCGCAATAGTAGCAACGGAAACCTCGCCACTATCTGCCACCACTTCAAATGTCAGTGAAGGGATGCGATTGCCATAATCGGCCAGTTGCAAATCCTCAAACACCGCATAAGCAATGCCCCGGTGCGCAGGAGACTGGCCCAGCCCCTTATCCGCCGCGATCAGCGGATCAAGCGCCTGATCACCCGACCCCTCATAAAAACGAAACGCCCCTACAGCAGTTTTGAAATCACCCACCGTGCCCCGCAACAAATTGCCATCCGCCCATATACGCCGCACTTCGGCTATTCGCCGCGATGAAAGCGACACAGCAAAACTGGCGCTATAGCTGTAGCTCGTAACCTTTGGTTTGCCCTTGCCACCGCCACTTTTGTTCTTTTGCTCCTTCAGGTCCGTGGACCAGATAACGGTGCCCGCCACCCGCATCGCCCCGAACAAACGCGGTATCTGGTCGCCATAGCGCGATGTCTGCAAGCGCAGGTCAGACAGGCGCGGCCCCTCCCGGCCCTTGGGCGCAAACAATATCGTGTTATCCACCACCTGCCCGATAGTCGCGCCAATCGCCGCGCCAATCGGCCCACCCAGCACACTGCCCACCACAGTCAGAACCACTGTCGCCATATTCATTCTCCATGATTATGATGTGTCGGGCTGCTCAGCGCCCCCAGCGCCAACGCCCCAGTACAGGCCATGTGGACGCCCCCGGCATCTCGACAACGTGCCCCAGTCCAGCATGCGCGTGAACATGCCCGTCATCGGTAGCGATCATCAGATGAAATTGCGCCGGACCAGCCTGTACCAACACGACATCGCCCGCTCGTGCCATGCGCGCGGGTCTCAGCCCTGCCTGCAACATCGCCGTTGCAAAGCGCGCAATGCTGCCGCCCCTGATGCTGTAAGCCTCAGGCGCCAGCCCGTTGAGCGAACGATGCCCCGCCCGCTCCAGCACAGACAATACCAGCCCAATACAATCCAGCCCTGTTGCCGGGTCGCGTCCATGCAAGCGAAAAGGCACACCCAGCAGACCCCGCGCAGCAGAAATTATTCGTCTCGCCTGTTGCATTAATTTGCGCCCGGATAGCGCGTGAGAAGATCGCTGCCGGGCAAATAAGGTTCGCCTTGAAAATTGATCGCATTGGCAAAGCGCGCAGAGCATGTCTCCATACGCTTGTCACACCCTTGCGTCAGCAAAGCGCGTGTACCGGCTGTCACAGCAAAAGCAGGCACATCCGCCAGCGTGAGGCTGCCCGCATCATGCGCAATAATACTCTGCGTCAGCCCACAATTCGCACCTTCGAGCCAGCGCAATGCGCCAAAGATATAGGCCCCCGCAGCAAGCCCGCCACCGCTCACAGTCCCGACCTGATCGGCCATGGCTGATATGCTTACAATGCGCTGATGCAGAGCCAGATCAACCCGGCATGCGCTATCGCCCAGCCGCGCGCGACATCCCGGCGATGTCTCCGGCGCAAACGCCTTGCCCAGCACAGCCACCGGGCCGGACAGCTCCACCGCGAAGCTCTCGCCTTCCTGCTCGACCGTACCCAGCTCACCGCGCATCAGCTCCAGCCAGAGCGCCCCCGGCTCGCTCCATTCGGTCAGATGAAGCTCAAGCGCTGCGCCATCCCATTTTCCGCTGCGCAAGTCGCTCTTGCTGATCGCATCGCTGGTCAATGCGCCTTTCAGCTCCATCGATTCCGGCTCCAGCCCAATGCCCTTGCGGATCGCGGAAGGCACCAGTCCCGGCGCGGCCTTATAGACAACGCCTCCTATGCCGAGGTCACGGTCATGGCTGGTCAGCCCGATGGTCACGCCGTCCCGCCGCTCCAGACGCCAGCAAAAAGCGAGCGTCACCAGCTCTTGCGCCAATATCGTCTCAGCGCTCATTCGCGGATCTCCACCAGCGGCACGGAGGGCGCTTCGCCAGCGGCAAAAGTTGCGCGGCTCACCTCCAGCCCGTCCTCAGCAAAGCGCACCGGCACATCAAAACGATAGCCAGCGCTCAGCGCCGCACCATTGGCAGGCGCGCTGTCAAAAGCGATCACGCCGCCCCCAAGATGCTGCCAGCCGCTCATCTGCTCTACGCCATCGACCGCAATACGAATGCTGCCCGCGACTGGCCGCGTAATATAGCGCTGCTGCGCATCCGCGCCTGTGCCATAATATTTGGCAAGGCGAAATTCGGCGATAGCGCCATCGCCTGTGCCCAGTTTCTGGTCAATCGCGCTGGGAAGTTCCCCCGCAGGCGCGCTTTGATTATCAAACGGGTCGGTGAAACGAAAACCGCGCGCCGCACCGCGCCGCGCCCGGAAAAACTCCACCAAAGTCACAAGGTCTGCCTCGGAGCGTACCCCCGGCCCGGCATCAAAACGCAAGCGCGCATCCGCCCAGTCGCTGGAGCGCCGTTCATGTCCGGACAGGCTCTCGACTGTCTGAGTAGAGAAGGCAGGCATCACACTTGCCTCCCGGCCAATGCTTATTGGAAACAGCACATCGTCAAAGGCCTGCATATCCGCGTCTCCATCCAGATCGAAAAAGGTAAATCCATCGCGTGCCACCTGCGGCAGCGCCCAGACATAAGTCGCCGCCACGCCGCGCCCTTGCCCGGCCCGCGCCGCCGCTTCGATGCGCGGCCAATGCGCCTGCGCATCACCGCCGCTCAGTACAAAACCCGAGAGATAATGCTGTTCAGTCACCGGATAGCCCAGCCGCACTTCCGCCGCCGCCACACCTTGCGCCGTGAGCGCACGTCGCCCTTCGGTCACCCAGTCATAATCTTCGAGCTGCAAAATATCGAAAGCCGGCTTGGCCCAGCCGACCGGCATATTCGCCCGCTTGGCTTCCGGCGCATCCGGGTCGAGCACGGTCGGCAGGTAGGTCAGCAAATAAGAGCTTGTCGTCGGTGCAATCGCCTGTACGGCAGCGACCAAAGCCGCCGTCGAGCTGGCCAGCAATGCCCCCGCCTGATCAAGCAGCGCTGTCTGCGCTCCGTCAAGCGAAGCCTGCATGTCCGGTATCGACACAGGACTGCCGCCAAAAGCCGCCTTGGCCGCATCATCATAGAGGCAGATGCGGCCATCCGACATCATCCACCACCATGGCTCGCCCACCTGAAATTTAGGCTCCAGCCCCGCCGCCACGCCAATCGCAATGAACGCCTGCCCCACCTGGTGCAGATAGCCCATAGCGCCAGCATGCGCAGGCGACAGCAATGTCGAAGGCGGCACCCAGCCGGTCAGCGCCGGGTCGCCATTTTCAGCGCGCTGCTTCCAGTCGCTCCAGCAATGCGCATCGAACAGCTCATACGACAGCGACCAGATGATCCCCAGTCCCAGCGCATCCGCCTTGGCCGCAAAGTCCGCATGCCAAGCCGCGCAAGGCGCATTGAGCACGCCGCCCGCAAGGCTCACATAATGTTCGCTGCCACTCGGTTCGAGCCGGAAATAATGACTCATGCCGACATAATGGAGAATGTCGCCGCGATAACCCAAGGCATGGATCTGCCGCACCAGCCGCTCAGGCGTCTGATTATAGCCGTCATCATAGCCCGTCGCCATGGAGAGGCCATGTTCGGGCAGCATCACATCGCCAACAGACAGCACCGAACCCGAGCCGTCGCAGCGCATGCCGGTCAGCTCAGCCCATCCCTCCTGCCCACTGGCAAAAGGCGTCGCCCCCGCATCATATCCCGGCGCGACCAGTGAGATGAACATCCGGTCAACATCGCCCGCCCACACCGGGTCCGCCTCGGAGGGCAACAAAAAGCCACCGTCCATCGCGCCGAAATCCAGCGTGATGTCCGCATCCTCGCTCGCCCCGTCGGCATAATTCCACAGCCGCACATACCAGGCTTTGGAGTTGCCGCTCTCGTCACGCCCTTCAATCGTCAGCGTCGGCCCGTGCAATGCGTCCAGCGCTTTGATCCCACTGCTCTTCCAGTGAAAGCGCAGCTGGCAATTGCGAAAGTCCCGGCTCGTCTCATAAGCCAGCAGCGGATGATCCCACACATCCTCTGCCTCCCAGATCAGGCCCGCCAGATCACCCGATCCATAAAACACCGCGTCAACGCGCAGCGCATCCGGCGCGGTCGTCACCACCCCCGCCATCATCGGGCGCGGGAAGTTGACCGTCCAATAGGCAGGCGAGAAGCGCTTGATCACGCCCTTCTCCTGCCCGCCGCTCTTCGACGCCAGCCAATAAGCCATAGATAAATCCTTTATGGAGAGGTCAGCACACGCAAAGCGAAGGAAGGTTATTCGCTCAAAGCGCTGCGCACATTGCGCGCGATCTGACGCCCACTGCGCGCCAACGCTTGCGGCGCACCAGCATCCGGCGAATGAACGTGTATCGTCACACGTACATCATGTGCACCGCCGCCACCGCCCGCCGCAATCACCCTGCCATGTGCACCCGGCACAAACAGCTCCGGCCCATTCTCGCCAACCTTATAGGCGCGCCCCGCGCTTACCGGGCCACCCGTCGCCCGCCCCGGCGCACCACCAAAGGCACTGCTCACAGCATTGAAGACGCCGCCCAATATGCCGCCTTCACTTTGTGGAAAAAGCTTGTCAAAAGCTATTTTTCGGGCCTCTTGGGCAATGGAATTAATCACGCTCAAGGCAATACGGCGCAGGTCCTCAAAACCGAATTTCCCGGTGCGAATAGCCCGCTCCAGCGCGGACTCTATCAAACGCCCCGCGCGCTGCGCACCGACAACCAGCGGCCCTTCCAGCCCGGCCCGCATATCCTCAACATCTTTCGCAAAGCCCTGCGTGTCAGCGCGCACTGATACGATCAGCCGGTCAATCTCTTCATCCATCAGGATATAACTCCATCAATCGGGCAATGTCTTCGCGGTTCGGCGGCGCATCAGCAGCGCTGGCAGCCTCCGTTCCCAGCATCGCCCGGATCACCGCCTCCATTTCGGCCGGCGTCGCGCTCCAGAACTGCTCGGCGCTCCAGCCCAGATGCCACCCGGCCATGCCTGAAAGCTTCAGGGCAACCACGCCAAAGCTCTCATCGCCGCTCACGTCTGGCCTGATAATATCTGTTGCAAAATCGCCTTGAGCGCGGGCGTCACGCTCGCCAGCCCTTGGGCGGCGACGGCCTCACCCACATGCTCACGCGTCACCGCACCGGGCCAATCACAGCGGCAATGCCAGAATAACGCCACCATCTCCGCCAGCCGCAATTCGCCCGCAGACGCTCGTTCGACCAAGCCGAAAAGTGGTCCCAGCTCTTCTTCCGCTGCCACCAGCGCGGCAAAACTCGGGCGCAGCTTGAGCCGCTCGCCGCGCACCAGCAGTTCAGCCTCGCCGCGCAGGATATTCACACCACTCACAGGCTGGCCACCACGCCAGAGCTTTCGAGGCTGATCGTGTAATTACGCTCGCCATTATAATCGCCCGCATATTCCAGCCGCGTCAGCAAAAACCGGCCCTGCATGCGCTCGCCACTCTCGAAGCTCAGTTCATAATCATCAATCGTCCCGGCAAGCGCATGGGCGCGAAGTTTCACCTCACCCGCAGAGCCGGTAAATATGCCCGCAGCCGATACGCTGACGGCGCGCACACCAGCGCCCGAGAGCAGCTCGCGCCACCCGCCGCTGTCTTTGTTGGTAACATTCACAGCCTCGCCCGAAACCTGCAATTGCGTGGTCCGCAGACCTGCAATTGTGGTATATGTCAGAGGCATGTCGCCATTGCCGATTTTCAGCAAAAATGCGCTTCCTTTTTCCACGCTCATGGATATCTACTCCTTGAAGAAAATGATGGCCGATACGACGTCCGAGTCGCAGTAATTTTCCGACCATCGAAATGGAGGGATTTATGATTTTCGTTGCATTGATTTTAGCGGCGGCTTCCCCCGAAGACGCCGTGCCCAAAGCGCGTCAGGCCTATGCCTCCTGCATGGGCGATTACACACGCGACGCGATGGACCGGAAAATCGCCCGGGACGAATTTCTGGCTGGCCTGGAAACCAAATGTTCCAAGAAAGAGGCTGTATTTCGTGATGCCCTGATTGCCCTCGATATAGCCGATGGCATGTCCAATGAAGAAGCAACAGAAGATGCTGACGATCAGGTTCTTGGCTATATTGAAAAAATGACCGAGGACTTTGACAGCGCGGAGTGATTATCTGGTTTCGCGCGAGCGAAATCAAACTAGGGTCAGGACCCATTAATTCCGAGGATCATGGTTTGAAGCGATTGGCCGCTATGCGAGGAAGAAAAGTGCAGGAAATGTGGGAGCATTTTCAATCTTTTCTGACGTGGCAGAGCGGCCAATCGGTCAAATCCGAAAGGACGTCCAAATGGCTTCGATCTCGAACGAAACAGCCCTTGTAAAGGCCACCAGCCTTCACTGCGGGCATTTCCGCCCGATCTCTTCGCCATTTGAACGCCATGACCGCGAAATTAATGGGTCCTGACCCTAAGCGGCAAGCACCCTGATGCGATAATCCATCAATGCATTCCACCGCCCGCGGTTGTTCCGCAACAGCCGCGAGCGGACCATGCGCAAGCTGCCAAGCTGCCAGCCCGATATGGTTCCGTTCAGCCGTTGCACGGCGGCGTCCGTCAATGGCATGATTGCGCTAATCCGCGTCGGCGTCTCGCTATCATCTTCTATCGTAATACCGATGCGCAGCTCACGGCCTGGCCGGTCTTTCACCGCCCAGTCGCTACCCAGCGCATCACCCACCACCAGCATAGGCGGCGTCGCCTTAACGGGAAAACCGTCATAAACCCGATTGACCTGCGCATTCAGCGGCGCATCCCCGCGCAACTCGGCAATCAGCGCATTGCGAATGTCATATTCCGCATTCATCGCCCAGTTCTCCCGATATTTCTAATGCTCGCGTCGCGGATCCAGCGATCCAGCAAACCGCGCCCTTCAAACACAACGTCTTCACCCTCAATACGGGCCGAAATGTCCTGCAACGCTTCCGCCTCGCGCACCATTTCGTGACGCCTGGCTTCCACCTGCTGCTCCGCAAGCCGCGCGCCTGTGCGTTTCACCGCCGCCAGCCCGCTCATACGATCCGCATCCTGCGCCATGGCTGCCACAGTGCCGTCACAATAGCAGGCGGCGCTTCACTCTCGCGCTCGGCAAACAAATGCGCCGCCAGCCGCACTATGCCTTGCCGCAAAGCATCGGGCAGGCTCGCCCAGCCATCGGCTATACCCGCGCTCAGGTCGATCTCGACCCGCCCTGCCGCACCCGGTTGCATCACCCGCACCCAGCCGTCACCATCCGCGCCAATGTCAATCGCATAGGCATCGCTCGCCAGCGCAAAGCTCGCGCCTTCAGCGGGCAGCCCCCGCACCGCTGTAATACTGCGCACCGGGCAAGCGCGCGTGCGCACCCATTCACTGCTCGCGCTGAGCACTTCCACACCACTGCGTACAAACATCAGCTGCGCACAAAAATCCTCGGCCATGCCGATAGCCGCACGCACCAGCGCCGTTATCGCTGCGTCATCATGCGCCGTTTCGATCCGCAGCCAGGCTTTCGTTTCAGCCAGCGCATCGTCTACTATCGTCTGCGCCACTGCGTCCATGGTCATCGTCATGGCTCATGCCTCCGCACATATAATTTCGATTAGATTCTGTTTCAGTTGCACTGCAACATTCCGCACCGGCCCGCTCCCCCACCCGGCCTCCCAGTTATTGTACCCTATGGGAGGCCGGGTGGGGGAGTGGGCCAGTGCCGTAATTCCACATAAGTGGAATAGACTTTAGCCCCACGAAAACCCCTCCGGCACAGTCGTGCCGAAGGGGTCAGTTCAGGGGATGCCGAGAATAGTGACTTTGGAGAACCGGCGCGCAGCGCACTTAAGGTGCGTGAGCACCGGAAGCGCATAAAGTTGCTGTTCGCAGGCCCCCATGAACCCATTTTCTAGACTTTAAGACGTAGCGAACTTCATCAGCTTAATGGCTTCCGAGTTCATCACAGCGCCGCCAATCCGCTTCACTGCATAAAAATGCACAAACGGCTTGTTGCTATAGGGGTCGCGCAAGATGCTCGTCTCATTGCGCTCTGCGATCACATAACCACGCTGAAAATTGCCAAAGGCAATCGACAGGCTGTCTGCGGCCACATCCGGCATATCCTCAGCCTCGATCACCGGATAGCCCAGCAAGGTCGCCGGGTTTTCCGCGCTTAGCGAAGGCTGCCACAAAAACGCGCCATCAGACGTCTTGAACTTGCGGATACGCGCCAATGTGCTGCTGTTCATCACAAACGCCGCGCCCTGACGATAAGGCGCTTTAAGCGACTGCACGAGGTCAATCAGCCTGTCCTGCGGGTTGGAAGACGCAAATGCGCCCGCCGCGCCTGACGCCACATATTGCAACGACCCGAAAGCGCGCACGCCGTCCGCTTCATCGGTCGCCGTATAAGTCAAAAAGCCCTTGGGCTGGTTGGTGCCACTGCCATTCACAAAAGCGGCGCCCTCGGCATTGGCAAACTCATGGGCAATCTCGCCCGAAAGCCAGCCCTCGACATCAAATTGCGCATCATCAAGCATCGCCTGAGACGCTGCCGGATTGGCAAACAGTTCGCCAGAAGGCGGCGCAATCTCGTTGAAGGTTGGCGTGCCTGTTTCAGCGCGCGCACCCGTCTCGCTGGCCCAGCCAGAAGGCGTGCCGCCCGCAGCCACCAGCTTGCGATAGCCCGCCGAGCCGGTCTTCACCACATTGGCAACGGCACGGATCGGCGAGATTGCCTTCAGCGTGCTGTCGATCATCGCGTCGATTTCACGCGGCACAGCATAGCCACCCGCCGCGCCCGTCGCGCCCGAAAAGCTCTTCAGCTCCAGACCCGCTTCCTGCCCGCGCCGGATATATTTATCGACAAACGCAGCGCGCGCCGGATCCACCTCCACGCCCTTGACGCCATCAAGCGCCGGGCGCTCAGCCACGGACCGCTGAACCGCCGCCACCTGACCTTTCATCGCGGCCAGATCGGCTTCCAATGTTTCAATCTTGTCTGCCTGGGTGAGCGCATCAAAGCTCTCCTCCAGCGCATCGGCTTTCACTTCGTACATAGGCTTCTCCTGCCGTTTCATCAGTTAAAAAATGACCTCACCTTCATTTTCGAGGCCTTGTCAGTTGTGGAAACCGGTATAATTTTGCCTAGACCGAGCCGAAAATGGCGGATTGCGAGAACCGGAGCGCAGCGTATTTTAAAGTACGTGAGCACCGGAAGCGCAGAAAGCTGCTATTTGCAGTCCGGCATAAGCGAAATTACTCGGTTTCCACCGCGTGCACCCGCGCGTTCGGCTGCATCGGAAAGGTCACGAGGCTCACTTCAACCAGATCGAGATCCTTGAGTACCCTTGGCGCTTGCCCATCTGCTTTCGTGACGCGATAGCCAAAGGACAGGCCATTGACCTTGCCCCTCTTAAGCAACGCTGCAGCCTGCGCGGGCGCATCGCTGCGCACCCGGCCAACAACCCGCAAACCGCGTTCATCCTCGCTCATGCTCTCGATAATCCCGATCGGCGCATCCGGCTTATGCTGCCACAAAAGCGGCACTTTGCGCCCGCGCCACGCGCCAATCGCCCGGACAAACGCCCCGCGCCGGATAATGTCACCGCCCCGGTCCTCGCGGTCAAACAGCGCCGCATAGCCCGCAAAGCGCACGGAAGGAGCACCTTCACCCTCTTGTGACTCAGCAGCGCTCATCCTTTGATCAATCCAAACAAGCCCAGCTTCACCGCCATACCGATCAGCATCAGCGCCAGAGCGATACGCACCAGCCAGCCGATAACGGCATCGCGCGCCGCCGACTTTGCATCGCGCCATGCGCCGAGCAGCTCGCGCAATTCGCGTACATCATCCTCAGCCTGCCGGTCGCTCAGCCCCAGCCGATCCAGCGCGCGGCCTGCGCCCATCTCGCTCGCTTCTTCCACCAGCGCACGGATCATGACGAGATCACTGCCCGAACCTTCCGCCTGCGCCACAAGGCCAGCAAGCATATCGCTATCACGCATCGCGACCTCCCCCATTTTCACCAAATCCCAACAACGCTCGTTTCTCTTCATCGGAGAGGAAGCTCGCATTGCTTACGCGTTCCCAATAGGCCGTGCGTTCCTCAGACAGCACCGGCACCTTGTCGAGATCGACCGACAGCTCCAGACCCGGCATCCAGCCACGCAGCCCTTGCGCAACACCGCCCAATATCTTGTCCATCATCGGCAGGATTGTCTGCCGCCACAGCGCCTTGTTGGCCTCACGATAATTCGCATAGGTATTGTCACCGGGCAGACCGAGCATCATCGGCGGCACGCCAAAAGCCAGCGCAATCTCTCGCGCTGCTGCCGCTTTCAACGCCACAAAGTCCATCTCGGCGGGCGACATCGAAAGCGACTGCCATTTCAGCCCACCCTCCAGCAACATCGGCCGCCCGGCATTGGTTGCGCCCTGAAATGCCGCCTCCATTTCTCCCTTCAGCCGTGCAAATTGCTCTGCCGAAAGCACCACACCATCCTTGCCACTGTCATAAACCAAAGCGCCGGATGGCCGCGCCGCATTATCAAGCAATGCCTTGTTCCACTGCGTCGCCACATTATGGATCGCCACCGCGCCAGATGCCGCGCCAAGGCACCCCAGCCCATAATGGTCATCCAGCGGATTGATCGCCTTGATATGCAACATCGCCGGGCGCCCCGCGCCATCTTCAACCGCCAGCCGCATCATCCGTTCACCCACGCGGTAATGATAGGCCACCGGCCAGCCGCGCGCATCGACATCAACGCTCACCCGCTCCGGGCGCAGCGCATACAGCTCCAGCGGCGCACCATCACTGTCGCAACTGATCTGCACATAGGCATTGCCATGCAACAGCAGGTGCAGCGCCAGTGTCTCGACCAGCCCTTGCCCGCCCGACACATGACGCGCCAATACCAATGCCCGCGCATTGTCCGCCGCGCTCGCACCGTTCGCGATAATCGCTGCGCCACCCGCCGCTTCCGAGACCAGCCGCACCGCCCGCTGCGCCACCGGATTGGCGTGCACCGCCGCGCGCACCTGCGGTTCATAAGCCGCGGGCCATTCGCCCAATATACCGCCGCCCAGCGCATAAGCGCGTGACAAGACCGGGCGCGGCGTCTCCGCCGAACCCTTCCATCCGAATAATTTCATGAATGCTACTCCTCAGAGCATAACAAAAAGGGCAGCACCATGACTGCCCTGAAAACTCATATATACCTGCGACGGTTCTCTAAGCCGCGATCAGCCCCATGCCAACACCGCGCACCGCCGCCGATGTGCGATCCGACACCTCCAGCTTTTCATATATCCGCCGCAAATAGGTATCAACCGTCGCGCCAGACAGGTCGAGAATATCGGCGATCACACCATTGCTCTTGCCCCGCGCCACCCAATCGAGAATTTGCAGCTCCCGCGCAGACAGCGGTTTCTCCAAAGGCCTGTCCGGCAAAAGCTGACACAGGCGCATATGCGCCGCCTGCGTATATATGTGCATGTCATCAACCGGCACGGTCCAAATGATTTTTTCATCAACAGGCCGGCCAACCGTAATGCAGCCATTGCGCCCGCTCGGCCCGAATACCGGGAAGCTATATCCGTCCCCCAGCTCTGCATCGCGCATACGCTGCAGAAATGCCGCCTGATCCGCGTCGGGTTCAATCTGCTCCCATATCTCTCGCCAGCGCATTGCAACACCTTTGGCGAGCGAATAGGCCGGCCCCGGGTCTTTGCTGCCCCAATCTTCCTCAATATAAGCATTGGTCACCTCGCGGGTGAAACCATGATGAATGATATTAAAGCCCTTGCGGCCGCCCGATGGCCCGGATCTGTTGGTGACAAAATAGGCCAGGCTCCGAAAACCCTGTCTTCGGAAGTATCGACGCACCGCTCGCCATAGTTCAGCGGGGGATTCTGCCGTTGCAAGTTGTTGCATTTCAGGGGTCACAAACGAATCCCGCTCCTCAGCCACGGTTGTATATTAATATATGTATGGCGACCGGCCTGTACAACGAACTTTATCCCAGATTGGCTCCACTGCAACCAGTGATTTGTTACAAGCGGTGAATTGCCTGCCCTACCCTGTGCCGCAACATTAATTCGCTCAACGCCCAGACCAGCGCGTCAGCACGATCGGGCGAGCGCCCCGGCCCCGCATAATCACCACCCAGCATCATTCCGCACATCTGGTCCTCCAGCTCCGGAAACGCGCCAACATGCGCGACTCGTCCCCGCTCATACAGCGCCGCAACAGGCTCGGCGCGCGCCACCTTGCCCCGGCTGGCATGCACAAGCCGCACCGGCAATTCCGCCTGCGCCGCGCGCAACACACTGCGGATCATATCGCCGCCATTATTCGCCTCGGCCACCACCCGGTCCGCGCCATGACGCGCCGCCGCGTTCACGACTCGGGCGGCCCATCCTTCCGGGCTGGCGCCTGCTATGCTCGCATCCTCGATCACATAGGCGCGACCATCCACGCCCAGCCCCACCGCGACAATCCCGCACGCATCGCCCCCCGCACTCGCAGGCGGATCAACGGCCACCACAACCCTCGAAAATGGCGCATCCCCGTCATTCCACAGCGCCTCGCGCTTGACCCGACAGCGCTCCACAAGCGCACGCGTCCACAGCGCGCCTTCCAGCTCCTCGATCAGCTCGCCGTCCAGTTCCTGCCGCCCAAGCGCCGTGCCGCCATAATCGCGCTCCATCGCCGCGACAAAATCCGCCGCCAGATGCGCGCGATTGTCCCGCGTCGATCCGCGCGTCATCACCACATCATGCTGCTTCGCCAGGCGCCGGATCAGCGGCACCGGGCGCGGCGTCGTCGTCGCCAACAGGCGCGGATGCCGCCCCAGCCGCAAACCCATCATCAGATTATCCCATGCCGCCTCCGCATAGGCCCATTTCGCCAGCTCATCGGCCCAGCCATGCGTATATTGCGGCCCGCGCAAACTGTCCGGTTCCGCCGCGCCCAGCACAATCGCCTGCGCGCCCGATTTCCATACCAGCCGTCGCAGCGCCGGATGCCACACCGGCCTGTCCCACCAGGGCGCAATGCTCAGCAACCCGCTCTCGCCCTCGACCATGACGCTGCGCGCTTCCTGCATCGTCGCACCGACCAGCGCGATGCGCGCATCGCCATCGCTCTCCGCAATGGACCGCACCCATTCCGCGCCCGCGCGCGTCTTGCCAAAGCCACGCCCCGCGAGCATCAGCCAGATGCGCCACTTTCCCGGCGGCGCCAATTGCTCCGGCCGCGCATGCACCGCCCAGTCATGCAATAATGTCTCGCGGCCCGTCTCGCCGAGCATATCGAGAAAGGCCACCAGCCTGTCTTCAGGCCAGCCCGCCAGCTCTTCCCATTGCGAACGGCTCATACATCATCGTCCCTTTCGCCCGCATCCAACCTATCAGGTTCATCATCCGCCATGCCACTGCCGCCAGAGCGCTCGCGCACCTGCGCCAGTCTCTCCTGAATTTCCATGCGGATCGCCTCGCTGCCCGGCCGCTCTATGCCTTGCGCACCCCGATAGCTCTCGACACTATCCTTATGCGCCAGCATCAGCCGCAGAGCTGTAGCATGCGGGTAGCTGTGAACCTTTTTGGTTTTAACGACGCCATCTTCTTTACCGTCATCAACAGTTTCCGTCGTCTCACTGCCAAAGATAGACTGGCGCAGAAGATGCATCTCCAGCTCAGCATAGCCCTGCTCCAGCGCCTCGGCCCATCCCGCAGCGAAGACCGGATCGTGCTGACGCTGATAATAGACGCCCGAATTGCTCAAACCTACCGAACTTGCGGCTTCCTGCACATTACAGGTGGCCTTGAGCACTTCCAGAAACCGTTTCTTGTTCTTCGCCGTCCAGCCGTCACGATGTGGGCGACGCAATTGCATCCCCATATTGCGTTTGCCCGCCGCACCTCTTTTCGCCGGCATCAATGGCTCCTTATTACCTGCACCCTTCCCAGCCCGCGCCATTCCACCTCCGGTTCCACACCGACCAGACACGAAAAAGGGCCGGACGCCTTCCGGCTCCAACCCCAACTCACCGCCTCATCAGCGCGACTCACATTTTCTCACTGTAGATGGATGTACCCAAAGAGCGTTACAATGTCAATATAAAAGTACCAAATAGGTTATTTATATACTGGGGCAATTCTCCTAATTCAGCAGCCCATCCTCTTTCAGGCGCTCATATGCAGCCCAGATCGTTTCATCATCAAACCGATTACGCTTTCCATCATTCCATTTTTTTAATTCTTCGATAATTTTTTCGACAGGGTAGCAATTCTCCTGATCACCTAGCCAATGCACTGATGACAGCAATTCCAAACCATAGGGACTTTCATAGCCCTGAATCAGCCTACTAAGCTTTGCTATTATCTCTTCGCTAGGTTTACCAGCTTCCTGCAAATATCCATCCGCAGATGCACACCCCACCGCCGTAGCATGTGCACGACGTTCATCGGTTGAAAAACCGCTAATCATGCCATGCCTTTCAAACGACACGAAGGATTTCCTCAAAACCTCGGAATAAGGGCCATAGAGCTGTTTGCTGAATCGGAGCCCGAAGTCGACGCCAAATACTTGCAGAAAATACACTATCTTCTGAAGGGAGATACGATCAAAAGCTCCATCAAAATGCACTTCCATCTCTGACAATGTCTTTAACATCATTGCTCGAGGATATGTCATACTCAAAGAAGCTGTATCGGAATATTCTGGCGGATCAATCGCATCTTTCGGAGAGAAAATAACAACCTCGACATCTCTCAGCGCCTCAAGCTTTAAGACGATCAAAGGCTTTACATCCTCCCAATCAAGCCCCCCATTACCACACCCCAGCGGCGGAATGCCAATCGATCGGATACGCCGTTCCTTAAGCTCGCACACAAGAGCATCAAGCCCTTGCTCGATATACGACAGTTCGGATTTTGCCCGCCAATGCATCTTGGTAGGAAAATTGACCAAATAGCGCGGCCCATCTGTAGGAAACAACTCATGAGTATCGAATATCAACATCGCACCCGGCTGCAGTGCGTTGGTCTTGCAGGCTTTTTGATAAACCTTAAAATTCTCCGGCCAACGTTTCTTGAATTCCAGCGCAACTCCTTTGCCCATAACGCCGACACAATTGACGGTGTTTACCAGAGCCTCTACCGGCTCGGCAAACATATCACCTTGTTTGAATGTCAGCGTCATCAGAAGTAACACCCTCGCTTCGCATAAATCGGGATGCGCCATCTAGTGGCTTCCATCGCCGTCTGCAATTCCTCTTTTATTGTAGAGGTTTTAACGATGATACACGCAACCATATCTAAGGGTAAGGCATTTTTCACCAGAAATTCAGCCATCCGCTTTTGCTTACGAGACTGCCTCGACAGTGGAGATGCCATATTTAAGTAATATCTACAGACGCCAGTATAGCCAACCTCAGAAATCACAGCACATATCGGACTTTCGTCAAATACGTCCCAATGGACATGTTGCTCCAATGATCCAATATCCGTTATAATAGATGGCTGAGGTGCCATGCTATTTAAAGGAAAATCACTGAAGCAATATTCAACATCTGCCTCCGCAACATCATCAACTCGGCATACGAAGAAAACTCTTCTCTCATCGCTAGATTGTCCAATATACTCGCCCTCTGGGGAGTTCACACGGACGTTTCCCTTTTGTATTGTATGTGAGAATGACGTTATCGGAGAAAAATAGAACGGAACATAGTCGTTCACAACTCCGCCAAGCGGCATCAGGAACTCGTCAGTTCCACGTCGGTTAACAATTTCCTGATAGGAAACCTGATGACATTGTTGCGGATTAGGATGATTTTTGGCTCGAATTTCGCCGTCGGCCAAAAACATAGCCAGATCATCGGCTTGCACCTGCCTGAATATAAACCTGCGGGGCATGGCGATACTCAACTCCCGTTCCACACCATATTTCTGGCATGGCTGTGTTGCAAATTCCAACCCTAGTACAACGAGTGAGTCGATAGGTTCCTTAGACCAGCACTGCAAGCTGTAATAGCACCCCCCATTACCCCCTAGCCTCTCCCTTTCATTTCCGCTAACGCCCGCATCGATGCTAACCCGCCTATATCAATGGATGCTGGCCAAAGCCGCCCATCGCCATGCCGACCGCTGGCTCGCCGCTATTTCCTTTATGGAATCAAGCTTCTTCCCGATCCCGCCGCATCCGCTGCTCGGTCTCATGTGCCTTGCCAACCCAAAGCGCGCGCTCTGGTTCGGTTTTGTCTGCACCCTCGCCTCCGTGCTCGGCGGCTTGTTTGGTTATGCCATTGGCTATTTTCTCTATGAAAGCGTCGGCACAGCCCTGCTCTCTGCACTCGGCCTGACGGAGGCCTTTCCGGTCGCCGCCTGCTATTTGCGGGAATATGGCGCAGAGCTGATATTGGTCAAAGGCGCAACGCCGATCCCCTTCAAGCTCGTCACCATCACGGCAGGCTTCATCGGCCTTTCGCTCTTCACCTTCATCTGGGCGAGCACCTTGTCACGCGCGTTTCAGTTCATGCTGGTGGGCATATTATTCTGGAAGTTCGGCGCACCGATTAAAGAGTTCATCGAGAAATATCTCGCACTGGTTTCCGCCGCATTCTTCGTGCTGGTCGCCGGTGGCTTTCTTGCTATCGGCCTGCTCGGCGGCGGCGGTGACGAGGAGAGCGGCGCCCAAGACCAGTGCAGTCAGGCGACCCTCTCCACTCTGGCGTCCCCCGCCAGCTAAGCGATGGCCATTGCGCTGCGCCACCCTATGCTCATGGCCCTGCTCTTGGGCGCCGTGGCAGCGATGGGCTTCGCTCCCCTCTCGCTTTGGCCGCTGACAATGCTCGCCATGGCCGGGCTGATGTGGCTGATACATAGAAACCCGGCACACTCTTCCTCGTCATTCCCGCGAAAGCGGCAATCCAGAGACGATAGCGCAGCGGCTATACTCTCTGAATCCCGGATCAGGTCCGGGATGACGAACGGATGGAAGCATGCCTTCCTGCTCGGCTGGTCCTTCGGTGTCGGCCATTTCACGCTCGGCAATAGCTGGATCGCCCACGCCTTCACCTATCAGGACGCGATGCCGCACTGGCTCGGCTATGGCGCGGTCGTCCTGCTCGCGTTCATCCTCGCTCTCTACCCCGCACTTGCGACCCTTGGCGTCTATCTCGTCCGATCCCGCTGGCCCGCTTTGCCGATAACGCCGCTGTTCGCGGGGCTATGGATTCTCAGCGAATATGCCCGCGCTACCTTGTTCACCGGCTTTGCGTGGGATCCATTGGGCATGGTCTGGCTCGACACCGGCGTCGATCAATCCGCGCGCTTCATCGGCACCTATGGCTTATCCGGCCTCGCCATACTTGCCGCCGGTGCCTTGCTTGCCCTTGCTCAGCGGCGCTGGCATGTCGGCGGGCCGTTGGCGGCGCTATGTCTCATACTCGGCATTATCGGCCATGTGCGCCTGCCGGAAACTATCCCATCTGCCCGCCCAGACATCCCCATCACTGTCGTCCAGCCCAATATCGATCAGGCTGAAAAACATGTCACCGCGCTGGAGGAAGCGAACTTTGCCAAGCTCGCACAGCTCACCGGCCCTTCCTCGCCGGACACAGCCCGCCTCATCTTCTGGCCCGAAGCCGCCCTGCCCGCATGGCTCGATATGGAGCGCGAATGGCTGGAGCGTGTGGCCGCGCTCGCTGGCCCAAAAGACCTGCTGATGACGGGGGGATCGAAGGTCTATTTCAAGGAACGCGACAAGGGCTTTTTCACTGACCGCAGGCTGGTCGGCGCGAACAACAGCGCATGGGTCGTCACCCCCGACGCCCGCCTGATTGCCCGCTATGACAAGGCGCATCTGGTGCCTTATGGCGAATATCTGCCAATGCGCGCCCTGCTGGAGCCATTGGGCCTGTCGCGCCTTGTTCCGGGCAGCACAGATTTCTGGCCCGGTCCCGGCCCTCGCTCGCTGCTTCTCCCAGCTGCCGAGGGCCGCCCTCAGCTGAAAATGGGCGTGCAGATTTGCTATGAGATTATTTTCTCTGGGCAAGTCGTGCATCGCATCAACCGGCCTGATTTCCTCTACAACCCGTCCAATGACGCATGGTTCGGCAGTTGGGGGCCGCCGCAACATCTCGCGCAGACCCGCATGCGCGCCATCGAAGAAGGCCTGCCTATCATCCGCTCGACCCCCACCGGCATTTCCGCTGTGATAGACGCACGCGGCCGGGTGAAAGCCTCCATCCCGCATCACGAAGCAGGTACCATAAACACGGCGCTCCCACCCCCCTTGCTCCCAACGCTTTTCTCCCGTTTCGGCAATATGCTCCCGCTCGGCTTCGCCTTGCTGCTCATAGCATTTTCTGCCTTATCGCTTGCAAGGAGTCGCCCCAAGCGCTAGGACAGCAAAGCACATAAAGATTTCTTTATACGCGCAGAAACAGCAACCGACTGGGAAAACCATGCGTCAAAATTACCTTTTCACTTCCGAAAGCGTCTCAGAGGGCCATCCCGATAAAGTATCGGACCAAATCTCCGATGCCATTGTCGACCTCTTCCTCGCCAAAGACCCCGAAGCGCGCATTGCGTGCGAAACCCTGACCACCACACAGCTTGTCGTGCTCGCCGGCGAAATCCGCTGCAAAGGCGTGTATGAAAATGGCGCATGGGCAGCCGGCGCGCAGGAAGAAATCGAGGCGACCGTCCGCCAAACGGTGAAAGACATCGGCTATGAGCAGGATGGCTTCCACTGGGAAACATTCCGCTTCGAGAACAACCTCCACGGCCAGTCAGCGCACATCGCCCAAGGCGTGGATGCCAGCGGCAACAAGGACGAAGGCGCGGGCGATCAGGGCATCATGTTCGGCTATGCCTGCAACGAAACGCCCGACCTCATGCCCGCGACCCTCTATTACAGCCACAAAATCCTTGAGCAGATGGCAACCGACCGTCACTCTGGCGCTGCGCCTTTTCTGGAGCCAGACGCCAAGAGCCAGGTCACGCTGCGTTTCGAAAATGGCAAGCCGGTCGCCTGCACCGCCATCGTCGTCTCAACCCAGCATGCGCCGGGCTATGACGATGGCGAGAAGGAAGCCGAACTGAAAGCCTATGTAAAATCCGTGGTCGCCAAAGTGATCCCGGCCGAGCTGCTTTCAAATAACACCGTCTATCATATCAACCCGACCGGCACTTTCGAAATCGGCGGGCCAGATGGCGACGCGGGTCTCACTGGCCGCAAGATCATCGTTGATACCTATGGCGGTGCATCCCCCCATGGCGGCGGCGCCTTCTCCGGCAAAGACCCCACCAAGGTTGATCGCTCAGCCGCTTATATCACCCGCTATCTCGCAAAAAACGTCGTTGCTGCTGGTCTCGCCACACACTGCACCATACAGGTCGCCTATGCGATTGGCGTCTCCGAGCCACTCTCGCTCTATGTAGACACGCATGGCACGGGTAGCGTTGCCAATGATGTGCTGGAAGCGGCTGTTGCGAAGGTTGCAGAAGAAAAGCTCGGGGGCCTTACCCCGCGCGGCATCCGCACTGCGCTGGCGCTTAACAAGCCCATCTATCGCAAAACAGCAGCCTATGGCCATTTCGGCCGCACCGCAGAAGGCGACCTCTTCCCTTGGGAGCGTACCGATCTGGCCGATGCTCTCAAGGCTGCACTCTGATGATGGTATGACAGGGAGGGGCACCACCCTCCCTGTCGCCCATTTATTTCCAGCTTGCCAATATCGCGCCAGCAACGACATGTCCGGCCAGCAGGTGCCCGCAATCAATCAACGTGGCATGAAGCGGACCAACGCCATAGACCCAGCCATAGAGCAATGTAGGGATGGCCGACATCAGCGCGATCAAAACCGCCCATTTCACGCCATTAGCCAGCCCTGATACGCCCGCCCACTTAAACAGAAATGCCATGCCGAACGCCGTCATAATCGGCATGATCGGGCTATAGGGCATACGTGACATGCCCACCGCTTCCATCTCCGCCTGCGTAATGCCCGCGCCCGCCATCCAGTCTTCCGGCGCCATCAACACACCATAGACCAGAAAACCAACCATATAGATGGCAACCGCAGCAACCAAGGCCGCGCCAACATGTATTCCACACATCCTCATGACATCACTCCATTCTTTTGTGACCAATGCCGACACACAAAACTATCATTGATCATGGCATATTGCCAATGACCACACATACATCCTAACCATGTGGCACATTTATTCTGTCGATGATTCGTCAAACCTTGGGCGGTGGAGAAATCATATGGGTCGTCAGTATCATGCCATTGCGAGTTTTGTTGTTCCTTCGCTGTTGCTTGTTGCATTCCCCTCTCAAGCACTGACTATATCCTCAGGCGCGAAAACGCCAACATTGCCTGCCTCGGAGCAGGCAGCCATTTTCAAGGCAGCCGCATTTGTCAAAAAAGGCACACAATGGAAGAGTGACTGTGGTGATCCCGGCACAGCTTCTTATGAGCCTGGCGCAATAGAAGCCAAAGGCGATCTCAATGGTGATGGCTTGCCAGAGGCCGTTATCACCGAAGGCGGCACATTTTGTTATGGCATGACCGGCCTGGGGTTTTGGCTTATGAGCAAACAGGCAAATGGCCAGTGGAAGCTGATGCACCGGAGCATCGGAATTCCCGAATTCCTCAAAACCAAAGGTGTCGGCGGCTGGCCTGACATATCCATAGGCGGTCCCGGTTTCTGTTTCCCTGTGCTGCGCTGGAATGGCAAAAAATATATCCAGCATCGCACAGCCTATATGGGCAAGCCCTGCCGTCGTTAAAAACGCCGCTATGGAGGGCTTGCCATAGTCGCACATGCGCTATAGCAGCCCTGCCATGACAGCACATAAACCCGGCGACCCCACGACATTGAACCGCCTCTATGGCCGCGCCAAGGGCAAGCCTTTGCGGGCTTTCCAGCAATCGCTGCTCGATACATTACTCCCGCAAATCGCCGTACCTGCACAAGGACCAGTCACCGCAAAAGCGCTGTTCGGCGATGACCGCCCGCTGCATTTCGAAATCGGTTTTGGCGGCGGCGAACATATGGCTGGCCGGGCCGACATGTTGCCCGACCATGGCTTTATCGGCTGTGAACCATTTCTCAACGGCGTTGCAGCAGCACTAACACATGTGCATGGAGACGCGACCAAGCCCGGTACTCCCAATGTACGCATCCATCATGGCGATGCCCTCGAAGTGCTGGCGCGCATTCCCGATGGATCACTCAGCTTCGTCTACCTGCTCCACCCGGACCCATGGCCCAAGGCCCGTCACGCCAAACGCCGGATGATGAACAAAGGGCCGGTCGACATGATATCCGCCAAGCTGAAACCCGGCGGCGAATTCCGCTTCGGCACGGACCATCCTGTCTATCTGCGCTGGGCGCTGATGGTCATGAACCAACGGGCTGATTTCGAATGGCTCTGTGCCACACCAGAGGATTTCCTCAAACGCCCGGGCGGCTGGCCCGAAACCCGCTATGAAGCCAAAGCCCGGAGTAATGACCATGAAGTCTGGTACTTCCGCTGGAGACGGAAATAAGTCAAAGGCTTATTTTTTAATAATCAATCAAAATCAAAATGTTACATTCTCTACAGGGCGCTACTGTATCCGGTGATTTCCATCGCCGTGATTGTACGATGATTACATTTGCGGTACACGAGGTATTGCAATATCGACCGGCAGGATCAGCAAACGAACGCTCGAGGCGTTCCAATCGAGCGAGATGACTGGCTTGCTTTGGGATGAAGATCTCAAAGGTTTCGGCATGAGAATTTCATCGTCCGGCTCTGCGTCCTATGTTGTCCAGTTTCGCATGGGGGCCGCGGATCAAAGACTCGCCGCTACACGATCGGTGCCCATGGCTCTCCCTGGACTCCCGGGACCGTGCGGGAGGAGGCCGTCCACATCCTTATCCTCGTTGCTCAGGCCATTGATCCGATCGCAGCGGACAAGACACGGCGCCAGGAAGCCGTAACCTCGCCTTCTCGAAATATGCGGATACCTTCAGCGCCGCGTGCAAGGGCAAGGGATGGAAAACGCTGGTCACCCAGTCTATCCGGCTGCACCTCAAACCCATCCTTGCGAACAAACCCCTGCCAACAATAACGGAAGCGCCTACAACGCAATTGCTCGTTTTAAGAAGCGGGGAGAGATTGAGGGATATGAGCATCTTGAGCGACAGTTGAGCATTGGACCAAAAGCAAGTGAAGGAATTAAGCGTTTGGCACGATCAGGAATAGTGATCCCGGTCTCCAAAAAAGTTGAAGCGCCAAGCAGGAAAACCGCTGGCGCTTCAGATGGTCCTCTCTTCGGGTCGACGCCCCGGAGTTAGGAATGAATGGCAATCTACAAATCCCGATGCGAGAGAAATGAGCTTGCGTTATGTGGCATATAGCCCGGAGATTACCGCAATCTAAATGCCGAGGCTGGTCACGAAAGCGGCTCGCCTTGAGCGTTTTCAATCAAATACACAAGAATCAGTCTATAGGGATGTGTCAGGGATAGACTTTCCCTAGCAGACACGCTTGCGTCCGGCAGATTAGATGACTTTGTTATCCAAGCGGAGGCTGACTGCGTTGGCCCCGCCGATCGCGCTCAATTTGAAGCCTTAGTCGGGCGCATCACAGCGCCTCTACCAGAAGATCAAACATCCCGTTCACCCGCTCGCGGTTCGAAGCGCAGAAAGTGAACTCGCTCAGATAGCGCTGCATATGCTTGCCGCTGATCTGGACATGGGTTAACCGGACCGCCGCCTTGAACAGCCGCCAGAAGCCCTCCACGGTATTGACGTGGAATGTCTCGCTCGAACGATAGTCGTAATGCGCGTATTCCTTCGCACCATGCTTCACAACGCCATGCTTGAAGCCGTCACCACTCAGTAAATTGTAGGAAACCAGTTCGTCGGTCGAAACAACCAAACCCGGCTCCACACTGTCCAGCACAGCATTGCGCAGCGTGTCCTCCTTAACGTCGGGGATCACAACCGCCTTCATGTCGCCATCGCGTGAGGCAAGGCCCATGACGATGGTTTTACCCGGAGCGCCACGACCACGCTTGCCGCCAGAACGGCGACCGCCAACATATATCTCGTCCAGTTCGACATGACCGAAAAACAGCGCGTCGAAATTCTGCGCCTTGACAGTGAGGTCGCTGATTCGTTGCCCGATGCGATAGGCAGTCTTATAGGTGGCGCCAAGCGGGCGTTGCAGTTCCTTGCCCGAAACACCGTGGCGCGTCATGCAGAATAGATACATGGCGTAAAACCAGCTAACCAACGGCGTCCGCGTGTCGTGCAAGATGGTGCCAGCGGTCGGGTTTACATGGTGACCGCAGCAAGCCGCTACATAGGTGCGGCGCTTTGCCAGCTTGTGATGGGTAGCGTCAACCGTGCCGCAGGACATGCAATCGAACCGCGTCCCGCCAAAGCGCGCGTTCATGATATGCTCAAGACAGGCTTCCTCATCGGGGAAGCGCTGAAAAAACTCGCGCACCGAGAACTCAGGAGAAGCGGAAGATGATCTGCGACCAGCGCTTTGGGCCTGTGCAAAAAATGGAGCGGCAAAGCGCAACGAAGCAGGCACAAGGCCATCATCGCAAGCAGGAAATGCCGGTTCTGCCATAGATAATTGGTGCGGACGGCGGGACTCGAACCCGCACTCCCAAACGGGAAGCGGATTTTAAGTCCGCTGCGTCTACCGGTTTCGCCACGTCCGCAAATAGAAAGGCAACGCGGTGCGTCGCTTTATGGCTGCTGCCACGCCCTGCTACGACAATGCGTCGTCGTCAAGAGACAGTGTGCAATAGCGGCACGAAAGAAGGCCAGGATCGGGGAAACGACCCTGGCCTCATTAAATATGAGAGAATGCACGCATTGCAACGCCCGTTCAGTCCGGAACTATTTGGCGTTCAAGCGCTCTCTGATTTCTTTGCCCGGCTTGAAAAACGGTACTTTTTTCGCATCGATAGGTACCGCCTCGCCCGTGCGCGGATTACGACCTGTCCGGGCATCACGCGACCGGGTCGTAAATGCGCCAAAGCCTCTCAGCTCAACACGTCCACCCTTGGCAAGTTGCTCGGTAATCTCTGAAAAGAAAATATCTACTATTCGTTCAACTTCCAGAAGAGTCAGATCGCTATTCTCTTCTGCAAGACGCTGAACCAGTTCGGATCGGATCATTTATCCTCCTTATTCCGGCATGCCCACATCTGCCGGTCAGCCCCTATTACGCAACTGATACCGGAATGACAATAATACTAATATCCAATACAGCATGTTATTGCATTCTTTAAATGATTCATGATCGTAAAATAGGATATATTGGTCATAGTAAAAGCCCCGCCACAACAAAGTTGCGACGGGGCTTTTAAATAAGCTTTGTAGAAATTAGCCTTCGTTCTTGGCCTTAAGCGCTTCCCCAAGGATGTCACCAAGCGATGCACCACTATCAGAAGAGCCATATTGAGCAACAGCCTGCTTCTCTTCAGATATCTGCAACGCCTTGACCGAGAAGTTCGGTTTCTTGCTCCGGTCAAAACCAATGACCATCGCATCAAACTTCTGACCCGACTGAAAACGCTCCGTGCGCTGCTCATCACGGTCACGACCAAGATCGCCACGCTTGATAAAACCGGTTGCACCGTCTTCACCCGCCTGAACCTCAAGGCCATTATCGCGCACTTCAAGCACGGTAACAGTGATGATCTGGTTCTTGGAGAGGCCCGAAGAACTGCCAGCCGCAGCCGCAGCACCCGGCGCACCTTTTTCAAGCTGCTTCATACCAAGGCTGATACGCTCTTTTTCGATATCGATATCAAGCACGATGGCTTTGACCATCTCACCCTTGCGATGCAGGTTGAGCGCGTCTTCGCCCGAGATACCCCAGGCAATGTCAGACATGTGAACCATGCCGTCCACATCGCCTTCGAGACCAATGAACAGACCGAATTCGGTAGCGTTCTTGACTTCGCCCTCGACTTCAGTGCCCACTGGATGGGTATCGGCAAAGCTGTCCCACGGATTGCTCTGGGCTTGCTTCAGGCCAAGCGAGATACGACGCTTCTCACCATCAACTTCCAGAACCACAACATCGACTTCCTGGCTGGTCGAAACGATTTTGCCCGGATGAACATTCTTCTTGGTCCAGCTCATTTCAGACACATGGACCAGGCCTTCAATACCAGCTTCCAGCTCGACGAACGCACCATATTCGGTGATGTTCGTGACGCGGCCCGAAAGCTTTGCGCCTACCGGATATTTGGCATCTGCACCTTCCCACGGATCGCTTTCAAGCTGCTTCATGCCGAGGCTGATGCGCTGCGTGTCGCGGTTGATACGGATAATCTGCACCTTGACCGTGTCGCCAATGTTGATCACCTCGCCGGGGTGATTGATGCGCTTGTAGCTCAGATCTGTGACATGCAGCAGGCCATCAATGCCGCCAAGGTCAACGAACGCGCCATAATCGGTGATGTTCTTGACGATGCCTTCAATGATCTGGCCCTCTTCAAGGCTCTGAATAAGGCCGCTGCGCTGTTCTGCGCGCGTCTCTTCGAGAATGGCGCGACGCGACACAACGATGTTGCCACGGCGACGGTCCATTTTGAGTATCTGGAAGGGCTGCGGAATGTCCATCAGTGGTGTGACGTCACGCACAGGACGAATATCAACCTGACTGCCCGGCAGGAAGGCCACCGCGCCATCAAGATCGACGGTGAAACCACCTTTGACGCGGCCGAAGATAACGCCTTCAACACGTGTGCTTTCGGTGAATTCAGCTTCGAGCTTGTCCCATGCCGCTTCGCGGCGCGCACGATCACGTGACAACATGGCCTCGCCATGCGCGTTTTCGACTCGGTCAACATAGACCTCGACTTCGTCACCGACGTTAATGTCAGCTTTCTGACCCGGCATAGCGAATTCGCGCAGAGACACGCGGCCTTCGCTCTTCAGGCCGACATCGATGATAGCCATATCATTTTCGATGCCTGTAACGGTGCCTTTGACAACGCGGCCTTCAAAGCCGCCGTCTTCGCCACCGAGCGATTCATTGAGAAGTGCCGCGAAATCATCACGCGACGGAAATGCCGTAGAGGCCATGAATTAGTCCTTTTTCACATCATTGCTGGCCATCCGGTTGTCTCCGGAGGTCTTTTGATCTCGACCCTGATTCGCACTCCGCTTCGAAGAGGAGCACAGCAATCAAGACCGCTGGCCATAGTGCCTCTATAACCTCACGTCATAGAGACATCCGCCAGACAATCAGCGTGGCCGATGCATTCAGATAAGCGAAAAGGGCGCGCGGAATCTCCGTGCGCCTCGCCGCGTCACTCTTGATGGTGACCTTCCAACCGTGCATCCACCAAGGCAATCGCCTTTTGGACGGCGGCGGCTATAGTCAATTTGCTCGTATCAAGCAAGTCCGCATCGTCCGCCTGTTTCAGCGGCGCATCTGCCCGGCCCATATCGCGGGCATCGCGAGCGCTGATCTCCGCCTCCATTGCATCAACATCAGCGGCCTGCCCCTGCCCTTCCATCTCATCAGCGCGGCGTTGCGCCCGGACACGCGGGCTGGCGATAACATAGAGCTTCGCGTCTGCCTCCGGCACGATCACAGTAGCAATATCGCGTCCATCCAGTACAGCGCCACCGGGCTGGCGCGCAAAGGCGCGTTGTCTCTCGACCAAAGCAGCGCGCACAGAAGGATAGGCCGACACTTGTGACGCCAGCGCCCCGGTTTCTTCAGCGCTCAGTTCAGGGTCATCCAGCAGGCTCACAGGAAAAGCGGTGGCAGCAAAGGCCTCCGCCTCATCACTAGGATTTCCACCCGCCCGCTTCAGGCTGATCGCAACCGCGCGATAGAGCTTGCCGGTATCGAGATGCGGCACACCATAATGTGCTGCCAGGGCCCGCGAGATCGTACCCTTGCCCGATGCAGCTGGCCCATCGACAGCGATAATCATGAACCACGCTCCGCATCCACGCCAAGGGCCCGCAGCAAATCGACAAAGCCCGGAAAGCTCGTCGCCACCGGACGCATGTCGTCAATGGTCACGCCCGTCTTGCTGGCCAGCCCCGCCACAGCAAAGCTCATGGCAATGCGGTGATCGAGATAGGTCGCGACAGGCCCGCCTCCTGCCAGCGGTGCACCGCCTGTACCCTCTATGACCATACCATCGGGTGTTTCTTCAACCTTTGCACCAATAGCCAGCAACCCCTGTGCCATCACTGTAATACGGTCACTTTCCTTGACGCGCAATTCTTCCAGCCCCCGAAAAACGCTGCGCCCTCTGGCCATAGCGGCTGCAACAAAAGCGATCGGAAATTCATCTATCATGCTTGGCGCGTCAGCCGGATCATTCTCAATGGCATTGAGCGATGACGCACGAACACGAATGTCCGCAACAGGCTCCCCGCCCGCATCGCGCTGGTTCAGCAGCTCAATCTGCCCGCCCATTTGCGCCAGCAGCGTGAAGAGCCCGCTGCGCGTTTCATTAATACCGACACCATATATCGTCACGTCCGAACCGGGCACCAACAATGCGGCAACAACCGGAAATGCGGCCGAAGACGGGTCTCCCGGTACGATTATGCTCTGCGGTTTCAGCTCCGCTTCGCCACGTAGAGAAATGACCCGCGCGCCGTCACCATCCATCTCTACGCTCAACTCGGCGCCGAAGCCCCGCAACATACGTTCGCTGTGATCACGCGTCGCTTCAGGTTCAATCACACGGGTAACCCCAGGCGCATTGAGGCCAGCGAGCAGCACAGCCGATTTCACCTGCGCCGACGCCACCGGCAAACGATATTCCATCGGCACCGCCGGCACGAGGCCACGCATCGTAAGCGGCAAGCGCTCACCGGGGCTGGACGTAAACTCCGCGCCCATAAGCGACAAAGGTTCGATCACCCGCCCCATAGGCCGCTTGCTCAAGGACGCATCGCCAATGAAGGTCGCGGTCAGGTCATGGCTGGCGAGCAGGCCCATCAGCAAACGCGTTGATGTACCGCTATTGCCCATATCAAGCGCGGTTTCCGGCTGTAGCAAACCGCCTACGCCCACGCCCTCTATATGCCACACGCCTGCATCATCGCGCTCAATCCGCGCCCCCATAGCCCGGAGCGCGGCCGCTGTTGAGAGCACATCCTCGCCCTCCAACAAGCCTTCAACCCTGCTTTTCCCGACAGCAAGCGCCGAGAACATCAAAGCGCGATGCGAGATGCTCTTGTCGCCCGGCACATCCGCCTGCCCTGCCAGCCCTTTGGTTGGCGCGCAAAATGTTGCAGGGCGCGGAACGGAAGAAGAAGCAGAGGCAGTCATGGGGAAAACAGGCTTTCTTACAAAAATTATGCACCAATTTAGCAACGGCTTTTGACAGCGCCGCAATGCTATGGCAAGGCGCGCGTCTCTTCGCATAACAAAAGCGTTGTTATGCGGGTTTTGCGAATTCGCTTTAGATTTAAAAAAGGATGGAAGGCGGCACATGGTGAAGCCTGAATGGGGCACAAAACGGACTTGCCCAAAATGCGCAACGCGCTTTTACGATCTTGGCAATGAAACGCCAGTTACCTGCATAGAATGCGGCGTAACATGGGATCCTGAGCCTGTGTTGAAATCCAAACAGCCGCTTCCTTATGAAGCCGTTGTGCCAGCACAGCAGAAGGAGGCCAAGGAAACCGAGAATGATGAGGTCGATAATGATCTGGATATCGACATCGATGATGATGACGATTCGCCGGACAATGATGTCGATCTGGGTGGCGATGACGACTTGGGCGTCGATGCCGCCGACAAAGAAAAAGACGACGATAATTGAGAATTAACCACTTGCATTTAGAGGTGCTGCTCGCTTAAAGGCAGCGCCTCCATAGTGCAGGCATATCATGATGCACTATGGTGCATTATCCTCGCCGGACACCAGACCGGCAACAGGGATGGGGCCGTAGCTCAGCTGGGAGAGCGCTACACTGGCAGTGTAGAGGTCAGGGGTTCGATCCCCCTCGGCTCCACCAATTTTCCAGCAACACTAGGCCGGATCGACATTCAGTCCTGCCGGTCTGCAAACGCCGCTTTTCTGTGACCCGGAGCGCAGCATACTACAGCTACGTGAGCATCGGCAGCACAGAAAACCAGCATTTTCGTCACGGCATCTTCTGAATGTCAACACCACCTAGGTGCTGCAAGAGTCGGCCATCACCTGATCATGTCCATAATCCGTTGCGCCTGTACAAGATGCGGTCGGTCCACCATCTTGCCAGCAAGGTTGAGCGCGCCGACATCAGGATTTGCGGCAAAGGCTTCGATCACTGCGCGCGCATGCGCAATTTCGCCCTCATCGGGAGAGAAGCCTGCGTTAATCGTCTCGATTTGCGAGGGATGGATAGCCATCATTCCGGTAAAGCCGTCGCGGCGCGCTCGGGCGACATAGCGCTTTAGAGAGTCTATTGCATCGATCCGGGGGAACACCGTTTCAATTGCGGCAGTTCCGGCCGCATGGGCACCAAACAAAGTAAGACTACGCACCATTTCATACGGCGCGGTATAGCTACCATCGTCCTCGCGCGATGTTGACGCACCGATGGCTGCCGGCAAATCTTCCGCTCCCCAGGTCAAGCCCGCAAGAAATTGTCCAACCGAACTGTAACTGCCAAGTTGGAAAATCGATGCAGGCGTTTCTGTCGCGATCGGCATGATCGGAATCTTGACCCCATTCAACAGGGCTACTAGCGCTTCCACACTTGCGCTCCCCTCCGCCTTGGGCAAAACCAGCCCATCAGGTGGGGCAGGCATAACGGCTTCGAGATCTGCGCCGACAAGCTCGCCATCCAATGGGTTAACGCGCACGAAGGTCCTTATCGAACGCTCCCCAGCCAGCCATTCGGCAACAGCCGCGCGCCCTGTCGCTTTCCTTTCCAGCGCAACGGAATCCTCAAGATCGATAATCAACGCATCCGCACCGCTGGCTGCAGCCTTGGTAAAACGTTCGGGTCGATCGGCCGGGACAAATAACAGCGAGCGTAACCTCATGTCGCACTTCCTTGGATCAGCGCCATCCGCAAACATTGACACACGATTTCTTCGCGTTGGTTAGTCATTTGGTGCTTGAAAGTCACGATGCCGCAACCGGGACGTGACTTGCTTGGTTTGAGGTCAACAACTTCGCTTTGAGCCCGCAATGTATCACCCAAGAAAACCGGCGACGGCATTACCAGCTTATCATAACCCAGATTAGCGACCAATGTGCCCAGCGTGGTATCGGCAACCGACAGGCCAATCATCAAGGCAAAGGTAAAGGTGCCATTCACCAGAATTTGACCGAACTCGCTTGCTTTAGCCGCCTCACGATCGATGTGAAGCGGCTGTGGATTGTGGGTCATTGTAGAAAAAAGGAGATTATCCGTCTCAGTGACCGTGCGATGAATCTCGTGATGGATCGTTTCCCCAACAACCCATTGATCAAAAAACTTACCTGCCATCACGCCATCTCCGACTGTTGGATTTTGATCAGGAGTGCGCCTTCGGTAACCTGACCATCTTGAGACGCGCTGAAACTGACGATTCTCCCATCGAACGGAGCAAGGAGAGTATGTTCCATCTTCATCGCCTCAAGCGTCAGCAACTTTTGACCTTTACTGACCTCGTCGCCTTCTGTGACAAATAGTGCAATAATACGGCCCGGCATCGGTGCCAGAATAGCACCGTCAGACGCATTGCCGTTAGCAACTCCATTAACACGCCAAGTCGAAAGACTCCAAACCTGCCCCCCTTCGCTCACCAGCGTCTGTTCATTCCCCGGAACAGCCTTACCCTTACGCGGATCATAGCTCACCCTCACAGGATCACCATCCAGCAAAAAGAGCGCGCCAGCCTGCGTTGGCGCATTCAAGCGAAAGCCCGCCAGTTCGCCGCCGATCGCCAAATCCGCCCCGGCCGCAGCCAATGCCTCCTTGCTGGGCCGGGCTGGCGGAAGCAACGCCTCTCCTTCCCGTCCGATCAAACCGGTATCAAGCTGCTCGGCAACAAAATCTTGATGTTCAAGCGCCTTGACCAAAAACCCCGCATTGGTCTTGAGCGGCCAGATAGCGGTACTGCCAAGCGAACGCGAAAGCTGGATCCGCGCCGCCTCACGATTCTCACCGTGAGCGATCACCTTGGCGATCATCGGGTCGTAATAAGGGGATATTTCCGCACCCTGTTCAACTCCGGTATCGATGCGACACCCCTGGCCTGGCTGAAAAACACTCAATCGCCCGGTGCTGGGCAAAAACCCCTTGGCCGGGTCTTCCGCATAGAGGCGCGCTTCCACGGCCCAGCCGTTGATGGCAAGATCATCCTGTTGCCGGGGCAAGATTTCGCCGGACGCGACACGCAACTGCCACTCGACAAGGTCTTGACCGGTAATCGCTTCAGTTACTGGATGCTCGACCTGCAACCGCGTGTTCATTTCCATGAACCAGATTCTGTCAGCACTAAGTGGTCCGGAGCCGTCGGCAATAAACTCGATCGTTCCGGCTCCCACATAATCGACCGCCTTTGCCGCGCGTACTGCCGCATCGCAAATCGCTGCGCGGGTGGCCGCGTCCATGCCCGGAGCTGGCGCTTCCTCGATCACCTTCTGATGTCGCCGCTGGAGTGAACAATCCCGCTCGAACAGGTGCACAACATTGCCATGGGTGTCGCCGAACACCTGCACCTCGATATGGCGTGGATTGTCGATCCATTTTTCCAGCAACACATGCGCGTTGCCGAAGGATGACACCGCCTCGCGCTGGCAAGAAGAAAGCGCATCAGCGAAATCGTCTGCACCATCGACCTTACGCATCCCCTTGCCGCCGCCGCCAGCGACCGCCTTGATGAGCACAGGATAGCCAATGGCATCGGCCTCCGCTGCGAGCCGTTCGGGCGCCTGATCCTCGCCCATATAGCCCGGTGTGACGGGAACACCCGCCGCCTGCATCAATGCCTTGGCGGCATCTTTCAGGCCCATGGCAGTGATACTGGCGGGATTTGGCCCGACCCATATCAACCCTGCGTCGATTACCGCCTGCGCGAACGCTGCATTTTCACTAAGGAAGCCATAGCCGGGGTGGATCGCCTCCGCACCTGTAGCCAGTGCAGCAGCAATAATTTTTTCACCCACCAAATAGCTTTCACGCACTGATGACGGCCCGATGTGGACGGCATCGTCGGCGGAACGGACATGAAGCGCCCCTGCATCAGCATCGGAATAAACCGCAACGGTGCTTATCCCCATGCGCCGCGCGGTACGAATGATGCGACAGGCGATTTCACCCCGGTTGGCAATCAGAACAGATCTGAGCACATCAGCCTCTTTCTCTTGTAAATTCCTGGACAGAAAGCATCGTTGTTACAAACACACAATGATTAATGCGATCCCCTGACCGCCGCCGATGCACATCGTAGCTAAACCATGTCGCCCGCCAGAACGCTCCAGCTCATAGAGCAATTTGACGAGGATGATTGCGCCTGTTGCGCCAACCGGATGACCAAGCGAAATGCCCGAACCGTTCACGTTGGTCTTGGCCGGGTCAAGCCTCAGTTCCTGCAACACTGCGCAAGCCTGAGAAGCACATGCCTCGTTCGCTTCGGCAACATCGAACTGCTGGATACCCTTGCGCGTTTTGACTGCTATCGGAACAATCTGGCTATGAAAGCGCCTTTCCACACCTGAGCCGCACAAACGATTCACGGTCATTGCCGGCGTCTCCAATGGAATCTCGGCATTCACAGCAATACCACACGCAAGATAAGCATCCGACGGACGCGTTGAGACCACCTGCCCGAACATGACATGCCCTATGTCATCTGAGGCAATCCCCTCCTGTTTGATCGCTTCGACCGCACAAACGCATCCCGGTTCTGCCGGAACCATATCCTCGAGTGCGCCTCCAAAACTACCGATCGCTGTGCGAACACCGGAAAGAAGGACAACGTCATCAATCATATTACGTCCTTAAACATCAGAAATATCTTTGTTGTTTCCGGATCAACTCACATGCGGAAAATGCCGAACGACGCGCGCTCAGGGATTGGCGCATTCAAGCAAGCCGCAAAGGCCAGCCCCAGCACATCGCGGGTCTGCGCCGGGTCAATGATATCGTCATCCCAAAGATGCGCTGTGGCGTGATAGGGGTTGCCTTCATCTTCAAACTGCTGCCGGATCGGTGCCTTGAACGCTTCAGCCTCATCCGCGCTCCATTTGCTGGCATCGCGGTGGACAGTCGCGAGCACGCTCGCCGCCTGCTCGCCACCCATCACGGAAATGCGCGCGTTGGGCCATGTGAAGAGGAAGCGCGGCGAATAGGCGCGCCCGCACATACCATAATTACCGGCGCCAAAGCTGCCGCCGATCAGCACGGTGATCTTGGGCACACTCGCGGTTGCCACGGCCGTCACCAGTTTGGCTCCATGCTTGGCGATACCCTCCGCCTCATATTTGCCGCCAACCATGAAGCCGCTGATATTCTGAAGGAACAATAATGGTATACGCCGCTGACACGCCAGCTCAACGAAATGCGCGCCCTTGACCGCGCTTTCGCTGAACAGCACGCCGTTGTTGGCAAGGATTGCTACTGGCATGCCATGAATATGGGCAAATCCGCAGACAAGCGTAGTACCATATAGCGCCTTGAATTCATGGAACTCCGACCCATCGACGATCCGCGCAATCACTTCGCGCACATCATAAGGCGCGCGAACATCTTCGGGAATGATTCCGTAAAGCTCCTCGGCGGCGTATTTGGGCGGGCGAGCCTCACGCAGCGCGATGTCGGCCACATGATCATCAGGCAAAGTCGACACAATATCCCGGACTATAGTCAGCGCATGTTCGTCATCATCTGCCAGATGATCGACCACGCCTGATTTGCGCGCATGGAGATCCCCACCGCCCAGATCCTCGGCTGTAATCACTTCTCCCGTCGCCGCCTGAACCAGAGGCGGCCCGGCCAGAAAGATTGTCCCTTGCTCCCGTACAATCACACTTTCGTCTGACATAGCAGGAACATAGGCGCCGCCCGCTGTGCAACTTCCCATGACACAGGCAATCTGGGCGATCCCACGCGCGCTCATATTTGCCTGATTGAAGAAGATACGCCCGAAATGGTCGCGGTCAGGAAAAACCTCTGCCTGATTAGGCAGGTTCGCGCCGCCGCTATCGACCAGATAGATGCACGGCAGCCGGTTTTCCGCTGCGATCTCCTGCGCCCGCAGATGTTTCTTAACCGAAAGGGGGAAATATGTACCGCCCTTCACTGTGGCGTCATTGCAGGCAATCATCACCTGCCGGCCCGATACTCTGCCAATCCCGGCGATGATCCCGGCGCCGGGCACTTCGTCGCCATACAGCCCATTGGCGGCAAGCTGTCCGATTTCAAGGAACGGCGATCCCGCATCCAGCAGCCGCTCCACGCGATCCCGCGGCAATAGCTTGCCTCGCGCAATATGTTTTTCGCGAGATTTTTCATTCCCGCCCAACGCCGCTTGCGCTACCCGTGCACGCAACTCCTCCGCCAGCGCGCGATTGTGAGTTGCGCGCGCCTGCGTCTCAGGATCTTCCGCGCGATAGGCGGTAGGGAGGATCGGCCCGCTCATACGCCGATCAGCTCCCGCCCGATCAGCATCCGGCGAATTTCGTTCGTTCCCGCGCCGATATCAAGCAGTTTAGAATCGCGCAGGAAACGTTCGACCGGCCAGTCCTTTGTATAGCCCGCCCCGCCCAGCGCCTGCACGGCTTCCAGCGCAACTTTCACCGCATTTTCGCTCGCCAGCAGGATTGCGCCCGCAGCATCGAAGCGGGTTGTTTGTCCCCGGTCGCACGCTTGCGCTACAGCATAAACATAGGCCCGCGCCGAATTGAGCGCGACATACATATCCGCAACTTTGGCCTGCATGAGCTGAAAAGCGCCAATTGCTTTACCAAACTGCCTGCGTTCGCGCACATATGGCAGCACCACGTCAAGACATGCCTGCATAATGCCAAGCTGAATGCCTGAAAGAACCGTCCTTTCATAATCGAGACCAGACATCAGCACTGCGATGCCACCATTTTCCGGCCCCATGATATTATCCGCAGGAACCATGCAATCGTCGAACACCAGCTCAGCGGTCGGAGATCCGCGCATTCCCATTTTGTCGATCTTTTGTCCGATGGAGAAACCGGGCATATCCTTTTCGATCAGAAAAGCGGTGATGCCCTTCGCCCCTTCGCCCGTCTTCGCATATACCACCAGCACATCAGCATATGCCGCATTGGTAATCCAGAACTTCGTGCCGTTGAGCACATAATGGTCACCGCGCTTTTCCGCCTTCAGTTTCATTGAAACCACGTCCGACCCTGCGCCAGCCTCCGACATGGCAAGCGAACCGACATGCTCGCCGGAAATGAGTTTGGGCAGATATTTTGCCTTTTGCTCCGGGCTGGCCCAGCGCGCGATCTGATTGATGCACAGGTTCGAGTGCGCACCATAGGAAAGGCCGATAGAAGCTGAAACCCGGCTCACCTCCTCACACGCGATAACATGCTCCAGATAACCAAGCCCCAAGCCACCGTCGGCCTCCGCCACGGTAACACCATGCAGGCCCAGTTCGCCCATCGCACACCATAACTCGTCGCGCGGAAACCAATCCTCTGCATCGATCTTTACGGCCAGCGGCGCAATTTTAGTGTCGGCAAAACGCGCAGCACTCTCGCGGATCATATCGGCAGTTTCACCCAGAGCAAAATCGAAATCGGTCATGCTTGTGCCTCTCCTTCATTTCCTTGCGAAATACGGCATCTTCAACCAAAAGAAAAATTGAAATATATAGAAGCATATCATAGATAGTATCTATGATAGAACGCTATCTCCTCCGCTATTTTCTGGCAGTGATAGATCAGGGGAATTTCTCGAAAGCCGCAATGATCTGCAATGTCTCTCAGCCGACATTGTCAGTTGGCATCGCCAAGCTTGAAAATAATATTGGTCAGACACTGTTTCGTCGCACCAATCGCCGGGTTGAGCTGACGGAGAGCGGTGCGCGCCTCGCCCCGCTAGCGCGCCGGATCGAAGCTGAATTCGCACATGCCGAAAGAGAAGTATCGAAAACCAGTCATACCTCGACACTGCGGATAGGGCTTCTTACCAGCACACCAGACAAATGGACTGAGAGCCTTCTCGGTTCTCTTTCCAGCCTGCAGGCCGATCGCAGAATCGAACTTGTTGAAGGGAGAGAGCGCGATCTCGTTGAACGGCTTACACGTAGCCGAATAGATGTGGCGCTAACTCTTATCCAGGAAAGTGAAAACCGCTTTGCCTGCCAGCCACTCTTCACCGAGGGTTACTCTGTGGCCATGAGCAAGCGGCATCGCCTGGCGGGCCGAGAGCAGATTGAGCCCGAAGAGTTAACAGGCGAAACGATGATCGTCCGACGGCACTGTGAGGCATTGGTGGATACCAGCCGGTTCTTTACGGCTCATGGGGTGCGCCCCTTTTTCGCTGCGCGCACCACGGACGAGAGCCGCGCCCTCACCTATGTTCGCTCAGGGCTGGGCATTACAGTCATGCCGGACTGTTTCGAACATGCTGAAATTGTGCGCCCTCGCCTGTCGGGCTTCAACCTGACAAGAACACTCGGCTTTCTGTTCGCAAGTTATGTCGATCCATCCGATATTGGCCTGAGCATGATTTTAGATGCGATCGCATCGGCAATAACCCCTGACCTCGCGGATAACTCCTGACAGAAAAACCCTTTTTGGTTTTTTACTGTTGCAATTCCGGGAAAACGCACAAAAATATTGGTTACATCGCGGGTCGCTATATCAACGACCCGTTGCGGCGATGCTTCGTTTGGATGATCATCTTGGAACCAACACGCTTGCCCACACGAAACCCGGGCTGGAAGCATCAGGGGCATTGTTTCAACCCTTAGGGGTCATGCCCCATTAATCAGGCGCCCGATAAATCTCTTGACCTCGACGGAAAACGACGAGTTTCCTGAGCGTTACGGGATGGAAAAAGGCTTCGATGGCTTGGCCGTTTTCGGTCCTTGCGTAGACCTCATAACAGTCCCCTTCGACCTGCACCTTGAGCAACTCCCATCCCTCCAGCCATGCCTGCTTCTTCAGCTTCTTAACGGGTTGCCACTTTTCCTGCGGCCCCGAATTGCAGAGGATATCTCCATCGGCATGTGCGGGGCTGGAGAGTGAGAGACCGACTGAAGCTACAAGACCAAGCCCCAAGATAGTGCGAACTGATTTCATATTCCTGACCTTTCGAGTGTGCGATTCCTGCTGTTACCGATCAAGCGCAAGACCCACGCGATCATAAGCGGTGTGAGGTGAACGAGCGCTGGCTGCCAGTGCCAATCAAGCAGCAGCCAATGAATAAGAGACAGCCCCAATGCTGCATATGCGAGCCTTTGGACCTGTTTCCAACGCCTGCCGAGCGCTCGCATCGCCCTGTCGAAGCTGATCGCGGCGGGCGGAATCATCAGGAACAGGGCCAGCCATCCTGTCCAGATCGCGGGCAGTTCGAGCTCATCAAGGATAGCGGAAAGCAGGCGCATGTCGAAGATGTAGATGGCGAGGTGCAACATCGCATAAACAAAGGCTGCAACACCGAAATTACGCCGGATCGAAAGCCAGCCCTGCAAGAAACGATTGCGTCCGAAAAAATTTACCAGCGGCCCCGGTAGCAGGGCCAGGATCATCAGCCGGACTGACATCTCCCCACTGGGATGCAGCAAGTCCATCGCCAGCACATGACCACGTGCCAGATTGTACAGCATCAGACCCGCCGGAATGGCCAGCACAATCCATAAAAATGTCCGGGCGACGTCTCCTCGCCTCACGGATTGGCCCACCGTCTCACGAGGTTGTGATAGACATGGATCAGCCGGTCGATATCGGGATCGTCCTTGGCGCGGTCCATAGCGAGCGTCTGAATTGACTGGTCAAGGTCGAAAAGAAGCGACCGGGCAGAGGTATCCGCCACCGCGCTTTGCATCCACGTAATGGCGCAAATGCGCTGGCCGCGCGTGACCGGTGCAACCTGATGCAGGCTGGAGCTAGGGTAGAGCACCATATCGCCTGCCCCCAGCTTTACCGCCTGTGCACCGAACGCTTCCTCGACCAGAAGTTCTCCGCCGTCATAGTCTTCGGGTTCGGACAGAAAGAGAGTCGCCGAAAGGTCGCTGCGGAGGGTCATGTTGGCCTCGGGCAAGCGCATCAGCGCGGCGTCTGAATGCGTGCCGTAATGGCCGCCATTCTGGTAAAGGTTGAAGACGGGAGGCCAGATTTTTTCCGCCAACGAAGCGGAAATAAAAGTCGGATGATGGCCAAGTTTTTGCAGGATCAGATTGCCAAGCGCGCGCGCGGTTTCATCCTGCCGATCCAGCTGAAGATTTTGCTTGACCGCGACGGAGCGGCTGCCCGCCGTCTGATTTCCGTCGCTCCAGTTCGCAGTGACGAGGGTCTCGCGAAATTGCCGGGCTTCATCAGCGTCAAGGAGCTTTTCGATAACGGTCAACATGAACTTCTCTCATTCAGTTATACATATGTGGCAGGGAGGCGGAGAGAGGGACCGCCTCCCCTCCCCCGATCAGAAGCGCAGGTTCAGTGTGCCTACGACCTGCCGCGCGTCGCCCTTGTACAGAAACGAACCACTGCGATAGACCGTGAGGTAGTAGTCTTCGTTAGTAATATTATTCACGTTCAGACGGAAGTCGAGATTCTTGTTGAACCTGTATTCCGCGAAGAGATCACCAACAGTATAAGCCGGTACTGGCTGGCTGTAGACGAAGCTGCCGTCACCAAGTGTTGAGAAGCCGGGTGCGGTATCGGGCTGACCACCGTAGCGCTTGCTCTTATGCTTGACAGCAAAACCAAGCGCGAACGGGCCAATCTGGTACTTTGTCTGGAACGATGCCTGAAACTTGGCGGCGTTCGACAAAGTTTTGCCAATATTGAGCGGATTCGATGCAGATTTTAGAATCTCGGTGTCGAGAACAGTCAGTCCACCCTGCATCGACCATTCTGGGGTGATGTTACCGGCAAGGCCCAGCTCGAGGCCCCGCACGCGGTTCTTGCCAGTGTTGCCGGTGCCATCAGGCGTGTAGCCGCCACCAGACGCTTCGAATACATCACTCTTTGTCGTCTGGAACACGGCTGCAGTCAGCAGGAACTTCTCGTCAAAGAGGTTGAGTTTAGTTCCAAGCTCCCAATTGACCGAGCGTTCCGGTTTGCCGCCGCGAAACTCGCCGTTGATGACCACCAGGCCGCCATAACCGGCATTTGTTCCAAGGTCTGACTCGCCACCGTTAATATCGGCTGCGGTTGCAAAGGAAGCGTAGACCATTGCGCCCTCGGCCACTTCGTATGTCAGGCCAAACTGCGCATTCCAGAAACTATCGCTATAATCATAGTTGGTAATCGTTGGTACGGTTCCCGGAGGGCTGCCACGGGGAACGGACTGGGTGCTCAGCGTGTAATCGAAGTGATCCCAGCGCACGCCACCGAATATGGTCAGCGCCTCGGTCAGGTCTATCGTGTCCATTACATAGAGGGAGACGGTTTCCACCTGCCAATCCGAATCCCAGCTATCCTTGGTAATCTGGCGTCCCAGCAGAGTGTTTAGCCCATTGACGCCTTGGCCGTCCGGCCCAATACCGCAATAGCTCGGGCTCGTGCCGCCCCGGCCAGAAACAATACAATTGGTCATACCGGTGTTGTTGACAGAATAGGTCCCGTTCACGACCTGATGGTCGGTGTATTCCGCGCCGATGATAAGGTCGTTCTTCCCGCCCAGCATCTCACTTTCAATATGCAGGTTCGCCTGATTGCCGAAATAATCGACCTCTTGCCAACCCTGGTGGGTCGAGAAGGAGATTGTATCATAAACACCGTTTGGATCGGTGGCGTCTGTCGTGGTCCCCCGCGCACCCGTCAAGACATAGCCATTATCGCTCATGCCATAGCGCATCTTGTTGGTGAGGCGGATATTATCAGACAGCTGCCAGTGCAGGCGGCCGGTGAATACATCAACATCCGATTTCTGGAAGTCCTGCTTTTGCGCATAGACTGGGGTCTTAACCGGGCGGCGATCACCATCGGTCGCACTACCGCTCAGATAGTCACCCAGGTCGGCATTATCCTCTGCCCTTAAACCATAATAATCAAAGGTAATATCGAAGCTTTGGGTCGGCATGTAGGTGCCTGACACGGCAAAACCCTTGCGCTCGCGATCTGCGGGGCTGCGGTCCGGTAT
>Ga0209273_10000536_pt1 | contig 47142 bp, 62 predicted proteins | sample tdAd471_FD_187126 | JGI IMG/M metagenome (GOLD analysis project Ga0209273, IMG submission 187126) | Marine sediment microbial communities from the Atlantic coast under amendment with organic carbon and nitrate - tdAd47.1 (SPAdes)... | ecosystem: Environmental > Aquatic > Marine > Coastal >...
CGACGATGAAAGTCGTGAGGTCTTGCGGCAGGAGATCGACTTCCTGCGCGAAAAGGCCCGCCAGATGGATGCCACCGCGCATTCCACCGGCCGCGAAAAGGCGCTTGGGGACATCGTGCAAGACGTCATGAAAATTCAGGGACTTAACTCTGAAATCGCCGCGCTTCCTATCAACCCGGCTGCTAAGGCTGTGGGTGAAGCAGAGACTTTCGGAGAGGGCTTTGACGCGGCTTTGGACGATCCTCTCGGGGTGTTGCGGACGTTTGGTCTTCGCAGTCTCCCGGCCTCTGCCCCCTCGATCGCTGGTGCCATAGCGGGGCAATTCCTTGGCGGTCCGATTGGCGCCGCCCTCATGTCAGGAGCGGCAGGCCACCAGACCGAAATGCAACTGGCAATGTCAGACGGCATCATGCGGGAATTGGCTGATGCTGGCGTGGACGTGAAGTCGCCAGATGCAGTAGCCGCCTACTTGAACAGCAACGAGGCGGTTCTTGGCGACGTGATCGAACGCGCTCTTGTTCGGGCCGGGGTTATCTCTGCCGCCGATGCCGCCACCGCAGGGATTGCCGGTAAGGTGGTTGCCTTGGCCCGCAACTCGGGACGCACCGCGCGGGCAGGAACCGCAGCCGCAGTCGGCACCACCATTGAGCCGATTGGAGAAATGGCGGGTGAGGCCGGGGCGCAGATCGCGTCCGGGGAAAGCATCCAGCCTGGCGAGGTTCTGGCAGAAGGTATTGGCGGGGTCAGTCAAGGTGGTCCGACCGCTCTTGCTCAGACGGTTGCAGAAGGCGCCCGGAATGCCCCCAAGGCACAGGCGTTCAAGGACTTCGCAAAGCAGATCGACCAGACGCTTGTGGCGCCCGCAACGCTTGGTGACGTCATTCAGCAACTATCGACGCCGCAGGACACTCCTATTCCGCGCCCCGCGCCGCCCCAGCAACCGGTAGCGCCAGAGGCTGACGCGCCACCCGTGCCGGATCAACCCGTTGCGCCCGCCGTGTCCACGCAAAAGCAGGAGGAAGCCCCAGATGACGAAGCGTCGGCGCCTTTCGTACCGGAGCAAAATCAGCCACCGGAGAGTTCCGCACCAATACCGGATTGGGATGCGTCTGTTCGCGAGAACCCGACACTTCGCCTCAAGCGTCCGCTGACCCGCGCAATCATAGGTAAAAAAGGCATCAGGTGGCGGGAGGCATCCGGCCCGCGCAGGGGAGAGCTAACTCCGCTTGCAAGCGAATTTAAACACAGGGGCATCACGCCACAGACCTATCCGGGGATTTTCTCCCCGCGCGGCGCGGCTGATATTGACAATATCGTGTATTCCGAGGTTTTCGATACACCGGGCGTCCTGCCGGAAGAAAATGGGTACATTGATCGTGATGCGCTTATCGATGCTCTGGTTGGGGAAATCGAAGGGCGCCAGCCGTTCTTCACAAGGCAGTCAGATCGTCAGGCATACGAGGACTATAACCGGCAGCTTGCGGATGCTTACCGTACATATCAGGCCGGCGAGGCCCCTTTAGATATTGTCATCCCCAACTTCTGGCGCTCCGAAATTGGGCGGAAAGAAGATGATTTTGGCGATTTCTTCGACGCGGATTATGATCGCCAGTATGAAGTCCAGAAGGGAGTAGACGCCGCGCTGGCAGTCATCGACCCGGACCAGACATTGACGCCACATCACCGAAACGCGATGATCGCGGACATTTTCGAGAATGGCGGCGACTTCGAAGAAGCCGTACTACGGATGATGTTCGCGGAAATGCGCAGCATGGAGGAATCCCAGAATGCTACCCGAACGCAGGAAACAGATGGCGGAATACAGGGCGAGAGCGCAGAAGGTGCTGGACAACCCGCAATCCAGCGCGGCGCAGAAAGCGTCGGCCCGTCGGGTAATCAGCCTGGCAACCGGGCTAGAGCAGGCACCAAGGAAGGCGGCGCAATCGACGTCACCGACGAAGGCGACCAGCAAGTAATTCCCGGCGCCGAAAAGATCACGGACAAGGATCTCGCTCAACGAAAGATGGACGAACCCAAGCGGGGGGGCGATGCAGCACCGCCGGAAGGTGGTTTGTTCGATGACGACGAGCGAAACCAGACCAGCCTGTTTGAAAGGGGTAACGATGTTCCAAGTGGAGATAGCGTACCTAAAGGAGAGCGGTCAGGTGACGGCGGGCGAAGCGTCGGATCTGAGCAAGATGCTGAACAGCGAGGAAAGTCAGCAAGTCGAAAAGGGGGATCAACTGTTCGTCCCGATGCAACTTCTGATGCTGATGGTGGTGGCGCCGGAGAACAGACTTCCCTGCTAGATGCGGGGCGGATTGGCCGTCGCCCGCCCGGACGCCTTGGCCCGTCTTTCCTGAAATTCTCTTTCAACAACAGGACTTCCGTGTATCAGGCGGCGCTTGCGGATGCGGGCATTGACCCTGAAAAGGCGCGATTGATGCCGCCCGATCAGCAGACGCCGAAGATCGCCAAGATGATTGAGGACAAGTTTGGCGTGAAGGTCGAATTGCCGAAAATCAAGGTGAAGCGAAAGAACCGCTTTGGCCGCACCGTGGTCGAAAGTCGCACGTCAATTTCCAGCCGCGAGGCACTGGACCAGCTTCTCGACGCCTATCAGAACATGACGATGCTGGCCTCTGTCATGGGTATCCCGGAATACGCCATTGGTCTGCCGATCGATGGCAAGGGCATCACCCTGTCTCTGGTCTCGAAAAACGCGCTCCGGGGCGCGCTTGGCATGTTTTCGTGGGGCAGCAGTCGCAAGATTATCCTGCCGGGCCGATCCAACAGTTTCGCCCATGAGTGGGGCCATGCGCTTGATCACTACCTGAACAACATGGTGGACAACCCGACGTTCACGGACCTTCTGACGCAGAACATGGATAAGAAGGGTCTGGTCCAGCCGCTCTCCCCGCGCCGTCTGGTGACGGAGGCGTTTGCGCATGTCATGTGGTCGATGTTCGGTGACGGCATGACGGTCAACGCGCTCGTGTTGGAATTGCAGGTGCAGTCGGCAGAGTTGGGCGCGGATGGCAAACCGACGAAGAAAGCCAAGGACGCTCAGAGGCTTCTGACGGATATGCGGGAAGGGCGCCGCCCGCCCGAGCGCCTTCTGTCGAAATACTTCAAGAGTTCCAAGGAATTTGATGATCTGTACGGCGGCGGCGGGTATTTCACGGACCCGGCTGAAATGTTCGCCCGAGCATTCGAGGCATGGGTAGGGCGCTCCGTTGCGCAGATTTCCGATCTGCCACAGAGTTTCCTGTCAAAAGGTCAGTGGGCGTATGACAGCGACCACGAAGACCGTCTTGCGATGACCTTCCCCAAGGACACGGACGCCGATCAATTTTCTATTGCGATGACGCGACTTTCCCAGGCCATACGGTCAACGAACCTGTTTGGCCCGGATGCGGCCCCCAAGGCTCCAACCGATGTGGCGACGTTCGACAACAACGACCTTCTGCGGCGGGCAAAGCGCCCAGGCGCGGTGGCGCAGGAAGTGGAGGAATACAGGAAGTTCCGCAATCGGCTGCACAGCATGATCGACGCCGCTATTTCCGCGGAAACGTGGCGCAAGAAGGGGCGCGGCATTCGCCGGGTTTACCAGACGTTCATCAACACGCAGGGCGAGGCCATGAAGGCAATCGCCAACCGTCAGGAAAGTGCTGCGGCCCGACGCGCCCTGCACAATATCCGAAAGCAGGTTGCGAAAGATCCGGGGTCAGGGGAGGCCACCGGGGCGATCTATCAGGAAGAAGTGGAAATGTCGGCCAAGCGTCGGGTGCAGAAGGTGCGTGGGGCCATTCGGAAGCGGTTCGGGGCGAAGTATCTGACCGACACCGATCTTCGCATTGTTCGTGGCCTTCTGGTTGGCGAGAAGCCGGATGGAACAACTGCCCAGCATGAGAATCTGGCCGGTGACTTGCGCGGTATCCTGAATGAAATTTGGTATGACCTGAAAAACGCCGGTGTGAGTGTCGGCTACCAGGCGGACTATCTGCCTCATATTCTGGACACGGAGCGGGTGGATGCGGACCAGGACGGGTTCAAGGTCAAAGCCGCCGAAGTCTATGGGCTCTTGTTTGACCGGGAGATTGTCGAGAGCGATGATCCTGACACGCAGGGCGCAGACATTAACGCGGTGATCCGTGGTCTACGCCGCGCCTTTCAATCCATGCCGGATGGCGAGCGCGAGGCCCAGCCGCGTCTGAGTGAAACCGACGAAGCCATGATTACGACCTATCGGGAAACCCGTAAGCGGGTGAAGGACTTGCAGCGGCGGCAGGCCAAGAGCGAAGACCCGGACAAGTACGAAGACAAGATAGCGGCGGCAATCGAAGACCACGAAACCGCCAAGGCTGAAATGCTGGACATGCTGCGCGACCGGTATTCGGATCATGCTGCGGAGAAGTGGTTTATCAAGATGGGGGTCGGGCAGATCAATGACTTCGGCACCATCGGCCCGGCGTCGGCATTCCTTGAGGGGCGGACGCTTCCCAAGGAAACCGGGAGCATCATGGCCGGGTTCATGCAGGAAGACCCAATCGAGATGATTCAGGGCTATTCCTTTGCGGCCGCCAGGATCGCGGAATATGCCAAGCGGTTCGGGGCCGATCACTCCAAGCTGGAAACCATGCTGAGCGCGGCGCGGGATGCGGGCGTGAGCAAGGAAGACATTGATGCCATGAAGGAAATGATCAACGGCGCGACCGGGCGAATGGAAGCGTCGTCGGTTGGGTACAAGAAGTTCGCCACGTTCTTCTTTACGATCGGCACCTTGGGACTTCTCACGTTCGCCACGTTCACGTCGCTGGTCGAGAGCATGGTTGCAGGGATGCGGACGGGGCGCACCAGAGACTCGTTCAACGGGATCATCCAGAACGTCGATACGCTGGTTCGGAAGGGCAAGCGCGAGGAACTGATTTCCCTTGCCAACACCATTGGCCTGATTGCCCCGCACTCGATGGAAACCGTGATGGAAAACCGGATGGGCGCGGATGCTCTGGACATTTCCCCGGCCTCACAGCGGGCGGTTCAGAGGTTCTTTGTTATCAATGGCTTGACCCCGTTGACGAACTTTCAGCGGGTTTCGATGCAGCCAATCGCGCACTCGTTCATCCTGTCTTTGTTGCGGGAGGTTCAGGGCGGCAGGCGTTCGGTCAATTCGGCGCTCCGGGATCAGGTTGCCGGTGAGCGCGATGGGTTTGCCAAGGGCGAATTGAATGAACTCGGGATTTCCAAGGCTGACAGGGCTGACCTTCTGGAATGGCTCGAAAGTCTGGACGGAATGCCGAAGATGGAGGATCTGTTTGCCCCCAATGGCGACATGCACCCGGCGGGCGAGATTTATTCCCGCGCAATCAATCGCTTGGTGAATGAGATTATTCAGAACCCGCTCAAGACCGATCGCGCTGTTATGGCAAACCACCCGGATCATGCGGCCAAGTACGGCATCATGTCGTTCATCGACGCCTTCACCCGGAATATCCTTCTGCGCAACCTCAAGCGGGGCGTGAAGGACACCGATAGTCTTGGTGTTCGTGGTGTGAAGCGGAGCGCGAACGTCGCTCTGGCAATGGCCCCATATGCGGCGCTTTTGGGCGGGCACGTCCTGACCACAATTCTGCGTGAGGCGCTTCTGAATCAGGACAGGTGGGAGGAAAAGCGCGAGGAAGGTGAGCTTGAGGAATGGCTGTTCGAGCGGGCGTTTGCCAGAACTGGCGTCCTTGGGCGGCTTGATCCTTTGGTTCAGCTTGTTGTAGGCATCAAATACGAGCGCGATCTGACCACGGTAACGGCTGGTCCGTACCTCGGGTACTTCCTGCAACAGATGTTTGTTACGGGTAAAGCCCTCATGTCTGGCTATCGCAATTCGAAAAACACCAACACGACGGAATATAATGCTGTTCGGGCAGCCTATCGTCTGATGATCCAGCCCGCGCTTGCTTTTGGTATCTCGTCGCTTGGCCCTGCTGGCCCAGCCTCGCAATGGATTTCCCGCGGGCTTCTGTATTCCGTCAGCAAGCACGACACGTCCGCCAAGTTCGCAGATACCCTTGTCGGGGAAAAGGGATTGAAACATCGCGGAGACCCGCCGTGGTGGGAGACAGGCGACGGTCTGTTCCAATAGTGGCCTGATTGGTGTTTTTGGTGTATTAAAGGGCACCATCAACTCAAGGAGGGCCAATAATGGCAACTTTCGATACTGTGGAAATGGTGCTGGCGTCGTCCGTTGCTGACGCAGGCACCTTCAACGTCTCGTATCCGGACAACCGGAATGCAGGCGATTACACTGGCGGCAGCAACCACGGCGTTGTGAGTAATCGCTACGGAGAACTCGACGCTCGGGCCGGGGAAGTTTCTTTCTCGTTCGGGGCATCGAATATCACCGTCACCAACAATTCTGGACAGACCCTTGCCGCCGGCGAAACCATTTTCGTCCAGCTTGATCGGCTGGGCGCAGACATGGAAACCAATGCCCTTGCGCACCCGGAAAGCATGGCGCACACCCATGTAGTGACCATCAACCTTGGTGCGCCTGATACGGCCGACGTTGACGGGATCTTCGCGGCATACACCGGATCGACACCGGCGCTGGACGGCGCTCTGGTCTCTGGCGGGGTGGCGACACTGGATGTTCCGCGCAATATCGTCGTGGATTCCGGTGGAGCAGATACGGCCGTCCTGACCTTCACCGGAACCGACGTGCACGGGGCGACCGTGGTCGAAAGCATCACCCTGAACGGCATTACCGCCGTTGCCGGGAAGAAAGCCTTCAAGACCATCACGGGCGTATCGTCCAGTGGCGCGATTGCCAATGGCGCGTTTGCTGGTCCGGGCGATGTTCTCGGTTTGCCTGTGTTCTTGCCGCAGGTTGGTCAGGTGCTTGCCGAGTTGGAAGATGGCGCCGCAGCCACCGCAGGAACCGTTGTTGCCGGGGCGACAGCCGTTGCGACCGCCACGACCGGCGATGTGCGCGGCACCTACGATCCGAACAGTGCCGCGGATGGCTCCAAGTCGTTCCAACTTGTCGTGGCCCTGGGCGACCCGTCGGCCAAAGGCAACAGCCAGTACGCCGGTTAACGCAAATGGGCGGGGCTTCGGTCCCGCCCGTCTTCTACACATGGATGGCATCAGATGGCTCTCTCAATTAACGACACCCGGTATTTTGCGGTAAGCGTTTTTCTTGCCGAAGACATCGCCAACGGGGGCACCCTTGTTCTGGATTATCCCTCTGGCGTGACGCAGGACGAATGCCTGCCAGACGGAACGCACTACGCGGAAACCACTCTTTTTTATAGGTTAAATGCGACAGACGACTTCACTGTTTCATTCGGCGCCTCCAACATCACAGTCACAAATGCCTTTGGTAAAACGTGGCCCGCCGGCATGAAAATGGACTTCGGGTTCGATCTGCGCGGGTTTAACCAGGACATTCTTGGTGTTGGCGACGGCGGAACAGGGTCTCGGACGGCGGCGGGTGCGGCCGCTGCATTGAGGTTTGATCTGAGGTTTGACACAAGGGCAGCCGCAGAGGCAGGCACGACAGGAGCGGCGCAATATATCAAGGTCGGACCTTATCTGTACATTTATTCCGCGACCGGCACCGCATTGACCACTGGCGACGGGCGCACATGGTCGCCAGTTGCCGAAGGCAACACCATCTCGGTCCTGCATTGGGCGGAAAACACTGCCCCCGGCACCACAGATTTGACGGCAGCGGCGCAAAGCGCGATCGAATTTGCAAACGAACACGGGCTGAAGGTTGTCGGGGACGGGGTTGGCACGCCGATAGCGATCTCGGACACGCTGGTTCTGGGAAGTTCGTCGCATTGGCTGATTTTTGATGACCTGCACTTGCTGGCGATCGGCGGTGTTTGGCCGGACGACAGCGACGGGTATTCCAAGCCGATGATTAACGCCGACGGCACGGATGGGGTCGGGTTCGAGAATGTTCTGATCGACTGTGGTTTTGTCGCTTCCGGCGTGTTCGTGGCCAACCAAGAAGGAAGCTATTTTGGACCGTCCTTTTTGGTCCAGCGCTGGCGGGCGCGGGCCGACGATATGAGCTATGGCGTGCGGACCAAAACCAAGGCCGGGCAATTGCGCGGTCTGCCTGGGGCGACAGCGCGCCAATACAAATGGGGTGACGCGGGCTTTGATCTCCAGGGGAATCGCACCGGCTATGGCTGGAAGATGGAAACCGCTGATTTCACACTTACAGATGTCTATGGATATTACACAAAATATCCCGTCCATAAGTCTGGTTTCGGTAGCTGGTCGATTACAAACTTGCACGCTTTCAACGGGGCTTTAAACACCGTTACTGATACATCTCAAATTTATGCTCTTTACATTGAACATCCTTCAAACGGTCAAGTAAATGGTATTTATGCTGATAACGGAACAATTTTTGTTAATGCTGACGATCTTCATAATGGTGGTGCAACACTGACGATCAACGGCGGTGTAAATCATGAAAATGTGAACGGCGATAACGATGTTGGTTTGAGATTTAGTACGTCTGTTCAAAACAACAATATGGCCGGTTTGGTCCTTACCGACTTCATCGGTACAGATGCGTCTGCCATTGCATTGGATACTACCGGCATTGGCAGTTATACCGATCCTTTGAAAGCCTCAATTGATAACGTCGCTACAAAAAACGGAAGCATTCTAACGGCTCTAGGCGCGTATTTATCAAAACGTGGCATTTTCAAACTTATCAATGACGGAATGCAATTTTATTCGTCGGGCCTTCAGTTCATTTTTAACTTCAACAAAGGGTTGAAGATTAATCTGGATTATGACGGTAATACTGGTAGTGGTGCTGGTAATGATCTGACTGTAACCGTAAACGGTACGACAACTACTTTCGTGTTGCGCGAAAATGAACTTCAATTAAACATTCCTGTAAAAATTAATAATGACCTAATCGTGGACACGGATGCCTTATTCGTGGATGCGGTGAACAACAGAGTTGGTGTTAATACAGCATCTCCGGTGAACTCTTTTCATGTGAGCGGGTCGTCAAGGGTCACGGGTGTTACTTATGCAGAAAGCACAATAGTCAATGATGGAACCTTCTTTTCTGACAGCACTAATGACGCGACGAAGGGAATTATTAGGGTTAGGGATAGTGCGGCCAACAACGCAGGCCAGCTCGTCGCGTCAGGCTTTGACGGGGCGGGGGCTAAGACTACGTGGACTTTCGAAAACACTATTGAGGACGTGGTTTTTGACGTTAACGGGGTAGGCATTGGGCAAACATCTCCGACAGCTAAACTTGATGTCTCTGAAGCCGCTACGTCCAGACCCCCAATAAGAGGGCGGGCATCCAGCGCTTCTTTCGTCAATTCGGTTCTTGCTACCTCGTGCGGGACCTTAGCATCTTCTTCGTATTTCTTCATGACTTCGTATAGTTCCGGGGGGGACTTGGAGTTCAGAGTTCGAGGGGACGGAGATGTCGCTGCAGACGGATCGTTTACAGGGGGTGGAGCGGACTATGCCGAGTATTTCGAATGGGCCGATGGCAACCCGGGCGCCGAAGATCGGCGCGGGCTTTCGGTGGTGCTGGATGGTGACAAGATCCGCCCGGCGAAATCTGGCGAAACACCGATTGGCGTGATCAGTGCGAACCCCAGTGTGATCGGCGACGGGGATATAGATCGCTGGAAAGGCAAATACCAGCGCGACGATTTCTGCCAGCACATCCTTGAAGACTATGACGTGCTGGAATGGGTCGAAGTGGTCACGGAAGAGGTGGACGGGGAAAAGACGTCTCGCGACCTCCCGCACAGCTATCCCGAGGACGAAATCCCCGAGGGCCTGACACCGCCCAAGGATGCGACCCGCAAGACGCTTCAGCGCCGCAAGCTTGACCCGGCCTATGATCCGGCCATGCCCTATATCCCGCGCGCCGAGCGGCCTGAATGGTCCACGGTCGGTCTCATGGGCAAGCTGCGGCTGCGCAAAGGCCAGCCGGTCGACTCTCGCTGGATCAAGATGCGCGACGTGAGCGCGGGCGTCGAGGAATGGCTTGTGCGGTAGCGGCGCGCGCCAAGCTGAAGATCACAGGCAAAATGGCCCGCTTCTGGGCCTGAGCAACCCCGACCGGGCGGCGGGATAGGCCCATGACCCCGGCAAAGCGAAAGTAAAAGTCGATGCTGAAGGAAATATTTGATGATGCGACCAGCAGCTTTGTGAGCTGGTCTGTCGTGGCAATCGGAGGCGGGTTTGTGTGGCTGATACGACGTGTTTTCACAAACCAGAAGCAAATCGAACTGTTGCAGCGTGATCTGAAATTGCGCGAAGAAACCAGGCAGCGGGATCGTGAAGATTTGCAAGAAGTGAAGGCTGACGTCAAGGAGCTGGGCCGCGACATCCGGCGCATTTTTGAAACGCATGGAGGGATGCAATGAAACTCGCCAAAAACTGGCGGCGGAACTTGCTGCTGTCCTATACGGTATGGGCCTTTTACACGCTGGCCGCGCTCACTGTCGCGCCTGATCTGATTTACCTCTGGACCGGGATCGACACGAACCCGGCGGTCTGGTCGATCCTGAGCCTCGTGACAATCATCCTCGGGCTTTTCGGGCGGTTTGTCATCCAGACGCCCGAAGGCCGCTGGAGGCGCCGCTCTGTGGTCGGCCTGATTATCCTCGCAACAGCCTTTCTCGCATTCCCCGCGCTGGCGCAGACGACCGAACGGCAGACGATGGAAGTCGCCACGCCCCTTGTGATGAAATGGGAGGGGGAGAATAGATGCTCGGACGATCCGGCACTGAACTGTGCGTACCGGGATATTGTCGGGGTGCCGACGATCTGCTTTGGCGAGACGCAGGGCGTCAGGATCGGGGACCGGGCAACGGATGCCGAATGCCGCGCCATGCTTCAGCGCCGTCTTGCAGATGATTATCGCGCTGGCCTGCATCGGTATTTCACGGACGAGACCAGGCGCGCCCGGCTGACGCCAAAACGGGACGCGGCATATGTTTCACTGGCCTATAACGTGGGCATCCGCGGGGCTGGACGCTCCACCGCCACCCGCCGCCTGAACGCGGGCGATCTTGCCGGTGGCTGCAACGCTCTGACGTGGTGGAACAAGGCTGGCGGGCGCGTCGTGCGCGGTCTGGTTCGAAGGCGCGCCGACGAGTATCGGCTTTGCATGGAGGGTCTTGGATGATCCCGCTCAAATTGGCCCCCTGGCTGATCCTCGCCGCTCTTGCCCTAGCGGCTCTGACCGGCTGGCAGGGCTATCGGATGGGCTATTCGGCCAGCGAGAATGTGCAGCGTCAGAAGCTGCTCGATCAGATTGAGGCCGGGCGGAAATTGGAAGATGCCCGCCGCGTCATTGCGCAAGAGCGTGACCGGCTGGCACGAGAATTGGAGGGAGCGGCCTATGCGGACCCCGTGGTTGTCGAGCGTTGCCTTGGTGCTGGCCGGGTGCAGCGCCTCAACGCCATCCGTTAAATCAGCAGACCCTTGCGCCAAGCCGGTGGTGATCCCGGCGGATGGGGTGAGCGATCGGCAGGTTGAGGTGTTGTGGAGCCGGGATCGTCGCGCGCTGCTGGACTGTGGCGACAAGGTGGAAACTCTGAGCGGCCGAAATGTCAGGCCACAATAACCCGGCCACGTCGCGCACCGGGAACTGACCAACGCGCGGCCAACCCCGAGGGGTAAACGATATGCGATCCATTTTGGCTATTATGGCCCTTCTTTCGCCAACGCTAGCGGGCGCGCAATCGAACTGTATGGCGCGAGAGCTGGTCACTCAGGTGCTGATCGACCAATACGGCGAAAGCATCACAGGCGAAGGGCTGGTCACAATGGGCGGCGTTCCGGCGATCTTGCAAGTTTGGTCCTCGCCCGAGACAGGCACGTTCTCTGTGGTTATCACCCGCCCGGATGGCATAGCCTGTGTGGCGGCATCTGGTGAGAACTGGATTGCTGTCGAACCGCAGGGCGATCCCGGCGAGCCATCGTAATCCGGGCCGCGCGGACCAGCGGCATTAGCAAAGGAAAGGCACGACCCAAGAGGTTCCCGAGTGGAGCCGTCCCGTCTGTCCCTAGACGTTTCTTGCCCCGCTGGCCCTATGGCTGGCGGGGCTTTTGCGTTTGGGGGTAAGTGGACTGGTTCAGTAGGTGAATTTTCGGGCGTGTTTCTTGCCGCCTTCAATCGCGTCCTCGACTGTCTGGCAATTCTCGACGCCGCCGAGGTTCTGCCGCGTCACGCCGCACGAAACGCGAGCCTGAAAGGGGCCGCTGTTTTTGCTGTCGAACACCTGAACCCGGATGCCTTGTGATTGCAGTTCGTCGTAGTGGGTCGCCATGTGTTTTCCTTTCGGTGGGGGTTTTTAGGATTGACTGTCTAGGGCGCGAACCGCGTCAATTGCGGCGGTCCAGCCAAGACGGAATGAATCGGCATTCTGCGAAGGCGTATCAACGGGAAGGCCGTGCTTTGCCAGCGCCTCCTTCAATGCGTCATGGTTGTATGCGGGCTTGTCGTGCAGGCTCATGTTTTTGCCTTTCGGGGGTTTTGCCGCGAGCGGGGCTGGATAACCGTCATGCACGACGCCATCCAGTTCCCGGCCCTTGGCCTTGATTTCGCGTTGGTTGCGGCCTTCCCATTGCTTGAACAGGAAAGGCACATCGGCGGCGGCACACTGGTCGCGCAGGCTGCGAAACCAGTCAGGATCAACAGGACGATAGGCGCTACCGTTTTCGCCCCCGGTAATGACCCATTCCAGCCCGTCGATATGATGCGATAGATCGACCGGGCCAAGCAGCGGCTCCATACTCAAGAAGTGAACCACGGCAGGCACGGCAGTCAGGTGCGCCAGCCGGTCGGCTTCTTTCTGGCTTTCGACGGTCGCCCCTAGCCACACGTTCGGATAACCGTTGCCCCAATCCTTGGGCAGATAGCGCGCGATGTTCTGCGGGCGCTTTGTCAGCATGAGGAAATCGAGGTTCGGGCACTGCCGGATCAAGGCCCACAATTCATGCCGCCAAGCGGTCAAGATGCTCTTATGGTTGTCGAACACGTCAGCCAGTGAAGCTACAAACACACGCGGGCGCTCGGCAGCGCCTTGAGCCTGCTTATTCCATTTGATCGGGTTGCCCCATGTCTTTGTGCGCGTCCTCGCTGCATGTGGCCCCCAACGCTCACCGCCGAAGCGGTTATCCCAAGCCTCTGCATAGCAGTGATCGCAAGCTGCGCTGACCTTTGTGCAGCCGATCCATGGGTTGAACGTATGGGTGGTCCATTCGATGCCACTGTTCTCGGCCATGTGGTGCCCTCCGGGGATTGTTGGATTCAGGAAAATTCTTCGCTGGCCCACTCATGCCAGTCGAAATCACAGCCGCACGACCATTTGGTGAACCAGCCACCCTTGCTGTCTGGCAGGTCCCCCATATCGTGTGGGGTCTCGTGGCAGTTGGGACACTCTGGCATTGAGACCGTGACCACCGTTCCCGGCGGGAAGGTTCGCGCGGAGAGCATAAGCGTCCCCTCGCGCCCGACTGGCCCGTCTCCGTCCATGTCGCCCTCCGCCGAACCCATCCAGCGGGGCTCGTGCCGGTCGCAGTTGGGTCCGGCGTAAACGTCAGGCGCGTGGCGCGCTCTCATGGTTTCGCGTAGCTGCATAGTGCCTCCGGGGTTTTCAGGACTGTTTGGTTAGAACTGCCGCTGCGGTTTCGAGAATTTTCTCACAAGCGGGATGCTTTGGCGTCCACGCGGCATCGGCTGATACCCGGTTTAGGGCGCTCTCTAGTTCGCGGATGCGAGCGTTGGCCACGTCTGCGCGGACGTATTCGGTATAGCCTGATCGGCTGGGCTTGCGTCTAACCCAGTGATCGAGGTTGGCCCATATCCGCTCTGGTGTCTCTGACATATCGGCCTCCGGGCTAGTTGGATTCAGCAGTTCCGTTTCTGACTTCATGCCATTCTACGGCTGTATCTGGCGTTTCGGCAGCTATCCAGTGGGTTCCGGCCCATGCCTCAACATCGACGGGCAATCCGGCCATCGACCGATCAGCAAATTGGAAATGCCCGCCCGCACCGTACAAGGAATATCCTGTGTCCCATATCGCCATTTGGACGCCAGCGACCCCCTTCAACTTGACGTAACAAATTTGCATGTCTTTTGGCGTTTTCATTCTAGGTGCCTCCGGGGTTAGTTGGATTCGGGTTTCGACGGGATGTATTCTTGGTTCCGGCTGGCCTTGAATTGGAACCCGGTGAAAGTCAGGCCATGCTTGTCCTGCCACGCGTCCATTGTCTCGCGCACCATCTTTTCAAGGTCGGCGCGGAGTTCCGGTTTGATCGGAAAGATTTCGACGTCTCCCTCGGGGTCGCCGTGATCCTCGTAGGCGCGTTCTTCGGCTTCCTCTGCGAACATGTGGCCGTCAAAGTATCGGCTTATCTTGATATTGGCTGGCTTCATCGCCTCAACAATGTGGCCGCCGTCCTGTTCTTCGGATGCGATGTAGACCGCTTCCTCTCTGGTTTCGCATTCGGTGTGGTAGCGTTCATCGTCGTGGCCGACCCACCATTTCCAGTTCTCTTGTTCGCTCATGTGGTATTCCTCCGGGGGTTTTTAGGACTGGTTCGCCAAGCGCAGCAAAGCGTCCGCATGGCAGGGTTTGTCGAGCGGGCACCAGCAAGCGAGGTCTTTGCCCGCCAACTCGTGCAGGCTTCGCCGAATAACTACCCGCTTTGCCGCCATGCTCTCACGGGTTTGCCCTTGTGGGATGCCCCAATCTTCGCCGCGCATCCACCCCGAGAAAGCGTCAACGGCAGCCCCGCGCCCGTCTCCATAGCCAATCTCGGCGGCGGCGCGAAAGTCGAACGGGTTCCCCCACTTGCTAGGCCGCGCCACAATCACAGCGTCAGGGTGGTCTTTGCGCCACGGCTTCTGGCGGGTCATTTGAATGCGCTTTGGCATGGTGCCTCCGGGGTAGTTGGATTGCGGCGCGGCATTGCGCCCTTGCACACTAAATTACACCAGAAATTGGCGTATTGCAACCGCCAAGTTTTGGCGTTATGGTGGCTGCATGACATGGCAAGATTACCTCAGCAATAAAGAGCGCGCGGAACTTGAGCGGGCAGAGCGCAAGCGCGACGACGCGCGAGCGGAGTACAACGCTCTTAGGGTGAAGCTGAAAAGCCGCGCGGACAATCGCCGCAGGAAGGAGCGCGCCAGTGAAAAGGACTAGCCTCTATCGCCATTTTGACGCGAGCGGTAAGCTGCTCTATGTCGGCATCTCGGCCAGCTTCATGGCGAGGCTATGCCAGCATTCGTCCACGTCGCATTGGTATTGGCGTATCGCCAAGGTCGAGGTCGAGCATTTCAAGACGCGCGCTCATGCGCAGTATGCCGAAGCCTTGGCGATCCGCGATGAAGGGCCGCTTTACAACAAAGCGAAGCCAGTCCCTCGCAATCCTGACATTCCGATACCTAAGCTGGTGATGCCTCCCCCTGCGCCTGTCGTGCCTGACACACCGCGCAAGATCGGCTATATCTGCGCGGAAAGCCGGTTCGTGGGGCCGCAGTCGGTAGGCTTGCGTCATGTCGGTGTACCGGACGCCCTGACCTTCGTTGACGTGCTTGAAGAAGTGGGCGACGAGCGCCCGATGCTCATTCGCATGGCAAAGACAGCGCAACATGCCGGAACGGAGGTCTATCACCTTCATAGCTCCGCGATCCCGCAGGACTTGCGGGCTATCTTGGAGGGCCGTGGCGTGGTTATCAAATGCGCCGCCTAAGCGAGTTCGCCCGGCGGCGAAACAATTTCAACGCTGCGCGTTCGCGCGGCAGGGTCTAAACAGGAGCGAGATTATGGCGGGTTATGCGATCAGGTCAGTTTGCCCGTGCGGGTGGTGGTGCACGCCTGCCTTCGGTTCAGAGTTTTTTTCCCGCACCGACTTTCCGGTCTGCCCAAAATGCGGTGCTCCTGCGCGCGATCGGGAGCTTGTGTCAGCTCGCATCGTAAAGGTTGAGGGCCGCCCATGGTGGCGGTTTCCAGAATGGCGCCTCGAGCTGGCGCCGAGTGAATCCAGATAGGAGCGAGGCGATGCCAGTACCGAACCTGCAACCGGGCGAATTCATTTGCCGCCACTGCTTCTTGCGGCGGCGGTTCGGGCCGGAAATCGAAATAGATTTTTGATCCAGAAAAGGAGCAAGGCATGGCGAAATACCAAGGCGGATTGACAGAAGCCCCGGCAATTGGCGCGTATCTGCCGCAGCATTCGGACGGTCCCGCGCGGACGCCATGCCCTAGCTGCGACGGCATTGCGATTGTCGTTTGGCGACCGGGCGGTGCTTTTCAGCAGCGGACAGAATGCGCTTGCGGGCGAAAAACACGTTGGGTGATGTGCGGCCATGATGCTGAGCCTGATACAACCGACGACGAATCCAGATAGGAGAGCAAGGTATGGTTTGGGGAAAGTCAAAAGAGAATGTGATGCGTATTCTGCCGCGGGGCTTGCGGGGCAACGTGCGAGGCAAGTTTCTCTGCAAGGGGCATGACGCGCTTTACTGGCGCACTCGCTGGACCGAAGTCCGGCTTATGAAGTTTTGGTAGTCTGAATAGGAGCGCGACATGGCTGAAACAGTGGAAATTGACATGCCCAAGGATGCGGCGGTGCGCGTTATGTGCCAAGACCTGCACAAGATGCGTGAAGGGCTGGCCGCGATGGGGCTGCACGCGCACATTCTCGATCAGGTGAGCGACAAGCTGAAAGAGCAGGCGCGTCAGATTGAGCATCACAGAGCGGATCGCGCCTACATCATCGGCCACAATGACGGGTGGGATGCGGCAATGGCTACCGGGCTTGCGGGCGACGTGGAATAGGAGCGAGGTCATGGACGATTTGAGGCCGGGCGCTGGTCTGCCAGAAATTGAGTTTCTGCCGATCCAATGCCCCAAGTGCGGGCGCACAGCGAATAGCGCGAGGGATGATCTAGACCCTCCGTCGGCAGTTCGTGCAGAGATTTTATGCCCCGATTGCGTCGGTGGCGACTTCGGGACCACGACATATTTCGACGCGGAGGGCAGGGAGTTGGTGCCCGGTCCTGACGGAAGCGAAGAACCCAAATAGGAGAAAACTATGCCAGAAATTCAAGCACCAAACACACCACTTAGATCCCGCGCTGATCCACGACGCTCAAGAGTTCGTCCATCGTGTGATGGCGGTACACCCGCAGGATTGTCCGGGCGTCGGTGGCCGTCAACTTGGCGACGGTCTCGATCGCAACGCCCCGCCGCAACATGAGGGTAATGGCCGTGTGCTTCATGACGTGCGGCGTGACCCATCCATAGCCAATGTCCCGCATGAACGTGTCGAAGGCCGACGCAGACCGCATCCCGCAGACCCGCTTGCCCCGGCCTCGGATCAAAAAGGCTTCTTCCAGATCGGCCCGGATGCCGACGGTCATAGGAACCACGGGACGCCGCTTTCTGGATACAACCTTATCCGGCGGGTTGAAGTCGATCTTCCCGGTGATGAAATCAACCTGCGGCCCGAACCGAAGATCCAGAAGGACGCCTTTCCGCGCGCCATAGGCCAGCCCCATTTTCGTGAACAGGCGGACCCCCAGAGGCGCATCCGGCAGGCGGGCGATAATCTCCCGCTCCTGCTGTTCGGTTAGCCAGGTATCCCGCCCTTGCCCGTCAGAAGGCTTCTCAAACCGATAGACGGGTTTGCCGCGGATCATTCCCTTGCGGCTCCCGAAGTTCAGGACAGCTTGCAGGGCGGTAATCTCCCTGCGGATCGTCGCGGGCTTGACTGCGCGTTCTCCGTGGCTCCCAGCGGCTCTACGGCGCGCGTAAGCGTCAACGTCCTGATCCCGGACCGCCACAGCCGCCGTCTTGCCAAAAGCTGCCAGCGGGGCGCGCATGTTCTGCCTGTCGGACTTTTCATTCCCGCGGCGCCGTGAGTGCATGTAGATGTACGCCTCGAAGACGTCGGCAACCGTCTTGTCGTCAAAGTCGTCGTCGGCATTGCGCACCGTCAAGAAGCGGGCCAACGCGGCCTCTGCCTTATCGCGGCTTCCAGTTTTGGTGCTTTTGCGCTTGGACCGCCACCCGCCGCCTTGGTTTTCAGACCACCGGATTTCGTAATATCCGAATGAGTTGGGTTCGTCGCTCAGATGCGGGAAGGTTCTCATGACGTGTACGGCTCTATCAGGTCGATGATTTGAGAGGCGACGGACAGGGGCGGGCATCGGTGCTTCTTCACTGGTCATTCCGTTTCCTCTCTCTCAATCAGTATCCCCGTGATCGGCACCTTGCCCACCATGACAGTCGCCCGTCGTGGGCCGTAGTCGCACCGGCAATAGAGCGGGGCCATCTGGCGTATCTTCGGGCAGTCGGGGCACAGCCCGTCCGGTCGTGTGACAAGTTCGCCCTGTGCGCTGCTGTGCGGGCCTGTTTTGACGGTTGCAATCATACGAACTCCGCATCCGGGATGACCATGATCCCTTCTTCAAGCAGCATGGCGTGGGTCTCTCGGAGGGCGTGAATCATCCGCTCCAAGACTGCCGCCTCGTAGTTGAGGACAACAAATTCGTGCCGCTTCTTATCGACCCCTGCCATGATGTCGTGACAATGCTTGCATCCGAACATCACCAGCATGTCGGTCGGCTTAGTGCTTGTGCCTTTGCCACCCGCGGCCCCCATGTTGTCCGGGTGGCATCCGACTGTCGTGTCCGGGCCGGAACATGTGTAACCAGGATAGAAAGAACTGATCCGCAACGTGCACGGCATACCAGCGGCGGCCGCCATGATCTGTTCGGAGCGCACCTTGGGAAGCATGTGTGGGCGGTAGTTGTTGATCATGTCCGCGCCTTCATCAGTACGCCCTTAATGGCTGCCTCTCTAAAAGCCCGTCGTCCAAGCCGCATCGCATAAATCGCTCGGTGTAATTCGATACCGAGGATTTGGGCTACCTGATGCTCGGACATTTTGTCTCTCGCGGCTTTAGTCAAAAAATCATCCAACTCAACCGGATCAAAGTTCCCGTAGACAGTCAGGCTTGGTTTCTTGGGGGCGGATGTACGCATGAGACTCATGTCACCGCCCCGCCAAGTCCGCAGTAGCCTTCCTTGCGCTCGATGCCATAGCCTTCGGGGTTCCGCACGATCCGCTGCACCGCCTTGTTGTGAAAGCCGACAACCGCCTTCTCCTTGCCGGTGCGCTCCTTGTGCTGTTCCGCCAGGGAATACATTTCCCGCTTGATTGCGGCCGAGAACTCGGGATCTGTGGCGAGCCGCGGCTTCCATCGCCAGACCGGGCAGGCATCGCCCATGCAGTTCGGGCCTTTCTTGTCGGCAAATGTCCGGGCCAGCGGACAGGGCATGGTTTCACGGGCCTGCGCCACGGAAAGATAGAGGGTATCAGTCATCGGCCTTCTCCTTCGCGAATTTCATGGATTGATCCCAGCCGCCAAGCCATTGCCCGGCCATGACGTGATCGTTGTGCGGGCATTCCGTGCGGGGTGTTCCGGCCTGCTGTGCCTTCGCGCCATCGGTGAACAGATCGTCCATCGGCGTTGCGTCGGACGTGTCGATTTCATCCGTCCAGTGGCCTCCATCCGCGTCGAGGATTTCGCCATCGACCACCTTGGGTTCGTCGGCCTGCGCTTCCTTGAGTTTCTGAGCGAGGTTCTTTTGCGGCTCCGGGGTAATGTCCTTGATAGGGGCGCTGTCCTGCTCGACCATCACCCGGCGCATGTCTTCGGCGGACAGGTCCAGACGCTTGCAGAGGCGACGGATCACCGTCTTCTTCCACATTTCGTCCGTCCATTGCTGCCAGATGCCGTTCGGGTTTTCGTGCTTGCGCTGCTGGGGGGAAGACCGACGTATCTTCTCGATCTGGTCGCGGTCCATGAACTCCCGAACGATTGTTCCGTCCTTGAGTTTCGCGATTGCATAGGCGGCAACCGCACCGCCCTTCTCGCCAAAAAGGATCGGCTTGTGGATCAGGGTTTCATTGTCGCCCACCACATATTCAAACCGTCCGTCATCCAGTTCCCCTTGATAAACAATGTGCGCCCGAATGTCGGACACATCACCCGAGCGGCGGGCCATCTTGATAAGGCCGAACACCATTGGCATTGCCTGGGCGACCTTACCTTCCTTGGTGAAGAACGGCACAATTGCCGCCTCCCGGCCATCCGGCACCAGCCCTGCGGCGGCAATGGTGCGGATCGACTTCATGACTGTCGCCGGGTTGCAATTCAGGATTTCAGGATTGTCCTGCACCGCCACAACGGCTGCGTTCCGAAACGCCTCCACTGTCACGTTCGACGGCAGGGCGAGTTCCTTCCGGTCGATCAGCGCGTTAAGATCCTGCTTGAATGCCACGATCGGTTTGACGGCGGTCTTCTTTGTGGTTGCTACCTCGTTCATGTCTTACTCCAAGTTCGGCAAAAGTCCGTGCTTCTGCATCTGTTCAAATCGCTTCTGCATACTGTCCGGGTATTGGTAGGCAATCGGGTCAGGAGCCACGCCAGGCCACTCCCCCGTGTCGAGCCCGTGCTTCATCCTGTCCAAGCCCTGACGGATCAAAACCCGCGCCCAATAGATGCTCACAGGGTCAATCTCTATCGGCACAACCTCGAAAGGCGCGGACGTCTGCACGAACACAAGCGCGCACCGCTCTGCCGTGGTCCCGAAGACAACTTCTGCGCCCATGACCGCCAGCGCCATTTGCAGCGGATAGCCGAAGTCCGTGACAGACCTTTGCGCGGAGATAATCAGATCTCGCGATTTCGGGGCAAAGGTTTTCAGATCCCCGAAGTCAACGCCATTCGACGGAATGCAGTCCGGGCGGGATTTGATCCATATGCCCGTGATCGGATCTTGCCAGACCATGCTGATTTCGATCAGGTCGGACGTCAGAACCTCGACGGCAAAAGTGTTCTCCCGAAGGTTCTCACCCATGCGCATAATCTTCTCGACCTGTTCTTCTTTCAGGAGCAAGCGACCGGCGGCGTTGGCGTCGAACTCTGCCCACCATTCCGCACCTTTTGCGGCAGCATCCGACCATACACCGTCCCGCTCAAAGGCTTTCACCTGTACTGCGGTCGGGCGGCGGGGCGCATCCTTCGGCACATAGACAAAGTGTTCGTCAAATACCTCGTCACCGAGGATCAGCGCATGAGCGGCCCGGCCAAGGATCAGACTGTCGGACGGTTCCTTTTCGGGGTAGCGATCCGGGTTCAGATCAGACGTTTTCCAGAACGCATGAGGGCTTTGCAGGGCCAGAAGCCGAATACCCGTTGAACTGACAGAAGGCCCATCGCAGCATTGGCTGTGATACCAAGACATGCTCATGCGATAGGCGCCGGGTTCGGTGATGATTTCGCCGTCTGCAATCTCGCGAATGTTCATTTTGTCATCCTCGCCTCAATGGCCTTCCAGATCCCGGCGGCCGTTGGGTCGTCGGCCCGAATGAAAAACTGGACTGGATTAATCAGGAACGCCCGGATTTGATGCGGGGGCAGGTCGGGCAGCTCATGGGCGTCGATGCTCCACAATATCCTGATTGCATTGCTGAACTCTCTCTGTGTCAAAAGACGCACTCCGTATATGCTTTGGTTTGCTCAATGATTGCGGCGGTGTTTGCGCCAGCCTTCACGAAAGTCATGGCCACCACGATCACCACAGCGGCAACGACAATGATTTGAGCGGCCCGAAACCACTTCTCCGTCCGGTCAGCCCGCTTTTTGGCGAGATAGATGGCGGCAGTCAGTGATCGGTCAAGAACGGGGCGGGTTGGGTCGCCAAAAGCGCGGCCCCGCCAGAAACTCGGGGGATACGGGTCCATCATTCACACTCCATTTCAAATTGCGCCCGGATCAGGGCGTCACTGGTTTTCCGCGCGCGGTACTCCGCAAGGAAATTCTGGATTTCCTCGTGGTGGTTTCGCGGGGTTGGAAAAGGAAGCGCAGACGGCCCGCCACTCGGGGACTCCATTCCAGACGGATCGTCTGCGCTAACCCCGGCGGGGGATGCTGCCGAGGTGTTCGAATAAAAATGGCCGGTGGCGGTGTCTCCGTGAGTGGTGGCGTCACCACCGGCCAGTTGCGCGCGACCGAGGCAGGAGGCGGACAGCCCCCATGAAGTCGCGCGGGGTGTGTTCAGAATGTGCCGAATGAAGCGGATCACGACGCCGCCTCGTCAGCTTGAGCGCGCCAGCGGGCCGCGCGGTGCATCGCAATGGAAATGTCCGCCGATACCCATCCGGGCCGAACTCCGGTGCCATAGCGCGCCTCAAGGGCGGCTGCGTCACGCTCGTAGTTCTCGGCAATGCCAAGGCACTCTTGCTTGGTCAGGGGCGAGTCTTCCCGGCCCATGATCGTAACAACCGCGCCGATGCTGTCCGTGACGGCCATGCGCACGGCGGAAAGCAGCTTGTCCTGTTCGGATTCGTCTGCCGGATCGTCGCTTTCGGCTATGTAGATTGCTGCCAAAACGCCCGCGAAAAATTGAATTTGGCTTGGTGCTTCACCATTTTCAACGGCATCTGCGGCTATGGCCCGGGCCTGTTCGAAGCAAGAAATTAAGGGGGTTTGCTGATTTTCGGTCAATGTCGTGCCCTCGTTTTGGTGAGGGTACAATATACAGCGATACGATTATTTCAAGTCGAAAATAAGCCCATTGCGGTATTTTCCGGTGAACACTGAGTTGCTTTATGCGCGATTCACTCGGGACAAGAATCTGTCTTGGCGTGTGGAGGTGATATGAAGGACTGCATAACGGACGATGTGCAGGGCGCACCAAGCAATTTGCTTATGAATTACGCAACTGGCATAAAAGTGTCCGTTCCCCTGCCGCAACGCAAGTACCTGATACAAAATAGCTTTCTTTGCTAATTTCGCGCATTGGCCTTCTGTCCGTTGTTCGATTGGTGTTTTTGGTGGTAATCAGATTGCATGACAAAGATGTATGCAAGAACCGTATCCCACGTTTACGATATGTGGCCCGGTGTGGCCGACATGGCGAACGATCTAGGGGAAAGCCCCCGCGCTCTGATTGAGTCGCGGCTGTCAAAGCAGTTACCGGACCCGAGGCATGATCCTATCCTATTGGAAAGGGCTGAGAAATCCGGTGTTCACCTGACCCAAGCCAAGATCGACAAGATGCGGTATCAGCCCAAGGCGCCGAAGCGAAAGGCTGTGCGGCGATCCGGGCGGGTTGTATCCGGCGAACTGGCGGAACGGCGCGAACGCATTGGTGGGTTTGTGCAGTCATTGGGTGGGTACGCCCATGCCGCGGATGCTGTTGGAATGAGTGAAAACGCACTCCGCATTGCGGTGACGCGAGGTCAACTGCAACGCAAATACAAGCATGAAATCCTGCTGGCCGCATCGGCAAAGGGGATCGAGGTCGGGGATGATCTGTTTGACCGGCTTTGAAATTCACGGGCAACGGACTTTCTCTCCGTGGCAAGCCGTCAAAACAGGGGGGGAAGCGGCGCCCGTGAAGTGCCCCCCCGATACCTCCCAAGTTGGAACTGCCGGGGCCTGAATGGTCCCGGCTTTTTTTTGAAAGGAAACTAAATGAGTGAGGGTGCAGAAATCCGCCGGGCCTTTGACGGGCCTGACATTACCCACGACAGTCTGATCGACCACCTGACGGCCCGGATTGCCGAAGAACATGAACGGTCATCCGATGCCAGCGAGAGTGCGGCCAAGACGTCGGAGTATGTCGAGAAGACGGGCATGAACACGCAGGCGTTGTCTTGGTGCAAGACGATCCTCAAGAAGATGCCGAAGAAGGACGGGCAGGCGAAGGCGATGGACGTCATCATGTCGATGGAAGCCGCCCTGCCGATGGTCAAAGCGCATGTCGCCGGGCAGGGAACGGCAGATATGTTCCCCGAAGACAACGGCGATACGGTGAAGGTGACGGCCGCTCTGGGCGAGCCTGAAAGCCCGGACGTGCCAGAAGAATTTGCCGACGATACGGCGGATTTTTATGCCCATGCGTCCGAGGTCGAAAACGACACGGTGGAACCGATCGACTTTGGGTCTGCCGCCGAATGAAGATCGTCGCGCTTGATATTGCGACACAAACCGGTGTTGCCGTTGGAGATTCCGGCGGCAACCCGAAGTCCTGGTCTGTGGATTTGGGAAAGTCGCTGTCACAGGCGCGGCGGCTTTCCGAAGTTCTCAGGTTGACTCAGGAGCTTATCGAAACACATGCCCCGGATTTCGTCGCTCTGGAAGCGGCCATCGGGGGCAGGAATGCGAGTGCCTACCTGATCAAGCTGGTTGGCTGCGTCGAGGCGGTTTGTGCCAATCGCGGGGTGCCGTGCGAGGCGTTTCACAGCGGGTCGATCCGCAAGCACTTCTTGGGCAAGGCATATACCGCGCGAGACTTCCCGCATTTCAAGGTTGCCGCCGCCAAGAAGGCGATCAAGGGGCTGGTCATGGACCGGTGCCGCCTGCTGGGCTGGGACGTCGAGGATGACAACGCCGCCGATGCCTGTGCGCTCTGGGACTATGTGTGCGCAAACCGGGCGCGCGGGTATCAGGCAAGACCTGTGGGGGGGCTGTTCAAGTGATCGGCCTGACCCTCTGTTCCGGCATTGGTGCGCCCGAGGTCGCGGCCCCGTGGGTTGCATGGCGGTTTGCGTCGGAAATAGATCCGTTCCCGCGCGAGGTTCTGCATCAGCGACACGGATACAGTCTGCCGGAAGATCACAACCAAGGCGATCCGCTCTTGTGGGACGACATGACCGAAGTGACGCCGGAACTTTTACGAAACCAAGGCATTCCGCTGCCTGATCTGATCGTCGCCGGAACACCCTGTCAGGCGTTCTCGATCGCGGGTCTGCGGCAAGGCGTGAAAGATGATCGCGGCAACCTTACCCTGAAATTTGTGGAGATTGTTCATGCAATCCAATCTGTTCGACCTGATGGGCGACTCGCCGTCGTATGGGAAAACGTGCCCGGAATCCTCTCGGACAAAGAAAACGCCTTTGGGTGCTTCCTGGGAGGACTTGTCGGCGCAATGGATGCCCTACAGCCGCCAGGAGACGGAAGCTGGCCCGGTGAAGGTATGGTGCAGGGGCCAAGGGCACGGGCTGCATGGTCCGTTCTTGACGCGCAATGGTTCGGAGTGGCGCAGCGGCGCCGTCGCGTGTTCGTTGTCGTCGATTTTGGAAACTGTGTCGATCCCGCAGCGGTATTACTTGAGCCAGACAGCTTGCGCGGGGATACTCCGCCGCGCCGAGAAACGGGGCAAGGCGTTGCCGCAGATGTTGCACCAAGCCTTGTCGGCAGCGGTCGAGGGGTAGAGCGAGCGGGTGACACCCGCGGGCAGGATCCGGTTGTTGCAGATTGGCCGGCGTCGGTGCCACCGACGCTCAACGCTCACTTTGGCGACAAGATGGGCCTTGAGAACCAACATGCGCTTTCGGGGGGGGGGCTGTTCGTTCCCGGAAGTGTCGATGTGCCTCAATGCCGGTGCGATGGGGAGACAGGACGCGGAGACCGAGACGCTAATTCCCGTAAGCGGAGGCGTCTTCGATGTTGCTCACTCACTACGTGGCGAAGGCTTCGACGCGAGCGAGGATGGAACCGGGAGGGGAACACCATTGGTGCCCGTTGCAATCCAAGAGCGCGCGGTCAGTGAAAATCCAGCGTCGGGACCGCAGGGCAAGGGGTTTCAGGAAGATGTGGCCTATACTCTTGAGGCACGCAACAAGGTTCAAGCCGTGGCTTTCGCTGAGAACAGCCGTGGAGAGCTGCGCCTGCAAGGCGGTGACGGGCAGGTTGCGCCCCAGCTGACAACAGGTGGCGGCAAGCCCGGTCAAGGTCAGCCGTGCGTTGCATTCGATTGCAAAGGCACGGAGGTCCAATACACCGAAGACGGCTCTCACCCGACGCTTCGCAGTATGGGACACCTCTCAAGCCACCAAAATGCGGGCGGTCATGCAGCGGTGGCGTTTGGTTTATCGACTTCCGTGACGCCCAAGTATGGAGAAGAGGTTCAGCCTACCATTACGGTCCCAAGTCCAAGCGGCGGCGGGCAGCCTCCAGCTGTAGCTACTCCGTGGGCAGTTCGCCGCCTCACACCTCGCGAATGCGAGCGCCTGCAAGGCTTCCCCGATGATCACACATTGATCCCCAGAGATCGCAAGCGCGTGCTCAAGGATATGGAAGACGAGGTGCAATACCTGCTCTCCGAATATCCCGACATGACACCAGAAGAGGCGATCATGCTGGCAGCGGATGGCCCGCGCTACAAGGCGCTCGGCAACAGTATGGCCGTGCCTGTCATGCGCTGGATTCTGGACCGGGTTCGCATCAGTTGGGAGCAAAACAAGTGACTGACATATCTCAGAAAAATACCATGTGGCAGGCCAAGGTTCGCCGGCTTCTGAAAGAGGGTTTCGGCGTCGATGATATGGTTGCCTTGCACGACATGGACCGGGCCGAAGTGCTGAGAGAAATCGCCATTCTGCGCGAGTCCGGGGATCTGCGGAAAATCTATGGAGTGGAGCAATGAGCCGACACGCATTTGATCCAGAGATTGCATCATTGGTCGGGGTCAACGCGGCCGTGATCTTCCAGAACATCGTGTGGTGGTGCGAGCGGAACGCGATCAAGGGCAGGAACATTCACGACGACAACGCCTGGACCTTCAACAGCGTGACGGCGTTTGGTGATCTGTTCCCATACCTGACTGCCAAACAGATCAGAACCGCGCTGGCGAAGTTGGAAGATTCCGAGCTGGTGCAAGTGGACAATTTCAACACGGACAATCGCGATCGAACCAAGTGGTATGCGGTCCACCCGGACCAAAAAGCATTTGCCCTTATGGTCAGTCCCCATTTGCCCAAAAGGGCAAGTCCCACATTTGCCCTAGAGGGCAGACCATTACCAGATATAAACACAGATAGTAAACATACCCCCATACCCCCAGAGGGGGATGATCTTTTCTCAGCAGAATCGGAACAGAGAGAGCAAGAACAGGACTCGGAACTGAAAGCTATCGAAGAAGGATTCAACGAGTTCTGGAATCAATGGCCGAGTCATCCGCGAAAAGCCGGAAAGGCTGATTGCCGAAAAGTTTACGTCCAGACCTGCACCGGGAAGTTCCCGAAGGCTGATAAGATTTCACCAACGACGTTGAACCGATGTGCCCGAGCATATTTCGCGTCCGTGTCCGATCAGCAGTACCTCAAGGGGCCGCTGCCCTGGTTGCGCAAGCCCGGATGGGAACCATTCCTGGCGGCAAAGGCGATGTATTCCGCCGAAGACCTGACGCACCGCCAATATTCGATGCTGTCCGAGGGTCGGGTTCCGCCAAGCATGATGGACGGGGATCAGCCGAATGATGCCGCTAGGTACTTTTTGAAGGCATACGGCCATGTCGTCTGAAGAGGATATTATCGGGCGCAAGCCGGTTATGGGGCCATGTTCGCCGTTTGAAAGCAATATGGTCTGGAAGCCGATGCGGTATCTGGTGCAGAACGGCAAGAAAACCGTGGTGGTACCGACTCCAGGAACTGCTGGCGTTCCAATCAACGAGGCAACCGGGCAGGCGAAGGTGTCCATACCTGTTTTACCATGGGAGGACGGTGATGACGCTTAACCCGCCACATGCGACCGAGGCTGAACAGCAATTGCTGGGCGCCGTGATGGTGGACAACGAGCGGTTTTATCGCGTCGGGTCGATCCTGAGAGAAGATCACTTCTTTGAGCCGGTTCATGCCCGGATCTGGTCGGCAATCCGCCAGCGTCTTGACCGTGACCTTTTGGCCGACGCGATAACATTGGCCGATGATCTGCAAGGTGATCCAGGATTGAAGGAGCTCGGGGGCGGTAAGTACCTGGTGCGGTTGATGGGCGCGTCGGTCTCAGGGAGCCTTTTGGGAGATTATGCGGCTGTCATAATCGCGACTCATGATCGCCGCACCTTGGTAGAGGCTCTGGACAGTGCGAAGTCTCGTGCGCTGGATGGCGGTCTAGATGGTGCCGGTGATGCCGTGGCGGATATCGAAACATTCCTGCACCGACGCTCCGACATATCGATGGCCCCGCGTAGCATGTCGTTGCTCCGGGCTCAGATCGATTCCGTGGAACAGATCAAAGAGATATACCAGGGCGGCGCGATAGGTGTGCCCAGCGGGATTGCCGCTCTGGATGAAGTACTGACACTGGCGCCCAAGCGATACACGATGCTGGCCGGCGCAACGTCGATGGGGAAGACCGCGCTTGGCCTGTCGATTGCGAAGGCGGCGGCATCGGCTGGGTATGGGGTCGGCTACGTGTCGCGCGAAATGCCCGAAACCGATCTTGCGAACCGGATCAACAGCATGAAATCACTTGTTCCGTACAAGGCTTATGACCGCCCTATGAGCGAGGCCAGCTTTAGGCGGGTGGTCGAGGCGGCGAAGTCGCTGGAAGATTTGCCTATTGAGATATTCAGCGACCGGGTGAACGACGTTCCCGCTATCGTATCCGAATGTAAGAAGTTGCGGGCCAAGTGGCGGCTAAATGACAATTTTCACGGTCTCAAGTTGCTGGTGGTGGATTATATCCAGCTTATCAAGGGCCGCGGGGAATCCGCCTTTGTGCGCCTGTCCGAAGTCGCGAACGACCTGAAATCGGTAGCAAAATCGCTTGATGTGCATGTCCTGGCGCTGGCCCAGATCGATCGCAAAATCATCGAGCGCGAGGATACACGGCCCAAGCTGTCGGATCTTCGTGGGTCTGGTGACTTGGAAAACGCCCCGGACAACGTGATTTTTGTCCATCGGCCAGAATACTACCTCAAGCGCAGCACTCCCCCGAAGGCGCCCGATGACCGCGCCGATTGGGAAGCCGATCTGGTAAAGTGGAAGGACAAGGCCGAAATAATCATCGGGAAGGCGCGGATGGGTGAGATTACATCGGTAACTGTGGGTTGCGACATGGGCACCAACCGGTTTTTCGATTTGCCCGATCACGATTCTGAAGGCTGGAACTTCTGATGGTCGGCATGGGATCGATGGACGTCATCGCAGAGGCTAACCGGATCAAGGATCGTCTGCGGGCCTGCAAAACCCGTGCTGAGGTCGAGGACGTGGCCGACCAGGAGCGCGCCCAGGTCAAGGCGATGCACGATCAGGGTGGCGAGCCGCAGACATTGGCGGGCCACATTGTTCGCCTGAAAGAGCAATGCTTGCGGGATCTGGAATAACCAAAGACGGCCCCGGTTTCCCGAATGCCGCCTTTAGTTTGTGCTGGACTTCGCGAAGATCCCAGACGTCATTGCGTTACCGCGCTGTCGCCTCGCTTCTTGTTTTCTGCAATCTTTTTTAAGTTGCAGGCGGTTGCGGCCTCTAATTCAGCTTGTGAAGCCTTAAGTATGTCTGGGTTTTCGTACTCCCAGACCTTCATCGCCTCATAGCGCATCCGCCATTCGGCTAAATCATCGTCGCTTCGAACGAGTGTATTTGGTACGTGCCGAAAGAGGTGTGTCTGAGTCATCAAGATTGCAGGATATTTTGGCTTTCGGTGGCACCATCCGCCATCGAAGCCGTGCGGAGATTCACCGGTCAAGCCGCTGACTTCTATGCTTGGCTCTCGGTACTCCAACCCGCCGGTAGGCGAGTGCCTGATTAAATAGACGTATACATGCTCGTCATTGTAGATGCTCATTTCAGCGTCTCCTATGTTGGCGGGCAACGGTGCCCTTGCTAATACTATTCAAAATTCAGAGCAATGATGACGCCGATCCCGACGATGAAGGCCCAGCCGATCAGGTCTATCCAGATTGGCATTGTGCTTCCTTTCGTGTGCCCTTGGTGGCGTAGTGCTGGTATTTAGATCAGCCCCACAGGTCCAATTGTTTGACTGCGGGCGCTACGTTGCGCTCACAGCCCGGAATGACGGTCTGTTCTCCTTCCGAGGTGAGCTCGGTAGAAAACGCCTCGGAATATGGGCGCAGGTCCATGCCAGAGGCGATCAGGGATCCGACGGTTTCATGCCCGCCAGTGCACATGTAGCCATACCACCGACGATCCCCGCCGGCATAGTCCACAGCATACATCCACTCGACGCCGCCAAGCGCGCAATTGCGGAATACTCTTGTACGCCGCCCGAAAGCCGCGCCGTTGTCGTGGAATACTTCCTGGTTATTGGTCATTTCCGTTTCTCCTTTTCGACCACATAGGGAAGGGGCGCCGCGACGCCCCTCTGCCGATGGGGTCAAGCGACGGCCTTGGCAACTTTGGCCGCAAGTTCTTCCATCGGGCGCCGCGCTTGATCCGTGAAAGTAAAATAGCGGCCTTTGATTTGCCCGTGCCATGACACAAGATCCGCCGTCAGTCTCTCGGAGACGTGGAAAAGCTCGACGCCTTGGACAGTGCGCCAGCGACAAGGCGGCAAGACTTCGAGGGCATACCAAAAATCAGCTTCGGTTTCTTCAACAGGGTCCGTGACTAGGCCAGCTTCAAATGCAGATTGCAGCTCGTCAAGTTCCGCATCAGATATAGCCTTCAGTTTGATTCCGCGCTCGGCTTCATATTGTTCGATGGTGAGTCCATCGGTATAGGCAACGGTCCCATCCGGTGTCAGGAAGCTCTGGACGCCAGAATAGGGCTGGTCGGCTTTTATGATCCAGACGGTTTTTGAGAAAGGCGAGGTCATTTTATACTTCCTTTTGTGCGTGGGGGTTGCGCTCGGCGTCATGCGGCTCGGGGCCGACGTAGTAGTGCGGGCGGGCTTTTCCGGTATCAGCCCGATACAATTTCCCGCCGCTATCCCGCGCGCCACGCCATGAGCAGGAGCGGCACGGGACGCAAAGTGGCCCGGTGTGGTTGGTGCTGATCTGATTAAGCGCGCCGCAGCAGTCGCAGCGATACGGCCGCCAAGCGACATAAAGCCCATATTCCGCCGGAAATTCGGCATCCGGGGCAACGTCATTTTTGTCAACGGTGACAAATCTGTGCTTACTGTCATGGGCATTGCCAGATAGTTCGCGGGCTGTGTGTTCAGGCAATGCCCATGCGTCGAATGGGTCGCCGGTGCAATCCAACTGCCCGAAAATGACACGGGTGCCGGTTGGGATTTTGAAAGTGTTGCGGCTGTCAAATCGGCCAATCACTTCGCGGGTTACGGTGCCTCTTTGCATGGTGTTTCCTTTCGAGTTGTTCCGGGGTTTCGGATCGGATTAAGCGATGTAGACTGTCTTTGGGCTGAGCTGCGCGAGGTTGGTGACGCTAAGAGGCTGCAGGCGACCTTCGGCCAGATCCCGCGCCGCAATGGCCGCGCGTTTCCTGTTTGTGTAGGTCCAGCTGCTTCCATGGCCCACGTTATCCCTGAGCGTCACGCGCCATGCCTGAGCGTCATGCACGGCGCAGCTCTCCCAAGTGCACTCGCCCTCGGCTTCCCGGACAGGTTCAAAAAGTACCAGCATCGTCTATCTCCTTTGGCTGTCATGCTTGGCGCATGGGATCGGGCCGCGCTCTGTCGGCCCTCACCGATGCGTCAGGCACATGCCCGCGCTGCATCATTCCGCCAGCGCAGAGCCCATTCGCGGCAATCCGCATATTTTGCCGGCGCGTCTGCATCCGTCCTGATCGGCGTCAGCTTGTCGAGGATCTGGCGCGTCACACCCGCCGTCGAATAAGGGCCCATGGTTTCATCCATCGCCTTAATGGATACGGAGCGCCAGCCGCGCGCGCCAAGACCATGCCCCTTGATGACAAAGGCCACGACGACGCTATCTGCATCGCCAGTGGCATAGATGCCGCGCGAATAATCCGCAGCAGGAAGCCGCATAGCAGCGCAAGCACCCTCGGATGTAGCGTGACATGCCAGTACGGTGCCCGGCAGTTCATCGGCCAGCAGCGCGCGAAGGTTCTTGTCGGTCTCAAATATGATCGTGCCCATGGTGATACTCCTCTATATGGCATGAAAAGAATATTCACCAAAACCACCAAAATCAAGAAAGATCACGACAAAAGATGAAATAAAAGCGACAAAGACACCAAAACCGCCACCCGCTACAATGAGGTATGACTAAGGACACACTCATACGGCAGGCAGGGATAGGGCTCAGGGTAATGGCGCCAGGCCGCGGCAATGTCGCGCCGACTCAGTGGCGCACATATCTCAAGGCGGTAGCAGAGGCAGCCCGCAAGCCCAGGCGCGGCCGACCTGGACCGCCGTCTAATCCGATCGACCCGGCACTAGGGCCAAAAGCCTTGCACGGCAATGGTCCACCACCACAGGAGCGCCGCTGTCAGTACAGCAATCGAGAAGGCCGCCAGTGCCGTAAGTGGGCAATGCGCGGAGCGACACGGTGCTTCGCCCACGGCGGATGCAGGCAGGTACCGGCTCACCCGGCATCGATCCGCCTCTATCACAATGGCAGGATCACAGCCAACGACGCCCGACGCCGAGCATCCGCTATCATATACAGCAAACACCATAAAGCAGGGAGAGCAGCAGTCATGACCGCGCAGCGGTCCCTGCCATACGAACTGTCACGCGAGGCAATTGCAGATGGCATCCTCTCATACTACGCAGACGACGCAGGCAAAGCGTGGCGCCAATGGCTCGATCAAATCAAGAAATATGGAGCAAAATCAAATGCCTAGCAAAGCGGAGATTAACGGTAGGGGGGGAAGGGATCGGATTTCTTCGCTGTCCGGGATAGACGAGGCGCGCCAGGTATTCCGCGATGTGCTGGCCGATCCCGATGCGACGAGAACCGAAAAACTCAATGCCGCCAAAGCCTTAGCCGATCTGGAACGCAAAGATGACCAGCTTGGCTCGGGCCTGTTCAAGCTGACACGCGACGATATCCGGGCCGAGATTGCCCGAGTTCGTGCGCAGATAGACGCTAAGTAACTGTAAACATTGATGACGCGCTCCCTTGTCAGGGGAGAGGGAGGGGAGGCGGCCCACCCCCTGGGGTATCCGACCGGCGCCGCGCTTTATGTTTATCCGCCCCTCTCACAAAATTTTCGCGAAAAAAAGGTGGTGTTACAACCTGTGGGGTGTCTGTGGCGTGGTATTTTGGTGTCTTTTGGGTTTTGGTGGTCAACCTGTGGGTGAATTATGTTGTGTTTGGTGTTGTGGTTTTTCCTGAATTATTGAGTGTTTATGGTGTTGGTGATTGTGGTGTGAAGGCGATTGGTGGATTTGTTGTAATGTGGTAGTTAGGTGTCATGTCGAGTGTTGCGCATATTGCTTTGGTCCGCGGGGAGGATCTTCACCAGGAGTTTCGGGTTCTGGACAGTGACGGTGCTGTCGTTGATGTGAGTTCGTCAGCGGGCAGTATGAGTGCGGTTTGTGAGAACAAGGCGATCGAGGCGGATTTGACGCTTGATGTGACGGACGGCGCGTCCGGGTCTTTGTATCTTGGCGGTCTTTCTGGTCTGACGGCATCTTGGCCTGTTGGTGTTTGGGGTATTCGTTTGTGGATGGATTGGGCAAGTGCGTCCGTGAAGCCGAACATTGAGGTTCTTGTTGAGTTGCGCCTGACGGTGAAGGAGGGCTTCTGATGGCTGATCGGGTTATTGAGGTTGTGAAGCGTGGGCAGTCTGGCGAGGACGGTTCGGTTGGCTTGATTTTGGTTTCTGAAAAGAGTTCTTCGTACACGGCGACGGCTGGTGAGCGCGGGTATGTTTTTCGGTGCACGGCGACGATGACGTTAGGTTTTGAGGCTGCTGCGACGTTGACGACGGGCTGGCATTGCATGGTTCACGCGGATGGCGGGGCTGTGACGCTTGATCCGAGCGGGTTTGAGACTGTGAACGGCGCTGCGACCCATGTTGTCCCGGACGGGAGTTCTGTTCTGGTTTACACGGACGGTTCGGAGTTGTGGGCGCAGTATTTCCATTCGCAGGGATCGACGGGTCTTGGCGGCTTTCCGTCTGCGGCGGATAAGTCGATCTATTCGACGGGCGTCGGGGCTTGGGCGGAAATGGCGGTGACGTCGTTTGCGCGGACGATTCTGGACGATGCGTCTGCGTCTGCTGCACGGACCACGCTGGGGCTTGGCGGGTTGGCGACCCTGGATATTCTGGACGAAGACGGCTTCGGGTCCGATAGCGCCACGCGCCCGCCCTCGCAGCAGTCGACAAAGGCATACGTGGATGCCAACGCCATTTCGGTTGCGGGAACACTGACCAGCACGTCATCGGGCACATCGGTGACGTTCACGGGCCTGCCGAGCGATGTGACGAAAATCGAGATTTCTTTCATCGGCGTTTCGACCGATGGCACGGACCAGATACTTGTCCAGATCGGCGATTCCTTGGGTTACGAGACCAGCGGTTATGACAGCGCATCCATGCAGAGCGGCGGCGACGGCGTTTCAACGTCAGGCTTCAACATTTTCCGGTCATTCGCATCCGACGCGATTTCAGGGCTAATGACCTTGGTCCTTGCGGACGCCTCTACAAACCAATGGGTGGCCAGCCACGGCGCCCGCCGGTCTGGGTCAACCGCCTGTGCCGGGGGCGGCGAAAAGGCGCTGTCGGGCACTTTGGACCGCATTCGCATACTGCCGGAGGGGTTGGACAACTTCGACGCTGGCAGTGTGAATATCCGCTACTACAGGAATTGACCCGATGACAACAGTTCGGTTCAAGCGTGGTGACACGCTGCTGATTAACTGTCTGGACACAGCCGGGGACATGACCGGAACGACTGTCGAGGCTGCGTCCTATATCCTGGCATCTGGCGACAAGACGCTGAGCGCGACACTAGATCGGGTGCGAATCACGTCGAGCGGGTCCGATACCTTTGATGAAGGGTCAATCAACATTGCCTACACCCGCAACGGATAAGCGCGAGCTCCAAAACTACCTGGGCCTGCTGGAATACGAACTCGCCTTGCAGGAGGCCGAGGACGACCTGATCCGCTTTGCCGAAGTCACCATGCCCGATTTCCGCCGCCGGAACGACATTGCCGCCACAAAATACCACGCCTCACGGCATCACCGCGTCATGGCCGACGTCATGATGCAGATCGAGCGCGGCGAAAAACGTAAGGTTATCCTCAACTTACCGCCCCGCCATGGTAAAAGTGAGCTATGCACAAAGCGCATGGCTGCATGGTTTCATGGCCGAAATCCCGATAAGGACGTCATCATCGCCACCTACAACGAGAAGTTCGCCGCCGACTTCTCCAAAGACGTCAGGGAAGTCCTCAAATCACAGCGATTCCGGCAGGTGTTCCCGGACTATCGCCTCATTCAAAGCAGCGACGAACGCCTGAAAAACGCAGAAGGAGGTGAGATGTTCTTTCTCGGGCGCCGGTCAGCCACCACCGGACGCGGCGGCGATCTTATCCTTGTCGATGACCCGACCAAGGACGACAAGGAAATCAAGTTCACAGCCTTCCGCGAAGATTGCTGGCAATGGTTCACCCAAACCCTGCTCACCCGCCGGCATACCGACCGGGCCGCGATCTGCGTGACGCAAACCAGGTGGCACGAAGATGATATTGTCGGCCGCATCACCGACAGTTCAAACCCGGCCTGGTCTCAGGAGTTCTCCGAAGGGTTCGAGGTCATCGACCTGCCCGCCATTGCCCTCGAAGACGACGTGATCGGGCGAGAACCTGGGGAAGCCCTATGGCCCGCCCGGTTCGGACGCCAGTACCTCGATGAAATGCGCGCCGCAAACCCGACCTCATTCGCCGCGCTCTATCAATGCGACCCGACCCCAGAAGATGGCGTTTACTACAGCAAGGACGAAATCTTCGAATACGACATTGACGAGCTGCCCAAGAACCTCCGCATGTACGTCGCGTCTGATCATGCCGTCGGAACAGCCCAGCACAACGACGCAACCTGCATGATCCCGTTCGGGCTGGATGAGGACGGCTGCGCATGGGTCATGCCGCATATCGTCTGGAAGCGCCTGGACGGCAAAGCCGCCGTCGAAGAAATGCTGATGATCATCGAAAAGTACAAACCCGTCTACTGGTACGCGGAAAAGGGCCATATCTCCAAGGCAATCGGCCCGTTCCTCAGGGCGCGGATGCGGGAAACCGGCGTCTTCGTGCCCATCCTCGAAGACCACCCCGTTGCCGACAAGGAACAACGCGCCGTTTCCGCCCGCGCCCGCTGCGCACAAGGCCGCATCCGGTTCCCCCGCTTCGCCCCCTGGTGGCCCAATGCCAAGGCCGAATTGCTCAAATTCCCCAACGGACGGTTCGATGACTTCGTGGATACCGTGTCCACGATCGGCAACCGCCTCGCCACGCATACAAACGCCACGCACATTCGACGCAAGCCGACCAACAAACCCGGAACATTCGGGCATCTGTTGGCGCAGTTCAAGCGAGACGATGCCGCCGCCCGCGCCGCCAAAGCGCGATCCGGTTGGTGAAGTTGGTGTTTTTGGTGTAGCATCCGCTCAAAATGAGGACCGACATGGAAGATCACGAAACGCCGGAAGCCCGCAAGCAGCGCATCGCAAACCTGTGCAGCATGGTCGAGGCCGACAAGAAGCATTGGGAATACGCCTTCAAGCGTATGCGCAACTGGCGCCGCTTCGCCCGCGGTCTTCAATGGCCGGGGATGACGAAAGGCGAACTGTCCGACTCCGAGCGGGAATATGTCGCCAACATCACCATGCGTCACCTGAAACAGCGCACCGCATCGGTCTATGCCCGCAACCCCGATTTCCGATTCCGCAAGACCAAGCGCCTCAATACGATCTATTGGGACGGCACCGCCGCATCCCTCATGTTCGCCCAGCAGCAACTCATGGCCGACCCCAACAACATCGAGGCCACCCTGATCCTGCAAGAAGCCATGCAGAGCCGGGCCAACAGCCAAATGCTCGACAAGATCGGGGAAACAGCGACCGTCCTCTACAAGTACTTTTTCCGGGAGCAAATCCCCCCGGTCAAGAAAATGATGAAAAAACAGGTGCTTGCGTCATTCACTGACGGGACGTCCTACATCAAGCAAACCTTCCAGCGCGCCACGTCCCTTCCCCCGGAGATTGACCGGGCACTGGCCGACCAAATGTCTCAACTCGCCGCGCTTGAGCGCATGACCGAGGATATGGCCGAAGGCGAAATCGAACCCAACAGCGCCGAAATGGAAGAACTCAAGGAGCGGATCACCGCCCTCGAAAACAGCGAACACATCATTCTTCGCGAAGGACTCGCCCTCGACTATCCCGACGGGACCAGCATCATCCCGGACCGGAACCTGACATACCTGCCGGGGTTCGTCGGCTGCGGGCACGTCACCGAGGAATACTGCCTCACCCCCGAGCAAATCCGCGAAGTCTACGGCATCAACGTGAAGGAAAACTTCACCGCCTACACGGATCGCGGACCCGAAAGGGATTCCGGGGCAAACAACGATACCGACGGGCGCACCACCGCCCGCGTCTGGGAAATCTGGGACCGGGCCGCAAACACCGTCTGCACCGTCTGCGAAGGGTACGACGATTACCTCGAAGAACCGCACGAACCCCTGACCTATACCGAACGGTTCTGGCCGTGGTTCGTCTACGCGCCGAACGCCATTGCCGACGATGAAGACCCGTTCCCGCCGTCCGACGTGGAACTGATCCAGTGTCAGCAGATGGAAATCAACCGTTCCGGCGAAAGTCTGCGCGAACACCGCTATGCCAGCCGCCCAGGATGGGTGACAGGCTCCGCAGTCAGCGATGAAGACGGGGCGAAACTCGCCAACCGCAACGCGCATGACGTCGTTGCCCTCGAAGGCATGGGGCCGGATGAAGACATTCGCAAGCGGTTCCAGCCCTTCCCGACCAACCCGATCGACCCGAACCTCTACAATACCACCCCGGCCTTCACCGACATTCTGCGCTCCGTCGGAACACAGGAAGCCAACCTTGGCGGAACGTCCGGGGCCACGGCAACCGAATCCAGCATCGCAGAAAGCAGCCGTCAATCCGTCACGTCGTCAGCCATTGACGAACTCGATGACCTTCTGACGGAAATGGCCCGCGCCGGTGGGCAGATACTCATGCTCGAAATGTCGCCCGAAAAGGTGAAGGAAATTGTCGGACCAGGCGCGGTATGGCCTGAACAATCCCGCGAGCAGACCGCCAAGGAAGTCTTTCTTGAAGTGGTCGCGGGCTCTGCCGGCCGTCCGAACCAGACGCAGGAAGTCCAGATCCGCGAACGCATGTATCCGCTCCTGTTCCAGCTTCCCGGCCTGAGCCATGAAATGATGGTCAAGGATGCGCTGCGAGTGCTGGACGATGGCGTTGATTATGAGGACTGGATTGACATGACCGCCCTGCCCGTCGTGGCAATGAACGGCCAGATGCAGGCTGAGGCAAACCGTGGGAGCATGGAAGGCGAGGGAGGCGGGGCATCCAATGCGCCAAACCCGCCCGAACCTGGCAATGCAGGACCGGCCCGGCCCGGCCAGCAAGGCATGGGCGACCCCAATATGTGATTTCTTTCCGGTTTGGTGTTTTTGGTGTATAGATGATGCCGACAACACCAGGAAAGGGAAGTCATGTCGGACGATTTTCAAGATGACGAACTGACGGCGGACACCGTAAGCGTCACCGAAAACACCGAGACCGGGGTAGACCCGGAGGCGGAACAGGCATCCTCGCCAGATGAGACGGATGGCGGGTCATCGTCAGACCCGGCGGAATCGGACAAGGGAACTGCGGAGGCAATCCGCGACGAGTTCCTGAAAAAGTACGGAGAACCCGAAACTGACCCGGAGGCGGATACCCCCGAGGCCAAGGACGGCGATACGGACGAAGACGATCCCGAGCGCGATAAGGCGTCCGAGAGCAAAGACAGCAACGATGATGATGGCGAAGACGAGAAGTTTCGCATTTCTGACAAGGATTTCAAAGCCTTGCCGGAAAATGTGCGGAACCGCCTCGGGCATCTGAACACGCGGGCCAAGCGCGCCGAGAGAAAGGCCACGGAATACGAGGCCGAACTTGAAGCCACGCGGGTATCGCATGAGCGGATGAACGATCTGGAAACCTTTGTTCGTGAAAACCGGATCGAAACGGAGAACATGAGCAAGGCGTTCAAGATGATGGCCCAACTTTCAAAGGGCGATTATCAGGGGTTCCTCACCGAGATTTCTCCATTCGTGCAGATGGCGCAGCAGGCTTCCGGGGAGGTCATCGCGGATGATCTTGTCGCGCAGGTCGAAGACGGCGCTATCAGCGAGCAGGCCGCACGGGATCTGACCCGTCAGCGCGCCCAAGCCCAACGCCTTGAGGCCGAGAACCGGCGCTTGCAGCAGGAAAGCGCAGCGCAGGTTGAGCAGCAGAACGCCGCCGCGTCTCAAAGCCAGATCGTCAATGCAGTCGCCAGCCGTGAACGGCATTACAGCTCTACGGACCCGGATTACGCCCTGAAACGAGAGGCAATCGGGAACTTCGTGAAAACGGTGCTGAGCAATGGCGGGATACCCAAATCCGCCGAACAGGCCGCGCGGATCGTTGACGACGCACATGCGTTTGTCAGCCAGACATTCCGCCGGCCCGAGCCACGCACCGCAACACCGAGACGACCGAATGCCACCACTCCATCACGCGGGCGGCGCGAACCGGTGACAACCAAGGACGTCATCACCGACGCGCTTCTGGAAGGTATGCCCGCACAGGCATAAGGAACTGAAAAATGTCTATGGAAGGTTTCAGCGCGGCGCAGATCGCCCACGCACAAGCCACCGGTCTCGATCACTATGTTCGCGGAACTCTGTTCCAGAACGGCATTCAGGAGAAGCCGCTTCTGGCAAAGTTCGAGGCTTCCGGGAAAAGTTTCCCCGGCGGCAACGAGAACATTTCCATCGGGGTCAAGATGGACAATGGAGCGGACGGCACGAATGACAGCGTGACCGGCTTCTCGCACACCGATACCGTGAACTTCTACAACCCCGGCAAGGGGAAGCGCGCTGCCTACACCTGGCGCGAGCATCACATTGGCATGACCATGAGCGAAACCGAGCTCAAGCGTCATGGCATCCTTGTTGATGACAAGTTCTCGGGCAAGACGCGCCGCCGTGGCGATCGCGGGCTGCACATTCTCGCAAATGTGCTGGACGAGGCGCTGGCGGACTTCGCAGAACAGTATGCGGACACCATGAACACCCTCATGTGGGGCGATGGCACGGCCGACACTTCTGCGCTGCACGGTCTGCGTTCGTTTATCCTCGACATTCCCACGCTGGGAACCGTCGGCGGTCTGTCGAACGTGTCCTATGCCAAGTGGCGGAACCGGGCCTATACCGCGGCATTCGCAGCGGACGGCTCCTACGATGCCACCTATGGCGGGAACAAGGTCACGTCGGCAGCGACCAATGGCGGCGTTCTCTTGCAGGTGTTGCAGAACGAGTGGCGTCAGCTTCGTCGCTACGGTGGCCGGCCGGATTGCTTCTACGCGGGTTCGGATTTCATCGACGCGATGGAAGTCGAAATGCGCGCAAACGGCAACTATTCCGACACCGGGTTCACCAAGGCCCAGGACGGGGCAATGGGCGAAATGATGTTCAAGGGCACGAAGGTCATCTACGACCCGACGCTGGATGACCTTGGGCGCGCGAAATTCGCCTACATCTGGGATAGCCGGGACATCTTCCTGAACAAGCTGGAAGGCGATTGGAAGCGTCAGCGCACTCCGGCCCGCCCCTACGATCAGTTCGTGTTCCATCAGTCGTTGCTCTGCACCGGCCAGATGGTTGCACGGCGCCGGAACTCGTCTCTGGTGGTCGAAATCAACTGAACCGGGCGGGGCTTCGGCCCCGTCCACCACCCCAAGGAGGAATCATGGACCTGATTCAATGCACTGTGGAACTCACCCCGGAAGATGGCGGCGTCGTGCTTACCGAGATTGTCAAATCCGGGCCGGATGCACTAACGCCGGCAGAAGCGGCCATTCTCATGTTCAAGCTGGGCGGTGGGGTTGGCATTCCGATCAAGAATGCAACCGTCGTTGGGCAGATTGACCGACACAAGCGCGTCGAACTGGCCCGCCTTCTTAACAAGTATGGGCGCGAAATCGTGCAGACCGTCATCCCGATGATTTCCTCCATGCCTGTCACGCTGGACGATCTGGAATTGCCACCGGAAAACCGTGGCAGTTCCGTGACACCCGAGGAACGGCTTCGCGCCGAAATCGAACGGCTTGGCTCTACCGTCCCGAAAGGCAAACTGTCGATTGCCGATCTTGAGGCTCTGCTTGCAGAAGCGCGGGCCGAAAAAGACGACAAGGCTGCCTGATGCGCAGCGGGATCACACTCGCGACGCTCCGCAAGGAAGTCATGATCGAGGCCGGTTTCTCCACGGAGACCGGCCATGCTGTTCATTCTGCGGAGCGGTTGCGGCATCTGTTGCAGCGCACCGAACGGGTGATGGCAACAATGGACGATTGGCCCGGCATCCACTTCGAGGAAGAAGTAGCGGTTTCGGCGGATGCGCAGTATGTGACCCTGCCGACCAATATCAGCTTCACCGAAATCGACACCGTGCACGTCGCGTTTGGCGACGAGTGGCTTCCCGTCACGCAGGGAATTGGTGCGATGGAGCGGAGCGTCTACGACGACACTCAGCGGGCCACCCCTATTCGTCGGTGGGAAGTGACCGCCGGGGCAACCACCACATTCGAGGTCTGGCCGATCGGGGCCACGGCGCAGACGCTTCTGTTCACCGGGGCGAAGAAACTTGGTGCCTTTGTTGACGATGACGATACCTGCACCCTCGATGCGGACGTTCTTGTTCTGCGCGTTGCGGCTGAAATCCTTGGCCGTGACCGGAAAGAAGACGCCGCCCTGAAACTGGAAACCGCCCGCACCCTGACAAACCAGATCACCAAGAAGCAAGGTGTTCTCAAGCGGGGCAACATCAACCTTGGTCGTCGCCGCACAGTCAACTTGCGTCCGGGGATCGACTACATCGCGCCGGGATCGGTATGAGTTACTACGTCATTGAGAACTTCGCCAATGGCGTCGATGTACGCCGCAGTCAGGAAGTGGCCCCAGCGGGGTCTCTTCGCGTTTTGAGCAATGCCTTCATCAACGAGGGCGGCGAGATTCAGAAGCGGCAGGCTTTCTCTCTTGAGGCCACCCTGACCGACTATGCGCAGTCCACCTATTACAAGGGCCGGATCACCGGGCCTCACACGGTTCCAGGCTATCCTGACAGCGCGTTTTTCCGGCATCGGCATGACAGCCTTCCCGGCGGATCATGGTCATCTGGCGCCGGGTCAGTTGCAGAAAGCTATTCTGTCGGCAGCGGGTATTCCGCCATGACCTTCTGGGCCATGAAGTCCACGATCGCGCTTTCGAACTTCGGGGCGCTGATGGCCGCCGCAAATTACAGCGAGTTTTCATCAACGGGGTATGTGGTCGAGCAGCACGTCCAATCGTCGGACTATGAATACACTCAGGATCATGTCAGCGTGGCCTTCACCGGTGGCGAGCCCACAGCCGAGTCTCTGGTTTCCGCGAACAATGACCGTGACTACCAGATGACGCTGGACGGCAAGGGGTATGTGATCGAGGGCAACACCCTGTACGCCTCTGCCGTTGACGATGCAACGGACATGGCTGGCACCGGGTCTGGAAGCCTTCTCATGACGTCCAAGGGGCGCCCGATCGGGAACGCCATGTCGCTTGGGGATTACTACGGGCAGCTTGCCGTGTTCGGGCGGCGCGGGGTCCAGTTCTACACCGTCGATCCTGACTTTTCCCTGACGCAGTATCAGCGCACGGTTCCCATATCGTTGTTCGCGCCGCGTTCCGTGACCGGCTTTGGCGATGGCGACGTGATTTTCATGGGGTATGACGGGCTGCGCTCCCTGCAAGCCAGAGACAGTTCAAACCTTGCGGCCGTGTCCGACATTGGTTCCCCGATCGACAGGCTGATCAAGGCGGAAATAGAGTACGGGGATGCAGATCAGGAGCCGTTGTTTTCCAGCGCCGCCGCCGACCGCTCGAATGCGGATTACTACAATCTCGCCAAGGGCGTCGTCCACCCGCAGAATGGACAGTTCTGGCTGTTCCTCAAGGACAAGGTGTTCGTCCTGTCCCGCCACCCCGCCGCAAGGGTACTGGCATGGTCTTCCTACGATCTGCCGACGCCCGCCGTGGCGAACTACAGCGACCGCAACGGGCGCCTCAAAGGTCGGTGGTGCGCGGACGTTTGCACCGTCGGACAGACTATCGTTTTCCGAAACTTTGCAGATGAAGTCTACATTTACGGCGGGTCAGACGGGGGCGCATATGACGGGGCGACCGCAGAAGCCATTACGCCGTTCATGGACATGGGGCAGCCTGGGCACAACAAATCCTTCACCGGGATCGACGTGGTTTGCGAAGGGGAGTGGAGCATTGAGGCATCCGTAAATCCGTCGCCAGATGATGTGGCAACGGCGTGGGCCCCGGTGGCGACCGTGAACAACAGCACCCGAGGGCAGTACCGGGTTCCGATGGACATGCAGGGTACGCAGATCGCGCTGCGCCTGACGTCCGCCAGCGAGTACGCCGCCCGCGTCGGGCAGATCGTGATCTACTATGACGGGGGTGCGGAGAAGTGATCGTATCAGATCCCAATCTGGCCGAGATTGCCTTTGTCTGCGAAAACATGCGCGACAAGAGCCAAGAGGACGTATTCGGCGTTGTCGAGGCAAGCCCGTCTCGATTGGCCCAAAGCCTTCACCGCGCCTATGGGTTCAAGTGGGTCTTTTATCACGACGGGCTTCCTTGCGCGGCCCTTGGGGCGACACAGGTTCATACCGGGGTTTGGTCCCTGTTCGGGTTCGGAACCGACGATTGGCAGAAAGTATGGCGTTTGGTGACTTTGGTTGCGAAGCGAGATATGATGCAGGCAGTTTCGGCCGCCGGCGCGCACCGGGCGCATTGCGTTTCACCCGCCAGCCACACTGATACCCACAAGTGGCTGCGGTTTCTCGGAGCAAGTCATGTGGTCGAAATGCCGAAATACGGACTGAAGGGTGAAGACTACCTTCTGTTCTCGTGGTTGAAGGAATGAAGCATGTGCATGACAGGTAGTTTTTCATCTGACCCGGCCGCGCAGAAGATGGCCGAGACCGCCATTATGGGGCAGTTTTTCAACGGGTCGGCAGGCAATCCGATGCGCGACGATCATTTTGACGCTTCACCCGCGATTTCCACACCCGCGGCCCCGACAGTGACGGGATCTTCGAATCCTATCTTGTGGGATCTTTACGGCCCGGCAGAATATGGCAACCCGAACTCCCCAACGATCATTCAAAAGATCATGGAGGAAGAACGGATCATGCGGGATGCGCCTGGCGCACAGAGCCTTGCGCCGCTAATTTCCGAGTTTCTTGCTCGCAGGACGGGAGTTTAAGTCATGTGCGGCGCACCGAAGATCGACACGTCATATCAGGACTTCCAGAGGGAAGAAGCCATTCGTGCGCGGGAGGAAGAAACCGCCCGCCAGGCGCGCATTGACGACGGCATAGGCAAGATCAAGGCGATATTCGAAGGCGGAACCGTTGACGGAGCCACTTATGCAGGCATGACGCCGGTGCTGGAACAGCGGGAACAGGCCATGCGGGACTTCTACCTTCCGCAACTCGAAACACAGGCCGCCGATGCTCGTGATGAGCTGACGTTCGGACTCAAGCGGGCCGGTCTTCTCAACTCCACGGCAGCGGGCGAAAAGCAGGGCGACCTTGGGCGTGACCTTGCTCTGGAGCGCGGGTCAATCCTTGCCAAGATCGCGTCGGATCTGAGCGGGACACAGAGTCGGATCAATCAGAACCGTGCGTCGATTGAAGCGGGGCTTCGGTCTTCCGGGGATCAGACGGCGGCCACGGATGCCGCCTTGCGGTCCGCAGTCACATTCCGGGCAGAAGAACCCGAGTTGTCACGCCTACCCGCGCTTTTCTACGGCATTGGGACAGGAATAGGCGCCGCGCGCCAGGGATATGAGACCGGCAAGATTCGCGCCGCCGCCACGCCCGCGCCACTCAACCGCTCATCAGGAAGGAATGTTGCCTAATGTGTACCGGACTTGAGCCGCTTATAGCTTCCGGGGTCGCCAAAGGTGGTCTTGCCGCAGCACTTCCCGGCATTCTCGCCAATGCGGGCGGGGCGCTGATCAACAACCAGATCCAGAATCAGGCAATCTCCGAGCAGAACCGCCAGAACCAGATCGCAATGGATATGGAGCGCACCGCGCGGGAGAACGAAACCGAGCGTCAACGTGTGTTCGAAGACGAACAGGCGCAGGCGGTCATGCAGGCATTGCAGATGGCCAACCCGGAAACGGTTGCCGAGGACGTGACTGAAACTGCACCAGATTCCGAGATTGCCGGGTCCGCAGACGAAATGATGATCCCATTTCTGCCCGGTCAAAACGCAGATGGCGATGTTGCCACGTCGATTGGGAAAATCATCAATTCCGCCCTCAAAGAGTCTCGGGGTCTTCTCAAGGCGCAGTCGGAACTTTCCGCCCAAGGCACCGCTTTCGGCGGGATCAGTGACGCCATTGCCCGGATGGCAGGCGACGTTTCGAATATCGGATCAAAGCGGAACGCATCATCGCGCGTTGCCGATATGGAGACATTCATTCCAGCGGCAAGGGTGACTCCGAGCAATTCGATCGTCGGTGATGCCTTGATGCTGGCAGGGCAGAGTCTCGCTGGTATGGCAGGGAAGGCCGCAGGGTCCAGCGGCGCAACATTCAGCCCGAAATTGCCACTCACGGCGCAACGCTACGGAAGCACGGTGTACTGATATGCGGACAAGCCCATATAACAACCCGATGTTCGCTCAAGGTCTGGCCGGGATGGTCGAAGGCTTTGTTGGAAACCCGGAGGCCGAGGGGCGGAATGCTCTCGCCGCATCTCAGGCGCTCCTGAACAACCAGACAGCGCAATATCGTGACGCGATTGGAGAAACCGGCTTGTCCGGGGATCTGTCCTCCATGATGATCCGGGCGCTTCAAGCTGGCCCGGACTATTCGCGCTATGCAGACTCGGCAGCATCCGATTCCCTGAAATACGGGTCCATTGGCTTTGGCAGCCCGGATCTCACGCCGGAAGGCAGTATTGCATCCCTGATTGCCGCGCATACAGGTTCACCTGGCGGACGTGCCCGCTCTCCCGGCAGCACCACGGGTTCGAACGGCGCGACGGTGCAGACGTCCGATCTGACGCAGGGAGAGTTGAACCGCGTTGGCCGCATGGTGCGGGACGCAGGGTTCGACGGAGCGCAGTCGGCCACGGTGCAGGGCGCGGTTATCGAAGCATATGCCACAGGACAATACGGCACTCTGGACGAAGCCGCCGCCGCAGTCCTCCCCGGCGCCAAGGTCGAAAATGTCACGGTTGGAACGAACCCGAATGTGGCTTGGGACGGCGATAAGGGGTTCATGGGCGAGTTCATGGACATGTTCCGCGGGCCGTCCGACATTACGGAGCCGCAGGTCACGTTCAAGGACGCCGCACCATCTGCAAGCCCCGACGAGGCAAATGTGCTGGATCAGGCCAGAGCCGCAATCGCCGCAGGCAAGGATCCGCGCGCCGTGGCGGCCCGCCTCAAGGAAATGGGGATTGACCCAGGGAGGCTCTAATGGGCCTGTTCGATGACCTTCCGGACGTAAAGAAGGCCGGTCTGTTTGATGATCTGCCTATGGCTGGGGCAAGCACCCCTGATCCCGTGATGCCCACCGATCCCGGCGCAACGGGCTCTCTGGCCGATATGTTCGTCCCGGCACAACTTCCATCGGATATGGTTGCCCCGACCATGCCGAAGGATGGCGCAGTTCCCGCCCCCCTTTCGCCGCCCGCAACTACGGCGCCCTCCTTTGATGATCTTCCCGACGTGCCGCAACAAGACGCGACGTGGCAGGACGATCTGAAAGCCGGGTGGCTGCAACTACAGCAGTTTTTGCCCGGACGCCGGATCAAGCGCGCCATTGGCGACATCGGCGCGACCGAGACAATGATCGAGGATGCTTCGGGGCGCCGGGATTACTACCTTATGGAAGCCGAGGCGCTTGAAGCCGAGTTGCCGAACCTGCCCGACGATGAAAGTCGTGAGGTCTTGCGGCAGGAGATCGACTTCCTGCGCGAAAAGGCCCGCCAGATGGATGCCACCGCGCATTCCACCGGCCGCGAAAAGGCGCTTGGGGACATCGTGCAAGACGTC
>Ga0209273_10000537_pt1 | contig 47118 bp, 64 predicted proteins | sample tdAd471_FD_187126 | JGI IMG/M metagenome (GOLD analysis project Ga0209273, IMG submission 187126) | Marine sediment microbial communities from the Atlantic coast under amendment with organic carbon and nitrate - tdAd47.1 (SPAdes)... | ecosystem: Environmental > Aquatic > Marine > Coastal >...
CCTGAACTCCACCACGAAGGAATTCGCTGCGAAGATGGGGCTGAAGCCTTATGAGGGCTCGGGGGAAGCTATGCGTAGGGCTGGGTTATTTGTCCGGAGGTATATGGCTCCAGCCCAGCTCCAGACCACGGATAATCCTGTGGCGAATAAAATCCGGATTATCACTAAGGAGGTGTTGGAGAAAGGGGAGCAGCTCGCTCAACGTTCGATTCTTGGGGCGCCAAAGAGGGTCGATGGAAGTCAGCTCAAAGGGGCGTTCTTCGGACCGCAGTGGGCGGATAATGGAAGCATTGCCTCCAGGGCCCGGAAGCTGTCTGAGGACCCAGAGGAGTGGGACTCGGTTATCAAGACGATTCAGGACGGTCAGGGCTGGCAAGCAGGGATTAAGAAATATGGGCTGTCGGAACGTGGGGTGCAGCTGCTCAAGAAGATTGAGGCAGAGGACGCTAAGCTCAGCCAGAGTATTATCAATGCTCAGCGGGCAGCCAAGATTCCCGAGGCCGATCTGTTTGTTCCCCGGCAAGGGCACTTTATGCTCTCACGGACTTGGAAGGGGGATTGGCGAGTACCGGTATATAATTCCAAGGGCAATATGGTGTATATAGCGGGCGGTAATACGAGGTCCGAAGCCATGAGTATTGCCGACGAGATGCTCAAGAAGAATCAGGGCTGGAGAAGGGCAGAACCGATTACCTCTAGCGAGATGCAGGATGTGAAGCTGTTGCAGAACTTGATGGATCGGGACCTGGATTTTAAGGAAGCGATGCGGCAGCAGCAGCAGATTTACAAGAGCAAGTCGAAGGCTGGCACACCGGGTACGTTCAAAGAGCGTCAAGATGTAGAAGGGTATCAGGTGGAATATGATGCCGATGACTTCATCCGCTCGATGATCCAACACAGTCGCCGGTATCGTAGGTATGAGGCTGAGGTCTCGACTCGTGGTATGTTCAAGAAGGAGTATGATGATCTGCAGTGGGATGACCCCGAGGCCTACGAAACTCTCATGGAACGTCTGAGCAAGATGTACGGGAAGGAGGGGGAGATTACTCAGGCTGTCAACAAAGCATTTGATACTGTGTTGAGTGGCGTGTTGGGGAATAACTCTGCATCCCGCATTGTCGGAACCGCCAACAAGCTGTTGTATCGCTATGCCCTGGGCTTTGCCAATGTGGGATATGCAGTGGCAACAATGGGTACATTCATCCAGACTGCGTTCCCGATGATGCAGATGATCAATACACTGGCGTTGAATGCCCCCGAGAGGCTTGGTAAGTACACCACCTATCAGCCTGTGTTTTCGGAACGTGGAGCTCGGATGTTGGGTAGCATCGACACGATGAAGATTGCAGGTCAGGGGTTTAAGGAACTAGGGAATCCCGATGCAGTGCTGACGAAGAACCTGCATAAGGCCGCTGAGGAGGGTGTGACCGATCCTCGATTCATCGATGAATGGGTTGGTCAGACCGCTGTAAACAAGCAACGGTTTAAGGGGATACTAGAAGGTAAGGAACCCTTTAGCCGGATGCTGAGTGCTGTGGCGGACACTATGCCAGCGGTTACGGAACGGGGCGCCAGGGGGCATAGCTTCGCAATGGGCCATGTGTTCTATCGGGACGTGATGGGGGTGACCGATCCGGAGTTGCTCTATAGGCTGGCGAAGGACTTTACCGAAAAGACTCAGTTTATGTATTCGGCGGGCGACCGGGCGCAGATATTCAACGGCCCCTTGGGTGGGATGTTTGGCCTGTTCAAGAACTGGATGAGCCACTATACCGGGTGGATGTTTTCGTACATGGGTGAAGCCGCCAAGTACGGCAACTGGAAGCCTATGCTATGGATGATGGGCGGTACTAGTGCTCTTGGGGGTGTGGGTGCATTGCCGTTTATAGGGGTTGCTGATGACGTTAGCAAGGCCATGAACAATGAGGGCCTGTTGCTTAACCTTTATGAGATGCAAGGCGGTGCTGACCCCGAAGGGATCAATATGGCTGATGCCGTGTACTATGGCCTGCCGTCGCTGTTCGGGGCATCCATACAGGGTACGGTGAGTGCTCCGTTGGCTGATCCGGGTGCCGATATTATCCGCATGTTCTCGTTTGCGCACATGAATCAGGCCAAGAAAATTGGGAATGCCTTTGGACCAGTGGTGGATGCGATGGAGGATAAGGGGCAGTATTTCATCACTGATCCGGAGGCTCGAAGGGCACTCCTCAATGCCACCGCACCGAAGACCCTGATTCGAATGTCGCAGGCTATGGCGGGACCGGATATTCGGAGTTTGAACTCCGGCAACGTGATGGTTAAGGGGATGTCCCCTATACAGAGGTTGATGTGGGGTGCGAGTTTGAATCCGAAAGAGGTCGAGGCTCAGTTTGAAATCAGCCGGGAACTCTGGCGGGATCAAGAGAAGATGAGGGAGCGAGTTGGGTATTACGGTCAACAACTTGCCAATATGTATGAGGCTCGTGATCTCTCAGAAGTACAGCGGCTGATGATGCGAGCGACGGTTGAGGGCGTACCCCTTGACTCTATCCAGCGTAGCGCTAAGGCTCGGCAATCGAGGCAGAATCAAGGGCTGATTGAAGCGCAGTTTGACAAGGCTACGCAGGCCCGGATGAGGGAATTAAACCTCTTGTGATTGAAGGAGGTTGACACGAAGAAGGTTCAGGGCGCGCTTTTGATCACTCGAGAGTGCGTCTTGTTTTATCAACTGATCCGCACGGTGTTGAGCAAAGGGTAGCTCGACCATAGGGATGTCCAGCCTCCGCATTGTTTTCCGCTCCATATTGGTTCTTTCGCAAAGGTCCTGGCCGGGAAAGTTTATAATGATCGCGGCGTCGGCCTTAGCTATAAACTCCATCGCCTTTTCTATCGTCTGCCTGTCGGTGTAGGCGTGGCCCATCTCCTGATTGAATAGCCTCCACGTGAGGGGGAAATTGTATATAGGCCAATCCGGCAGGTAGGCTTGGATTTTCTTCGTCATGAAGGCTCCATAATGTTCCCGCATGTTGAGTAGCTGTTCTGTCTCGCCTTCGAACGGGTGGGTTAGATAGATCATGATGGTGCTCCTAAATGTCTAGGGCGGTCAAGCCCTGAGGTATGAAGAATCGGCTACGCTTGATCCCGGTGACTCTATCCATGCCGGGGATCTCTTTGGGGTCTTTCCATTCCTTAATGATCTCACTTCGTACCATTGTGTCAAGGGTGTACTGGACCTGATGTGACGGTACGTGGGAGATGAGGAATTGGATTACACGGTGCTCGGGTACAGGTTTCTTTCCATTGGCGTTGTAGGATTTGAGGATGTAGTAGAATGTCTGGTCGATGATTTGTTTCGAGCCGGTGCCTGACATCTCCTTGAAGATCTCGGGCATCCGATCTTCGGCTTCGTAAAGGGTGGTGATAGCCCGGTCCCAATCTTCGTCCTCGATCGTCATGGAGTTGCGTGAGGCGGCATAGACCATGCAGAGTTTGAGAAGGTGCATGATCCGTCGAGTGTTGTAATGGATTAGTTTAGGGTGTGTGGGTTTGTCGTCCTCACTGTCCTGTAGATTCCACTCGTTGATTCGGTTTTGTGTGGATTTGGATACGGACATCGGGCCACGGAGTTCGTTGATCTTGCGGAGGTCCTTGACGAGGTCTAGCTCGAGCTTACGCTTGGCTCCTTCGTCGTCGAATACTCCACCCTCAAATAAGTTTGTCTTGATCGCCTTGTCATGGTAGATCATGATGGTGCGAGCGAAGAACCCCATGCCCCACGCCTCCTCCGGGAAGAGGGTCGAGATGTATTGGGGCTGGGTGCCAGCGATGATGTTGATGTGGGGGTTGCGGATTACGAGGTCCTCCTTCTGCGACCGCAAGCGTTCCCGGATTTCCGGGCCACAGTTATACGCATCGTTGATAATGGAAAGGAACTCCAGGTCGTGTTTGGATAGGAGGGTTCCGAATTCCGGCACACAAATAGTCATGCTTTGGTAAAACGTTTTAGTTTTGGTTTCCGGGTTATCGAACTCCTTCATGATCTTGGGGTCCGCAAGAGTATCGACCATACCCTTACCACTCATACTGGTGGGGGCCAAGTTAACCGCGTTGGACTCACTCAACAGTTCTCGTGCAGGCATCAGGGCTTGGTCCTTACCAACGCCTGGATTGGCTACAAGAAACACAAACATATTGGGGTACATTTTACCCCCGGAGAGGTTCAGCCAAACCCGACGTTCAAGCGCACTGGAAACCGTGGCGATGCCTGTCCAGGTCTTGAAGATTTCCGGGGTCGGAACGGAATCCATAAACTCAATAAAGGACCGAACCCAACAATCCGTGCGCCTTTTGGACAGTTTCGCTACGTTGTCTGCTGTCATGCCCATTGTACTCCTTCAGGCCGTCTGGGTTAGTATCGTTCCACAGCTTCTTCTTAGGGTCGTTCTTGGACCAGTTCCAACCTACGTCCGCGGTGCAAGGTATCCAAACCTCACGATCGCGAGCACGTAGGGGGTGGGGGATCAGGTCGAGAAGTGCGGGGATAAGGGTGTCTTCCATCTCTTCCGGGTATTGGATGAGGATGGCGTCATGTACTTGTGCAAGAAGTTTCACCGGGGCTCGGTATTTCATCCAGACCTTGAGCATACCTAGGTTCATAAGATCGCCGATGCTGGATTGGGGCATGTAGGCGATTGCCTCACGGAGGGTAGCGTCATCATCAGATCGCCCAAAGAATATACGTTTGCGCCCGAAGGGATTGATAAGAGTCCGGCTGGTCTGGAGTGTCTGGATAATCCACTGATGATATTCAGGGATGCCCGGGAACGCCTCGAAATAGTTGGCTTGGAATCGGAGCATAAGTTCCGTAGGCACATTGAGTTGAGTCGCCATGTGAGGCGCTTTTCCATAATAATTTGTGCCATGCCCGCCTCGTTTTGACATATCTCGATGGGAGAAGTGACGATAGAAAGGTTTGTCGGCAATGGCCCTGTCGGCCTTGTCGTCACCGGTCCAGTCTAGCTCAGTCCATATCATTTTGCAAACGGTGGTATGTAAGTCGCCAGACTCGCAGGCATCGAGGTAGGAGGAGTCTCCAAACAGGGCGTAGATGAACGCAGCGAGCATCCGGGACTCGGCTTGTTCAAGGTCGATGTAGGCAAACTTGCAGCCAGGGTCGGCGATGTACATTCGCTTGGCGTACTCGTTCTGGTTCTGCATATTAACGCCTTCGCCATAGACGTTCTTGCTCGACGAGAAACGTCCGGTCTCGGTGCCGGTTGCTTTGAACTGAGCATGCATTCTGCCGTCATCGGAGATGCGGGCGTGAAGGGCCTCGAGTTTTTTCTTGAGGTCACGGCAAGTTTTGATCAGGCTGATGAAAGGGCGAGCGTAGAAGTAGACCTTTAGTTTCTCAAGGGCCTGATCATCGGTGGTCGGGTTCTTGCTCCCGCGCTTGTACTTGGGCGGGAGGCGAAGAAAGCCGTAGAAAAAATCGTTGCACTGTTTGGGGGACTTTGGATTGAGGCCCTGGCCCCAGAATGCCTCTGCCAAAGTGTCGAGGAGGTTCTGGGCCGTGTCGAGTTCGGCTTGGGTTTCCCGGATGGTGATGCCTCGGCGACGATAGTCAATCCGGATTCCGGTGAGGGACATATCGAGGCAGACACCCTGTAGGGCGCTGGTGAAGTCATGGATCTGGCGAGTGTCGGCATCGAACTTCGGACGAAGGGTATCGACGAGTTCATGCGTCACGCAACAGTCGAGGCCGTTGTAGATGAAGTCGGACTCTCGCTCAGTGAGATTTTTAAAATCAACTTCGGCTGTGTTTAAGATTAGCATCGGTTAACCATCCTTCTTAGCTTGTTTGAACGAGGCCATTTGTTTCCAAGCGATTTCCTCGCAGTAGAGGGAGGCTAGGAAACCAAGGTCCTTGCTGACTTCCGGGTAAAGGGCGTGGTGGATGACAAGGCTGTCACCGTAGTAGTTGGTGCTCCGAATGCCAAGGAGGTCGTAGAGCCAAGTGGCATCGTAGAGGTAGCCTTGGCCCCGGACCTGGATGTTGGGGTCCTCGACAATTCGGCGGATGAACTCCCAGACAGCTAATTCGTCCTCGGCCTCTTGCCAGTAGTGGTATCCAGGTTTAGTGCGGTCAAGTATTGGGATAGTGAGCACGACGCTCGATGAGGTTGCGATCCCCACATCTGTGATCTGGCGTCGAGAAGGTACTGTCTCAATGTCCACCGTGGTAATATTGCTACCGTGACATTTCCAAAACTCTTCGAGGTCTGAAAGTGACTCGGGAACATAAATCGTTCGAGCCGTGGTACGGACATCGGGATGTTTAGACTCGCGGATGGCTTTATGCACATCGGCCTTGAAGATGGGTTGAAGCGCAAAATTGGCCCAGCAGGCACCGGGAGAATAAGTGGGTATGACTTTAGTACCTGGGTTAAGTTGGCAATCGTGAACCGCGCCTCGGCACTGTCCGATCTTGTCATTTCCAATAAGGATGCGACTAACCTCTGCACCCAAGGCGAGGATGCAGTTGGGTTGGTGGATTCGGATGTGTTCTTGCAACTCCGCAACAAATGGGAGAATGTCAGGATCGAAAAACTTTTTCTGGATTGGGCCGAGGATGTTGGTGTACTCGGCGGGTATGGATTTCTTGGGAACCAGCCATCGGTCAACTTTCCCTTGCGGAGGGAAGTGAGGAACGACATTGGTTCGGAAGGTTGATTTGAGTTCATACTGTACCTCGTCACAGGCTTCACGAAGGAGCATGGCGCTCCCGCCCTGTAGTGCATACCCGGCCTGGAAGTCCTTCTGACCGGGGTAGCGGGATACTATCATAAGCTCGGCGTCAGGTGGACCGACTGGCTTGATGAGTTTGGGATGGTAGGGGAGGGTCATGGACGTTTACTCCTCAGAAGTTTCGGGAGCCATAAGGATTCTATTGCCGCGCTGAGCGTATCCTCGGTCAAGCTCAATGCCAACACCCGACCGTGCTCCTGCCTGTTTGGCGGCCAGTATGCTATTGAAGCTCCCTGCCGTTGGATCGAGTATTCTGGTGGTGTCATCGACCACAAGGTTGTAAAAATGCCGTAATACCTCAAGTGGCTTCTCACTAACGTGGCCGCTGTCGCGGGTCGTCGGTGCAGTAAAAGAGTCTGCGACAGGCTTGACGATTTTGCGGTCGCCCCGAGATGCGAAGAGAGCTGTCTCATGAGTATGGCGGGGTCCCCTGCGGTAATCAGCGAGTACTCCAGCGTTGTCACTTTTGTGCCAGATAAGGTGGTGCGGCCAGACGGTGAAACCCGCGGATGAAAGCAGATCAATAGTCTCAGCTCGGTACCTCGCGTCGTACCAGAAAATAAGGTGCGCAGAGGTCGCGCAAAGTGTCTCCACCCTATCGACCAAAGTGCCGAGAAGCGCGAAGTATAAATCCTTGGAGTCCCCATAGATGTTGTGGTGTTTTGCATAGTCGAACCCGCTCTTGTCGTAATTGATTCCGTAGGGGAAATCGCAGTGGATGAGGTTGAACCTGGGGCCGCTGTAGGTGGAGGCCCATTCGATGAAGTCGGCTTCAACGGCCTGGAAGCGGTCGAGGTTGATCCGGACTTCGGTCGCGCACTTCTCACCGGGCTCACGTTCGAGGGAACCAGTGGGTCGCTCCGAAAGTGAATTCAGGAGTGAGTCGCTAGACTGGTCCTCAACATCGTCGATCGTGATGCCTGTGCGGATTGTTTCGCTGAGTTCGTTGAGGGTTCGCTCTTCCTTCCGCCCGATGACGTTCATGGCTCCGGTGAGGGAAGTGGCCGCGAGGACAAGCTCATCTTTTTGGTGAATGTACTTGGCTGCACGAAGGCAGTTACTTACATGCATCTCGTTGGAGGATAGGAGTTCCGCAACGTGCTTGAGGGTAGCTTCACCTTCGGGCTGGAAGGATTGGAGTTTCTCCACGGCCAATGCGACCTCTTTCCAATCCATCTTCTTGGCGTGGATGTTCTCGATGAGTTCGATGACGGTCAGGTCCTCGGGAGTGAGGTTGGAGCCAAGTCGCACCGGGATGTGGGTCCAGCCAATGTACTCGGGCCGGGGGCAAGGGCGTTGGAGGAATTCGTTGATCCGGAAAGCCTCAAGACGATGCTGGCCTGCGATGTAGGCACCGGAGTCGGAATCCACGATGATGGGGTTGATGAGATCGTTGGAGGCAATGGACTGGGCAAGGTCGTTGGCGTGATCCTTGTCAAGTTTGAATCGTTGGCGTTCGGGGGGCTCGAGGATGTCAGCGGTTGCGAGTAGAGTGATTTTGGTTTCTAGCATGGGGGTGCTCCGTGAGGGGGCCGAAGCCCCCAAGGTTATAGATGGTTGTAAAGTTCTTGCTGCTGTGACTCAGCACGTTGAAGTTTAGAACGGCAAGCGCGAAGTTGAAAGACAATTTCAGTCAGCAAGCCTTCGGGAATTTCTTGCTTTTCTGTCGTGCCTACTGCGGAGGGTTGAGCCCCTCGAAGTCTTGCAAGAAGATCAGTTTGACTTTCACAAACTTCATGAGCCCGCTCAAAGAGTTCCTCCGCAAGTTTGTGAATTACAACAAGTTCGGACTCTTGTTTGGGTGCAACAGGGTTGCTTGGCATCATTTGTGCTTCGGTTGAGTTCATGAGGAATTTCTCCTAATGTTGAGTAAAGAAGAGGCCCGAAAGCCTCCTCCTCCATTCATTGTGCCGGCAGATTAACTGTCGGCGGTCACTTGGTTTTCATTGATCTTGGCGATTGGGTCAGTGGAGCCCTGCGGGACTTCATGAACAATCGGAGCAATGAAGGAACAGCCGGTGAGTTCGGGAAGGATTTCTTCCAGAGTCTTGTCGTCATCGGCGACGCCCACGACCTCAGTGAATTCCTTCAAGCGCCACAGGCTGTCTTCGGTGATCCAGAAGGTCATCCGTTGCTTGCGCTCGTTGGCGTTCTTGACCTCAGCGAGTTCGTCTTCATCAACGTCGCTTTGTGGTTCGGTCATTCGGCAATCGAGCTGTACACCGGGAGTTTTCTTCTGGCTGGACTCGACGATCTCAAAGCCAGCGATGGTCCACAGGTAGTGGCCAATGGGGAACGGCTTTGGCTTTTCGATGTCGCTGGTTTTCTTACCGAGAAGATGGGAAAGATCGGCCATGGTAGGCTCCTTACGTTTTGGGTTGTTGCGAGGCGTTGTGCCTCATGGTATTGCTGGCTAGGCAGTCAGCTGCCGTAGCCGGGTTTATTCCCTCCGGAGGGTTGGGAATTCTTTTTGGGCTTGTAGTCCGGGTTAGGGACTGCGCCCTTGGCGAGGAGCATGAACTCCGCGTATGCCGTTTCGATGGGCCAGGACTCGGGAAGTTTGTCAACCGGGACACTGGCCTTGGTCTCGATGCTCTGTATTGGGACAGGGGATATTATGCGTTTGGCAGACTTCCCGCTGCCTTTGGTCGTAGCGTTGAGGATCGTGTTGAAGTAACGCGGCAGGGTTGTGGAAAGGGCTTTGCCGACAGCAGAGGGGTAGCCTTTCATTACGCCGTTTGCCATTTCGATGAAGTTGATGTGGCTGAGTACCATCACGTTGCATTTGATGTCCTCGCTGCATAGCCATTGGATGAGGCCCTCTACGAGTCCTTGTGCTTGTCCCCAATCCTGAATCTGGGGCGGCTCGAACAACCTGCCGTTGAGATGGAGGACTTGGAGCATGGCGGCTTTGGAGGCCATGGTGAGGGAGTCGGTTACGAGGAAGGTGTCTTCACCCCACTCCTCAGGCTTTCCCCAAAATTCTTCCGGATCGGAGTTGGGGATTTTGCCGGACTCGAGGGCCTTGAGACCATCAGCCCAGGCCTTGGGGTTGCCCTTGGGGATGACCCTGCCGTTGACGGTTTTGAATTTGTTGGAAAAGGTGGCGTACTCGATGTTCTCGAGAAGCTCGGGTACGTCCTTGAGGGCCTCTTGGAGGTAGTCAAGACCACCATCGAAGTCCAGGATTTTGAGCTTGTAGCCTGCCCGGACAAGGGACTCGAGGGCGCCGGTTTTACCTGTGCCGCTATCGCCGATGACCATGAGCTTGATCGGGGAGATAGCTGTGCGCTGGGAAAGTTTTGGCATTAGGGGATTCCTTACGTTGGTATATGGTTTATATGATAGGGGATTGTATATACCGTGTCAACTACTCCCCGCTAACTATCTTCATAACCTCGGCTTTGGCCCTTGTGATTTTCTGGAGGTAAGTGTGGCGCTTGTCCGCATCGGACTCCAGTGCTGCTTGTTCCGCACCGATCTGGATACGGTCGAGGTGGTCGAGGATTTCTGCTGCATGATTTTTGACGGAATCCCTTTTACATGCATAGGCAGTGGCCTCAATCAGGGCGGACTCCAAATCTCCTACGAGTCTGGAAGTCCCCATGTGCATGAATTGGGGCTGACTAGGAAGTTCCAAACACTTGAATTGGAGACAACGTTTGGAAAGCTCCTTGCAGGTTTCGTTGAGTTGATCTTTCTCTTGCTGATTCATGCGGGGTTCTCCTCGCGGTCGATGGATGGGTCCCAGATCCTGACGTGGAAGTGATCACGAATGATGTTGTCACGCAGGCTTGGGGGTGTGCGGCAAACATCACGGAAGGGACAGCCTCCGTACTTGTCGCAGCTTTTGTCGTTCATTGGGTAGTGGCCAAGGCGAGCGTAGGTTTTGGCGGTTTCGATCCAGAGCTTGGTGTCCTCAATCCATTCCTCCAGGTTTTCCTTGGACTTCGTAACGAAGCCTCGTTGGAAACGGTTGAAGTGAACGGCTGTTTGGATGCCATCGATGATGACTCCGGCGATGGGTTTGCCCAGCACTACGTTGCCCCCGATTGTATAGAGGGTCATCTGGTTGTCCGGGTTGAAATTGTCGAAGAACTGGGGGCCAAGGCTGGCAGTGGTTTTGTAGTCCTTGACGTAGAAACGGTTGAGGTATTCCACGAGGTGGTCGAAGTGTCCGCCGAGGCTGAACTCGATACCTTCTTCATCCGTGTGAAAGTGGAAGCGGAAGGTTAGCTCAGCGGCGGGTTTGCCATTGGCCAGGAGGACAGTCTTGGCCGGGTCCGGCTTGAAGCCCAGGTCGTTGAAGTGATCAAGGTGCCATACGATAGCTCGGCACAGGGCGTAGAAGCCCCGCTCCTTTTTGACCGCTTGATAGAGGTTGCCATCGTTATCGACGTAGGCCTCGATGCCAGCGGCTAGGGCCTCGTTGAGGGAGACGTCATGGCTGAGGCCTTCGGCAATGCGATAGTGGTAGATCTGCATTGCCCTGTGGAACGCTGTGCCGAAGACTAGAGGGTCTTTGGGCTTGTTGGACTGGAGGCCGCAGATGACCTGATAAAAATACTTCATCGGGCATTCTTTCAGAGTGCCTAGGGAGGTTGAATCCCAAAGCGTCTGAAGGAGCGGGTATTCGGCAGAGCCAAAGCTACCGTTGCCATCAGTGGCGATTAGATGATGCATGGAGAATTCCTCTCAATACGAAGTTATAGGTCGCCGAGGCCAAGGTCGTCCAAGGTGAGGTTTTTGGTCCCGCCACTCTTGATGGCTGCCTTGGCGTTGGCCGGCTTACCTTTGGTCTTGGCCTGCTTGTCTTCTTTGGCGAAGATCTCGCGGGTTTCACGGAGGTGGGCAATGACTACGGCCCGGTCTTTGGATTCCCATTCGAGGGGGTCACGGTTGAATAGTTCGTTCAGGGTTGGGTCGAGTCCCTCGGGGAGGTCGACTTCTACACCAGTGCGAGACATAAGAAAGCTCCTACTTGATCTCAAGTTTGTTGGGGTTGAATTGAAGTTGAGGGTTTTTGCCCTCTTCGATTGCATCGACGAACTGCTCTACGAGGGAGCGGATAATCGCGCTGTATGCAATGTTGGGATAATGCTGGCGGAGTTTCTCGATGTCACCAGCGCGGAAATTAATGAGGCGTTTTTCATAATCTTCGCTGTAGCGAGGCATGAGTTTTACTCCGTCGGTTCGTTGTCATGGGGCGCCTGGACCTTGCGGACGATCCACACTTTGTGCTCGGGGTCCGTGGGGCAGGTGCGGAAGATGAGGAAGTCGTAGCTGTTGTCTCCATATTCGCGCAGGCCACGGCGGCAGAAGTTTAGTTCTTGCTTGAGGCGGGTGGCGTCGGTTGTTTCAACCTCGATACCCATGTCGGTTTGCAGAGCCTGGTCAAGGACACCTTGGAGAAGGGTGTGAAGTTGCTTGCGATTGGAGACAGATTGCACGGGAGATTCCTCGTTGAGATTCTTTTGGGGAAGACAGACGGATAACGATCGATCGTTAGTTACTAGATTGAGCCTTAATTCGTGGAACGAATGCGACAACCTCTAGCCCGTCTGCCTTCTCCAAAAGAGGGGGCGGACCCCCTCCTCTGACAAGTTCGCTACGGGAGGCCGATATTAAATATCGACGTTCACGGATGCCATAGCATCGCGAGCCTTTTCCTCGGCGGCGATCAAGTCGCGAGCCTGGGCCATGAGGGTTTCCTTGTTGGCCTCGTAGTAGCTGTTGACCAGCTCGGTGAGTTTCTCGTTGCCCACGTCCTTGATCTTGACGCCTTTGTTCTGGATGGCGCGCTTGATCGCCTCGCGAGACAGGCTGAGGGCCTTGCGCTCAACAGGGTCGAGGCTAGTACCACCCCCGCCACCGCGCTTGGCGCCGAACTCGTAGTCCTTGATGTAGTCGCTGAATGCGGCTTGGAGTTTCTTGCCATCGGGAGCGTATTCGTTGCCCTCGGCTTCGGCTTCTTCCTTCAGTTTCTTCAGCTGACTGCCGAAGTTATTGCGCAGGTTTTCGGCCAGGGTTTGGTTCAGGACTGCGGCTTCGGACTCACTCAGAGGGTGACCTTCCGCAAACGGGGTTGGGACCTCAAGGGCAAAGCCCTGTACAGTGATTGACTTGGTTGGGGTGCCTTTTTGAATTTCCATGTTGTGACTCTCTTTGCTAGTTGATGATGGCCCTCGGGCCTGATGGGTTTTGTTACCCGGACTTTCATGGTATATGTTGTGGTGGTATGTGTCAAATGCTCCATAAGGGTTTTTTGGAGGAATTTAGGGTGCGTTGTGGGCGCGTGTGGGGCGCTACAAGCCTAAGTCGGCAAGGGTTAGGTTAGCCCCCGGCTTACTGCGTTGTCGGGGGCGTGTGTCGCCATGGGTGCGAATGTGTGCATCCACGTCCTGTGCCCGCCACCCAAAATGCCGTAGGAGGAACCGTTCCCGGTTGATGTACCATTGCCGCAACAGATTTTCTATTTCCGGCCACGGAGCCCACGGAGTGTTGTACTGGCGCGCAGTAGAAAACTCAACACGCAGGTGAGTCATTAGGCTGAACCGTGAAGGGTCATCCGGGTGGCGCTGGATGGAAATGGAGTTGGGGACAAGGGTTGGCATCAGAGTTCCTCGGCCTGGATCATAAATTGGTTGGAGAACGGGTCCTGTTTGTGGATGTAGAGGTACCACCGGCCGGTGGCCTCGTCTTGATGGATCTCGGGGTGGATGAGTTGGAACGGGTCACGGTGACGCTCGGGATTTTCCGGGTCGTCCTCGTACATCTTGATGTATGCCTCCCGCCAGTCTTTCTTCTTGGCAAAGATTTTCATCTTGATGGAGAAGGCCTGGGACTTGGACTCCATCGGTATGCGGATACCTCGTTCGGAATCCATGGCCCGGTTGAGCATCTCTTGGACCTCGGGGAAGCGGTTGGTTTTTTTAGGGTGTGGCATTGAGTAGCTCCTTAGCGTAGTCCTCGCTGATGAATGCATAGATTGCAGGAGGGCGTGAGTGGTAGTGGCCTTTGGCCGTGCGGATTACGGGCTTGTACTCATCGAAGGTTACGACCTCACACCAGTACCAGCGTCGGTATCCGCGGCGAGTGTAGTAGCCCCGCCAGCCTTCGTGAAGACCGGGCTCGGGTATGGGGATGTCGGGCAGGACGATGACGTTTTCGGCCATGACAGGCTCCTTAGTTGAAGAACAACAGGATGAAGAACGTGATTATTATTACGGCAAGGATTAGGTTTGTCCAGTCCTCGCCGCGCTTGTTACGCATATTGAATCTCCAAATCTTCAAGAGTATTGAAGATAGGGATGTTGTTGTGAATAGCATGTTCTCGTTCGGCTTTGGTTCCAGTAGAATGCTGCCAATTGGGAAGAAGAAGGACAGCATCGCAAGACTCCAAAAGGCGAATGTCACCCTTATGGTAAAAGGACTCCGGCATGTGGATGAGGTCCTCGAAACCCCCGGTGTTGAGGTGAGGGGTGATGGGGAAGAAACCCTGCTCGACAAGACGAACGGCGAAGAGCTTGGCGATCTCGCGATGAAGGTGACGGAGTTTTTCGTTGGGGTGCCAGTAGGGTCCAGCGACGTAGATATGGGCTCGGGGCCGGGAGTTCTTACTCTCGGGGGAGGTAGTAAATTCCGGGCTGGCGTCTTCCGGTGTTGCAGGAGTCCTGGAAGTGGAAGCCGGGCCACCTGCCTGAAGGCGTTCTCGATCGGGGCCAGATAGTGACGATACATCGATTGCCCGGCCTTTCATCGAGCATCTGCTGTATTGTTGTTTGCAGGCCAAAATCTCCCATGGCCGCTCCAAGCCACAAGAGCACCGGGATGAGGATGAGGGTTCCGGGGCCGGACTCGGATTGATAGTGGCGGAAAGGTTCTGAACACATATCATGCCCTCCGTAGTCTTGCGTCGGATGTAGTCTTGAGTTCCTTCGATTGGCTTGCCTGAACCTACTCGCTCGTTCATGGCATCGAGGAGTTTGGAGAGGGTGTTGAGCTGTTGTCGGATGTCATTCATCTTGGGTTCCTTCTATTTCTTTGGCCTCGGCCAGTGTGAGGACCGGTTGGAGGTTGTCGGGGTTGACGATGGGCTCGGCACAGCATGTGGATACTGGATCGAAGCCGTGGCCCTGCGGGGAGAAGTATTCCTCCAGTTTGTAGTCGCAGGGTTGGAGACAGTGGGAACATAGGAAGTGGCTCATGATGGAGGCTCCTTAGAGAGTTCGTAATCAATAATTGATTTAAGCTCTGGTATCAAAGCTACGATCTCAGAAGCAGATAGCTGCACGTACCCGGAATCGCAAGTGATCTGCACACAGACGCCACGGACATCTCCGCCATAAAACCGAGTTAAAGATTTATCGTTAATATTGCCAAGATTAGTGCTCATCGCCTGAGCCCTCCTATTTAGGCGGCTGCGGGCGGGTTAGGCCGGTGGGTTTCCAATGCGTGTCACCCGCGTCTCCCTTTCCGACATTTCTCCAGTTAATCGGCGCTATCCCGCGATCAGAACTACCCCAAAGCCCAGAACACCAAACGTTGCCGAAAATGTCAGCATCCCCCTCAGTCGGCAACCGATCCTCACACTTAACCCACTCGTCAGCCTGGGGCGCGGCGGGGGTGGAGAGTAGTTCGACCAAAGAATCACGAATTGCGGGCAACCCGCTCTCGTCCCACGAGGCAATAGCACCATTCAAGTGCCAGCCTGCAATGCCTTCTGACTCATCTATAATGCCAAGCTCATCTATGGCACCTTGAATGATTGTGTGCCATCCCTCCGGCACTCCCTGAGACTGGGGTGGGTGGGTTTCCAGCATGGCCAGAACAGTATCTACAACGCTTCCGCCATTTGGCACGTCAAGCTTTTCCGCTAAATGGAAATAGCAATCTGAAGCGGTGGTTGCGTCGCACGTTTCGCCATCCAGCATCCGGTCATCAACTATTGACTCCCATCGCTCTGCCAGGCTTTTCCAATGGTCTGCACGCTTACGCCAATACCCAGCATCTTGCTCAACGCTATTTTCGCAATCGCTACAAACGTGAGGCCTGCGGATTCCGTGCTCACAAGCCACAGCATCCCCGCCCTCCTGCTCGCGGGCTGCTTTGGATTTTAACTCGACCCTTGCCTTCTCCAAACTCCCAAGCAGGTTCATCTCCCGGTTGGGGATTCCGGAAGCGGAGGAAGCGTCGTACTCCGCATCGGCGTAGTTGGTGAGGTAGGACTCGATTTCGTCAAGGAATTCGGTGAGTTTGTCGGGGTTGTGTTTCATAGTGACTCTCCTGTTATAAGCATCCAGATTATTGCTCCAACAAACAACACTGGAAAGACAAGTGCAGGTACAGCCATCCAAGGATTTTGTCGGAGATTGAGGCAAATGATGATGACGTTGAAGGCTATGCATAAGCCGAGTACTGTCCCTGTAAATAGTCCCAATAGTTCGGTCATAGTGGTTCTCCTAATACCCGCTCACCCATCCGGACGATCTCGTCATGGAGGAAATCTTGAAAGGCACAGGTGTGATCGGCGTAGCCATGTTTGAGGTGGAAGAACTCCTCCAGTATAGTGGATGCCAGATACTGGGTGGAGTTGGCGAAGGCAAGGCGAGTGAGGATGATAGTGTCGTCCTTCGCCATACCTGCGAGTTCGCTGTCAATGTCTACGAGGCGGATGGGGTAAGTGTCCACCGGGTAGCCAAGGCGTTTGAGGTGGCTGATGCAACGGTCAAGTCGGGCCTGTTGAAGGGTGTCGAGTTCGAAGGGCTTGACGAAACGCGAATCAAGGGTGTCGGCCTGGACAGCACGGCGGGCGCTGGCGTTGAGGGCAATGGGGCGCTCCTTGATGGCCCGGTGTACTGCGTTTTTGAATGCGATGCCCGGCGAAACGAGGCCGCAGTCGAATTCAATGTGGCACTCCTCGGTGTCCTTGGGAGCGGTGATGACCTTGAAGATTGCGGCCTCGTCGGTGGAGGTAAGCCAGAAGTTTCGGAGGTTGGAACGGAGCGCCCAGATGGAGGACACGGTTCGGTCCTCGGTTAGGGGCAAGGGGGTCTGGATGTCGTAGAGGAAGAGGAAGTCGTCATCGGACTCGTAAACCCGGACACCCTTGTAGAATAGATTTTTGGTTTTACGGGGTTGGAAGAAGCCCTCGGGTGCGCGGGAGGCCTCAGCATAGTAGTTCGGGGGCAGGAAGTAGAGATCGCGGTTGGTGTAGACCTGGGCGAATTCCGGGCCACGGATAGTGATGATGGTATGAGGTTTTACTGAGTTGCAGTCGAGGCCGACGCCACTAAAGCCTCCTTCATCCCGGACGTTGGATTCGAGTTCACGAAAGGCTTGCCAGAGTTGCCAATGCTTGCCGAGGTCTATGGTGAATGGGAGCAAGAATTCACCTTGACCCTCTTCATGGCAGACAATTTCGGTTGTAGCCTCGCCTCGGAATTGTGACTTGCGCGCTGCGAAACTGAACTTACGGACGGAGTCGCTAGGCTGGCCGGGTGCCGAATGTAGGGCGATCTCGATGGAGCAGCCATGGCGGAGGCAGACGGCGATGGCGTATTTGAGGCCGGTGCCGAACTGGCCGATGGGGTTGGTGGAGCCGGACTTTACGCTTAGGCCGAAGACCTGGAAGGCGCGAGGGTCCAGGTGACCGGGGTTGATGAATCGGACGGGCTCGGCTGCAAGATTGTTGAGGTCCGGGTTGTAGGTGAGGTGGCCGATAAGACCATCAGAGACTCTCATTAAAGATTCCAGATGTTTGATGACGCGTTGCTCCCGGACGAGGTGGTCGTTGGGGAGGGCGTCAAGTTCGGTTAGGAGTTTTTTATCAAGTGTCATCTCGTGTTCCTTCTTTGGTATATGGGATCAAGTGGGTAGTATGGTATATACGGGTGCCGGTGTCAAAGGCTCCCGAAGTGCTTTGCCGCTGCCCTGTGTTGGTAGGAATTGAGGGCAGCGCTGTGGTCGATGTCGTAGTGAGTTCGGTCGCGCCAAATGTGCCACGGCAGGACGTAGAGGGGGTTGCGGTAGGGAGAGAAGGTGATGAGGTAGACAGGGAAGGTGGCCTCCGGAACGTAGTCCCTGCCTTCATCCTCGTAGCCTCCGGTGGAAAGGGTGCGGACTCCAGTAATGATGCCGGCGAAGAGTCCTTCATTGAGGCCGCCAGAGGGCTCCCACCAAAAACGGCTGCCGCAACCGATGCCTTCGGCCCGACGCTGGAGGGGGGTGGTGAACCACACGCGCTGACCAAAGTGATGGTAGCGAAGGAGGTCAGCGGGCAGGGCCTCCCGCAGGAGGGTGAAGGTCGAGAGGTTGGTGACCTTGAGATTGGCCGCTGGTTGGTACTGGGATACTGGATGAGTGTTGTGTAGTTTAGGCATGATAGATGTACTCCAGTTGAGTTGGTCTTGGGTCGTGTTGGGTGCGGTTAGCCTCGAGCCAGGCCTCGCAATGATGGATGGATTCGGCGCCGCCAGCAACGTCACAGAGGCCGTTGTGGTTGCAGTTGCACCGAAGGCAGGCTTCGCCATCGAAGATGTAGTATGCCTCGGCCCAGGATTCCTCCCGGCACCGCCCTCCACCCAAACGATGTGGGAAGGAGTAGGCGGGGCAAGTGCAGGTTAGTTGGAAGCGGCGACGAGGGCGAGGCATCAGGGTTACTCCGTTATGTCTTCGAGCTGGGTTTGAAGGTCTTCGATCTGCCTCTGGGCGTCACTCAGTTCGTCGCACTTGGAGTCGAGGTCGGACTGGACGTTTTCGAGTTCGGTCCGGACTTCCTCCCATGCCTCCTCGAAACCATCGGCACGTTTGCGGAGGGTGTCGTTGATGGAACGGGCCGACTCGATGCGGTCGTCGCAGGTTTCGATGGCCGAGGTGATGTTCTCGATGTGTTGGTTGAGATACTCGACCTCTTGTTGCGCGTTTTGGAGGGCTTCCTTCACCGCGTCAAACTCGGGACAGGAGTAGGGTGGTTCGGCTGGTAGAGCATGGGGAAGAGTCATGCGAAGTCACCTCCCTTGAGTGCGGTTAGGGCCTCTTGAATTGCATCAACTTCAGACTGGGCTTGCTGATGGAGCTGGGCCGCATCAGCCTCAATTAGTTCTGCCATCTTGAGAAGAATGGATTCGGTTTGAGGTCCGATGACTCTAAAGAAGTATTGAGCAAGGTCCGCGTTGGCAATGTTGGAGATGAAGGGAGAAACTCCGGAATTTCCATACGTTCCCATGTAGTTGACAAGTCGGACAGTGCCGCAGATGTTGATGCCTAGGCCGCCTGGGTTGGAGGGTGAAAATTCCAATCTGATTTTGTCATATTGTTTTGGGTTTCGTTGCCAACGCTCGTAGCTATCGAGTCCTTTACGGATTTCGGTGGAGGCTTTGAGTAGGCGTTCGATCTTTTCGATATTTTCGGTTTTCATGATGGGGACTCCGAATTGAGTTTACGACAGAAGTTACTCGCGTGTGCGTCGAGCCATGCAACGGATACATCGTGGCACCGGCCGTAGCGCAGGGGCACAACGATGGAGGTTATCTTGAATGAATACCACTTGCCTCGATGGCGATGGATAAAGGGCTTGCCATGTTTGCAAACCATATCAATGCCTCGTTGGTAGTGGATGGAGGGCATACGCTTACGGGGGCGAAGTCTCTTTTCGCCTTCTGCAAGTTCCCGCGCCCAGTCTTCAAATGTTTGCTTTGTCATGAGAGGTTCCTTGGGGGCACGAGGCCCCCTCCGGGTTATTAGTTGAAAGGGAAAGGGAGACTACGAACAAGGCGCTCGAGGTCAGTGTCTCGGCGACGTGCCCTGGAGATTTCGTTGGGCGGACCGATGCGCCGACCTGCGAACTCTATCCCTTCCTCTTCTTCAGCGATCATATCCGCCAACTCTTGATTTAATGCCCGGTTAAGGGCATCGTCAGCTCCGTCTCCCATAACGTTCTCCTTATTGATCCAGTGGTTTGTCGAGGTAGGTGAATGTATCCTGCGCCCTCGTGACCGCCACATACTGCATGTTGGACTCTTGTTGAAGGTCGTCGTCGCTGGTGGCGTTGGGGTGGGGCAGGAGGTCGGGGCGGAGTAGATACACATGCATCCACTCCAACCCTTTGGCTTTGTGGATTGAGGCCAGGGTTATGGGGCCCGGTGAGTTGAACAGGTCCGTGATGCCGTCGGCCAGCTGCTTGAAATCCTGTGCATTGTATTGCTCGGCGATGGCCTTGAGACACGCGAGGTTGTCCGCCACTCGGCTGGCCTTGTACTTATCCTTTTTGTCTTCGAGCTTCCGGATCTCGGCCTCGATCGCAAGGAACATGCCGGGCAGGATTTTGGACTTCTTCCACCACTGCTCGAAGAAATTTCGGAGGTTAGTCTCGAAATCCCGGCCAAGGAACTTGGCACCGATGCCAGCCTGGATGAGTTGAAGCCCGGCCTGTACAAGGGGGTAGTTCACCCGGCAGAGGATGGTGGAGGGGCGAGCGAGGGTGGCAAAGGTCCAGTCCCTTGTGCGGTCCACGGTGCCCTCCTTCGCGTGTTCCCACACCTGGATGCGGGGGTCAAGGAGTTGGGCCTCCCGCACTACGGCCTGGGGGCAGCGGTAGGATACGGGGAGAGAGAGCCAGTTGGCCTCGAAGCGTTTGGCGAGGCGGTCGAGACTGTCATAGTGTGCGCCCTTGAAGGCGTAGATGGCCTGGGCCCGGTCTCCGACTCCGATGAGGCGACCCTGGGGGAACTTCGACACGACTTTGGTCAATATCTTATGCTCGAGGGGGCCAAGGTCCTGGGCCTCGTCCACCAAAACATGGGGGAAGGTGGGGAGGGACACCTGGGTCATCACCGCACTGAGGTATAGCTGATCAAGAAATGATATGGAGCCATGGGCGAGACTTGCGTAAAGGTCCGCCGTGAACACTTCGAGGAAACTCTCATGCCAGTCTCGGGGGTCCAGCTCCATCGTGTTGGACTCGAGATGGTCGAGGAACCGTGCGGCTGCACCGTGGGGTGCAAGGGGTGCGAGCTTGCGCTTGGTTACGAACTCCGCGTTGAAGTCGGGCAGGTCAAGACAGAGGTCCCATCGATATTCCTCGGGGTGAAGGCACAGGCCGGCGATCTTGACTCCGTTGTATGCGTCAAGGATCGCTTTTTGTTCCGCCTTCTCGAGGCTGCCAAAGGCGGGTATCCCGTTGCGCCAGATGTTGGCCTCCTTCCATGCATCGACGTGGGGGCGGGAGACGGGCAGGGTGGCCCGGAGGGCGGCATGGCCGAGGGCGTTCATGGTCGAGCTTCGGGTGCCGGGGGGCATCTTTTCGGCCAAGGCCTCGGCGATCTTCTTGTTGAAGCTCAGGCATTGGATGGTGTGAGGCTTGACTCCCGAGGCCACGATGCGAGTGACTAGCTCCACTAAGGTGGTGGTTTTGGAGGCGCCGGCACATGCATCGAGGACGAAGGAGGCTTGGGGCGCGGCCAGGATCTCGTTAAAGATCTGGAGCTGGTGGGGGGACCAAGGGTGGCCGCCGGGTGCGAACTCGTTGGGTTTGATCATGCGTGTTCTCCTAGGATTTCGAGGGTTGCGGCCTTGGCAAAGTCACCGAACTGGTAAGCGCTGTCAAGGTATTCGAGGGCGGCCATGAGGACGAAGTTCAGCAGGCCACAGTTGGGGTACATGGTGGTTTGGAGCTGATCGACTTCTGCCTTAAAGGCCTCGGAGGTGATCCCTTTTCGGGCCACCTGGGTCGGGGCGGACTTCACCTTGTCGAGGTTAATGGAGATGTCGTCCAACATCGAGGGGATGTAAAGGAGGATGCGGGTGGCCTCGTCACGGTTCCCGGCCTTGTGAAGGTTCCGGGCCTTCTGGATGGTGTTGATGGCGCGGAGGAGGTCGGAATAGAATTCCGCTAGCTTACCGTTGGTTTGCACGAACGCTAGCTCTAGGTCGGTTTCGAGTTTGCCTTCGGAATACAGGGCCTCGTATGTGCCACATACTGTTGCGGCGAAATACGCCAACAGTTGTTGCCACTTATCCCAGTTGCCGACTTTGGCGAACCCGGCGAGACTTCGGGAAATCTCGTGAGGGGATAACTGTTGTAGGCTGGTGACATAGCTTTCGCGGAGGTCATGGGACATCCGGGCGAGCTGGCTTGAGTTGATTTTTAATTGGATCTGGATTCGGTTTTTCATGTTATTGTACCTCGGGGTTGGGGCCGGTTTGGGCTTCGGGGTTTGGGAGTTTTAATTGGGTGACGGACCTCGGGGGCCAAGTCACTAACCCAAGCCAACAGAGGCTGCACACATGGGTGTGGCTCTGATGGATGAATTTCTTCGCGGGCAGGCGGAGGTCGATCGGGCCGGAGGCCTCGGTGGTGTGGGTGGCTCCGGTTCGGGAGTTGGTGAACTCCACTAGCCAACCGGTGGCGCCGGGGCTGATCCACGTGTGGTGGCAGTTGCGACATTCAACTTGGGCCTCGACGTAGACACGTGCAGTGGGCAGCCAACGCTTCGCCCATTCAGGCTGGGTGGCGGTGCGTCGTGCGGCCTCACGTATTGCGTCGAGTCGGTCGGGCGGTAGCCCTGCTCCGGGCTTGGGTTTGGGTTTCGAGGCTTGCCGGGCGACTTCCCGAATTTCGTCCTCGGTGGGGGCCGTTGGCCCGAAGAGGTCCTCAAGTGTTAGGCGCGAGGCCGGCTTGTGGATTCCGGTGGAGCGCTTGCGTTGGTTTGACATTATCCTGCCTCCCTTACCTTCACGTTGGAGTAGCCTTGATTCCGGCACCAAGTTTGAGCCCCGCCAAGCGCGGCGTCTCGGCTAGAGTTGGTGTTATCGTAGAGTATCGGACCTTTCGGGCCACGGCGGACGACTGCGGTCCAATATGACTGAAGGGGGCCGTGACGTTGACGGAGGTCAATCATCGGGGCACGGCTGCGAGATTTTTTCATTTCGGTATGGCCTCGTTGTGGGTGGCCGTCCTTGGTCTGGGTTGGAACTACGTTTTAGCTGTTGTTGAAGATGTCGAGGGCGATGTGTGCCCAGGTTTCTTCGTTGGCGTACACTAGCATACCTGCAAGTGGAACGGGATCGAGTCCGTTGTCATCAATGCCTGTGTCGGTGAATGTGGCTTTGCCCTCTCCGTCCATACGATCAATGGTCAGGGTAGCCATGTGTCGCATACCTGGACTATCGTGCAGGGGTTGGAAGAGGCGGATGACAAGTGCAGGGGTGTCATCCTCGAAGTTTTTATGAAGTTCCCAGCGCGCTTCGGAGCCAAGGGATTTTGCAACGCCTGTTTTCAATAAAATGGTCATAACCATCTCCTTCGTTTTGGTTGGGGAGGTATTTCCCCGGAGGCTGTCGCCTCGTTGGTGGCCTTCGCTGGCCTCTTTCATTCCGTCCGTTGGTATATACATTCTAACACCATGGATGATATATATCAAGGCCTCAGCCTACTAAATACAGTGAGGGCCTCGCGGCCATGTATGATTCCATGCAGAGCCGACCGGCCTCGCCTGCACTGCGGGCCATGGCCAGATGGCTGCCGTACTCCGCGGTGTGGATTCCGGTGAGCGGGTTGTATGTAAGTTTCATCCTGATCTCCTTAACAGCTAGACATTTCAACAACCTGGTGGCCGTTGCGCTTGGCCCAGGCCGTGATGGTTTCAACGGCTTCGGTCCAGTTCGTGGCGCCTTCGGCCCAGACCTCTTTCATCTCGCTTCCGTCACAGAAGTCCCCAACTACTACGGCTTTGGAGTCTTCGTGCCAAGGGCCGAAACAAACCACCTCTTGACCGTTCCGCTTAATCACTCTTTGGTTTGACATCTTCTTTACCTCTTGCTTGGTTGGATTTTCAATCCCATTGTAACATAATCAATGGTATATATCAAGGGCTCGCCATCGTGCCGGGAGCCTTGTATCGGTGAAGGCTGGGTAAGGGGTTGAGAGCTGGGGGGATTTTCGGCGGGGCGGGAGTGGGGTGTCAGGAATTTTTACATAGGAAAATTGGCCGGTAATGGGTCGCTACTGGGTCGGTAATGGGTCGGTAATGGCCCGCATTACCCGCATTTCGGGTTTGGGGTCGCCTGCGACGTTGGGGGTGGGTGCCTTGGCTTATGGTTAGTTTCCTATATAATTTTTTTTTTTTAAATAAGAACCACTCCCATCGCCGAAGGGGGGTCGATCAACTTTCGTGAATGCGGGAAATGCGGGTTAGTAGCGGGGTAATAGCGGGTGAGTAGCGAATCCTTACCGGGTCAAAATCGGGTGGTGAAATTTTGACCAACGGCCTGCATCCCCAAACCAACATCCTGGAGGCTTTCAGAAAATCTCGGCCTACCCTACTCCTCTTGCGGCTGGGCCATGCCTCCGGGGCTTTTCTTCGGGCACAAAAAAACCCCGACCGTAGCCGGGGCCTGTTGAAATGGATTTACACTACCGCGCGTTTTCAGGGATAATCCAATATTGCCGAGTGCAATGCGGGCAATGGAATTTGATAGCCTCCGTTTCGCCTATATCATTATCCCAAGGGATCAGACCTAGATAAAGGTTACTAGGCTCAAAGTCTTTAAGACAATCGAAGCAGGTTATAGCTTGCATATCGAATCTCCTTTCGGGGGCCATCCGTGGCCCGGTTTGAATTAAAGTCCCAGATCACCCAAATCAACGGCACTTGCTGCCTTGTCACGGGCTTTCTTTTCGGCCTCGATCTGTTCCGCAGCCGCCTTCCGGTATCCATCCGGAGCCTTGTCAAATTGCGCCTTGGCCAGTTCCGCGATTTTTTCCTTGCCCACATCTTTAAGGGTGAGGCCTTTGGCCTGAATCGCCGCTTTGACCTGATCCCGCGCAATACCAAGCGCCTTGACTTCTACCGGATCGACGCCGCTTGCCTGTCTACCTTCCCATCCTTTCTGAAGTTGTGCCATGATGTCATCAAACATCTTGCCCGCTTCAGTGGCGCCAATTTCGCTTCCACCTACTTTATCATTCACAAACCTGCGGGCACCATAGGCGGCAACGGCCATGATGGACGCCTCGGGCAACGTCATCAGATCCACTTCGACACTACGGTTTGCTTTCTTGCTACCAAATACCACGTTTAACTTTTTCATCTTGAAATACCTCGTTCGATTTAATCAGGCCGGCGGCCCGGTGTGGGGTGAATCCCCAAACACATCCTTAGTATATACCCCTGCCGTATATATTCAACCTTTTTCCCTAGAATAATCCAATTAGTTTGTAACGTTTTGTTACAGGCTCATAGTGTGAATTCCCTTGAAATACCTCGCCGGATTCCATCCACCCACGGGCCTCGGCCCTACCCACCCCCACTCCCCCCATCGAACCCCGGCCCATCCCCCCTGGGGTGCCGTTTTAGAAAACTGGAGTTTCCAGAAGGGATATATACCAAAGGAGTGCCGGAGGGCTTCGGTCCCGCCAGTGGTTTGACCCCATGAAAGTCCTGCGCCATACTAGGGCCTGAAGATTCTTAAAGGGAGGCCGCGATATGGCCCGCGATGAAACTGAAGGTAAGCTCGGGGTGGATGTGCCCAATGTGGGGGGCGAATGGAAGGGCGAGGCTCCTGATGGTGGGGTTGAGGACTTTGTGGAGGCGAAGCTCGGCCTTGAGGTCCTGCAGGCTTTCGGGCGTAAAAGTAGGGGCCGTGGGGCCTCCAAACCTCCGCTGGCATTTGAAGTCGTTAGGGAACTCAATCTTGACGATGCTCTGGTGATGCAGAATGCTCCGGCCCGGAAACAGGGTGAGGCCGGAAGTGTGGCGAACCTCCAGCGTCTCCGCACTATCCACCACCAGATTGCGAGGATGGTTGCGGGAGGCGAGAAACACGTCAACATCTCCCGCATCCTCGGGATTACTCCGGAGCGCATCCATCAGCTCACCAAGGACCCGGCGTTTGTTGAACTGATGGAACACTACAAGGACCTGGAGGAAGTCGCGGACCTTAGCCTCAAGCACCGGTTTTATCTTCTGGGTACCTCGGGGATGGAGGAACTGCAGGAGCGGCTGATGGATTCCCCGGACTCCTTCGGCAACGGTCACTTGATGGATTTGGTCAAGCTCACGGTTGGCGGCGAGGCCCCACGCGGAGATGCAGGTAAGGGTGGCTCCGGTCGTTCCCTCTCCGAAGACGAACTCACCCGGCTCAAGGCTCTGAGTGACTCTCGCTCCCGGTCCACTGTCACCTACCGTCAGCCGCAGGAGTCCGGCGATGCCGAAACCCAGGATAATTAAAAAACTTAAGTGGGCCGCGGTTGCGGACAGGAATCCGTTTCCAGGGCCCTCCAAGTTGACCGGAACAAAGGCTCAAGGTCTGGCCTTTCAAAACAAGGTGGGACGTTTTTTGGCAGGTGAGATTGATGCCAAGCGTCTAGAGGGAAAACTCTACAGCGATTTGTGGTTGATGTTTGAGGACTGCAACGGCAGCGGTTTCGCCCAGCCGGATCATTTCCTCCTCCAGCCTGAGCGGGTTGTTGTCTTCGAGTGTAAGCTCAGCCAGAACTCCAGAGCCTGGCCTCAAATCGAACTTCTCTACCAACCTCTTCTTGCGCATCTGTTCAAGAGACCCGTGATCGGAATTCAGGCCTTCAAGCGGATGAGGTATGAAGAACCCCAACGGCCTCAAGTTAAGACAAACAAGAGGCCGCTGGAGTTTCACGATGGCGCCATCTGGCACTACTTTCGCTGATGGTATATATGGTATCCGGGAGCATAGCATATATATCAAAGAACTCATCGGCCCCTTGACATTGCCTCCCGCTTCTTGCAAACTATCACAAATCAGAGGAGTTCTATTATGAGCCTTTCTAACGTTGGTGAAGCCCTCATGCTTGACCTGTTTTTTGATCTCGGAAGTCCCGCCCCTCCAACCCTTTATCTTGCCGCCTCCACGGCTGATCCTGGTGAGGATGGTAGTGGACTGGCAGAACCGGCAGGCGGTGCCTATGCTCGGGTAGCGACTGCAGGCGCTGACTGGAGCCGGACTGCTTCCGAAGTCAGCAACGTTAATCAAGAAACGTTTCCAGAGGCTACGGCATCTTGGGGTTCCATCACTCATCTGGCTTTGATGGATGCCAGCACCAGTGGTAATGTGCTTGCCTCTGTCGCCCTCGACACTGCGCGTACCGTAGGAACCGGAGCTATCCTTCGGTTCGCGGCAGGCGACATCACCTTCAGTCTGGATTGATTCTGATGACGGTAGAACTCAACCAAGACCTGACACTACGCATGGCCGAGAAATCGGGCGGCGGCGTATTTGAGTCCGTGATGGCAAGCGGATCGGGACAACCTGGAACAAACACTATTACCGGCAGCGGCTTCGGATCTGGTCCTACTGTGGCTCTGTTCGACCGCGCCACTGGAGTTGACGGCCAGTCGGTATCGCTAGTAGCAGATATAGGTCAGTGGACCGGGGAGAATACGCAGACTTCTGAGGCCGTGGCCGGAGCGAAATATTACGACTTTGGGGGCCGGACGTGGATCACAGGAAGGAAGATCGAAAGCGTATCCCTGAACCAGAAAGACCTCACTGGCATGCGCTACGAGCATAGCCAAAAGTACAATCAGTTTTTCCGCTCCTGGAGGATGGTTATACCTACTGGCTATAAGATGCCAGGCGCAACAGCGGCCAACTCTAAAGACGGCACTGGCACGAACTCAATCTGGAAAATGGACTGGCATAGTCTTCGGCCATACAGCTACGTTGCAGACAATGATCTTGTCATTCCGACCCTCGTCAACGGTGCGCTAAATGTGAGCGGCAACGCGATAACGCCGGAGGCCGTAGGGACGGGTTCTGGCTCAGGAAATGACAAGGTTTCGTTTTCATATAGTGCACTATCCGCCGTCAACGAGAATTTGTTCTCTTATTATTGCTCTGGAGACGAGAGTTCGCCGGGAGCGAAGGACGCGACTATCGAAACGGTGCAGCAGACCAACAGCACCTTTCTGAGAACAATTCACCCTAACTGTGACCCCTGGGCGACCGGGCCGGGCGGACCGCCTACTGAGCGGTTCCTTGACACCTTTCTGTGTAATGGGTGGATGGGGAACGTGGCGAGCTGGGTTGATGTGCTGCCTCTTTTTGCTGACCAGTATCTGGCAGTCGGACCCAATTGCGCAGCGCGAATCTATACCCATGACGCCCCAACATTGGCGGGATCAACCAAGGTTTATTTGGTTCCCCCCGACACTTGGACGAGCACTGAGATTACATATACGCCCACGGCCTATGAAAACCTTGATTATAAGTCAGTCGTTCTTGCTGACTTAACCCTGCTGGAGAACGTATAATGGTTGCTATTGTTGACTCTCCGCTAACAACGTCCGACGCTTACCCTGGGACGATAACAATATCTGGCGCGGCTACAGGCCTTATTGTTGCCATCGGGCACAGCGTTGGTACGGGCGAGGCAAGCGCCCCCGACACTGTTTCAATGGGCGGTCAGTCGCTAACCCAGATAGGTGTTCAAGAGGGCGCGGCATCCTCAGGCCATGATGTGTCGCTGTCTTTTTGGGCACTAAACGAGACCAAAATTGCCGCCGCGAGCAATACGACGCTTTCGTTTTCTGGTGGCAACCAGACAGGCATTGCGGCGGCGTATTTTACTGTTGCCGGTTCTGTTGATGTTGAGACATTATCCGCATCTGGCAATATTTCAACCGGAACAACCGGTTCGGTGTCTTTGGCCCGATCTGCTGACTCCCTAACGTTCGCGTGCTCTCTTCATGACAACGCCTCGCTAGGGTTTAGCAATCTGGCCAATCCGGCCGAAGATAGCGAGATCACTGCAACCAACATTGACTTCGTGTACGGCGTCGAGGCGGACACTGCTCGAACGGTTGACTTCACCTGGGACAACCTGTCCAGCCGAAACAACTCTACCCTGGCGCTGAATATACCTGATGGCACTTCTGGCCCCACCATCGACGACATTGACGGCGACAACGTTGTGGAGCCCGGCCAAACAGCCACGATCAATATTACCGGCGATATCGGGGCGACCCAGGGCACTGGCGGGGTGGAGCTACGGACCAGCGACGGCTCCACTGTCGTAGCCCAAACCGTCACGGCCTGGAACAACGTACCGTAAGGAACTCTTATGTCTACTATCGACATCACTGTAGTACAAGGGGCGTTGCCGCTCAACGATGACACTCTTGTACTCCGTGTGATTTTAGATGACGGTACAGAGGTCGATCTTGAAGGGGTGCGGATTCAGGAATATGTGGAGGGTGTCGTCCCATTTACAGCCTCGAGTTCTCTTGGTGCCGCCGCTGAACCTGTTGTGTACGAGGCCGCAGCAGCATACTCTGTTGTAAGTACACTCGCGACCTCTGCCTCTGTTGTACAGTACGTAGAGGCTTCTGCTGCCTTCGCCGCCACTAGCAGTCTTAGCGCAGCCGGTACTGCCCTTACCAATTCTCAAGTAGACATTACTGTCGTCCGGGGCGGTTTGAAATTTGGTGAGAACTACGTCCTCCGGGTAACCCTCGATGACGATACCGAGTCCGAACTTGAAAACGTGCAACTGGAGCCGGAAGACGGTTGGGAGGCCGTTGACGTAGTCGATCCCGTAATCACTGCGGACTCTATCTTCTACCAACTCAGCTCTGGAACTGCGGCTACTGGTCAGCAGGTCTATCATGATGACTCTCCTAACACCACTGTGTTACCCGACGGTCGTGTGGAACAAACTGTAATCCGTAATTTCCAGGCACAAGTCTGGGACACCGATTATACCTGGGGCGCCCTCACTACTATCAATGCGGAAATTTTGAATGAGCTTGCGTTGGCCGGAACGGTATATAGCGATTCAACGCTTTCTGGTGCCCTTAGTGTGGCCGTTCCGTTGGCCGGTACGATAGGGCAAGCCACATCCTTTAACGGTGCCCTTGCCGTTGGTGTGCCGTTGGCCGGAACCCTAGTCCAAGCCACCACCTTAACCGCCAATCTTGCTCTACAAACCGCCCAGCTCGGCGGCACCCTTGAGCAACCCCAGACTCTTTCCGCAACTCTTGTCGTAGCGCAGCCTCTGGCCGGAACCCTGCAACAGGCCGGAACGTTGTCCGGTACACTGGCAGGGACTATAGCACTTGGGGGAACCCTTGAGCAGGTTGGAGAGTTTTCTGGAACCCTCTCCTACAACTCAATCCTCCGGGGCACACTCTCGCAGCCTGTTGCCCTAACCGGGGCTCTTGTTGGAGGCGAAGTTGTATTCGGAGGAAGTGTAGAACAGGCTACGGAACTGCAAGGTGGGTTGAGAGTTCCTGTTGCAGTAGCCGGCACAATGGAGACTCCTACAACTCTTGAGGCTTCGCTTGTTGTGAGGGTGAGTCTCGAGGGGCAGATAAATCAGGCCACGGAGTTTGAAGCATTTCTCAACAAAGCCCTGGCCTTGGCCGGGACTCTTCAACAGTCTTCGGAACTCGTGGGGGGTTTCAACTCCGTCCAGGCCCTCAATCCACAACCCTTAACCCAAGCTCATTTCCTATCGGGTCAGCTTGTTGTACCGAATTTGAATTCTTCGGGGTGGTTGACTCCTTCAGACATTTACATGCATACTGCCCTTACCGTGGACAGTATCTACTTCAAACCAGAGTGAGGAACTCATCATGCCTTTCGCCAACGCTATTAATCAGGCCGCGCTCGATCACATTTTCGGCAAAGCTACCTGGACCGCCCCTACCACAATCAATGTGGGGCTTTCAACTACTACTCCTGCAGTAGATGGAACTGGTATTACAGAACCCAGCGGCAACGGTTATGCACAAGTTGCAACAGCCCCGGCCGACTGGACTCGCACCGGTAACGATATGGAAAACAACGCGCAGGTCGACTTCCCGGAGGCCACCGGCTCCTGGGGCACGGTCACTCACTTTGTGCTGTACAATGATGCCGATGACAGCATGATCGGGTTTGGTGCGCTGGACTCTTCACAGGCAGTTGCCAGTGGCCAACAACCGTACTTCCCTGCCGAGACCCTCGTTGCCCGCTACACTGCGCCATAAGGGGCTCTGGGATGGACTTTTACATCCTCGGCAATACCAACAATTGTGTTGTTAAGGGCGTTCGGGATGAAACCGGCGCCTTTAACAGCGGAGCCGCGCTCGTCCTCAACGTCTACAACCGGGAGGAGGATGGAACCCTTAGCCTCGTGCGGAATGTGGACACCACCCTGCCTTCATGGCCGTTTAGTTTCGCGCAGGAGGGTAAGGGCAACTATCGAGTCTCCTTGCCCCCTACATTAGACCTCACTCCGGGCGTGGAATACGTGGCCGAGATAACTGGAACTTCGGGAACCCGAACCTTTCATGAATCTCGGCGCTTGCTTGCCAAACCTCGGTTGACAAAATAACATGGCACTCAGCGAAGACGAAGTTAACAACCTATGGCAGCGGGGGTATGAAAATCCCCTGTTTTTCCTGCGGGAGTTTCTTACCGATTGGTTCCCTGACACCATGCCTTGGGTGCATCGGGGAATTGTTGCCATCTTGACTCGCAAGCCGGACTTTCTCCTGGAGTGGGAATTCGATTCCGCCGGCGAGTGTCTCTATGGTGAGCGGGAACTGAGCAAAATCCTCCGTCACTTCAAGTGGACCGATCCCAACACCTCCGAAGAACACTTTATCTTTTCGCTGGTGGAGGGTGAGGATGGCAAGCCCAACATCGAGATGGTCATCAACAAAAACACCCTCATCATGATTCCGAGGGGTTTCTCCAAAACCACCCTCACTATGGGTTGTGAACTCTGGGGGATGGTTTATAAAATCACCGACTTCGATCTGATCGTTTCGGCCACCGCCACGCATTCGGAAAACTTTCTCTCGAGCATCGCCACGCAGCTTATCACTAACGAGAAGCTCAAGGCGGTCTACGGGGAACTCAAGCCGGCGCAGCGCAGTGGCTACACCTGGAGTGAAAGCGAGGGTCACATCCAAACCCTCAACGGCATCGACGTGATGGCGAAGGGTGCAGGCAGCCAAATCCGGGGCTCCAACATCAATGGTAAGAGGCCACGAAGAATCCTTGTGGACGACCTGGAGACTCGAGACTCCGTTCGGACTTCGGAGCAGCGCCAGAAACTTCGCTCATGGTACTACAGCGATCTGCGCTATGCCCTGCCCCGCACCGACAAACATGCATACATGCTGGTCCTTGCAACCCTTCTCCATCCGGAGGCGATTGTAAAACTTCTGCAGGAGGATGGTCGCTACAACGTTGTTATCTTTGGGGCCATCGACCCTGACGGAGATCCACTTTGGCCTCAGGCTTGTAGCCTGGAAGAATTCGAGGCTGATCGTGCAACTATGGCCCGTATCGGGCTGCTCGCTGAATTTTACCGGGAGATGATGAATGAAATTCGTGGAACCGATCAAGTCCAATTCCTGCCGGAGTACATCCGGTATGAATTCCGTGATCCTACTCAAGCTGTCCGCCTTGCCATTGCTATGGACCCGGCTATCAGCGAAGACCGGCGTGCAGATTTCGCTTCTATCTGCGTACTGGGGATTTTTCCTGGGGGCCTTATACACATTTTCGACATTTGGATGAAGCGTGGGGCGAGCCCGAGGGAAAAGATCGACAAATATTTCGAGATGAAAATTCAGTGGGGGCTGGAGGCCGACGACAAACACGGCATCGAGAGTATCGCTTATCAGGCCTCCCTCGTCCACCTTGTGCAGGAGGAGATGTTCCGGAAAAGTAAGGAACACACCAAGCCTCTCTATTTTGAGGTGACCAAAATCACTCACGCCAACAAGAAGGAAGAGCGAATTGAAGGTTTCCTCCATCCACGCTACAGTAGTGGCTACATCACACATCAGCGGGCGTTTCCGGAGTATGAATCCCAACTCCTTGACTGGCCGAACGGAAAGAAAGATGGACCTGATAGTGCAGCGATGGCTGTGAGTCTGTTGGATGATGTGGCCTGGGTCGGTGGCACCAAGGTGGATTCCCCCAACGCACTCGAGGAAGACGAGTATGAACCTCTACCCTCCGGTTTCGGGAGTATGTATTAATGGCTATTGATAACGACACACAAGACTCGATGCAGGCGGACGAAAAGCCTGAGCCGCGTCGTAAGGGTGAGGTCAACTACCGTCCCGGAATTGAGGGCGAGGACTGTCTCGGGTGCGAAAACTTCAAGGAACCTGACCGTTGCGACCTTGTCCGTGGCGAGATCTCTCCCACTGGAACCTGCGACCTCTGGGAGAGCCCTTCTTCCGTCGATGGTTTGGAGTTCGGGGATTCCGAAAGTATTGAAGATATTTTGTTTGGGCCTGGAGGAAACTGAAAATGCTCACAGATGAAACGGAAGAAGTCGGCGTTGACACTGGCCTAGGCAACAAGCCCAAAGCGAGCTGGAAGGGGATCACGGATTCGGAAGAATCTAAGGCTCCGGTCGATCTGCTCGTGCCGGGCAGCGATCGTCACTCCATCGTCCTCAACTACCTCAAGGAACGTATCCAACATTCCGAGCGGAAAATGGGCCAGTTCTACGACCGCTGGACTGCCAACGAACTCCGGGTTCAGGCCACGGTGGATGATGACGAGTACAAACGTATCATCGAGCGCCTGACCAACAAGGGCGACCTCAAAAAATCCAAACTCAGTGAGGAACTTAAACTAACCATCACTGTGCCATATATGTTCGCAACGATGTCCACCATCGTCACCTACCTCGTACATACCTTCGCGGGCCGGAAGCCGATCTTCCCTCTCTCCAGCTACAAGAACGAGATGCAACAGTCCGTTCCGCTGATGGAATCGGTCCTTCAATACAACTGCGACCATATGCGATTTATCCGGCATCTCTATAACTTCATGTGGGACAGCCAGCTCTACGGCGTGGGCATCTTCCGCACCAACTGGCAAGTTAAATTACGCAACCGGACGGTTTGGAAAAGTGCGGGGCTGGGAGAATCAACTCGCACCAAAGAACTCCGGACGGTATATGAAGGTAACGAGGTCATCAGCGTTGACCCGTTCAACTTCTTCCCTGACCCTAACGTACCTATGGCCGAGGTTAATCGGCGTGGGGAATATGTATTCTGGAGAACCTATGAAGGCAAGCATACTATTAAGAGGGCGGAAGCTGATGGCCTCCTTTCGTGGGTGGATTATGCGGGGCCGCGTCCTACGCGCAACGAAACCCGGAATGGTGACTCTGTACGGAACGCAAGGGCCTATGGGGATAACCTCAGTGCCGATAAGGACACAGAAACCGGTGGCGTCGATTACTACCAAGTAGATCAGGGCACTATCGAGATCATTCCTGCCGAATTGGGCCTCAGCAACCGCACATGGCCGGAAAAGTGGATCTTCACCATCCTCAACGGTAGCCAAATCGTGCAGGCGGAACCCTTCGATGCCGATCACGAAATGCATCCTGTGGCCGTTACCGAACCCTATACCTCGGGCTACGGTTTTGGGCATCTAGCCATTGCCGACTATCTTGCGCCGATGCAGGACACCATGAGCTGGTTGATCAACTCCCATGCGGCCAATGTGCGAGATGTGCTCAACAACTCCTTCGTGGTTGATCCGGGCCGGATTGAGATGCAGGACTTCGCCAATAAAGTTCCCGGCGGGGCTAGACTCCTTCGGCTCAAGTCCAGTGCCCGCGGCACCGATGTTCGGCAGGCCATCATGCAGTTGCAGGTTCAGGATGTTACCTCCAACCACCTCACCGAACTGCAGGTATTCCAGCGGCTTGGTGATGTGATGTCGGGGGTCAATGACAACCTCCGGGGTATCGAGAGTGCGGGCTCACGCAAGACCGCCACCGAGGTCCGCATTTCGGGAGAGGCCGGGGCCAGTCGCCTCGCGTCCATCGCCAAACTTATCTCCGCTCAAGCTATGGTAGACCTTCAAGAGCAGATGGTGCTGAATATTCAGCAAAACCTGACCGAAGGTTTCTACGTACAGATTGTGGGCGAGGAAGGTCGAGAGTCTGCTCAGTTCGTATCTCCGGATATGCTCGTGGGCGACTTCCACTTCCCAGTCCATGATGGAACGTTGCCGATCGACAAGGCTGCTATGGCGCAGGCCTTCTCTGAGGTAACACAGATGATAATGCAAGATCAGGAATTGAGGGCAGGCTATGACATCGTCAGACTCGTCAACCACCTCGGGGACCTCGCAGGCGCGAAAGGCCTCGAAAACTTCCAAATCGAAATCCAGCCCCAAGGTCCCGGAGCCGGAATGCCAGGGGCTCCACAAATGCAGCCATCCGCGGGAGGCCAGGGTGGCCAGGGTCCTCAAGGAAACCCAATGCCGCCTCTGCCCCAACAAGGAGGCCAACCGCAAGTAACGCCGGGAGGAGGGGGTCCTATTGACCCCGCTCTTGCTGATCAACTAGGAGAACTTTGATGAAGCTGAGTTTCGATGAAAGTGAGATCAAGACGGTTGAGGACTTTTTCGGCTCCAACGTGGGACAGAAAGTTCTTGAGGCTCTTGACAATGAAGCCGAGGAGAAGAATAATCTACTCCATACGGTCAACTTAACTTCGGGTGTTTTCAATCCTGAACATACCGGAATCAGGTGCCAGATGTCCGCAGCAGAAGTGCGGACGTTGAAGCAAGTAGTAGAAAACCTGAAAACTTTTGGAGATAGTTATGCTCGTTAAAATCAACGGAATTTTGCAGAGTGCCGCACCTGCCGATGGTGAAGGTGGTGGTAGCGCAGGTGGCGATCCGGCAGCAGCAGGCGATGGTGCTCCAGCTGGTGATGAAGGCAGTGAGGGCGGTAGTCAGGATGGCGGTGATGGTGGCCTGAATGAAACCGGTGAGGCTGATGATGGTGATGGTTTTGGTGAAGGTTTCGATCTTGATGAGTTCCTCAACTATGACCCGATGAAGGCCGCTCCTACTGTCAAGGGTGAGGAAGAAGGCGAGGGTGAAGGTGATGATCCAGCCACTCCTCCTGAAGGCAAAAAACCTGCAGAACCTGCGAAGGCGAAGGGAGAGAAGGAGCCAGGTCAGAAGGCGAAAGAAAATCCTGAGATGGAACTTCTTCGGAATCAGGTGCAGCAGCTTACTGAACTCCTCAACCGCCAACAGCAACAGGCACAGGGGGCCAGGGGCGGGCAGCAAGGCGGGCAGCAAAAGCCTGCCGAAAAGTCTCCTCAAGAGCAGCATCAGGAAATTCTCAAGAGCCTGCCTCAGTACCAGTTCAAGGTGCCGCAGGACGTGATGCAGAAATTCTCTTCGGACGATCCGGCGACTGTTCAGGCTGGCTTGTCCGAATACGCCACCGGGATCGCGCAGGTCACCCACTACAATGTGCTGGCTCAGATGCGTCAGGAAATGGCGGCGTTGCGTGAGGAACTCCTGAAGGAATCCGTCGATAACTTCAAACAGGTTTCCGAGCGCGAGACTCAGGAACAGACACAACGCTCCGCCATCTCCAACGATTTCTATGGCAAATTCCCTGAACTGGATAAGCCTGAATTGAAACTTTTTGTGCAGATGCAAGCAAAGCAACTGGCACAACAGTACGGTGTCCAGGGTTGGAATGAAAACTTCCGTGATACCCTCGGGGCGCACGTTAAGAAAATTTTGGGAATGAGTGGACAAGGCCCGCGGCCAGATGAAGACCCAGACCCGAAAAAGCCCGGTAAAAGCGGCCAGCGTTTTAACTCTGGTAGCGGTGCAGGGCGCAGTAAACCCTCCGGTAAGAAAGACGAGTTGGCGGATATCTCCGACACTCTTGGAATCTAACCGAAGGATATAACCTTAATTAAGGAGTTTGTAACATGGCGATTCAAGGTTTTCGGCACACGAATAATATCGTGACGGATGGCCGGCCTCTAAACTGGCGCGCGGGCATCCTTATGGCCTACCCCAACGGTATGATGCCGTTGACTGGCCTCACTTCACTGATGAAATCGGAGTCTACTGATGACCCCGAGTACAATTGGTGGGAAAAAGCAATGCAGACACGCCGGGTACAAATCACCACTGCGTTGACTGTTGGTGCAACTACCCTCACGATGTCCGGCGGCGGTGCCTTCGGTATCAAGCAGGGTGATGTGTTGATGTCGGAAGAAAGCGAGGAACTGGTGTTTGTATCCACTGATCCCGCTGCCGACACCGCACTTACCGTAACTCGGGGCTTTGCGGGCTCTACCGCAGCGGCAGTTGCCGCAGACGGTACGGATAACCCGTTCTTCGTGGTTGTGGGTAGTGCTTACGAAGAAGGCTCGGATGCACCTACCGGTGTCCAGTTCGACCCGAACAAAAAATCCAACTACACCCAGATTTTCCGGAACACCTTCGAAGCCACTCGTACCGCGAAGAAAACTCGTGTGCGGACTGGTGATCAGGTTAAGGAAATGAAGCGGGAGTGTTTGGAAGTTCACGGTGTGGACATCGAGCGTGCATTGATCTTCGGTCGTAAGTTCGAGGGAACCCGTAATGGTAAACCTTGGCGCACCACAGGTGGTATCCTGAACCAAATTGCCGCTGCCAACAAGCGTGACATCGGCTCGCTGTATAGCGGTGGTATGGGGATGGAAGACCTGGAGGAAGAAGCCTATCGCATTTTCCTCGAAGGTAGCAACGAGAAGATGGCACTGTGTGGTAACAGGGCGGTCCTGACCATCAACCAACTCGTGCGGAAGAACAGCCACTTCAACATCCAGACCGGTATCAAAGAGTACGGGATGAATGTGATGCGGTTTGTGACTCCGTTCGGCACAATCGTGATGAAGACTCACCCGCTCTTTAACCAGATGCGTGGTGCAAGTGGCTATGCCGGCATGGAATCCAGCATGGTGATTATCGATGCTGCCGAACTCAAGTATCGGTACTTGGTGGACAGTGACACTCAATACCAGCCGCAACTCCAGGACAATGGGATTGATGGCGACAAGTCAGGCTACCTGACTGAGTGTGGTCTTGAGGTGCATCACCCCACCTACCACCACCACTGGAAGAATCTGAACGTCCAGACACTTGAGGACGTTAACCCCTAACGGGAAGGGAGCCTGGGGCTAAGGATGGCCCCTTTTTTGTTGTTTGATATATGTTTTCCATTCCGGCGTAAGGTATATACCAATGCTTCGATCACAAATACTACGCATCCTTGCCCGCCGTCTGTCTAACCGTGACGTGGAGGATATATCTGAGGCAGCAATTGACGAGATGGAGTATGTTCAGCGCACGGTGCTTGAGCGTCTTCCCAATCAGCCTTGGTTTCTTGAGCGTGAAACAATCATCCCTTGGCCTCGAACTGTGAAGTTTGTGGAACTTCCGGAGGGGTATAATGGTCTGATGACTCATGGAGGGGTTTGGTTTAACGAGGCAGTGCTTCAGGATTCTTCTGCGCTGGCAGGGATTCTGTCCCAGCCTTCACAACTTGAGGGTGCTTTGACTCCGGAAGCTGCTTGTGTTACAGTTGTTGCTGACTTTGAAACTACGGCTACCTCGTTTGTGGGCAACGTTCTTAATCCTTCTGGAGGCCCTCCCTACAGTTTCAATCTCGCAACATCACTCACTACTAATGTCGGGTATCCAGATGGACAGGCTCCGGTTTGCGGTGAATAAGGGGTTAATTTATGGGCATTACAACTGAACCGGAGTCTGGAATTCTTCTCTTCGATATGTTCGATGGAGATAATCAAATCCAAACACTCAGTTCTGACCTGTTAGACGGTATAACATCTTCTACTCAATTCTACATCGCAGTAATTGCGGTTGATGAGTGTGTGAATAAGGAGGAATTATTCCCGGTTACTGTCTCGAGTTGTGGTGCAAACAATCCGGGAATGACTCGAACTAAAAGCCTTTCCTTCAATCCTGCCATCATGGACAAGATGGAAAGTCTTTATACGGATATTATAAACGCGGACGCAGATCAGGTTCTTCCAGGTCTTGGAGATGATTGGGTAGAAGATAACGAGCTTATCGCCGTAACTATGCCCCGCCCTGATCATCCTAGTGCGTGGATTTCTGTGTCTAGTCCTGATGAAGGTTTCAGGCTTGCAATAATGTTTGGACACGTTCCTCCGTTGGAGTAATCTATGGCTATCAAAGTGCTGGAACTCAAAAATAACTGGAGAGAACTCAAACGGGTTTCTTCTCGAGATGCTGTGCCGAATGAGGCTTCCAGCGGAATTTCTTGGCTGCGTAATTTTCGTATTCTTGGCACTAAGCTCTTTCCACTTCCAGAACAGTCTGAGGAAGATCATGCCCTCCGAGTGTTCTACTACATTAAGGACGAAAGCCCCTCTGGAGAAGCCGACTTAGAAAATGGTTGGATGAGGGAATTCCCCGATCTTATTATTTCTGAGGTCGGCATGAGACTTGCTGCGGATTTGGAAGATCAGGGTGCTCTTCGCTACTTTGAGGCTATGCGTCAAGAAGCGTATAGAAAGTATGATGAAAAGGTTGAGGAAGAACGACACGCAGCGGAAGTCCTTTCGTTTTAAAAAAGGATGCAAGATGTACTCGCCAGAAGAACTCAAAACCCTGGGGATATTCCTCCTTGCCGCACTTCTGGGGAGGATTCTTTTCTACCGGAGTCTGGTGTTAGAAGGGAGTTTCAAACAAAAGGTGAAGGTCAGGTTGCTGCAGTGGCTGTGGGAATTGCCGGTTATCATGGTGGTGGCGCTGGTTTCATTTGAGATTGTAACTTACTTTGCACTTCAGGACCGTACGGGCTTAGTGGTTGCAGTGGCCATAGGCTTTATCGGTGTCAACACACTCAAGATCTGGCTGGAAGATTGGATGGAGAGTAAAATCCACCGCCGGTGCCCTAATAGGAGAAAAGAAGATGATGACACGTGAACAGGCTAGTCTCGTACCGTCGATTGTTTTCGCGGGTCGGACTTACTTTACTACTGCTGAGTTGGGGTGTCGCTGTGATTTTTGTAAGGGGAAAGGTCAACTCGCTTCGGGCTTTGCTGAGGACCTGCTTGGGCTGCGGCTTGCTCTTGGTTTTGCTCTTCCCCTTAGTAGTGGTTGCCGGTGCTTGGAGCATAACGAGGCTTCTGGAGGCAGCGAGGGCTCGTATCACATTTATGAAACCGAGGTAGGCACCTGTGCCGTTGATGTCTCGTTGGCAAAGTGGGATTCCGTCAAAAGGGCTAGGCTGGTTGAAGTGGCCCTGATGTTGGGATGGAGAGTGGGAGTGCATGAAGCCTTTGTCCATCTGGACAGGAGCCCTGTGTATTATCCCGAAGAAGAGAAGAAACTGTTTCTTTACTGAGGACTGTGTTATGGAAATTCAGCAAATTATTGAACTGGTTCTGGCCATCATCGGCTTGGCCTCTATAATCGTGAAGTTCACCCCTACTCAAACCGATGATAAAATCGTCGGTCAAATCCAAGCCTTCATTTCCAAATACCTGGCGCTGAACGAAGACCCTGAAGCCCAGGCCAAGAAACGTAGCGGTGGCTAAGGTGAAACTCCTCACCTTGTTGCTAGAGCTTGCGCAGAGACTTTGGGACCTGCGCAAGTCCTGGCGCCGTCGACAGATCGAGAAGGAGCACCAGGATGAAACCAAAGAGCTGGAACAGGACCCTGATGCTTGGTTTGATGATTTCTTTGAGCCAGGGGTGCAGCCTGATGACCGCCCTAAACCCTCCTCCGAAGTACGTTCCGAGCCTGCCTCCCCGCCCAAGCCTCCAACAGAGTGAGGTTGGCGGTACGGAATTTGTGTGTTATGATCGGGAAAACGCATACAAGCTCGGAAGGTATATTCTTGAGCTTAGGACTGAGATTCAGAAAACGGGAGAATAGCGATGGGCATTGAAAATAATCCACAGAGTGTTGATGATCTCAACGAGGCGTGGCCTGCGAAAGGGGAACCTGCGAAGGAGGGTTATCGACACTTCCAGAACATTAAGAAGGTGGTGAAGGCGAGGGCTAATGCTGCGGGTGCCTATGGGGTCACGACACTCACAAGTGCTCTGGATGATAACAGTGAGAACATCGCTGCTACGGCGAAGTCCTCCAAAGACCTTAAAGATCTCCTTGACGGTTTCCAAACTACAGTGGATGATCTGGAACAGGTTCTGGAGGACCTGGACACCAGTGTGGGAGAGGCCGCGGTTCCGGTTAACGGTCTCTGGACGGTGGCACCAGGAGATCAGGTTGCGTACCATTGGCGGCATCCTCAGACAACTGCGGTAATCTTTGAAGAACCCGGTCCAGATATTTTCTACAACTTGGGTCCCACATACTATATCTGGTGGGAACGTCAGTCTTGGTTCCGGCTGCTCTCTTTTGTGCCCTTCAATGCGGGCGAGTTTCGATTGAAGTTTACAGCCGCATTTTTCAAATTCAACAATGATGGTCGCATTGATATTCGAGTCCTTCGCAACGGTGCTCAGGTATTTTTGGCTGAGGAGACCAAAAGTTCGATTCTGGCCAAGGTTGGGAACAATGGAGAAGGTAGTTACGAATACTCGGTGAATCTTGATTGTCAGCCTGGAGACGTTTTCCTGATGGAAATTCGGTTTGTGGGCACTTCTTCTATCGCGCAGGATTCCTTCACCCTGACCGAGTTTATCCTCGGCACCGCTGGTAAACCCCTGTTGGTCAACGCTGCGTTACCTGCTAGTGCCGCGTATCGTTACATCACGTCGGGGAATCAGGGACCTGATCTTGGTTATGAGAGGTCATATTCCTAATGGCTATTCTCCGGGTTGATAATGTAGGTGCAGCAGGCTTTCTTCCTGATCTCGAATATTGGCAACTGGAGAAGAATGCATGGACTCTGATTCAAGATGCGTCGTTGAGTGAGAACAGCCTCCGGCCCCCTTACCTTACCTCACCCCGGTTTACGGAGTCCCCCTTTAGTCTGGATCGGATACACAATTCCATCTTCATTCATAATTCCGCCGGGGTATACTGGTATGTGATGTGTACCTCCCGGAGGGTCTATGTGAGCCGGGGTGAGGCTATTTTCGACATCACTCCGGATGGGTTGGAATTCTCGGGTACGCTGGATGATCGGTGGCAGGCCACATTCTTCAATGGTTTTCTCATCCTCAACAATGCCCGAAATGAGCCCTATTATTGGCCAATTGAAACAGCGCCGGGAGAGGAAGTTGCCAAGCTCGAGCCGTTGAGTTCCTACCCCGGCAGTAGTCCGTGGCCGGCGGGACAAACTTGCGAGTTTATCGTGGGGTTCAGTAACGCCCTGTTTGCGGGCAACATCCGGAATACCTCCAACCGTTTCCCCTACCTTGTGTTGTTTAGTGATTTTGCGGAGCCGGGAACGTTGCCTCAAGCCTGGGAACCTCGACCGGAGAATAGTGCGGGGAGCCGGGATTTGGCCGAAGGTCAGGACGAGATCGTGGCCGGGAGTGTGTACAAGGACAACCTCATCGTACGGAAACGTAATTCGGCTGTCACGTTCCGGTATAGCGGGGGCCAGTTTGTTTATCAGCGGAAAGTGATTACGGCGGAGGTTGCCTGTATCAATAAACACGCAATCGGTAATTCGGACCTCTTTCAGATCTCCGTGTCTGACAACGACATCTTTATCACGACTGGACAAAGTCACCAGAGTGTGGTGAAAAACCGGACTAAAGAGTGGTTCTTCAAAAACCTCAACAAGGCGGAATTGTCGAAAATCTTTGTGGTGCATAGTTCCTTCACCAACGAGGTCTGGATTTGTGCCCCGCACGGAACTTCGGAATTCTGCAACGTTGCTCTGATCTGGAACTACAGCGAAAACACCTTCACCACACGAACCTGCCCGAATTACCTTAGCGGGGTTGAGGGCTACGGCATTGCTCCGGATGGATTTGAGAGCTGGGACGACCTTACAACTTCGTGGGAAGATTTGGAATTCTTCTGGGGCCTGGATAATGAAGAGGCCAATCAACGCCGGCTGTTCTTTGCCCAGGCTCTCCCGATTAACGAGGATGACTGGACCCGGCAAATCCGTGTCGGTACGAAGGAGGGTGTCGCGGAGGTGGATGAAGTACTCCTTGAGAGAATGCACATTCCGTTCCCTCGTGGAGACGTGATGGACTGGGAAAGTCGGAAGCAGATTTCCTACATCGCACCGAAATGCCGGAAGGCTTCGAGAGATTTCTACATCGATATCTGGCTTGGGCTGCAGGAAGATCTCGACAGCCCTATCAAATGGGTCGGCCCTAAGCGCTGGCGGATGGGGAAGAAAGGCGTGTTTTTTGATAAGTCTGCGAGGTTTGTTTCTATCAGGGCTCGACTACCGGCGGATGAGGAATTCCGTTTGACAGGGTATGATGTTGAGTATAAACTGGTATCTAAAAGGTAGGGTTGGTTATGAGTGGAATTTATACTCCAGAGGCGTTCTTCGGGGCTGATACCAGGTCTCCTTCCGAAATGGCTGAATGGGTGGAATCCGAACTTCAGCGGGTTGCGGAAGTGATGGCCGAGGAACTCTCAGTGCGGGATTTATTTCCGTTGAGTGCGGCACCAGCCAAGTATCAAGAGGGCAGTTTGGTGAACTTTGACATCAACGCTCTCAACAACGTGCCGGGATTGACTGAGGCCGGTTTGCATGTATTTCGTAACGGTGCATGGCGCCGGTTAGTGGAGGCATAGATATGGGACTTTTTGACTCTTTGGGCAGTTCTGGAAGTACAAGTAAGAGAGAACCGTGGGAGCCACAACAACAGTATATCAAGCAGGGATTTCAAGGGGCGAGTGATTGGCTGAATAACGCCAACAACAACCCGAACCCCAATGTAGGCACTGGCCGGCAGATGCAGGAACAAAGCGCCCTTGCCGGGTTTGGTGGCGCGGTGGATAACCAGAATCAGGTATCGAATTTCTTCTCGAGTCCTGAGATGCTGGACCCTGCCTCTAACCCATACCTGCAGGCGAATATCGATCAGCTTGGGACGAACATTTCGCAACAGGCTGGCCGCAACCAAAACCAGATTAATCAGCAAGCGGTTCAGGCTGGTGCGTATGGTGGCGGTCGGCAGGGCGTGGCACAGGGACTTAATGCGGAGGCCGCAACCAATGCCTTTACACAGGGCACCCAAACCATGTTGATGGACAACTACAATCGGCGGCTGCAACAGATGCAGGCTCAGCAACAGTTCTTGCCGCAACAAGCTCAGCTGGATCAGTTGCCGGGGATGGTACTGGAGAATCTGGGGCTTAGTGAACAGAATCAGGAGATGGATAATCTCGAGCGGTTCTGGAACATTATCGGGAGTACTAACTGGGGCGGAACCTCGTCTAGTACATCACAAGCATCGCCCCTGCAAATGTTGAATTCACTGGGCAGTGCTGCGAGTGGGTTTAGCAAAGCAGGGTTTATTTAAGGGGTATTGATATGGCTGGTTTCTTTGATGCACTTGGCCCGACGACAGCTACGCCGGAGCAGATAGCTCTTAATCCAGAATTATATAACCCTGACGGAACCCTGCGGACCGAGGACTTTCGTGGGGGTAATCTGCCCTCGCCTCGTATCGCCGGTAACCTTGTACAGACATTGGCTCGATCCCTCGGCTCTAGTCCCAAATCCGGTGAAGTGATGGGTGGGGAGATGGGCGCTGCTGGTGCGGGTGCTCGTGCGGGAAGGCAAGGTCAGACTATTGAGGGTGAGATTGTTCGGGGGGCGTTGCCTAAGCCGGGAGCCGCCTCCGGACCATCCACTGCGGGGCCTTCTGCGTCTGCGGGACGCCCTGCCGGTGGACCCCCTCCTGGCCGTGCAGGTGGAACTGCGGATGATTGGCTTGAGGCTCTTGTGAGGGAGCGGGGGCCGGGTCCAGGTTCTGTAGGAACACGTCCAGGGACTCAGGGAAGTCCGACTGCTGCGGGGGCCTCTGAAGGTGCGGCGGTTGCTGGCGGTCCTCCTGGAATCATGGAAATTGTTCGGGGCCTTGGCGGGTTTATGTCTCGCGGAGGAGCGAACCCTAGCCGGATGCGGAATATGCTGTATGGAGCTGGCGGACAATCAATGTTGCTGCCTATCGGGGGAGGGGAAGAAGCGCCTCCAGGTGAGTACAATATGCCTCCGGATGCGGGCGGTAACTTATACGGGGGTTCGGGTGTTGCAGGAACCGGGATTAATGATATTCTGGCTGCAAGCCTTGGAAATGAATTTCCTGAAGTCAATCCGGAATCCCTGCCGGCATTTGATTATGAGGGTGCCCCGGAAATTGACCGTGAAGGTGCTCGAGCAGTGTTGGAAGGCACAGCACCGGATGCCCCTGTGGAACGTAGTTTTGCGCAGGACCTGGGCGGATGGATTATTCCAGCACTTGCCGGAGGTTTGCTTGGCGGTATTCCAGGTGTATTGCTTGGGGGCTTGATGGGTGAAGGTCGCCGGCAGACTGACGAGCAAATGACTGAGGCAGAATATCAAGCTGCGACGGATGAATTCGAGCGGGGTTTGGCGGAATTCGATTTGAAAATGTCTGAGGCTGAACGCGCTGAATACATGCAGCAGCAATTGGGACAGCGTCAGAGTGCTCGTGAGGATTATAACTACGAGCGAGGGCAAGTTGAAGATTCTCAACAAGACGTGTTGAACCAACAGCAATTGGAAAATAACTCACTTCAACAAATCCTTGGGGCACTGGATATTGCACAAGGACAGAATCAGCTTAATATGCAGAATTCCTTCCTTGGAGGCACTATGCCTGTGGGGATGGATGACAACGCTGCGATGCTGAATTCCCTCATCCAGACCAATCCACAGATTTACAACGAACTTCAACAATTTCCGATCTTTGAGGAATATCAATTGGCGTTGCAAGCTGAGGATGATCTTCGGGCACATGCCGCCCTTAGTTCCATCATGACTCAACTTCAAACCAACCCACAAATTGCTCCGATCTTGGATCAACTTCGGCAGAATCAGCGTCGAGTAGATTTCTTCAACAATCTCTGAGGTAGCTTACTATGGCCCTGTTGCCAATGAATAGCTCGAATACAGGTGGTTCCAACCTTCTAGGGAGTGGCGGTGGTAATACGTCCTCCCTTTCTCTTGAGCCCTTGGGCGGCAGCAATAGTGATGCTGGCGGACTCGGCTGGGCGAATCAGGCGATTAAGAATACACTCTGGAGTATGGGTCCTGGGCTGGTTGGTGTAAGCCCCCCGGAGGATCTCCAACGCTGGCAAATGGAAAATCCGGGATCGGACTTTGCCACCGGGATGCTGGGGCTGGCGGTTCCGTATCTAGGCTGGGCGAAGGCTACGCAAGGGGCCACAAGGCTTGGCAGTGCTATGCAGGCCGGAATGAATAGGGTTGCTCCTGCCGCCAACATGGCAACGATGCCGGTAAGGACTGCGGCGGCCAGAGAAGTGGTGAGGTTCGCTCCGCTTGAAGCGGGTAGGGTTGCCGCTGCTCCTGTATTTGGTCCTATGTTTGAGGAAAACCTTGGGGGTGAATACAGGGGGGCTTGGGATGTAGCGCAGAGTGCCACGACAGATTTGGTTCTGGGCGGTGCCGTGGGTGGTCTCTTTGGCGGCCTTAGTGCGTACGGTAAGAAGCTCCGCAAGCGGAGAGGGATTAAGCCGGGCGCCGATCTCAACGCTCCGATTCAGGTACAGCTACGTCAGACGAATGAAGCATTAGCCTCTGGCAGGATTGATCCGGAAGCTGAGGATCTCCTTCGTGCAGGCAAGAACCGGATGAAGCGGGAGATTATTGACGAGGTTCCCAAAGACAAGAGGTACTTTAGTGATGATCAGGTTGAGAAGGACTTGGGTGTATTGTTCCAGCCAAAGGACAAGACTCGCTTCCGTGTTGGCAAAGTTAACGCTAAGAAGTTTTTCCAAAGTGGCCGAATGCAGGACGTTCTGGATGATCTACCGGAAGACTGGCAGGCTTATGCTAAATTCCCTCGTATTGTGCAGACGCGACGGATGGGCGATGCCAAGAAAAATGCTCAGAATGACAAGGCGGTTAAGGAGCAACTTCGGAAACTCCGGAATGGAAATGAGAGCACGAGGTGGGATTGGCTCGAGAGCGAAAAGACGTTTGTAGTTGCGAAGAAGCTGTCCTCGACGGAGCATCTGTTGTTCAAGACGGATAAGCCGGATATGTTTATGCCGGAGGAGGCCGCTTGGAAAGGAATTATGGAGCGGCACTCCAAGGCTACCTTTGGCCGGGATACAGGGCGGGTTGAACCGAACTCCGGCAGTGAACTGTATGATTTCGGTGCAAAGATGCAGCAGGATTTGCCGTTCGTGGATTGGCGTGGGCTGAAGTCAAAGGAAGGTGCCCTGAACTCCACCACGAGGGAATTCGCTGCGAAGATGGGGCTGAAGCCTTATGAGGGCTCGGGGGAAGCTATGCGTAGGGCTGGGTTATTTGTCCGGAGGTATATGGCTCCAGCCCAGCTCCAGACCACGGATAATCCTGTGGC
>Ga0209273_10000538_pt1 | contig 47057 bp, 39 predicted proteins | sample tdAd471_FD_187126 | JGI IMG/M metagenome (GOLD analysis project Ga0209273, IMG submission 187126) | Marine sediment microbial communities from the Atlantic coast under amendment with organic carbon and nitrate - tdAd47.1 (SPAdes)... | ecosystem: Environmental > Aquatic > Marine > Coastal >...
CAGTGCTGAGGCGCTGGCCCAGTCTGTCGCATCCATGTTGCGCGAACGCGAGCAGTGGCCGGCAATGCGCAGCCGTGGCCGGGAATTTGTGGAGCAGGATCGCAACTGGGCCAATAGTGTTGCCCGCTACCGGGATGTCTACGGCAAGCTGATGTCATGAGCGACCTGCCTGACAGGGCCTTGCGGCTGGGGGTGGTTGGTCCGTTGCCACCACCGGCGGGTGGTATGGCGACCCAGACTCGGCAACTGGTCAACCTGTTTCAGGAAGCGGGTCTGGATGTGATCCTAGTGCAGACCAATCGCCCCTATCGTCCCAGAATCGTCGAAAAGCTGCGGGGTGTTCGAGCACTGTTCCGACTGATCCCCTATCTTTTTGCCGCCTGGCGCCTGGCGGGCCGGGTGGATGTGATTCACCTGATGGCCAATTCCGGCTGGTCCTGGCAGCTTTTTTCCGCACCGGTCATCTGGTTGGCGTCCCTGCGTAAGACCCCGGTGGTCGTCAATTACCGGGGAGGGGAGGCGCGCAGTTATTTTGAGCGCTCTTTCCGCCGGGTTCGCCCAACATTGCAGCGCGCCAGCCGCATTGTGGTTCCCTCCGGCTTCCTCAAGCAGGTGTTCGCGCAATACGGTGTGGAGACTCAGGTCATTCCCAATATCATCAATCTGGAGCGTTTCCGCCCTGTGTCGGGTAATACTGGGGGGGATTCCGCAACGGAACGTTCATTTCGGTTGATTATTACTCGCAACCTGGAACCCATCTATGGTATTTCCACGGCCATTGCGGCACTGGCTTTGGTGCGCGATCAGGTACCATCGGTACAGCTGGCCATTGCTGGGTCGGGTCCCCAGAAAGCAGAATTGGAAGCCCAGGTGGCGGCGCTTGAGCTACAGGATTGCGTCAGTTTTGTCGGCCGCCTCGACGCCTCAGAAATTGTCGATTTTTACCATACAGCGGATGTCATGATTAATCCCACCACTGTGGACAATATGCCTAACTCGGTGTTGGAGTCTCTCGCCTGTGGTGTGCCCGTCGTCACAACCAATGTGGGAGGAATTCCGTATATTGTGAGTGATGAAGAAACAGCACTGTTGGTCCCCGAGGGCGATGCAGAGGCGATGGCCAAAGCCATCGTGCGGCTATTTCGCGAAGAGGATACCCGTCGACACCTGGTGGAAAATGGCCTGGATGCTGTGAAGCCCTATGCTTGGCCACAGGTTGAAGGCCAATGGTTGGCACTGTATGAATCGCTGAGAGCGGAAAAATGAGCCTGTACACAAAACTCGTCTCCGGGGTGTTGTTCCCCTTGCACGAACGTTTGAAACATCATTCTACGGTTTCCGTGCATCGGAATATGGAGCGTAGCCAGTGGCTGCCAGCGGGCGAGTTGGAAATGCTGCAACTGTCGCGGTTGAGGACGTTTCTTGAGGATATTGGCGAGCATGTGCCCTATTATCGCCAGCTCTTTGACTCCCTGGGTTTCCGTCCTGAAAGAGTGGATTCACTACAGGCATTACAGCAGTTGCCATTGATGGGTAAGCCGGAAATCCGGGCCCACAGTGAGCAGATGAAGGCCGATGATGCCGTGGGACTGGCGCGCTTCAACACTGGTGGCTCCAGCGGTGAACCGTTGATTTTCTTTATCGGCAGTCAGCGGGTTAGTCACGATGTGGCCGCCAAATGGCGGGCCACGCGCTGGTGGGGCGTGGATATCGGCGATCCGGAAATCGTGGTCTGGGGTTCCCCGATCGAACTGGGGGCGCAGGATCGGGTCAGGCAATGGCGGGACAAGCTGTTCCGCACCCAACTTCTGCCGGCTTTCGAAATGTCAGAGCAAAAGCTGGATGAGTTTGTGAACACTATCTGCCAGGTAAAACCCGCCATGTTGTTCGGGTACCCATCGGCCCTGGCACATATTGCGGAACACGGCCAGAAGCGTGGCGTTGATCTGTCCGGTCTCGGTATCCGGGTGGCATTTGTCACCTCTGAGCGGTTATACGATCACCAGCGGGAAAAGATTGAGCAGGTGTTTGGCTGCCCGGTAGCCAATGGTTATGGTGGTCGGGATGCCGGTTTTATCGCCCATCAGTGTCCGTCCGGCAGTATGCATATTACGGCCGAGGACATTATCGTTGAAATTATCGATGCCGATGGGAAGGTGCTACCCCCGGGGCAATCTGGAGAAATTGTTGTCACCCACCTGGCCACCCGCGACTACCCGTTTGTCCGCTACCGCACTGGTGACGTGGGAACTCTAAGTACAGGCGGTTGCGCTTGTGGCCGCGGCCTACCGGTGTTGCAGGATATTCAGGGGCGCTCCACTGATTTCCTGGTGGGGCAGGACGGCACGGTCATGCACGGACTGGCACTGATTTATATTCTGCGCGACCTGCCGGGCATTGCCTCATTCAAAATCACTCAGGAATCCCTGGAGCTGACCCGAGTGGATATCGTACGCGGGGAAGGGTTTGTTACTGCCAATGAGCAGGCCATTGAGGATGTCTTCAAGCAACGGCTGGGCCAGGGTGTCTCGGTGGAATTCAATTATTGTGACGAGATTAAGCCTGAGAAATCCGGGAAGTTCCGCTATGTCATCAGCAAGGTGGCCTGAAATGGGAAGTTCTCTCCAAAAGGAGGATAGCCGGGCGATATGAGGGACATTCTGGTTACCTTGATGATCTTCGGTACCTTGCCGCTTATTCTGCGGCATGCCTACATCGGTGTGTTGGTGTGGTCGTGGATCAGCTACATGAACCCTCACCGTCTGGCCTGGGGGTTTGCCTATGACATGCCCTTTGCCATGATTGTGGCTATAACACTGTTTATCTCTCTTCTATTTTGCAAGGACAGACAGAAGATCCCACTAAATTTTACGGTTGTCATTTGGATAACCTTTATTATCTGGATGGCGGTTACCTCTTTGAATGCCATTTATCCTCATGCGGCCATGACCATGTATGTGGAGATAATAAAGATACAGGTCATGACGTTTATCACGATCGTTCTAATTACGGACGAGAAAAAGCTCAACTTGTTAATCTGGGTGATTGTCGGCTCCATTGGTTTCTTTAGTGTAAAGGGAGGTATTTTCACATTACTTACCGGTGGTTCATTTCATGTGTATGGGCCACCATCAAGTAATATTCAGGAAAATAATGCCCTTGCTGTAGCTGTGTTAATGGTTATCCCATTGATGGTTTATCTATATCGTATCTCGACGAATAAATGGATTCGGTATGGTCTTGTATTCAGTGTTGTCATGAGCCTTGTAGCTGTGGTCGGATCGCAGTCCCGAGGAGCCCTGCTGGCTATTATGGCTGTAGGTGGTTTCTTTTGGTTGAAGTCCAGAGCCAAGTTTTTCAGTGCCATCGCTATAGTGTTGATTGCTGTCCTAGTTTGGATGTTTATGCCTGAAAGCTGGCACGAACGGATGAATAGCATAAATAATTACCAGGAAGATTTGTCAGCCATGTCCAGACTAAATTCATGGCAATATAGTATCAATGTCGCTAATGACCGTATTACTGGTGCTGGACTACAATCATGGACTAAGTCAAGTTTCGCCATATATGCGCCTAATCCCGATTGGGTGTTCGTTGCGCATAGTATTTATTTCTCGGTGCTGGCAGATCATGGTTGGCCAGGACTTATTCTTTTCCTGACGGTGTTGGGTTTGACATGGCGTAACCTGTCGCATGTGATAAGGGGCACCAAGGATGATCCTTCCTCAACACTCAATGTGTTGGCGCGCATGCTTCAGGTGAGTTTAATAGCCTATATGGCAGGAGGTGCTTTTCTGAGTCTGTCCTACTTTGATTTGCCATGGCACCTGATTGCGATAGCTCTACTGTTGAGTTCTATTCACAAGAGAAAGCGGCAGGAAAAGGAAGCTGACATGATGAGTCTAATGCACAAAAAGTCCAAGTCTCCGCAACCAGCGTCATCTCAATCTTATTATGACTCCTAGAATCATTAGTTATGCAATGGATAATTCCGCATGTTCGAGATTAAGCCTTTTATTTCTGTCATTGTGCCGACTAGAAATCGGGTTGATTGGCTACGTCGCTGCTTGGATGGCATAGTAGAGCAGATATTTGATGATTACGAGGTAATTGTTGTTGATGATGGGTCTTCACCAGAAGTGATTCACTGCTATCGGAAGATGATGGAGGAATTTGGTGATCGATACCGATTGCTGGAAGTTAATAGCCCGGGTGGACAACGGCTTGGCCCATCGGTGATCCGAAACCTGGGTATCCACGCAGCTCAGGGAGAATATGTTGCATTCTGTGATGATGATGATTACTGGTGCCAGCCGGATTATTTGTCTATGGCATCTGAAGCTTTGAATAAAGCAGGTGCGGATCTACACTTTGCCAACCAGCGAATTTTAAGCGGGGAGAGCATCGTTACCGAAACCAGCTTTGCCAACGTGGAGGCGACATTAAAAACTGCAGCCCGTCTGGATAAACTTCCTATTTATCAGGTTAGTCGGGGGCAAATGCTGAGTTTTCCCGATTACGCACATTTAAATATTACTATCGCCCGAAAAAAGTTGCTGGAGCAAATTGGAGGGTTTTGGGAAGAAACCCGTTATGCAGAAGATGTCGATCTGTTTGTGCGACTGTGTGATCAGGCACAGGGTATTCTTTTCCGTCCGGATGTCTGCTCAACCCATAATGCGCCTGTCCAGCATGACCGGGAATCAGCGTCTAAGGCAGTGGGGAATATCGATCGGCGGCTTCTGGAAAACTCGGTGTACTGGCACCTGTTGGCCCATTGTAGTGATACGGCGGCCCTTCGTTATGCCCAGCGTTCGTTGGCGTCCAATGCTAAACTGCTGACAGGTGAATTGCAGAGTAGATCGGCTCACAAGGCTGCTGGGCCCGTTTCTCGCATGGCCTGGGCCGTTTTCCCTACCATAAAGTGGGGCCTTTATTCTCTCTGGCTTTCACTGAAAGAACGACGCTTGTAGTTTCGTGTGGAAACGCATGTATTGCTAGATGTTATGGTGGCGTGATGATGGACAATATGTCATGTTTTTTTATCTACAGGGTTTGTTTGGGTCTCCTTGATTGTTGAGGGTCTTCTGTTGAAACGAACGTGGGTAGCGCCTTTCTCATTGTGTACTATTCTGTGCGCAATTATATCCACTGTGGCTATAGCTGATAATGACCCTTGGGAAGTGTATCGATCTATACGGTTACAAACTGAAAAAAAGCAGTCCGAGAAAGTTTATCACCAACCGACTACTCAAGTGTCAACGTCACGGCTTGCTGCTGACGCCATTGTCTACACCCGCGTGCCGCGCACCACTGGCAACCACACAGTCACACTGTCCGACGGCTCTGAATACACATCAGATCAATGGAGTTTTGCTGATGTTCTTCCTGATGTCACCCATCAGAAAAAAGGTTTCAATGGGCCAGGCCAGTTAGTTCTCAGGCAGGATGACGGGACAGAAACCATCATCTTTGACTGCACCGTATTAGCTACGCCCTGTGTACCACTGGATGCAATGCCATCCTTAGATGGGGGCAAAATCGCCTTCTCGGTATATTACGCGAGTGGCTACAGTGTGGTTTGGGGCCTCCCGCCCGGCCTCCCTGCCAATAAGCTATCCGGCACCGGTGAGGCACAGATTTATATCTATGATATTGCCTCTGCCTCGTTAACGGCGTGGCCGCATACAGCGGGAGTCTATGACATCAACCCCGTTTGGATGCCGAATGGAGAAATGGTGTTTAGCAGTGATCGGGACGGATATACTTCGCCGTTTCAGGATCGAATAACGATTACTGACTTACATAAGAAAAACTTCCGCTTGTATCGTGCCTCCGCTGACGGTCTGAATCAGTTAGACATATCCCCTCACGAGCTTTCTGGCGCATTGCATCCCTACGTCCATTCATCAGGACGCCTTTTGTACAGTTCTCATTGGCTAAGTCATAACCTGGCTTACAACACCACCAACGGCGGAATCAATTGGCCTGGGACCGGTGACAATATGTGGGTTGTTCAGTCTACTGACCTTAATGGTGGCGACATTATGGCTAATATGGGGGCGCATAAGAGCTACTTCACTAACGGTAATGGCTTTGATTCCAACGTAAAAGCACTTCACTTCCTGGGGGAAAGAGCTAATGGGGATTTTTGTGCAACAAATTACTACAGGGCCAATAACCTTGGTTTGGGCAGTGTTATATGTGCTCCGATGCAAGCTCGAGGGGTTGAAGGCAATGCGCCGCACTTTCTACCAAACGGTCACTATAGTGTGGCTGTGTGGTCAACCTCCGAGGATTCTGCGTCAAGAAAAGACGCGGAAGGGATATACCTCGGCAAAGTGGGTTATCCGGAAGGAACGGCGGATAATCAGCTCTTACTTTCCGTTGCCAAAGGGTATTGCACTCAGGTTTCCATATCCCCGACTGTGCCCACTATCATCGGGGATCAAATAGGCTGTGATACCGGGATATACAAAACAACAACAATACCCAGCCAATCACCAGACGATCTTGATGTGGTTGTTGATTCGCCGGAGTGGCATGAGTTTGCCGCGAGGGTTGTACATGCCAGAACGATTAGCCAGCCTGCACTTTCCACAACGGGCGATGATACCTGTGAGCTAGTTAGCACTGATGCTGGGGCAACTGATATTTCGGCTTTTAAGCCATATCAGTTTAATAACAACTACTTTACTGCGGCGCAAAACGGCTCGGAAATGCAGGGTGTTAAACATTCCGAGCTGGCCGGTATACGTTTTCTTGAGGTAGTCCCGAACCCCACAAATAGCGTCCCTGATGTAGCGTTCAAAAACAGCATTGGCAACGAGGTCAGATTGCTGGGCGATGTCCCGCTGCTGACTGACAACTCTTTTAAAGTACAGTTGCCTTGTGACACCCCATTCTTAATGGTCGGTATTGATAGCCAAGGCAGGGCCATCAAGCGTGACCAGACGGCGCAATCTCTGAGGGCCGGAGAGAAGCGGGTGTGTACTGGCTGTCACCTACACAGCAAAAAAGGCAGGCCATACGATCGGTCACTGGCATTCACTGCACCTCCGCTGCCGCTACTGACACCATCGCCGGTGCCGACTTACACCAATGACATTAAGCCGATCTTTGACGCCCGTTGTTCTGGTTGTCACTCCGACGATATTCCGCTGTTCGATTACAAGAAACTGGCGTGGGATGTTTTCCAGCAGTCAGTGCCTGAAGGCAAAAAAATACAGGTAAGTGATTCCCTTAATGAAAAGGTTCGCTATGGATTACAGCGCCCAATGACTAGTAAGTACGTGAATAGCATGTACGCTAGAGAAAGCCTGCTGTACTGGAAAGCGGCCAACCGTCGCACTGATGGGCGTAGCGATGATACCTACCCGAATGATATTGATTTTGGAGCTGATCACCCAACGGCCATCACAGCAGTTGAGCTAAAAGTCATTAGTGACTGGTTGGATAGTGGCGCGGCTAGGTAAAAATATGCCAATACCGTTGTCACGAAGTCGTAGAAGAATGTGATTAGGCCTCGCTAATTAAATATGTTGGTAAATTAAGAGAATAGGTGCCTCACTGTCAAGTAGGCATATTTGACAAGAATTGGGAAAGGCAGTTTTTTCAGCTCCACCTGTTTTGCTAATTGAGGGAATAAATGGAAGTTTTTTTTGTAAAAAGATGCCAAGATGGCCTGTATCACAGTTTTGTCTATTTCCTCTAAAACAAAAGAAATATCTTCTCGGGGGGTAATTCCTGAAGATAAATGATCTTTCAGGATATTGTTTTTTCCAATCATATTCTCCGCTTCAATAGCTGACATGTTCTGCCCGTGTCGCCGCTGTTTGACAGTAGCGGCCATGTCCGCCACGACGTGGGTGGCCTGAGCAACGGCGCGCCGTGTAAGGTCAGCATCTTCAGCTGGCATACGGCTGTATTTGCTGTCGATCCCTCCCACAAGGTCATACAGAGTTCTGGACATTACCACGGTTGAAGGTAATACGGGGTTGAATGGGAGAAATTTGCGGTAGATATGATCTTTAATTGTAAGAAAATGGTCATTGTCTTCGGTGCCAGTGCTTGCCCACCAGCCTTTGGGAGCATCGCTGAAATAGGTCTTATCTGCTAAGGCATGCTCTCCGAAAGGAATTGCATCGGAAAATGAGTAGTCTGTGCCGGGATATTTGTTAAGTAAGTTGACTCTTCTTTCCAAATGGTTGTTTAGCCAGATGTCGTCACTGTCACAGAAAGCTAGCCAGGGGCAGGAGGCGTGTTCTGCAGCAGTTTTTCGGGCATTGCCCGCCCCGGAGTTCTCAATTTTCAGTGTTTTCAGGCGGCTTCCGTAGCTTTGCAGGATGTCCCATGAGCGGTCAGTGGAGCCATCGTCCACAACTACGATTTCGGTGGGCTGATATGTTTGATTGAAGATGGCGTCCAAGGTTTCTTTAAGAAAAGCCTCACGGTTATAGACTGGGACGACAACAGATATTTCGTATGACATTGATGACGCCTTATTCGTTGGGTGATACCGGTAACATATTATGCTTAGTAAGGAATCTTTCTGCCATCTCAAGCGTTTCGCTTCTCCATGGTTCCCGATTAAAAAAGCCGTGTTTTTGTCCCGGAAAGATTTCTGTTCGTGTCTTTACCCCTGCTGCCTCTGCCATACGACTAAACTGTTCTCCTTGCTGGGTCAGGGGATCGAGATCACCAAAAATTAACAGGCTCGGTGGAGTGTGGTTATCCACATGCTGGTTTGGTGAGATAGCGGATACGGTTTCTGTAGACATCATGGCAATCAGTTCCAGTTCCCGGTGGCTGAATTCCAGTTCAGGGGTGGCGTTGGTCAGGTCCAACACCGGATTGAACAGCACCAGCAGGGCTGGTTGTTCTTCGGGTGTTTTTGCAGCTTGGGGCGGGGTGCAGAGAGCCAGGCAGGCCGCGATATGGCCGCCGGCCGAACTGCCTGACGCAATAATTTTTTTAGGGTCGATGCCAAAACGGTTGGCGTTTTCAAGCAGCCAGCTAAAGGCATCAAACCCATCGGCTACCGCTGCATCCGGGGTTGTGTGGTGACGGCTGTCTACCCGGTAATCCACCAGTGCTGCCACTATGCCTTCACGTGCCAGAACATCAGCCTGCCATTTGAAATGATCAATTCCACCACCGATCCAACCGCCGCCAAAAAAGAACAGGATAGCCGGACGCTGATGGTGGGGTGCCCAGTCGCTGGGGAGGAATAGCCTGATAGCTAGATTGGCCTCGGGAGTTTCTTTATAGATAAACTCCCTTACGACTGTTTTCCCAGGTGCGAGCATCCAGTAAAACAGCCAGAGTAGGGTGGCCATTCCCGCCAGGCTGACCAGCCAGGGTAGGAAATCCCTGTCCCAGGTCATAATGCCCGCCCCGGGTGAGCGGCTTTATCGGCAGGGATCAACATTCTCATCCCCTCGATGCATCGGGCCACTTGCCGGTACGTTGAGCGGTAAACTGGCTCCGGTTGGTTGTAGGGGTCGGCTATTTCTATAGCCTCCTCTTCCAGGGTCAACCCCCCCAACAGGTAAGCTTTTTCTGCCACCTGTGCAGAGAGTGTTTCCAGGCGGCTGATATGGGTGGCCTCCATCACAAAGATAAGGTCGGCCCAGTCAGCCAGTTCCTGAGTCAGGGTGGTAGAGCGGAAACTGTTCATTGAAATGCCGTGATCGGAGGCGATGGCTACCATCCTGGTGTCCGCTGGTCGATTCTCCTCCAGGTGGAAGCCGGCGGAGCGAAAGGTCAGTCCATCAGCTCCAATCATCTCGTCCGCCAGCACGTGGGCGATGGCGCTACGATTGATATTGCCGTAGCAGAGAAACAGGATGTTATTTGCGTCCGCTAGCTTTTTGGCCAGGACTCGGTGGTGGCTGCGCTTAATGATTTTTTTTCGAAATGCGCGTTCACGGAAAAGACCGGTAATACGCTCGACATAGCTTCTGACAATACGGCCGATGTCCACCAGCCCCGGTTTGATATCGCCGAGCGATTGCACATCAAAGTAGTGTTTGGGTGAAAATACTTTCAGCCAGCCCTTGAGGGCGCGGCCAGTGTCGGGAATTGTGACCAGCCGGGTGTCGGCATCCTTGCGGATCACCGCCTCGAGCCAGGCCAAGTCACTGGCGAGTTTGCGGCAATAGACTTCGCGGCGGTATGGCTGGAGAGCCGTGACGGCCCCGCTGGTGTATAGCTGATAGAGTTGATACGGGAAATCGGCCCCTGCGGCAGTGGCCAGGGGCAGGGACCCCCAGAACCGGCCATTGATTTCAATGAGAATAAACTTTCCGGTTTGTGGGTTTTTCTTGAATTCCACCATGGCCACGCCGTGCCAGTTCAGTCGGGCTATCAGGCGGCGGCTGGCTTCCAGCAACTCCGGGTCAATTTCCACACTCTTACGATAACTGCTCCCCCCGCCGGTAAGGGGCATCTCGTGAATGCGCTGGTGCTGAAAGGCATAGAGAATTTCTCCCTTGTCGGCAATGAGTTCAATGCCCACGCCGATGCCGGTGAAGTACTCCTGAAGTACCAGGTGCACGTGACCCAGTAATTCATGTCCCAGTTTGCGCAGCTCTTCCCCTGAGTGGGCGTAACGGACTGTCAGCGGAACACGAACTTCGTTGTCGGAAATGGATCGCCCCGGTTTGACGACCAGCGGGTAATGGAGCTGGTCTTCGAGATCATTCAACTCTGACAGTTGGCTGATGGTCCAGCTCAAGGGTTGGGGGACATTGCAATCAATGGCCAGTTGTCCAGTTTTTGCCTTGTCCAGCACTGTTTCCAAGGCGTCCAGTGCCGGCATGGTGATGCGGTCAGCTCGGGGGTGGCTATGGAAGTGGCGGGCAATGGGAACCAGGGTCCGTTCGGTGGCGGGAATGATCAGGCGGTATCGGTTACTGGCTAGTTGTTGTTCTAACCAAGTCAAAAATTGATCGGTTGCTTCCAGTGGGTGTGGGTAAAGGTGTGCCTTTTGAGTGAGCCTGGAGTATCCGCTGATGGGGTTGGCCTGATGGGAGGCAATATCTACGGGGACTCCCTGGCGGCCAAGGGAGCGGGTGATATCCAGTGCAGGAATGGTATCTCCATCGAGGACAAGGACGGTTCCCGTTGGCGGTGCTTCATTCATAGTTGGACAAGGTGTCGGGTATTGGTAATTGTTTTTCGATCAGAAGGGCCTTGAAGGCCTGTAACATGTCCCGAGTGGTAGCTTCCTGAAGTGGTGGTACCAGCTTTTGGTGGGAGCGGGCATGGCTTTTGGTATGGCTGACCTGATTTGCAAAGCTTTCAGGAGCTGATATGTCCAATGAGAGAAACAGCTGGTTTAGTTTGGATTCATCGCTGAAGTCTTCTGTTTTAAAGAACACGAAGGGTATGTGAGATAACCTTTGTTTCCACAATGCAATTCTTACTTCGGTTTCAAACCAATACCAGAGGGCTTTGTAATACGGGTGACTAAACTCGCTGTCATTATCAAGTATGTCTGAAATAGAGATCAGGTTGGTTGGGGCTCGATAGTCCAGCCACCAACGGTTGCCTTCTTCAGTGCCAGGTTGGTCCTGTAATGTGTATATAGAGTTTGCCACCTTGGTTGGGTCTCTGACTAAGTGGATTACTTTTAAGCGGTTGCCAAAGTCACTGGCAGCCTGTTCGATAAAAGTTTTTATAAACAGGTGATTAGCTTCTAAATAATATTCTGAGCCAGAAGCGTCACGACGAATGTTTACAGATTTTCTGATCTTATAGAAACGGTCGACCAATTGCTCATCTCCGTAGTTGGCCGCTTGGAGGATATTGTCATGCATGGCTGGGTAGGGTTCATGCAATGCCGTGCAGTTGGGTAATCTGCTAAAAATATCAACCAGGGTCAGAGTGCCGCTACGACCTGTGGTTGCTACAAAAATATAACTTTTTACATTGCGAGTCTTTAGGTTGTAATAAACGTTTATCAGGGCGGCAGTGAATGTGTTGTATATCAAGCCCTTTAACATAATGATCACTTCTGGTTGATTGTGGTGGTTGCCTCTAGCTGAAAACCTCTGTGAACAAAGAAGGGTATTAGTTCCAGTGCAGAGAAAATCATACTAGATGAATGATTGGTTGATCGATAATACCAAATGAAAATATTTAATGATTGCTGTCATGTTGATGGGCGTGATTCTACATCCTTTTGCAATTTCACCAGCTTTTGCTGCATCTGTTCGAGACGCTGCTGGAGCAATTGTTCCTTGCTCAAATAAGCTTTGCTATCCGAAAGCACTTTCTTAAGCTGTCTTTCAGCAATTAACATTTTTGCCTTATTTTTTAAAGAGCGAACCATTCCATCCTGTTCATCGCTGTAAATAGAGATCATGGTAATTGGCTCGTACTTGAGTTCAAGAGAAGCGCACCAGTCTAGCCACTTGAACTCATTGATGACATGGGGCATTGAATTGATCGGTACCCAGGGAATGCCGTAGGCATCTGCGATAATGGCGCCGTGTAGTGATTCTGTAATGACGTACTCTGAAGCGATCAGCTCCCGTATGACGGCTATTGGATCAGTACCCCTTGGGTCGATATAGTGAATCCCCAGCTCCTCAGAAACTTGCTTCCAGTGACCACTCTTAGCTGTAGAGCAGTGCATCATCAATGACGCCTTATAGGTTGGGGGTAGGGGCGGTAGGAAGTTACGTACCAGGAGAGCTGGGTCGGTAATGCCCAAAGAAGTATCGAGACCTAATTTTTCAGCAGATTTTGGGCCCCTTACAAAGTAAATACGGTATTTATCATCGATTTTTGGCGGGGAAAAATAGCCGACACCTGAGCCAGCAATAAACTTGATGGGGGACGGTGGAATACGGTTGGTCAGAATGGTTCCTATACCGTAAAAGAGTGCATCTTCTCGGTTGTTTTCTTCAAAGAACTCTTGACCGTGTCGGCAGGTGCCATCAAAAAGCCCGGGTAAAGCCTTAGGCCATAGCCAAGCATTCAGGTCATCACCGAAATTTCCCTCGTCCTCGTGGTAGTAGCAGAGTTTCATAGATCGTTGTCCGATTTTGGGGCCAGTGAGTACTAATTTCAGAGGAACAGTTTGAGCATCCGCTTGGAGTTGTAGGCTAAAGAAAGAGGCGATTTTACCTTCGGTTTGAATCGCTTGTCCCTTGCAATGATGTAATCTCTGATGCCTCCTGTCGAGATATACCCCTCCAGATAATCGATGATGTGGTGATTTTTGACTCAATATCCGGTTCGTGGCAAGTATCAAAATCATTTTGGAGTATGGCTGAGACTGAGGTAGTGGCGGTCTTTGCTGCTCCCAGGCAATAACAATGAAAGCGTCTGGGCAGAAGCCTGCCGGTTCGAATACGTATTTCATTGTAGAGAATCATGAGTTAATTCTCGTTGGCGTTGGGTGTGTCAGTTTGTTTGGCGGTGCCTTTGCGACTGAAGAAGGGTTTAAGTTCGTCGTAAAAGGCATGCTTGGAGGTTTTCAATCCAAACAGCCATCCCAGAAAGCCGCAGACTATCAGGATGGCGAAATAAGTGATGTGATTTTCCACCAATCCTCGCATGAGTTGATCTGCAACTAGTGTGGGAAGTATTGTGGTGGCAAGGGGTATGAGGGCCGGTTTGGCTAATGGAATCAGATCCGGAATAAGAATGCCAAACCCGATACGAACAAATCTGGAAACCACGATAAATTTAATAAAAAACGATGCTACCAGCGCGATACAAACTGCCTTGACACTGATAAAGCATGCGGTAACGACCAGGACGATTTTGGCTATGTTGGTGATGGCCTGTATTCGCAATGTGACCTCGGGTTGGTCGTTGGCGACAAACAGGTTTTCTGTAAACAAGATCAGGGGGAGAACCAGCCCCGCCCCGCAAAGAATTTTAACCAGAGGAATGGCCTCGCCCCACTGGGTACCATAAAGTGTGCTGATAACTTCGTCGGTAAACAGGAACAAAAATGTAAAGAATGGCCAGGCAAAAATCAGGGAGTAGCTCACAGCTTTAAGGTAGTTGTCAGCCAGTTTTACGGGATCGTGATTGTTTTGGGCAAAAAGTGGCAGAATCGTTGGCCTTATACTGCTGACAAATACATTGTCGAACAGTGAAAAGGTGCCATAGGCCCTTGAGTAAAAACCCAGGGCTGTGAGACCGAGAATCCGTGCAATCATAGCGTCGGTTACGGAGGTCGCTGCCTGGGACAGTATGTTTCCTATCCCGACAATCGAGCCAAATCTGAATATTTTTTTCGCTCCCCGCAGGCTTGGCAACATTGTTGATCCTTTTGGCCTGAAAAAAAATGATAGTAGTACTGTCGCTGAAGTTTCTGTAATTGCCCCGTAGGCCAGACATAGGTAGCGGGCGCCATTGTAGGCTGTCCAGACAGCCACCACGATGCTTGCAATTGCCGCAATGAGTGAGATGCAGCTAGTAATGTGAAACTTAAGCTTCTTTCGCAGTAGCGCTAGCGTAATGGTTCCAAAGGGTATAATGAGGAAGTTAAATGCTAGGATATGGATTAGTGGTTCTACACCCGATTCATTGAAAAAAGCTGCTGCAGGGGTGGCAAGCAGGTAAAGCAGAGCGCTCAGGAACCAGGTGATGATCAGGCTGAGCGTAAATGTCACTCGTATTTTTTGTGGGTCCAGGTTTTTTTCTTGAATGATGTATTGATTGAGGCCGAAGTCGCGGAACAGGTGGGCCAGTGCAACAATAGAGAACCCTGCGCTGTATACACCGATATCTTCTGGTGTCAGCAGTCGGGCCAAAATCATGGTTGATACGAATTGGCAGGATAGTGTCAGGTATCGACCAATGACGCTAAGTGCTACAGCCGAACGAATCGAAACAGTCATGAATTTGCGGAGCTCCTGTACCGGATTCGCTAGAGTGCAGGTCGCCAAGTTTATCGTAATTTATTGTGATTGAAAGGAATAAGGGATCATTTAGCCGAAGGCCCTGTAAAAGGTCCATCTAAACTATCTGTGAAGAATGAAAAACTGTAAAAAAAACCGACGGTTGTGAGTGTCTGTCGTCACTGGCAAAATCACTTCAACAGGGCTGTATAGGTGGGGCAAATGAATAACCTTCTGCATGGTGCAGTTGCGAAAGCATTGCCTTTCCTTATTGGAACGAAGTGTAAGCATAGACTCACTATTTTGACTTATCATGGCGTCATGGGTGAACATGATTACATGCGCCCGTGGGAGCCTACCGCTGCGGCGCTCGATTGGCAGATGGAGCTGCTGTTCAAGCACTTTTCTCCCCTGTCACTTCCAGAAGCATTATCAATGATAGGTTCCCGATCCCTTCCCGAACGGGCTGTGTGTGTGACATTTGATGATGGTTACGCTAATAACTTTGAGCTGGCTCTGCCGGTGTTGAAGCGCTGGAGAATTCCTGCAACGGTCTATATCGCCACAGACTTTTTGAATGGGGGGAGGATGTGGAACGACTCGGTGATGGAGGCAATACGTATTGCCGAGGGTTCCGACTTTGACCTTCGAGAGATCGGTCTGGATGTCTACGATATCAATGGTTTCGAAAAGAGGAGAGTTGCTGCTGAGTCAGTCATTAGGGAAATCAAGCACTGGCCCCCAGAGAAAAGGGCGCATGCCGTCAAGGTGATTGAGTCCATGGTTGGTGCTCTACCAGATAACCTGATGATGACGGACGACCAGGTCAGACAGTTGAGCTCGGAGGGGATTGAGGTAGGGGCTCACACAAAAAATCATCCTATTCTTGCCACACTGGATTCTGAACAATCTCGGGACGAGATCATTGGTTCCAAAGCGTATCTTGAGAACCTGTTAAAAAAGCCTGTTAGGCACTTTGCCTATCCGAATGGTAGACCGGGCATCGACTACACCTTTGAACACAGAGACCTCGTTGAGAGTGCAGGCTTCGAATCTGCTGTTTCCACACAGTGGGGGGCGGCTAGTCGCTTGAGTGATAAGTGGCAACTGCCCCGCTTTACCCCTTGGGATCGCACCTCACTACATTTCATGGCGCGTTTGCTGCTCAATTACCGAAATCCCGCGTAATCGCCAGTTACTCCCAATGACCGGCAGCTTTGAGCTTCTCCATCAGTCCCGGTAGCGGAAACCCTCGACCGTAAAGATCTTTGGCATAGGTTAGTGCCTTATCGAATTGTTTGAGTTCGACAAGTAATAGCGCCAGGTTATATGCGATCTGAGGGTTAGTTGGGTCGATGTTTATCGCTTTTTCATATTCTTTTAATGCCTGCTCGTCATGGTCTAGACGTTGCAGCAATATACCGTAAAGCATGTGAGTTGTTGCATCATCGGGGCTGAATCGAATGGCTCGCTGAAGATAGCATTCAGCAGGTGGGTAACGGAGCCTTGTGTGCTCTTTGTATGTATTGATTCGGTGTTGGATCGTGCTATAGAGTGCACGATGGTGATTTGGCCAAGCTCGGAGTGTGTAGTCGATATCTCCCATGGGGGATGAGGTCTTGCCTCGGGTTAGTTGCTCAACTTCTGGGGTAAAGTGATAGCTTTCAACAATGCTGAGCTCTTTTGGTAGGCTTTGGCGCTGTAGGTAGTCGAAAGGCCCGAAATTCTCGTGATCCCCTAGGCAGGGAGCACCCTCCAAGCTTTCCCCGATCCAGGGGGCGTGGCCTATCGGGGCGCTGTTGGCGGTTATAGGGAGTAAACTCGCTAATATCGACAAAATGATAATGATGCTTATTGAGATCAATCTCATGTTTTACCTATAACATAAATAACCTTGGTCACTGGTTGACTAGGATACTTAAACTGATCACGAAACTAAAAGTTATTTGACCAAATTGTCTATTTTTGCCGTTAGAATAGAGGCAAATAAAAACACGCTCTTGCGGTTCAATAATGGCCAGCCGGGCAACAAAAGTCGTGAGTGACCAGGGAATGAAGCCATGGGGCGAATTGTTTTAAAAGGCTGTAGACAAGAAATCCACGGGGAGAAGGTACGCCTGCTGGCAGATGTATCAGGTGCCGAAGTGCTCTGGTTTGATGTAGATACCTGCTACCAGGACATGTTAGATACAGTTTCTGTCGATGCGTTTTTTATCTTGTATCTCTGGTTGGCCATGGAAAATGGGGTAGACCTTTGTGTTGAGGCCCCGGTATCCCAGAAGTTAAGCAATGCTGTGACTGGAGATATTCAGTCAATGTTCCTGGTTCTGTGCCCCAGACTGCATAATATTGATGTCTGGGTAATTGCTCCCCAGGTTGTTTGGCCGAGAGCAGATCGTTGCGAGAGCGCGACCGGGTTCAGTGCGGGAGTAGATAGTTGGTATACAGCACTCAAGGCAGAGGAGCAAGCCAAACCATACAACTATTATTTGTACTCAAATACAGGGCAGCACGGACTGAATAACCTTGATGAGGTTTTTAGGCAAAGTGCTAGGTTGGCAGAGAATGCCCTGACTACGATGGATCGCCCCCTGATTGTTGTGAATACTAACGTTGATCTGGTTTTCAATGAGCACTTCCAGCAACGGCACGTGATTAGTAATATTTCCTGTGTGCTGGCACTTCAGAATTGCATATCAAGCTATGCATATTCAGCAACGTATTCGGAGAAGGACTCCGGCATTTTTCCCCATTACGATATGGCTATTATGGATGCCATTCTTTTGCCACTTTTAAGCACGGAAAGGCTAGAATTTGTTTCAATTGGGGTGGGGGCTTCACGTACAGATAAGCTGCGCTTCATTTTCGGACAACAAAAGTTTAGTAATAAACTTTTTGTGTGTGTAAAGAAAAATCTCCCCATACGCAATTGTGGTTTGTGTTTTAAATGTAGTAGGACACAGTTGGCCTTAGAAAGTATTGGCTTGAAGGAATCGATCAGAGAGAGCTTTGATTTTGCACTCTACCAGAAAAAGCGATTTGCTTTGATGGTAGGGTTGTTTGCAAATGCTAGGGATAACAGTCTGGATTTGGAAGTGGTGGATGAACTGAATGAGCGATATGGCTTGAAGATGTTGCTAATTCGGTTGGTGGCATCAATTTGGTTCGTGATTAGAAAATATCTTCCAGCTGGAGTGAAATGGCGAATGGAGGCTAAGGCGCCGCACCTGTTTTAGGTATGTGTTGGCTGTGCGGAAGAAATCCCTTATTTAATCCGTGCCTGATAGATATTCTTCTATATCTTGAGCAAGGGATGGGGTCTCTAGGGTTGCGGGTTCAGAAAGAGTGGCCTTCGAAATACAGCTGTATATATCTCTTAGGCAATCTGTCCATATTATTGTCGAGTGAGCCCCAAGGAATTTCAGAAATCTGGCTTGGTGATTTCCATCAAGCGAGGTGTTGGCTATGGCGACAAATTTTTTTTTCATGGCAAGTAAAGAGAAAACTGTCGCTCCCCCATGGGTTATTACAAGCTCTGCATTTGAGAGTTCCTCACTTATAGAAGGTTTAAAGCGAAAAAATCTTCCATTCTTTGGTTCATAAGTCCCGGCGCCTATTTGAAACAATATAGGTGTTTTTATTTTTCCGGCCTGAGAGAGCTCATCAAGGTGGCGAATCAGAGGGTCAAAATGTGTTGTGCCAACAGTTACAAAAATCATAACACGGTCCCTCTATACAGTAGCCCATCTTTTTCTCTCGACTGTTCTGGCCATTGAACGTAAAAGCGAGATGAAAGCTTATATTTTTGAATTATTTTTCCGGTTTCTGAAAGAGTGTCAGTTCTGGTTATGCTTTCAATAAATATTCGAGGTATTTTGGCCATTTTGGCAATGGCAAAGCTTGGGATGCATATAGAAGACCCTATGCATATCAAGCATTCTGGTTGTGTTTTTTTTAGTATTTTTATGCTTTGAAAGAGGTTTTTGAAGATACAGCTTAGGACATGTAATGGTTTGTTGTTAGCCCTTGTTCCTAAGGGGGTGATGGTCTCTATATGGTAGCTGTCCATCCAAGGTTGTTTTGTAGAGTCGCTTGGAAGAATTAAGGTCAAGTTTCGTGAGTTTGTTAATCGGTTGATTAACATTTCTGTTTCCAGTTGGAAACCGCCACCTGGGACATGAATCAATAGTTTTGTTTTTTTGTCAAAGTAAGTATTTGTGTTCATTGGCGATTATTTATACTCATACGTCTATGTTTCGCAGTTTGAATAATACATTAAATAGTATCACTTCGGTTTTCGCCCTCTTCTCCTTTGCAGAGCCACATTTCTAATACCATTAGAATCCAGATCAGTTCCCCGTAGTAGGCGGCGTGCTGGTTGCGGTGCATATCGATGGTGTTGTCGATGAAGGCGCTGTTGAAATAGGGGCGTTTCTTCAGTTCCAGTAGGTGATCATAGGCCATGTCCTGCAATGGCTTGTGGGTTTCCATCCATACGCCGAATGGCAGACCGAATCCTTGTTTCTTCTTGTTGATAGTGCCTTCATGGAGCCAGTCCTTCAGGGACTCTTTATAGAAGTGGCGCAGGTTGCCATTTTTGATTTTCCAGTTGCTGGGCACCTGACAGCAAAGTGACAACAGCTCATCGTCCAGCATAGGATAGGTGACATCTATGCCCGCCAGTGAACACATGTGACTGACCTTCCTCAGGTCGTTATCCGCCAGTGTATATTGCCAATCGAGGTAGAGCATACGATTGAGACTGCTGGCTTCCCCGGGTCGATGGTAGACATCTCGTTGGAGTTCCAGAGGTAATTGGGTGTCCACCTGCGTCAGGAATTCGTCGGTAAAAATTTCATTGGCTGCATGGCGATGCAGGAAATTGTAGGTTTGCATCCGGTCCGGCAAGGGAACATTGGCCTGTTGAATGTAGCTTCTGGCCTTGCTGAAAAGCGGGATGGCATCTGGTATGTGATTGATGATGGGCTCAATCAGTCCCCGGCGCAGGGCGCCGGGAATTTTGCCGTAATACTCGAAAACGGCTTGCTTGGCATAGCGTTCGTTGCCGCCGAATAGTTCATCGCCACCGTCCCCGGCCAGTAAGCATTGCACGCCGTCCTGTGCGGCCAGTTTGGCGCAAAAATAGGCGGGAAGCGCCGAGGAGTTGCCAAAGGGCTCATCGTAGCTGGCGGCCACCAGTGGCAGGGCATTCACCACATCTTCTGGCGTCACGTAGTACTCGTGGAGCTGAATGCCGAAGTGCTTGGCGGTCAACCGTGCAAATTCCATCTCATCGTAGCCTTTGGCGGAAAAACCGATGGAATAGGCGTGTGCGTTGCCGGGTTGAATCCCGGCAAGCATGCCGGCGACACTTGAGCTGTCCAGGCCGCCGCTGAGGAAGGCTCCAACCCGTGTATCTGCAGAAATGGCTCTTTCCACGGCGCTTTTCAGGGTGTTTTTCAGGTCGTTGCCAAGTGAAGTAAAGTCTTTTGGCGGATGCTCCTCAAAACGTGGCACGTAGTAGGGGGTGACCTGAAGTTGCCCGTTGATCTGAACTAGGCGGTGCCCGGCGGGCAATTTGTCCAGCCCCTCAAAAATAGCGTGGGGGCTTGGCACCATGTGAAAGTAGACATAGTTATACAGGCCCTGTGGCTGGATGCGTCGTTCGATATGTTCATGGGCGAGCACAATGGATGCGGATGAACCGAGTACCAGCGTACCGTTCTGCCTGGCGTAGTAGAGGGGGTGTTGTCCCAGCCGGTCGGTGGCGGCGAGGGTGATACCGGTATTGTTATCGAAAAGGAGCAGTGAAAATGCGCCTTCCAGGTAATTGAGTAATTCCTTGCCAAACAGGGTGTAGGCGTTTGCCAGGGCTGCAGCCTGGCCTTCGTTCTTGGCTGCTTCCTCTAACCCGCGGTCGTTCCAGCGGGGGTGTCCGGTGATGGCGCAGCAGATGTTGTTCCGTTGGAACAGACTGTCAGTGCTAAGACAAACGGTATTGTCGAGGTTGGTGTGGTGGCTGGGTAGGGTGCTGTTCGCCGCGCGAACCATGGCTTCGAGGCAGACCTCTTCCTGGCAAGTCTGGCCGCTCTCGCACTTCCAGCCACCAAGTGTGTGGCTACGCATTGTGGCGGTTGTTGGCATCATGGCTAATCCCTTGGTTTCCATAGCTCGGAGGGCATTTTTATCTCCTCAAAACGATGCTGGCTCCGCTTGAGGTTGAGACCGCTCAGTTGTGTGATCAAGAAGCCATTGCTCGGTTTCTGTAAATAGCTGTCGGCGCCATTCTGGTCTGGAGAAGGTGTGGTCGGCATCTGTCATCTCATTGAAAACGATGCGTGTATTCAGATCAGAATTTTTCCAGAGTGGAGAGCTGGCGATAAAGTCGTTGAATTCCTGCGCTATATAGTCAAAACCGCTGGTCAGGATATAGATCTTGCCACCGAAGCACTGCAGGCTCTTGGTCAGTCGCTCCGGTAGTGGCAGGGCAGAGAGGTCATCTTCCTGATGGGCTTTGGCGGCAGTAGCTTTATCCTGGCGTGCATTTGAAAGAAGTTGGAGCCAGGATTTCACGGAGCGTGCCAGAGAAAATTTGCCCGACCTGATTTTTTTCCAGAATTCGGGATCTTTCAGCCGGTTCCAGTAATAGTGTTTCAAATAGGTTTTTGCCTGGCCGGCTTCGGTACGAATCCAGGGGTTAACCATGAAGACACCGTTGACACGCTCGTCCGTAGCGGCATAAAACGCTGCCGCCGAGGCCGATTCGCATTCGCCCCACAGCATCACTCGCTTTATGTTTGGGAAATGCGTGCATAGGTTATCAATGGCCGCGCGAATATCATCGCTCATATCCATGAAGCCACGGTATTCGCCGCCGCTATCCCCGGTGCCGCGGTGGTCAAAACGCAACACCGGAATTCCCTTGTTGGCCAGCTGGCGACTCAGCACCACAAATTGACGATGGGCTCCCACCCGGTATTGCGGCCCACCGGCGACAATGATGATTAGCCCTGTATCCACAGGTTCGGGGGGGGCGTGAATGATGCCCAGTAGCGGGTCATTTCCGCAGTCAAACACGATGGCATGTTCATTCATGGCCCAGCTCCCCTGCCAGGTGTGCTGCCGTGGCGGTTATAAGGTCGGGTGCCAGTGTGCGCTCGTGGGCCTGCCAGAATGCCGGCCCAATCACCGTTTGGTGGGACACCCGGGCACCGTTTTCGCGCCACTTCTCCATCACCTGAATGTCGCCCCGCGGAGTTTTGCGCTCTTCACTGGCCAGTACGGTAAACCAGTGAATGGGAGTGCAGGTCAGGGACATGTGGTTGTTCATATGAGCAGACTGGATACCGTAATAAAGCTCGGGCGAAACGTCGTAACCGGCCACTTCTATGCTGTTGCCCCCAGCCAGCTGTTCCTCGAACTGGGCTGTTGTACCCGCTTCTTCCTCGCGGCCGATCGAGGCAGCGATCTTGATGCGAAGGAACTGGTTGAGGGCTACTTTACCGCTGGTGACCGGCTGCCAGAAAATTAGCTGTTGGAGGTGATCGCATTTTGCCGCGGCGGCGGCGGCCAGCAGGGCACCGAGCCTGATGCCCAGCATGGACTGTTGGTTGTAGCCGAGGTGGGTGGCGTGGTCGCAGGCGGAAACTGTGTCATTTATCCATTGTTCCCAGCTGGCCTGTTCAAACTCACCCTGACTGTCACCGGTGCCAAAGGGATCCACAGCCAACAGGGCGAAGCCCTGTGTGGTAATGGCCTGGGCCAGCATGGTTTGCATGTAACGGCAGCGGTTCATTTCCTCGGCAAAGGAGGGAACCACGATCACACATGGGGTCTGCTCCGTGCGAGTGGCCGGTTCGTAATGCAGGGCGAACAGCGCACCCTTGCCACCGCCGATGTAGCCCGGATCGAGTTTGTAGGGGTTGCTCATTCGTCGAGTTTTTGTTGTACCACGGTGGTGAGGCTTCCGACGGTGGCAAAGACATCAGCGTTCAGTTCGTCATCATCAAATGTGCAGCCAAATTCTTCCTCTAAGGCCGTAACCAGTGAAACGACGGCAATGGAGTCGAATTCGGGAATAGAACCCAGCAAGCCCGTATCACCATCAAAGTCATCGGTGTTTCCGTCTAGCATGAGTACATCATTGATGATGTCAATTATTTCCTTCTGCAAGCTCATAGGCGTGGTTCCATTGTTGATCATTAGGAGCTGTTTGGCTGAAACGCATTTTGCCAGCTCTGGTGGGAATTATGTAGAGAGGAAAGCGTTCTTCTCGGGTGAGTTTAGATTCAGGTCATATTCGTTAATGACTTCAGGGCGGACCCTACACCAGTACCTCGACGGGCGCTGGATGGCTGAGGAACTGATGGGGACTAGCCGTGAACCCGTATGCTCCAGATTGGAATACGACAATCAAATCTCCGATGCTCACTTCTGGCAGTTCATATTTATCGGCCAGGATATCCAGTGGTGTGCAGAGTGGGCCCACGATATTGATGGGCGATAAGTGGTCACCGCAGACGCGATTGCCGATACAGACAGGATAATTCTTGCGGATGACCTGACCAAAGTTCCCAGAGGCCGCTAGATGATGGTGCAGGCCGCCGTTGGTAATGGCATAGGTGGTGCCGCGGGAGGTTTTCACATCCACGACTTCGCAGACGTATACCCCGGCTTCTCCTACTAGATAGCGCCCCAGTTCAATGACGATTTCGGTATCGGGAAAAGCTGGTCTGTATTGGGATAGCAGTTTGTTCAGATTGTCTGTCACCGGGTTCAGGTCGAGGTGTTGCTCCCCCGGAAAGTAGGGGATACCAAAACCTCCGCCAATATTAAGCCACCGAACCGGAGACGGGGCGGAATCTGCCAGCTGTCGCGCCAGTTGGAACGTGTTGGTCTGTGCTTCGATAAGTGCCTCCGCCTTGAGATTCTGGGAGCCGCTGAAAATATGGAATCCCTGGAAATTCAGCTCCAGTTCGCCCAACCGCTTCAGCATCGCGGGCACACGCTCAGCATCAACACCAAAGGGCTTGGGGCCACCGGCCATTTTCATGCCTGAGGTTTTCAGTTCAAAGTCAGGATTGACTCGCAAGGCCACGTTGGCTTGGTGGCCGGTTTGTTGGCAGATGTCCGCCAGTCGCTCCATTTCCCCTTCCGACTCCAGGTTGATAATGATGCCCGCGGCAGCGGCTGCTTTCAGTTCACGATCATCCTTTCCAGGCCCGGCAAAACTGATATTGATCGGGTCGATACCGGTGTCGAGGGCGACTCGCAGTTCCCTGAGTGAGGCGACATCCAACCCGTCCGTGAGTGCCGCAAGTTGTTGTACGACGGCGGGCATCGGGTTTGCCTTCATGGCGTAGTGGAGGTGTATGCCTTCAGGCAGTATTGACCTCAGCTCGCCGACCCGGCGTTCTATCACTGCGCGGTCATAGGCATAGAAAGGTGTCTGGCCGACCCGGTCTGCAAGTTGCCGGATGCTCACGTCGCCCACATGTAGCTGGTTGCTCTTTACCTGAAATTGTCCCATTGGGACATGTTGAGGGGTTGTCTTGCTCACGGTTGGGCATCCTGGAATAACGTCGCGTATTCAGTGGAAAGTTGCTTGCGGTCAATTTTGCCATTCTGGTTGTGGGGCATTTCATCCAGCAAAACGATTTCCTGTGGCACCATAAAATTGGGCAGCTCTTTTTTACAATGACCGAGTATATCTTTTTCCGTGAGATGTTCATCACCGTGGACGACGAGGAGGATTGCCTGGCCGATCATCGGGTGGGGCAGTCCGATGGCGGCAGCTTCCTTGACGCCCGGAAGGTTGTACACAATCTCTTCGACCTCTGAGGGGCTAACACGGTAGCCGGAGGTTTTGATCATTTCGTCCAGACGACTGATGAAATACAGATATCCCTCTTCGTCACAGCGTACTTGATCGCCAGACCAGACTGCAATTTCCTGCAGGGGAATCCCCGCGGGACGACCGGGGCTGGGTTTAAATCGCTCCGCTGTTTTGGTCGGGTCATTCCAGTAACCAAGGGCCACCAGTGAACCGCGATGCACAAGTTCGCCGGGTTCATTTGGGCCGCATTCGGTGCCGTCATGGCGAACAACCATAATTTCTGCATTGGGAATGGCCTTGCCAATGGAATCGGGGCGCTGGTCAATTTGATCCGGGGGCAGATAGGTGGAGCGAAACGCCTCCGTCAGTCCATACATCAGAAACACCTGGGTGCGAGGCAGGGAGGTGCGTAATTTTGTTGTGGTCGCTTGAGGCATCGCGCCGCCGCTATTGGTGATGTAGCGCAGTGAAGAGGTCGCGGACTCAGACCATTCCAATTGTGCGAGCTGGTTCCAGATGGGGGGGACTGCAGCCAGGCCGGAAATGCTGTATTTATCAACAGCGCGGATTACATCCCGGGGAAGCAGGTAATCCATGAGGGCGACAGAAGCCCCCACGGAAAAAGCCGTGGTGAGCTGGCTGAGACCGTAATCAAAGCTGAAGGGGAGAACTGCCAGTAGGCGATCATCGGCATGATTGCCCAGGTAGGAGGCTACACTTCGGGCTCCGGTCACCATGTTTTTGTGGGACAGCACTACACCCTTTGGATTCCCAGTGCTGCCTGATGTGTAAAGAATTGCTGCCATATCCCCATCAATATGCGGGTGTGAGAGGAGGGCTGCATCGGTGGCCAGAGCGTGTTCCCAACCGAGCAAGGAATAGTGTCCGGGAAGGGTAGTTACAGGGGACTCGCTATCGACAACGATGACGGCTTTTAAATCAGGACAATCGGCCAGCACATCCACCAACTGCGCGAGTCGTTGCGCTGATGTTACCAATACCCTCACGTTGCAATCGCGCAGGATATAAGCTACCTGATTGGGTTTTAACAATGGGTTTACTGGCACGAAAACCCCTCCCGCCAGGGCGGTGCCAAAAATCGTGAACACATTCTCTGGTTGTTTGGGGAGGTAGGTGGCAACCCGGTCGTTGCGTTTCAGGCCGAGAGCGAGTAATCCCCGGGAGACTTGCTCAATTTTCTCAGCGAGCGCAGCGTAACTGAACAGGTTTTCCTTGTGTTGCAGCGCCAGTGCTTCAGGGGTTTCATTTGCCTGGTGTGTAATTAGCTGGTGAAGAAGATTTGACATCGACAGCAGTGTCCAGTGTTGGCGGGGTTCCCATCTATGGGGCAGTCGCAACCGATTATAGCGATTTTTATTAAATGCACGTAACCTGTGTGCTTTGCTGTTGCTGGGCAGAACCTATCCTGTGAAACGCTGGCATTCTTTTTTATCCATGGTCATCTTATTAACGATGGCGATTTATGCAGATGTGGTCTTTGCGGGTTTACCGGACACCATTGCCAAGGTGAAGGCAAGTATTGTTGGCGTTGGTTCGGTGTTTCCTGTGAAAGGGCCGAAAGCTGTCGATTCGCCGGTAGCGTTGCGAGGTACGGGGTTTGTGGTCGGCAATGGCCGATTGGTGGTGACCAACTTCCATGTTGTCCAGAAGCCGTTGAATGAAGCCGCGGGAGAGCGCCTGACGATTTTTGCCGGGGAGGGGAAAGCTGCCAGAGCATACCCGGCACGTATTGTCAGCACAGATGCTGCCCACGACCTGGCGCTTTTGGAGTTCAATGGAGAACGACACCCTCCAATGGTTCTGAATGCTACCCGAGCGGTGAGGGAGGGCGAAAACATTGCCTTCACGGGTTTTCCCATAGGGCTTGTTCTCGGCCTGCAGCCCGTCACCCATAGGGGGATCATCTCAGCGGTGACGCCAATCGTCATGCCTGCATTGTCGGCGAAGATGCTGACCCCGGAGCAAATCAAAAGGGCCAGGGAGCCATTTAGTGTTTACCAGTTGGATGCGACGGCTTATCCCGGAAATAGCGGTAGCCCCGTTTACGATGTGGAGACCGGCGAGGTCCTGGCGGTAATTAATAGTGTCTTCGTCAAGGAAACTCGAGAAGCCATGCTGACTGACCCATCAAATATCAGTTATGCGATACCGGCGATCCATATTCAGTCCTTGGTCGACAGTGTCGGGCGTGGCCAACAATAAAAAATGCACAAGTCAGTCAGTGTGACAGGTGGTATGTATGGAAGCGGGTGTTGGACCTAATAATTTTTCCTTGAGCCGGTGGTTGTTCCTGGTGGTGGGGATGGTATTACTGCCACTTTCTCTCTACCCATTTCTCAACTTTCCCGTCGTGGGACTTTGGCCTCTGATTGCAGGGGTTGGGTATCTGTTGCTGCTCTTTTTTTTGCCGTACTGCTGGTTATTGATTCTGCCGTTGATGACGGTGTCTGTAGATCTCGCGACCTATACAGGCCGCTTTCTGTTCAATGAATATGATCTGTTTTTTTTGATCACGATTTCGTTTGCCCTGGTCAGTGGCCGTTTTGACGTGGGTATGAGCCATCGAAAATGGGCTTTTGCTCTTATTTTGGCTTATTTTGCCGTGGTTTTTTCGACATACGAAGCTTGGTCAGTTTTCCTTTTCCCGCCGGCATCAATAAATAGTAATCCATACTATCTGCCGGAATATGGCTACAAATTGGTAAGGGGTTTGTTGTGGGCATTGATGCTGACCCCCTTGTGGTTACATTTGTATAAACGGGATCAGCGGCGGGCGGTGAACTGGTTTATCTATGGCCAGTGTGCGGCAGCGTTACTGTTAGGGCTGATCATTTTGTGGGAGCGGGGTTCGCTTGGCGTTGTGCTCTCCGGGGCCGCCTGGTATCACATTGTTAATTCTGTTCTGGATCTAACATCTTCGTATCGCACCACTGGCATTTTTTCTGACATGCACACCGGTGGGGAGGTCGTTGATGGGATTCTGTTACTGCTGCTACCTGCAAGTATCTTCGGTGTACTGTATGCCGATAATCTTCGTTTGAAGGTTTTTGCCCTGCTTGCTTTCTGTGCCCTGGCCTACTGCGCAACAGTTGGCTTTACCCGAGCCACTTACGTTAGCTTTTTCCTGGCGTGCAGCGCTTTTGCACTGCTTCATGTGGTGTCCCGGTGGCTCAATGGTACACATCAGAACGAGATGCCTTACCTGCTGATTCTGGCGACATTGCTGGTCGGTGTTGTTGCTTCTTTCTCATCCTATTCCCGGGGAGGAAGTTATGCGCTGTTTGCCTGTAATGCTCTGGTTGTTGTTGCCCTGATGGCCGTTAAAGCCGTGAGTTGGCATCGCTTGGCAGCGATGGCTGGTGGACTGTTTATTGCGCTGTTGCTGGTGGCCTTTGCGGTGAAGGCTCACCTCGATAGCCGTTGGGTGGAGTACTCGATTAACAGTGCCATTGTCATTGCCCTGTTGCAGATCTGTTTTTTTGGTCTAACTACCCGGCTTTTCCTGGGTTTCCGCTCCCAGAGCAATTTTAACAATCAGTTGCTTGCGGTGTTGCTGATCATGCTGACTTCCATCTTTGCTATTGCTCTGGGCGGTTACAAGATTAACGAAAGGATGGAGACTGTTGATAAAGACCTGAATGGCAGGCTCAACCATTGGAGTAATGTAATTAAGAGTTCAGGTCAGGGTTTCAAAATTGACATGCTTGGTAACGGTGTAGGGTCGTTTTCTGTTAATTATGCATATAACTTCTCTGGACTGGTAAAAAAAATTGGCAGCTTTGTTGTGGTCCGCGAAGGTGAAAATGTATATCTAAGTATGGGGCTGGGGAGTGATTTGGCTTTTGGGCAACGTACGCCCATATTGCCCGGGTACCAGTACAAAACCGAGTTGCTTGTAAGAGCAACGGGGCGAGCTACATTAGCTGTGTTTCTTTGCGAAAGAAACCTTATATTCGCCAGTAATTTTCAATCCAACTGTGCTGCAGAGTCAATTCATATTGATGATACCAGCGGGAGGTTTATTCCCGTCACATTAAACGTCGATTCAAAAGGGGTGGGAGCACGTAATATATGGTCTCGTTGGCCCACAACATTTTACATTAAGAATCTATCCGAGCAGGCAGTCATTGATATAGATAATATCTCACTTCATCTTAGTGAAGAAACTCTTCTCGAAAATGGCAGTTTTTCCGCGGGGCTTGATGGCTGGTTTTTTTATAATGACTTTGAGCACCTGCCTTGGCACGTGAAAAACATTTACGTTCAGTCGTGGTATGACAACGGCTGGATCGGGCTCATGCTGTTCCTGGTCATGGGGGTGACAGTTGCCTTGCTTCCAATTTTTCACCCTCGGTTGCCGAGTCTCTATACAGTTTTTGCTGTTGGGGTGATTGGCATTGGTGCTTTTGGGCTGTTTGGGTCTCCGCTGGATTCGGCTCGGGTCAGCTGGATATTTTACTTCTACCTATTCGTTGCGTTGCTGAGGCCCACAGATGATCTGTCATGTGATGAGGCCCCAGAGGAATGATGAGACGGTTATCCCTGCTGATGGTCTGCCGACACAATATTTGTCGATCACCGATGGCAGAAGGATTAATGAGGCATGCATTAAAACACTCAGGTTTGGGGTGGAAGGTCAAAGTAGCTTCTGCTGGAACTCATGTGGGTGTGCCCGGCCAAAGGACCGATGAGCGGGCGAGAACAGTAGCCTCGGAACATGGTGTAAAACTGAAGCGAGGTCGATCCAGAGCCATAAAGTCGCGAGATTTCCAACGTTTCGACTATATTTTTGCCATGGATCAAGAAAACCTGGCTGACTTATTGGAAACATGTCCTGAAGCTTACCGTGATAAGGTGAGGTTGTTGGTGGACTTCTCCGGACTAGATGACCTGTTGGGCATCCCCGATCCTTACTACGGAAACCTGAATGGGTTTGAAAATGTGTTTCACCTAGTGCAGAAAGCGATAGAAGGCATTCTTGAGAAGGAGGTGTTGCCCAAGATGGGAATTGTCCGTCCGTGAGTTGACAGTTTGGCTTTTAACTGGTTTCTTGTTCCAATGTGATCTGGTTCACATTTAGTTAACCTTCGGTTTAACAAGTGTCATGACATATGGAGTAGTGCCTGCAGAACCCTGGATAGTGGTTCTCGGTTAGAAAGAGAATCGAGAGAATTTGCCTAGGGCTGTTTGCGGCCATTGGTCCAAAGGAATAGGTGTAAAAAAACACAATGACAGTTACCAGCCTATCTTTAACGGACAGTTTCAGGCGCTATTTCAAAATTAATCTTGCGCTATCAGAAGAGCAGAAACGGTCAGTTTATGGCATTCGATACCGGGTCTATTGCGAAGAATTTGGCTATGAGCCTATAGCAAATTTCCCCAACCAGATGGAGTTTGATGACTTTGATAGCAGGTCGTTGCACTGTCTGGTCACCCATAAGGCTACGGGGCGAGGGGCTGGCTGTGTTCGATTGGTGTTCCCTGAGGATGGTAAGTCATTTGAGGATTTGCCTCTGGGTCGGTTTTGTGCAGATAGTCTGGATGCAGATTTACTGGCGCAGTTGTATTTGCCGGATAAAACTATCTGTGAAGTTTCCAGATTGGCGGTGGATGGTGCCTTCCGGCGACGGGCGGGTGAGACCAGGACCCGCTTCGGTGACGTGGATGCCATCGATTGTACGTTTCATGAGCGACGGACATTCTCTCTCATTTCAGTGGCGGCATTCCTTGCTGCGACGGCGCTGACAGACCTGTCCGGCAGGACAAACGTTTTTGCAATGATGGAACCTTTCCTCCCAAAGTTATTGGCCCGTTCCGGAATCACTTTTCAGAAAATTGGCAAAGAAATTGAGTACCATGGCTTCCGGGCACCTTATTTTTCCACGACGTCCTCTGCGATCGAGGGTATGCATGCAGATCTTAGAAAGTTATACGATGCCATCTACAAGGAGGTTAAATCCGACTACCTGCAGCATTTGAAGGCAGTTGAAGCCATTTTGCCTAAAGCTATTTCTCAATAGTCCCTTGGCAGCTCTCGCGGTTGGTGTTTATTGCGTTAATTTCTTCTCGGATTGTTGATGATCAGAATCCCGAGCGGTAACTCTCCGCTCATAAGGTGATGAGATGTACCACTTTGATTACCAGGAAGCCTTCTCCCGAAATATCGGTTGGGTTACGCAAGAGGAGCAGTCGATACTTTCCTCGAAACGGATAGCGATAGCCGGCCTCGGCGGAGTGGGTGGCAGTCATTTGCTCACTCTCACCCGTTTGGGTGTTGGCAGCTTTCACGTTGCTGATCTCGACACCTTTGAACTCGCCAACCTTAATCGGCAGGCAGGTGCCAGCCTATCTCATATGGGACGAGCAAAAGTTGATGTGCTGGTTGGTATGGCCAAAGACATTAACCCGGAGTTGACCATTACGGAATTCTCCAGTGGCGTGGAGACCGAAAACATAGATGATTTTCTTTCAGGCGTCGATATCTATGTGGATGGCCTGGATTTTTTTGCATTGGATATTCGTCGAGCGGTCTTTGCGGCCTGTGCTGAGCGGGGTATCCCCGCAGTAACGGCGGCCCCACTGGGAATGGGGGTTGCCTTGTTATGTTTTATGCCGGGTAGGATGTCTTTCGAAGAGTATTTTCGAATGGAAGGGTGTTCAGAAGAAGAGCAGTTGCTGCGGTTTTTGCTGGGCCTCTCTCCCGCTATGCTGCAGACAGCGTATCTTGTTGATAAAAGCACAGTTGATTTGGCCGCACACAAGGGACCATCAATGCCGATGGCCTGTGATCTTTGTTCAGGCTTTGCTGCAACATATGCTTTAAAGATTTTGCTCAAGCGGGGACCGGTTATTGTGGCGCCGTTTGGCTTACACTTTGATGCCTATCGAAATCGTTTCAAGAAAACCTGGCGTCCCTGGGGCAATGCGAATCCCGTTCAACGGTTGGGGTTGGCCATTGCCAGGAGGCGTTTGGGGCTCAGTTAGCATCCCTGGATAGTGGTTCCGGGCAGCTGAAAACTTCCTCCAGTTCCAGTCTGAGAGATCTTTCCGGAGAAGGGTTTTTGGGGCGTCCGATTCGCAACAGCATGCACAGATGTTCACTACTTGAATAACCCAATTCCTGTCGGGCAGAGGCCTTTATGGTTTCGGCCAGTCCGATCAGGTGTGGTGGAACGCTGTTGCTCTTTAAGCGGACCAGTTGGTCTGAGATAACGTAATACGGGTGAACAGCAATATTTTGGCTGTTGAGGTAAATCCAGCATCTCTCCAGTAGCTGACCCGCTGACAGCATTCCTTGTGATGTATCAGGGGCAATGATGGCAATGAGGGCAGGCGCGTGTTCAACTGGGCGTGCATCAATGGCTGACAGCAGCTTATGAAAGCCCAGGCAGTTCAGGGTAGACATTCTTCTCCAATCGCTGATCAGTTTTAATAGCAAACCTCCACCTGGAGGGAGTGCCAGTGTCTTAAGGTCCAGGCCGTCAGCTTTTTTTACGCCTTTGCCGGGAAAGCGGAGGCTGGATCCTAGCCACTCGTGGACTTCGCGGGTTTGAAAGCGTATTTCTGAAGCTTTTTTTACCAGTTCACCGATGCGTTTAACTCTTGATGGCTCGGTTATCGCCAGTAGCCTGGCCTCACCTTGCTGCATTGTTTCAAGTTGCTCCAGTAGCTGAGATGGAATCTCTTCAGAAGTGAACGGGAACCTGTTGGTATGCCTGTCTAAAATGCTTTTTGTGGGCGAGGTGTCCGGCACCTTGCCGGGTGTGGCCTGCGGCAGTATCTTGATGTGTGCATAAGGCGCGGAAACACCATAAGCTGCTGAGAACCCCTCTATTTCTGTTGATAGATCCAACAGGCGCGCGGTTTCGCAAACATTATAAATTGCGGCCCCCGCAGCTAGTAACGTGGCGGGGTTATCGGCGGGGAAGGTTTTGCCGCTAACGCGGTCAGCATCGTAATGTACTGATAGCCGGTTTCCATCCCAGGTGAATCTCAATGGTTGGGAATTGTCAGCCGAAGGTGCGGCTTGGGCAGCCCGAATCAACATTTCTATGGTGGTTTTTTCTATCATGGGGTGATTATCTGCTGGGGACTGGTCAGTGGTCAAAAGTTCAGTTTCTGGCCATTAAAAAAAGCCGGTGAATGGTTGTGGTTTTAAGCGTCGATTTTTTTTACATATGAGGGTTTATGACGGGGTGGAGATATATCTGAGCTGGCGATGATTTTAATAAAATCTTTATTTATTATTAGGTTATCTAGTTCTTGTATTTTTTGGCACGTATTCTGCAATATCTTTTGTAAGCGCAAGTGAAGATTGTGTTCTTTGCCAAGCTATGCGGTAGAAAGATGCATTAAAGCCTGTGCTCCGCCAACACAACTGGCGAATCATAACAATGGAACGTGCTGTAATGGTTCTGACTGAAGGAGAAAATATATGAAAGCTAGTCAACTCTTTAAACAAGTTGCTATTGGCGTTGGCTTAAGTGCAGCCCTGATGGGCTCTGCGATCGCGGCCCCGATAGCATCTTTTGATTATACTCAGGAGTTTGAGTGGGTTGAGCCCATTGCTCCAGCCAGCGTTGACAAAGAAGGCGCGACCATTGGTGCCTCCGATGTTGACGGTTATACCAAGCTCAGTTGGGGGGTGCCATGGATTCCGGAGAACCCAGAAGGTCTTCCTAGTAGCTTAGTGATTAACCCTCTGCCGGGTGATTCCACTACCCCCAGCAACGTGCTGACAGCCGGTACTGTAACGACTTCTACGGATGTTAATGCTGTTAGCTTTTCTCTCGGGCCAATAGTGGTTCACAATAACTTTACTATCGCTGAACCATACTTGGACTCTACAAGTGCAGAGGACTATGTTGTTTTATCACCTTTTGGTGGTGGTGCTGATCAGACTCAGCAGATTACATTTGGTGTTAATTTTCAGGAAACAGCCAACAATGCCGGTGATCCTGGTGCCTGTCCTGAAGGTGTAGCCTACAACGTCTTTGGTTGTGGTGACATCTTTGCCCTCTCAGGCGGCCTGTTGGGTGTGCCGACCATTCTGAATGGTTCCATAGTGGCATTCCTCATTGATAGCTTCCTCTTAGACGGTTACAACTACGATGTTTACATTACTGCCCCTGGCCTGGATGTGCTGACTGACGCGGCTTGTGCTGCGGTTGGTGAGGCTTCCGGTTGTATTGGCTTCACTACCTTTGAGAATGAGGTGAATGCCTTCCAGCTGGCTTTTGCTATTATCGCTACCGAAAGCATTCCCGAACCCGCCACCTTGGCGCTGTTCGCAGGAAGTCTGCTGTTGATGGGCTTGGTCCGTCGCAGAAAGGTTAAAGGGGATTTGTCCGCTTAACATTAGGTAGGTCTTACAAGACGGCGGCCTAATGGCCGCCGTTTTTTTTCTGGGTGTTTGTGAAAATTATGGGTGTCTTGCTGACGATAATGTTGCATTGGCATTTGCTTTACCCCCAAGGGGCCTTTTACTATCGATTCTCAGTGAAGGGCCCTCTTAATTGGGATTGTCAAAAGGTTAAAGTCTGCCCTTCTGTCTGCATGGTGCAAAGGGAATTTTCAATATGAATAAACTTGTTCGAACTTTGGTTCTTGGGGCGTGGATAGGAATTTTGACTGCCTGTGCCGGAGATGTCTCAGGTAATAAAAATGTTGAAGAAGCTAAGGAGCATCTGGCAGCGGGAAAGCTCAATGCGGCCGTTATCGAGTTAAAGAATGCCTTGCAGAAAAATAGCGACAACCGGGAAGCCAGGTGGCTTTTAGGAGAGCTTTATTTTAACCGCGGAGTCTATGCCGATGCTGTTAAGGAGCTGGTTAAGGCGCGTGAGTTGGGTAAGGCGGATGAGGTGGTCTTGCCGTTACTGGCTAAATCCTATCTTGCGCAAATGGATATAGAGTCGTTGCAATCACTGTCAACCGATGGCTTAACAGGGAATGCTCGCGCTATTGTTCTGGCGGCACAAGGCCAGGGGGTGCTCATGAGCGGTCGTGCCATGGAAGCTGCAGATTTCATCAGAGAGGCTGTTGTGTTAGCGCCGAGAGCACCCTATGTACTGCTGGCCAAGGCTAAGCTGCAGGGTGTTGAGAGCGGTGGGGATTGGAACAGTGTTCGGACTATTTTGAACGATATCCTTGAGCTTGATCCGAATTATGCGCCGGCATTGAGTTTGCTTGGTGATATCGAGCTGCAGGGATTAAATTCCAAAGGCGCAGAAGAGGCCTATACAAAGGCGCTGGCAACAGATGATAGCCGACTGGAAGACCGTTATAAGCGGGGGCTGGTCAGGTTACAGGAAGAAAATCTGAAGGGTGCAGAAGAAGATGCGGCCTACCTGTTACAACGAGCACCCAAGACTCCAGGGACGCAATATCTTAATGGGATCCTGCTGCTGAAAGAAGGCAAAATTAAAGACGCTGTAACAGCGTTAGACGTTGCGCGTCTTGACGAAAACAGATATCCCATGTCTTTGTTCTATCTTGCCTCGGCACATCAATTACTGGGCAATCCAGCTCAGGCAGAAGATTACGCCTACCGATTTCTGGCGATTGCGCCTAATAGTGTACAGGGCCGTAAATTGCTGGCAGCTATGAAGGTTGCATCTGGCGAGAACGATGAAGCAGAGGAACTGATTCGCCCTGTAATTGAAAGCAATAAGTCGGATGTTGATGCTCTCAATATTCTCGCTAATGTTTTTCTCAGTCAGGGTAAAACGGAAGAGGGGCAAAGTCTCCTTGCTAAAGTGGCGGAGTTACAGCCGGATTCGCCGCTGGCACAAACACGATTGGGAGCCAGCTTGCTTGCCAGTGGGGATGTGACGAAAAGTTTTGAACCCATTGAGGCAGCATTAAAACTTGACCCGAATTTCAAGCAAGCGGATGTGCTTCTGGTATCGGCGTACCTTCGTCAGGGTAATCCAGAGGCTGCTTTAAAAGCGGTTGATTCTTTCGAGACTAGAAACCCTAACAGCGCTGCTCCCCACAATCTTCGCGGTGAGGTATACCTGGCCCAGAAAAAAACGGTAGACGCGCGTGAGGCATTTCAGAGAGCCGTGCAGATTGCTGCAGATGATTTCACGGCCAATGACCGGTTGGCATTTCTGGATATTTCTGAAGGAAAGTATAAAGAAGCCCGCAAGTACTACGATGCAATTCTCGGTACCCAGCCGGATCACCTTCCTACACTGTTAAAACAGGCAGCGCTTTCGGAACTGCAAAAAGATCCCGAAGGGATGGAGTCCTTTTTGCAAAGAGCTATGGAGGCCGATCCGAAAGCCGTTGAACCCCGGGTAATGCTTGCGCGGTTGTATTTGTCTCGTGGCCAGCCGGAGCAGGTACCAGTAGTCCTCAACGAATTGGATCAGAAAGGCCAAAGCCAGCCGGATGTGATTAATGTCATCGGTTTGTCCTATCTCAATCGGGCCGATTATCCGAACGCCCGCTTGGCGTTTGAAAGGCTTATTGGCCTGCGTCCGGATGCCCCGCAACCTCACCACAATCTGGGAATGGTATTCCGGGGTTTGGGGGAAACTGAAAAAGAGCGGCTGGAATTCGAAAAAGCCATAGAGATGGCTCCGAGCTTCCTGGAACCGAGAATAGAGCTGACGAGGATGTTTTTCCGCCTCAATGACAGGGCCGGGGTCGAAGATGCACTGGCCGCGTTGAAAAAGTTGGCGCCGGAGCACCCCGAAGTGTTGCAACTGCAGGCTGTGAAGGCAATGCGGGACGGAAAACCATCCGAGTCGCTGGCGCTTTCAAAGCAGGCTTTTGAGAAAGCGCGCACCTCTCGCAATATGCTGGTTGTGGCTCAGCAACTCTGGACCTTGGGTGAGAAGTCTGAATCACTCAGCATGATGGAAAGCTGGCTGAAGGAGCATCCTGGAGATGTTCCCGTGATGCTCGAGGTGGGCGCCGCCTATGTAGCCACTGGCGAAGAAGATAAGGCCATCAAGCAATATGAGGCCGTGCTTGATGCCTCTCCGAAAAATGTCCTGGCGTTGAACAATCTCGGTTGGCTGCTCAGAGAACGAGATACTGACCAGGCCCTGGAGTATGCAAAGCAGGCTGTGGATCTCGGTCAGACTGCACAAACGTTGGATACTCTGGCGATCGTCCTGCTCAAGAGTGGTGATAGGGTTAAAGCCCAGCGCACGATTGAGCGTGCGTTGTCCATGGCCGGGGATGATCCAGCGATCATTTATCACAGCGCGTTGATCGACAGTCAGTCGGATGCGAGTGAAGAGGCAGTTAACAAGTTGCAAAAACTGCTCTCGGGTGAAAAGGATTTCCCAGAACGGAAAGATGCCGAGCGCTTGCTGGCGGAGCTTAAGTAGTTTTTTTGCGGTAAAAGACTACCAGTAACGCTGGCATCAGCAACAAGTCAAAAACAAGTGCCGTCAGCAGGCCTATGCTGGTCAGAGCGCCAAAGTGCCCCATGGGTACAAAGGCGCTGGCCAGTAGCAGGCAGAACTGGGTGCAGAGAATAATCGAGGTTGTCATCACCGCGCGCCCGGCTTGTGCGTAGGTGCGGGCCAGTGCCAGTATGGGGCTGTGGCCCCGTCGCACACGCTGTATAAAGCCGTGAAAAATATGGATGGTATCGTCAATTGCGATGCCGACAGAAACGCTGGCGATCATGGCGGTGGCCATATCCAGCCAGATTCCGAACACTCCCATGAGAATAAAGATCAGCAGGATCGGGGAGATATTGGGAATCATACAGACCAGGGTGTCTTTGAAAGACCTCCACAGCCCCAGCATCAGCAGAAAAATCAGTAGCAGAGCGCCTGCCAGACTGTAGACCTGTCCTTTGATTAACAGTTTTTCCTGGTCGGCGAAGAGTCTTCCTGCCCCAGCAATATCCCAAGTGGTGTTGTATACGGGATGTTCATGTAAATAGGCCTGTATGCGCTCCATGAGGCCGCTGATTTCATGAGCACCGTGTACGTTCAGATTCAGGGCAACACGCGCCTGTTGATAATCCTGATCAATGAAGTCAAACAGGTCTGTCCCATCGTAAATAAATAGATATTGGGTGATCAGCTCCTGGCTGTCGGGGATAATTCGGTAGTCGTCATCTTCTTCATTGAATCCCCAGTTCATTTCTTCTACGAAATCTGCGATTGAAACCGACTTATCAACTTCAGGTTGCTGCTCGAGCCAGAGTTGGAGCGACTTGATGTTGTCCAGAGTTGTGGGCGCGATAAGTGACGCACCGTCGGTGGCGGTGAAAAGAACTTCCAGTGGTGTTGTTCCTACCAGTTTTTGTTCAATTTTTTGCGTTGCTATTCGCAGGGGGTGGCTTGGCGAAAAAAATTCCAGAATGTTGGTTTCTACTTTTACTTTTGCAATTTGCGGAATAGCTGCAAGCAGGGCGACCAAACCTAAACTGATGACCCAAGCCGGGTAGCGAATACCCAGATGAAATAGTTTGTTGACCAAGGTGTCCATAAGGGCGAGCCCGGACTTGCGATTGGGCCAGTCCCGGTTGTCGAGCCGGGAGAAAATGGTGGGCAACACATGGATGACAATTAAGTAAATCAGGCACACACCGACGGCCGATGTTAAGCCAAATGTGCTTATGGGGGGGATTGGGCTAAGGCCCAACGAGGCCAGGCCGGCCGCCGTGGTCAGTGTGCTGAAAAGTGCCGGGCGGCGTATCTCCGATAATGCGGCACGTACCCGTTTTTTGCCTGTAAGCCCCCGCTTGGAGGCGTAATGCAGCGCGTTAAAAAAATGCACCAGTGCGGCAATTGTAAGCGCCGATAGCAGCGGGGGAATAATGCCTGAGATAGAGTTAAATGGTTGTTGCAGAATGACGTAGAAGGCTATTGTTGAGCTTACGATAGCGCCTGTCACCACGCCGGTGACAATGACCGCGAGCCAGCGGTGGAATAGCCACCATATCAGGATAAGGCCTACGGCAACCGTTGCCGGGATAAAGATCATGTTGTCATGAAGGATGGCTCGCATTTGTGCGACATCGGTTGCTATGTTTCCGGCGATTGCCGAAAGATATCCCTCTAGCCGTTGAGCTCGAACGATGTTCAGAATTTCTTCTTCCAGCGCCAGGTGGCGAATACTGTCATCCAGTTTGGTGGGAATAATGACCAGAGCAATAGCCGACCCGTCTGGTGCGATTAATGAGTTGCGCGCAAATCGATCTGAGAGGGCTCTGCGCTGTCTTTCTTTAGGGCGAGACTGGTCCAACTCTTGTGGGTCGATCAGCGGTTCGACTAGAAAGCCGTCTTCGGAGCCGCTGATATGATCCTGTCTTGTTGCGCTGATAACATCTGTTATCAGCGGGTGTCCTTCCAGTGCTTCCGTCAGTTCATCGTAGGCGCTGATAAAGCCATCCGAGAACAGCGCTACACCTTCAAAAAGCAGTACGATGACCTCGTCATTTGGGAATATTTCCTTGATCTGCCGGTCGATTTCTAACGAGGGCGCATCAGGTGGCAGGTAGGTGCTCGGAGCGTTATTAATGTTGAGGTTGGGAAGCAGAGCATTTGGAAAGATAGTGATCGCCAGCAAGCAGAGAAAGCTGAAATAGAGCTTCCAGGGAAGCCGAATAAGGCGTTTGTGAACCTTGAAATCTTCCTCCGTAAGTAGTTGGAGCTCAATGTAAGATTCTCCATCGAGCTTGCGGCAAGTTGCTACCAATCGACCCTTTTTAGTTTTTGCATCTTTCAGTTTCAGATTGGCTTCCAGCGTGGGTGGCTGGGCACCCTGGTGGAGAGGTTGAGAGCTTTTCCTGAGGAAATCCCTCACTTCTTCCTTATCAGGGGCGCTGAGCAGGTCAAGCAGTGGGGTACTTTCCAGGTCATCATCTGAATTAAAACCCAGACGCTCTGCAAACTGCTCGTTTGCGTAGAGAAGGATGCCTTCATGAAATACTGCGACAGCCTCACGTTTGATGGCGAGGTTTTGGCAGTGCTGTGTGAATTGGTCGTTGATGGTATTAGCCTGTTTTTATTGGAGGCCTAGAAGGCAGCCCGCCACCCCAGGGTAATGATGCTGTTGTCTTCATAAAAGCCACCCGGGGTCCCCTTGTCGCCATCAAAGAAGTGGAACTCAACATAAACTTCCTGAGCTTCCCAGCCGGTATAGGCAATCTCGGGGTTCAGGTAGATGTCTTTTTCGTCCAGGCCCACATTAAAGCGGGTTGTTGCCCGCCACCGGTGGTCTGCAAAGGGAATTTGATAAGAACCGTTGAAGGCGTACATTTCATCCCTGTCCATCACGGACGGGGCGCGTAGCAACTTGACGCCCATCAGTTGCAAATTAAGTCTGGCGTCGCTATCACCGGGGAAAAGCTCCAGTGCTGCCCCCCAGGTGAGGCTTTTTACCGTAGTGTAGCTGCCATCCATTCGGGTGACGGGGGTATCGCTCATCCAATTTGCTTCAAATTTTAGTGTTCCGCCAAGGGCTTCAACACCAAAATCTCCGCCAACAATCCAGGAGCGGGGATAACGGCCTTCGATAATATTTCTTGCCGGGTTGTAACTGAAATAGGGAACGGTCTGGTGACCATGCTGCACGGTTACGCCGTAATCAAATCCGCTACCGATACTGCTGAAACGGGCGCCGAAGCCGCCATCAGTATCCGGTGCGTCCTCAATGACAGGAACGGCTTTGACAATGGCCTCGGCAGGACCGGTGGTTTCGAGACTGAGTATCTCCCCCGATTCCTTGTTGACGGGGTACCAGATGCTGTCTTTATCGGCCAGTTGTGCTTCGCGAAAATGCGGGTAGTAAACGAGGTCGATTTTTTTATTATCAAAAAAGTGCTCTACGCGAATAGCCAGAGAGGCAAGACGGCGATCTTCGAGGTCATCTAGAATGAAGCGGCGAAAATCCTGTGTGCTTAGGCGGTCAGTTGGAGGGAATTCATCAATCCGCCCCCAGAGAATTTTCTGCATGCCAACGGTGAGTGTGGAATTCTCTGCGTTGTATCGCAGATAGGTTTCGTCGTAGTCGAGCCGGAAGTCGCCCCAGTCGTTGCGACCGCTTTCTGTATAGCCATCGGCTCTGACAGATGCCTTGAATTCCCATTGGTTAGATGGCTTCCACTCTAGGCTGGCCAGGCCATGGGCATATCCCTGTTGGTTTTTGCTCGCCCCCTGTTGAGTAAAATGGCCGTATTCGATCCAAAGGCGGTCGAGCTTAGCGGTAAAAGTGGATACAGGGGCGATATCTGAACCAGTATCCTGCACGGGGGTGGTTTCCTCGGCTAAGTCAATCAGTAGACCTTCATCTTCTTTCTCGTCGAAAAGTAAAATGTCGGAGTCTTCACTACTGCCACCGTCGATGATTAGCGTTTCGCTTGCGTCGTCTTCAATAACCAGCGTGTCGATATCCTCGGCGTGTATGCCTGGTGCTGTCATTGTGAACAACAGGGTCGCGAGTAGCAAAGGGCTAATCTCAGTGAGTTTCATCAGTTTTTCCTTGTGTTAACTCATTCTCGGGGCGGTAGGGAATTTCCCGGCTATCGTCAGAAAGTCCTCTTTGGCTGAAAAGATTTTCCGGAATACCCTGGTCATATCGTATTGCCAGGGTAACCAACTTGGTGCTGCTCCCTCGCTTGAGGTTGTACATAGTACTGTCAAACACAGTCCAATAGCCTTGTACGCGCTTTATTTTTCTGGCTTGAAGCCTTTTACTCGGATGCTCGAGGTCGTTTTCGTAGTAGTCGATTCGAAGGGGGATCAATATCTTGGGGTGTATACAACTGACCCGCTTTTTGTAGACGGAGTTTTTCCTCTCAATTGGAATACTTTCGAGAAGAGTGCAGCTGGCCCCTCCTACCTTGTCCTCGCCGATAATGGTGTGATCGTCCATGGAGACTTCCCTGGAGGACAAGTCCTCGTAATAAAAATCTGAACCAACAAACCTGCCCCCTTTGCGAGAAGAGGCGATTCTGCGCACACGGTCCAGTGCAGGAAGATATAGCCACTGGTCACTGTCATCACCCTTATAGTCGGCGGTAAGAAGGCCCGTATTCGCTACATCATTGGGTTTGATAAAGCGAAGCAGGGTCCAACGCTCACCATCGCCGATATCCTTGGCGTAGCTATAGAGCAGGCGCTGTTTGGTGGAGTTGCCATTGTCTACCTGCATGATGACTTTCGAGCTGGCATCTTCGCCTGAAGGGCTGTCGTAAACGGCCTGGGCCAATGCTTTTCCATCTTTATAGGGAGAGTCGTGGTTTATTTGCCCGGCGGATGCGTGGCTGGCACAGATCAGCATTAGCCATAGGATTCGCACCGGGTATAACCCTTTGATAGTTCGCACATCTCTCCCCTGATGGAGCTTTTTACTATTCTACCGAGCAATGCAGTATTCGGAAACACCGTCTTGTCATGGTGGCAGGTAAAAAAAAAGACCTGCAAGTCTGCAGGTCTTTTTGATAAGTATGGTAGCTACGGGTGGACTTGAACCACCGACCCCAGCATTATGAATGCTGTGCTCTAACCAGCTGAGCTACGTAGCCATTGCTCTTTTAGAGAGGGCGCGAATTTTCTCGATTTTGCCAGGGGTTGTCAAGGCGTTTTCCGCAGTCGGTTGCGCGACGCTTTTATCCTTTCGTGGGCAATTCATGATCCCGGTAATGGGGGTCCAGCCAGCATTGGGGCAGCGATTCTCCTGATAGAAAAACCAGGTGTGTTTTAGGGATGGTTTCCGGCTCCTGCGCTTCTTCCCCGTAGTGATAGCGCCCGGCAACGTCTTGGCGAAAAGGATCGAACAGATCCTGCAAAGACAGAATTTCAACCAGGTGACCGGAAGGTTCCTCTTTCATGAACATGATGTTCCCTCCTGGTGATTGTTTATAGAGAGTTAATCTATATATAGCATGCGGTAGATGCTGCCAGCATAATCATCAGAGATATAAATGCCGCCATCGAGCCCTTCTTCTATATCCACAGGTCTACCAATCACCTGTTGGTTTTGTCGTAGAAAGCCTGTGAGAACATCTTTGATACTGATAGTGCCTTGCTGGTCCCAGCGCAAAGCAACCACCTTGTAACCGTCGGGCTCGCTGCGGTTCCAGGAGCCGTGCAGCGCGACTAAGGCGGTGCGCTGGAAAGTTTCCGGTCTGTTGCTATGGCGCAGAAAATGGATGCCCAGGGGTGCATTGTGGGCAGGAAAACCATAGGACGGTGAAAGACTGGATGTCAGCAAATGTTCTTTGCCCTGGCCGAGATCGGGGTCCAGCTTCCCGAAGCCATTGATATAAGGCCAGCCATAAAACCCGCCAGCCTGAATCAGGTTGAGCTCACAGGGGGGAAAATGATCCCCCAGCATGTCGCGCCCGTTATCGGTGGCGTAGAGTTGGTTACTCCAGGGTGTCCAGTCGAAGCCGACACTGTTTCTCAGGCCGGTTGCAATAATCTCCTCGTCACTACCATCCGGTTGGTAGCGCATCATTGCAGCACGGCGCGGGTCTGATTCCTCACAGACATTGCAGCTTGAGCCGACAGTTAAATACAGCAGGCCGTCAGGGCCAAAGCGGATGCTCCGTGTCCAGTGGCCGCCGCCGGGGGGTAGGTCGGTGATCAGTCGATGGTAGTCGCCCACTGGCTCGCCGGATGTCCAGTCCATCGCCACGCGCCCCACGGCATTGGTTTCTGCCACGTAAAGCCAGCTGGTATTGCCGTCATCAAAAATTTCGATACCGTGAGGGCGTTTCAGGTTGGAGAGAATTACCCGGTTATCATCTGCCTGTCCATCACCATTGGTATCGGCAAGAAGGATGATCGAACCGGTAGGGGGTGAGCTGACCAGCAACTGGCCATGGGGGGTGGTTTTTAGAACCCGTGGTCTGGTGAGATTGTCGGCAAATACCGTTAGTTGCAAGCCGGGTGTTGTAACCAGTGAATCAGCGATGCGGTGGCTAGTTTCCGGGCTGCCGGCACCCGAGATGGAATTGAAAATGACGGCGAAGCTGCTGATCTGCAGTCCCGGCACAAAGCGAGTGGCGAGGAAAACTGCCAGAACAAGCAGTGACAGCAGCAGTGTGAAGATCCTGAGTGAATAGTGCATCGCTTCATTATAGAAGCTACGCACCCGTCTGACAGTCCGGCATGGGTGTCTCCCATGCCGGCAATTAGAAGCTTGGGTTCAGACGTTAAACCGGAAGTGGATGACGTCGCCGTCTTGGACCACGTAGTCCTTACCTTCGAGGCGCCATTTGCCGGCGTCCTTGGCACCCTGCTCACCTTTGCAGGCGACAAAATCGTCGTAGGCTACGACTTCCGCGCGAATAAAGCCTTTTTCGAAGTCAGTGTGGATTTTTCCGGCAGATTGAGGGGCTGTGGCACCAACAGGAATAGTCCAGGCGCGGACTTCCTTGACGCCGGCGGTGAAGTAAGTCTGCAGCCCTAGTAGGGAATAACCAGCGCGTATCACGCGGTTAAGTCCCGGCTCCTCCATACCCATTTCCTGCAGAAATTCGAGTTTTTCCTCGTCTTCCAATTCAGCGATTTCTGCTTCCAGTTTGTTGCAGATGGGTACGACCACAGCCCCTTCCGAGTCGGCAATTGCCTGTACTTGATCGAGATATGGATTGTTCTCGAAACCGCCCTCATCGACATTGGCGATATACATGGTGGGTTTCAGTGTCAGCAGACTCAGGGAGCGGATGGTTTTCAGGTCATCCTTGTCGAGGCCAAAGGAACGTAATGGCTTGGCTTCGTTGAGATGTGGCAGGATTTTTTCCAGTACAGCCTTGAGGGCGATGGCGTCTTTATCCTGACCCTTGGCAGCCTTGGCGGATCGCAGCAGAGCTTTTTCAACCGTTTCCAGGTCGGCCAGGGCTAATTCAGTATTGATTACGTCGATATCTGCGGCGGGGTTGATCTTGCCCTCCACGTGCACGACGTTGTCGTCATCAAAACAGCGGACCACGTGGGCAATGGCGTCGGTTTCGCGGATGTTGGCAAGGAATTGGTTGCCAAGACCCTCTCCCTTCGATGCCCCTGCAACCAGGCCGGCAATGTCCACAAACTCCATGGTGGTGGGAATGATGCGTTCAGGTTTGACGATCTCAGCCAGTTTGTCCTGCCGTGGGTCTGGAATGGGCACAATGCCGGTGTTGGGTTCTATGGTGCAGAATGGGAAATTTGCCGCGTCAATACCCGCTTGGGTCAGCGCATTGAACAGGGTGGATTTGCCCACGTTGGGCAGGCCGACGATTCCGCAATTAAAACCCATAATGATTTCCTGAATACTGTTTCTGCCCGGTGGGCCTAGTTATTGGTATGAAGTTTTTTCATGGCGTCGTTCCAGCGTCCGGCAACGGTATCGCCAATGACATCTAACGCCTGATCAATACTCTGTTCGATGAGCTCCTGCTCTCTGGCCGGGGCGCGTTTCAACACAAAATTAACAACTTCACTGGCGTGCCCGGGGTGACCGATACCCAGCCTTAATCGCGCAAAGTCACGGTTGTTGCCCAATGCCTGGATGGTATCCCGTAGACCATTGTGTCCGCCGTGGCCGCCGCCCAATTTCAGGCGTGCTGTACCGGGGCTGAGGTCGAGTTCGTCGTGGGCCACAAGAATGGCTGTCGTCGGGATACGGTAGAAGCTGGCCAGCGCTGCGATGGCTTTGCCGCTGCGATTCATGAACGTGTCGGGGATCAACAGCCACACCGGAGCGCCATCGATGATAGCTTTGGCGGTTTTGCCAAAAAACTTGCTTTCGGGTGTCAATTCTACGGAGTAGCGGTTTGCCAGTGCCGCAACAAAATCGGCCCCGGCATTGTGACGGGTTCGGTCATATTGTGGGCCGGGGTTTCCCAGCCCCACAATGAGCTGAACGGGCGTATCCAATGTCGGGGCCTGCTGGTGTCTCTGAAGACAGAAAGAGTGGTTGATTACTCTTCGGACGTCTCTTCGTTATCACCTTTGTCTGCAGCTTCTTCGTCAGTTGTTTCTTCAACAGCTGCCTTGGGCTTGTTGATGGTGAAGATGGGCTGGTCGTGCTCTGCACCATGGCTCAGCTCTACACTTTCCACCCCGGATGGCAGGGCAATGTCAGAAATGTGCAGAACACCGCCAATATCAACTGCACTGACATCCACTTCGATGTACTCGGGCAGGTCGGCGGGCAGACAGCTGATGTCCAGCTCTGTCATGTTGTGGGAAATGATACCGCCACCCATTTTCACACCGACACAGATATCTTCGTTGATGTAGTGGAGGGGAACCTTGGTGTGCAGTTTCTGGGTCTTACTGACGCGCAGGAAGTCTGCATGGATCACGACGGTTTTGGACGGGTGACGCTGAAGATCCTTGAGGATCACGTCCTGGTCGTTACCGTCCACCGAAATGGTGATGATGTGCGAGTAAAACGCTTCATTTTGCAGTGCGTGTTCCAGCTCGTTGCTCGCGATGCTGATATTTTCCGGTGCATTTTTACCACCATAGATAATGGCAGGCACCAGGTTGGCCTCACGACGCAGGCGGCGGCTCGCACCTTTCCCCATGTCATTGCGGACCATGGCATTCAATTTAAAATCATCGGACATTGCCTTGACTCCTAATTATTCCCATTGCGATCCGCGACCAGAATCGTAGTGGGAGTGAAATAAGCCCTGATGGGCAGTTAAGTAAACAGCGCTAGTCGAACATAGCGCTGATGGATTCCTCATTGCTGACCCGGCGCATGGCTTCTGCCAGCATCGGAGCCAGGCTCAAGACGCGGACTTTCCCGCAGTGGCGGGCAGCTTCGCTAAGTGGAATACTGTTGGTGACCACGAGCGTGTCGAGGGAAGAGTTCTCGAGGTTTTCGATAGCTTTGCCCGACAGTACAGGGTGGGTACAGCAGGCAACAACCCTTTTCGCACCGTGCTCTTTGAGCGCATCGGCGGCTTTGCACAGGGTGCCTGCAGTATCCACAATGTCGTCAACCAATAGGCAGGTGCGGCCTTCTACCTCACCAATAATGTTCATTACCTGTGCCTGATTCGCTTCGGGACGACGTTTGTCGATAATGGCCAAGTCAGTGTTCAGTTGTTTGGCCATGGCGCGGGCGCGGACAACACCGCCAATATCGGGCGAAACAACGGTCAGATCTTCATAATTCTGCCGTTCAACATCAGAGAGCATAACGGGCAGACCGTAGACGTTATCCACGGCACAGTCGAAAAAGCCCTGAATTTGCTCGGCGTGAAGGTCAACGGTCATCACGCGGTCGACGCCTACATTAGTGAGCATGTCGGCGACCACTTTGGCGCTGATGGGAACGCGGATGGAGCGAACGCGGCGATCTTGGCGGGCATAGCCGAAATAGGGCAGTACGGCGGTTATGCGACCCGCAGA
>Ga0209273_10000539_pt1 | contig 47001 bp, 51 predicted proteins | sample tdAd471_FD_187126 | JGI IMG/M metagenome (GOLD analysis project Ga0209273, IMG submission 187126) | Marine sediment microbial communities from the Atlantic coast under amendment with organic carbon and nitrate - tdAd47.1 (SPAdes)... | ecosystem: Environmental > Aquatic > Marine > Coastal >...
GCTTTTGCTTCCATAAACCGGTGCGGGCGTCCCGGCGAAGTCGAGCGTTCGCGGAATAAGGCAAAGCTATCAACAAGACAGACCTCCCGTCACTCTATATTGGACAGGTCGTTGTGCCGATAGCGTCAAATCTAGGCGTTTGGATTTCTCTTTCTCTCTTCCAAACACAAACCGCCTAGTCCGGGCAAACAGAGTGACTAACCCGCACCGGTTTATCCCTCCGCATCAACCCCCGTCTGACCCAGGCATCACTTTCGCACGCCTAAGGCAGTGCCGATTGCCGTTTGTTTTTTACTCCTCACCACCTCAGTAAAGCCATCGCTTCCCACCCTCCCAGCCAAATCATTTGCAAGTACAATCACAATATGCCTAAATTCCCCAGGCCGCTGTTCCTGCGTATCTGGCCCTGTTGCGTTCCAAAGACAAAAAACAATAAAGAGGTGCGAAGATGCGCTTGGGTATTCTTGCGGCGATTGCCGTGTTCATCGCCGTTATATTCAATATTCAAAATTCATTCGCTTGTGAGCAATTATCTGGCTTGGATGATGTGCTGCACAAAACAGAAGGCCAAGCTCTGGTATTTGGGGAATTGCACGGGTCCGCGCAGGTGCCAGAACTTGTAACCCAGGTGGCTTGCACGGCGGCATTAAATGGCGAAAAGCTTTTAGTCGGCTTGGAGATAACGCGTGACCATAACCCTGCTTTCCAAAAATTCATGGCCGCGGATACCAAGGCAGAAGCCAGACAAATAGCAGAGCAAGACCTGGCAACATTCTGGGCAAAAACCAAAGACGGCAGGTCAAGCGAAGCGATATTTGACCTGATGATGGATATATGGAGCTTGAAGCACCACGGTCATGATGTGGCGTTGCTCGGCTTTCGGGCAAGTGCAAATATCGACATAGAAAAAATCAAATCGGAGGGCACCGATTGGATCTACCGCGCCGAATATGACTTTCTAACGCAAAATCTGTCTGAATATGACCGTGTCATTGCTTTGGTTGGGAATTTTCATCCGGTCAAATGGAATGCCTATAATGATGGCAGCATTGCTGCTTTCTGGTCCGAAGGGGATAAGGGGACGAGCTGGGCTTGTTTTTCCGGCCAAGAATGCGGCGTGAATGACGTCGATGCATCGCGGAATTGGGAAAAGGTCAAAGACGGCCCCATTCCCTCCATCGCCTTCGCCGATTTTGTGCCACCGGGATATGTCGGCTATTTCGTTGTGCCAAGTACTACGGCATCGAAGCCGTTTAAGCCCTGATAAAGTTGTCGAAAGAGGTTGTCATGCATATTCTCCGGCTGTTCCACGTCCTATTATATGTGGCCCTCATTCCTCCAGCCTTTGCAGGGGGCGACGCCCCTTTGGACTGTCAAAATTGCGCCTGCTTGAAGGAAATTCATGGCCGGGTTTTTGGCCAGGGTGAAGATGAGGTACTGCCGTCCTGTCGTTTTAAAGATGCTGTGAACCCAGAACTGCACGATACGATTTCAGGGATGATCACCCGCGCCCAAATCCATATGATAACCGCTTCGGAGCAATGCGCTGGGATATGGGCGGGCCATATCAATCGCATGGATGTAGGCAAAAGGGCTTTCTTGTCCGCCAATGCGGAAACCTATAGAAACTTGGCCGCTCTTTTTGACGGTTCTATCTCCAATGGTCCTGTCATTTATTCTGCGATGGAAGACTTCATTCTGACCGACGCCATTCTGACAAAAGCGGATGACGGCTGCATGTCCTTCGCGCTTCCCTTCATTGTTCGGGCAGAGAATATTGAGCTCATTAAGGGTGTGGAGCTGGACCGTTTTGGTGTGCTTGAGCAAGACGTCCTGATATCACTATGGTACGCCGCTGTTCATGCGGACATGGATTATGGTTTTCAACAAAGTTTTTTAGAGAAATTGAAGCGGTTAGAGGAAAAATTTGGATTGGACGCCGGGCTTTCCCAGTCGCTGGCGAAGTCTGTTGAAGCACGACGAAAGCTGAATGGGAATTAAGATGTTAAGGACCCCAAGCCTTTGAGAACTAACCCCGTCACCATCTCCGCAAAATCATCACTGCTGACATCACCGTCAGCGTCGAACCAGGTATGGGTCCAGTTCAGCATCCCCATGACCAGCATGGCGGCGGGGGTTTTTAAGTCTTCGCGACCGCGTAAACTCGGCTCCAGCTCCACCAAAATCTCAAACACATGGTGGAGGATTTGGCGCTGCTGGGCGACGATGACGTCATTGTCGGCGGGTTTTAAATTGCCAAGCTCGTTCAGCAATACCTTATGCCGGGCTTTGGCTCCCACATAGCAGACCATGAAATTACGGCACAGACGGGCGAGCTTGTCTTCAGGCGGCAAATGGCTAAGGGCGACGCTTTTGGAGATATCCACCAACTCCACCACATGGTCTTCCATGACGGCGAACAGCACATCTTCTTTGGCCATGAAATAATGATAAAGCGCGGGCTTTGACATGCCGCAAGTCTTGGCAATCTCAGACATGGACGCCCCGAAAAACCCGTATTTGGCAATCAGATAAGCGGCGGCCTCAATAATAGTTTCCCGCCTTAAGTCATAATCCTCTGCCTTGGGTCGCGCCATCGCCTATCCTTTATGCGTCATAGTCCAAAGTGACCGCATCACTGACGGGAACGCTTTGGCAGGTCAAGACATATCCGGCCTCCACCTCATCATCGCGCAGGCCGTAATTCACCGCCATATCCACATTCCCATCCACCAGCTTCGCCCGGCAGGTACAGCACACACCGCCCTTACACGCAAAAGGCACATCATGGCCCGCCGCCCGCGCCGCATCCAAAATCGACCCGTGTTTGGGGTCATAAGCAAAAGACCGACGGCTGCCGTTCAACATCAGCGAGACTTTGGCCTTGGTTGCCGCATCCTCATGTTCCTTCACCCGCGCCGCATCCAGCTTAGGCGCTGGCGCACCCGCAGTCACAAAGCGCTCGATATAGATTTTATCCTGAGATATCTGGGCGGCTTTCAAAGCGGTCTCTGCCGCGTCCATCATCGGGCCTGGGCCGCAGATGAAAAAGGCGTGGACCTCCGCGGTGGGAATGATGCTCCCCAACAGCTCTTCAATTTTCGCCTGGTCCAAGCGCCCATTGAACAACGAGATTTCATCTTCTTCGTCTTCCAGGAAATGGAAGATTTCCAAACGGCCCATGAAACGGTTTTTCAATGCGGCCAATTCTTCCAAAAAGATAATGGCAGGCACGTTGCGATTGCCATAGCAAAGCGTGAAACGGCTCTGCGGTTCTTCCTCCAAAACGGTTTTGATATTGGAGAGCACTGGTGTTATCCCACTGCCGCCCGCGAAAGCCATATAGTGGCGTGTGTCTTTGGCGTCCAAATCCGTATAGAAATGACCGGCGGGCGGGAAGACCTCAATGGTGTCACCGCTTTTCAGAGTTTCATTGGCAAAGCTGGAAAAGCGCCCATCGGGAATGCGTTTGACCGCCACGCGCAGCTGGTCGTCGGCTTTGGATGCGCAGATGGAATAATTGCGCCGCAGCTCTTCCCCATTCACCTCCGCCTTCAACACCACATGCTGGCCCTGTTTATAGGCATAAGTGTCTTTCAAATCCGCGGGCACATCGAAAATGATGGAGACGGCATCGTCGGTTTCACGCGTGATGGATTGAATTTTCAAAGGATGGAATTGGCGCATAGCTGTGCTCTTAAATACATTTGAAATAATCAAAAGGCTCCAGACAAGACGTGCAGCGATAAAGCGCTTTGCACGCCGTGGAGCCATGTTCGGATATCAGTTCGACCTGAGTGCTATTACATTGCGGGCAGGCCACTTCGCCTTTAGGCGATGGTGGCGCGATGCCATAGGCTTTCAGCTTTATATGGCCGGCTTCGCTAATCCAGTCCGTGGTCCAGGGTGGGGCGATTTCGGTTTTGATGGTCGCGTCTTCAAAGCCCGCTGCATCCAAAGCTTGGCGAATGCTCATCTCAATCGCATGGCTGGCCGGGCAACCCGTATAGGTGGGCGTTATGCGGACGATGAAGTTGTTACCCACTTTATCCACGCCACGAATAATGCCCAGGTCAACAATGGTCAGGACAGGGATTTCCGGGTCTGGAATTTCAGACAAGGCCTGCCAGATGGCGTCTTTGCCAGCCAGCGGTGTCGGCAATGTCAGACCCATGTCGCTCATCACCATTGTGCCCCTGGATAGGCCCGTTGCAAATATTGCATCTCTGAGAGGATATGACCCAAATGTTCGCTATGATGCCCTTCGCGGCCCCCCATGATGGGGCGGCAAGGGCCGGGGCGGGTCAATTTAGCCTCTGCCAGAACCTCGTCCACCAAAGCGTCCCATTGCGCACGGATGGTGTTTAAATCTGGCGCAACACCATCAGCTAATAGCGCTTGATGGGTATCATCCATATGAAATAGCTCATCGGTGAAGCGCCACATATCTTCTATGGCCGTCTGCATACGCCGCGTACTTTCCTCTGTGCCATCGCCCAGGCGAATGGTCCAGTCGCGCGCAAAACGCAGGTGATAAGCGACTTCTTTGGAGGCCTTGGCGGCGATGGCTGCCAGTTCGGAGTCTGTAGAGCTTTTCAAGGCTTCCAGCTCCAGGCTTTGGAAAGCGGAAAAGAAAAACTGCCTTGCCACCGTATGGGCGAAATCGCCATTGGGCTGTTCGACCAGCAACACATTTTTAAAATCCATCACATCGCGCAGAAAGGCGAGCTTGTCTTCATCCAGGTCCTGACCCAAAAGCTGGGCGCTATAGCCCAGGAACAGCTGTGCCTGGCCTATCAAATCCAGCGACAGGTTCGATAAGGACATATCCAATTCTAATGCAGGAGAATGCCCGCACCATTCGGACAGGCGCTGACCTAATATCAGGCTGTTATCGCCCAGATATTGGGCATATATGGCTTTTAATTCCGCGCTCATCAGATGTGTTTCACATGTTTTGGAATGCTGTAGAAAGTTGGATGGCGATAGATTTTATCTTTGGCTGGCTCAAATAAATTGCCAGCCTCATCCGGGTCGGACGCCACGATGGAGCTTGAGGGGACCACCCATAGGCTCACGCCTTCCTGGCGGCGGGTGTAAAGGTCCCGCGCGGCTTCAATCGCTAATGCTGAGTCACTTGCATGAACGCTGCCCACATGGCGATGTGACAGGCCGGATTTTGACCGGACAAAAACTTCCCACAGGGGCCACTCTTTTGAAGGGGCTTTGGCTTTCTTAGGGGTATCGCTCATCATGCGGCCTCCGCTTTTGCTTGTTGTTTTTCGCCATAGGCAATGGCAGCTTCCCGCACCCAGGCGCCTTCGTCCCAGGCCTTATGCTTGGCGGCCATACGGTCGCGGGCGACAGGGCCTTCGCCTTTCACAACGGAATAAAACTCATCCCAGTCAATGGGGCCAATATCATAAGACCCGCGTTCTTCATTCCATGTGATATCCGGGTCAGGCACGGTGAGGCCCAGGGCTTCCGCCTGAGGCACTGTCACGTCGATGAATTTCTGCCGCAGTTCATCATTGGTAAAGCGCTTGATTTTCCAGCGCAGCGAACGTTCGCTGTTGGGTGAGGCATCATCGGGCGGGCCGAACATCATCAGGCTTGGCCACCACCAGCGGTTCAAAGCATCCTGCGCCATACGCTTTTGCGCATCCGTGCCATAGGAGAGCGCCCACATGATTTCATAGCCCTGGCGTTGATGGAAACTCTCCTCCTTACAAATCCGTATCATCGCCCGGCTATAAGGGCCGTAGGAGCAGCGCTGCAGAGGAATTTGGTTCATGATGGCCGCGCCGTCCACCAGCCAGCCAATGGCCCCGATATCCGCCCAGGTCAGTGTGGGATAATTGAAGATGGTGGAGTATTTGGCTTTGCCGGACAAAAGCGCTTCTGTCATTTCATCGCGGCTGGTGCCTAAAGTTTCAGCGGCAGAATAAAGATAAAGCCCATGGCCGCCTTCATCCTGAACCTTGGCCAGCAATATCGCTTTGCGCTTCAAAGTGGGCGCGCGGGTAATCCAATTGCCTTCAGGCAGCATGCCAACGATTTCTGAATGCGCATGTTGAGACATCTGCCGCACAAGCGTTTTGCGATAGGCCTCAGGCATCCAATCCTTAGGCTCAATCATCTCATCCGCAGCGATACGCGCTTCAAATGCAGCAATTTGTTCCGCGTCCTCAACAACCGACTCCGGCTCTTTCGGCGGCTTTTTATTTTTGTCGAAGTTTAAATTGGTGGTGTACATGCCCCAATTCTCCCAAAATTTCTGCGCAGATTTTATAATAATCCGACCGGTCGGTCAACGAATTAGACTCCTAAGAAATATGCGCTAAGACCAGCAATTTAAAGTTGAAATTGTAATCTTTCTTAAAACCGAGAAAGCCTTGCCTCAGATCATATTTTTAAGTGTATATCCACCTGAATCTGCATGAGACGAACAACGTCAATTTGGGCTTGAACTTCTTAAGTAACCAAACTAACACTACAACCTATAGTGTTTGTTGCTTGAGCGGAGATGGTTTCATCACTTGGGGGACGTGGCTATGTCACATACCTATAAGTTTCAAGCGTCAGAAGATGTCCAACTTTCCAAAATGGACGAAAAAGAAATCAGGCATATGGTCGAGCGCCATGCGGACCAATATCTGAAAAACCTTCCTGAACAAATCCGCGCATCGCAGGTTAATTCCGTGCAATTGTCTTCCAATCCCTTTGAAACCGTCAATGGCGGCGTTTGGGCGCAGTGGACGCGGGCCTGTTGTGATCGTCGGGCACAGATTGCCGATTTCATTTATCCGGAAATTGACGCGCTTCGAGGCGGTTTGACAGAAGGTCTGGAAAAAGAACTGGAGCAAAATCACTTTGATTCCGATTTTGCTGTCCGCGCAGTGGCCAAAGCCTTGCGCTAAATCTTTTTAGTAAAGCGTTGTCTTCCCTGTATTTGCCGGCCCATCGGCGTATCGATGGGCCGGTACGCTTCAAATGACCGTGGAAGAGGGCTTTATGAACAAGCATCAGACTTTGCCTCTTTTTGACGCAAAGCGTGTGTTCGCGCGCGACCTGGGCGACAAAATCCTGCTGATGGATCAGATGAATGCGCGGTGGGTGATGTTAGATAATCACTATTGGCCGCTGCTTTCACTTCTGCAAACATGCGACGTGCCGGTATCATTCCAGGCCCAGGTGGATGGCTTGCGCAGCCTGTTGATCACAAATGGGCTTGGTATCGGATCAAGGGATGACCCGCAGGACCTGAATACGCTGATCATCAAGCTTACGAAGAAATGCAATATCGCCTGCACCTATTGCTATGATTTTGAAAATGGCGATCAGGCGCAACATGGTGATGTGGACAGTCTGAAATCGGCGATGAGCCAAGCGCTGAAGATTGCGCCAGAAGGCAACACGCTTCACATCATTTTCCACGGCGGTGAACCCATGCTGGTTTGGGACATGCTGGAAGAGCTGGTTCTTCACGGCCAGGCTGAAGCTGAAAAAACAGGACGCAAGATCAGCTTTCAAGGCCAGACCAATATGACGGCTTTGTCGCCGCGAAAAGTGGAGTTCTCAGAAGAACACGACATTGCCTGGGGCATCTCTTTGGATGGCACGGCTCAAATCAACGATCGTTTTCGCAAACGCACTGACGGCGAGGGGAGCTACGCCCAATTCGCCAGGGCTTATCAACGTCATGGGCATTTCATCCGCAGCTTCCCTGTTCTCTCAACCATCACCATTGCAAACTGTGGCAAATTATTGGAAACAGCGCTCCATTTCCGTGGCCTTGGTATGGCCGGTTGGGATTGGTCGTTGTTTCAGCCCATAGGGCGTGCCCGTGATAAAGCGGACCATATTGGTATAGACAAAGACGCCTTGCTTGCCTCCTGGGAGGAGCTGTTTCAAGCCGTTGAACGCGGCGTCTTTGACGGCTTTCCTGTTCAACCCGTGCTTAAATATCTGAAGAACTTTGTCCAAGGCCCCGGTGAAAATATGTGCATGCGCCCGCGGTGTGGTGCGGCGCGCGACCTCTTGTCCATTTCCTATGACGGTGCGATTGAAGCCTGCGACTGTCTTGACCGTCAAGGCCCCTTCAGCCCCCTTGGTTTCATGGGTGAAACTTCCCTTGAAGATGCCCGCCAAACAGAGATAGCGCAAAAAATCAAAGAACGTGATACAGTTAAAGACCATTGTTCAAATTGTCTTTGGTTTGGAGTATGCGGCGGCACATGTTTGGCGCATGCAGGGGGGCTCCAGTCAGTAGATGAGTTGTATTGCGCGTTGTCACAATTGGCCTTTGGGTCGATTGCTCGCTCCCTGTCTAAATCAACACGGCTGTTTGATTATTTAAGGAGCTGCACCTATGACAAAGGGCGTCTTTGATGTTGAGCGTTTCGAGGTCATCGTCAAACTTCAAACCATGCTGCATGACACGGCATGGCGAAAGATTCTCTCTCATATAAAACCCGACCAATATAGCGCGATTTGCGATGACGTCCTGGCCCAGCATGAGGCCGCTTTTCTGGACCCATTAAGGGATGCGCTGGAGAAACTGGGGCTGAGAGGCCAGGGCCTTGCGCGCGTTGCTTTGGAGCATCAGATTGCCTGTCATTGCCGTGAAGCACGGGCCTATGAAGATGAGAATATGGAGCGGATGATTACATTTGAGGGCCTGGAGAATGTACCTGAAAAAGTCGATAAGCCGATTATTGTCATCCTGCCCATGACGGTGCTGACCGCAGACGCGCTTGCGGTTCTTGACCAAATCCGGGACACATTATTGAAAGATCGCCCATTCATTGTTTATGGCGACGGGATGGAGGCGTATCAGGCCTATTTCCCGAACCATAAGGACTATTTCCCTAAAGATACGGCGCACCCGACCAAAGAGATTAAAGCTGTTTTGGACAAAAACGGTGTCTATTTCACCTATTGCGATTTCAACTATGCTGGAAAAGCGTCCATTGACGGGAAATTCCTGGGAGAAGACCGTAGTTTCTCTCTGGGCTTTATCAAACTGGCCGCGACCACAAAACCTCATCTTTTGCCGATGAACATCACCTTGGAAGACGAGGTTTTGAAAGTGAGTATTTCCAAAGGCAAAGCTCTGCGGTCCACCAAAGATGATGACACGGCGTTAAAGCGGGTTGCAAATTCGATTGCAGAGATGCTTGAAGGGGAAGTCAAAAAGGTTGGCCATCAATGGCTCCTGCTGCTCACCTTGACGGGTGATGCGGAGGAAATGAGTTAGGCAGACTCTAGCTCATGACGGGTGCAGCCCATATGCACCCGTCATGAGATATCTAGACAGAATTTGGGTTATATGGGGGCAATGGAGGCGTTACTCAAACGCCACCTCCCGCCACAGCGTCCCCATGCAGAGCGGGGGGCACCCCTCCGACACTAGGTGCGCTCTGGGCCTCGGCTGTGGTGCAGGCGTCCCAAATGACCCATCTTCGGTGAAGTACCGATGACATGGGCACGGGACCTACCCCCAAGCTCTTATTGTGAAAATACAGTTTCTCAATAATGAATTGAGTGTGCTAGATACGGCTCTAGCCATTGGACTATCCTTTCAATAGTTCTTTGGTTAGGCTCAGTTGGATGTTCGTAGCATCCTTCTGGGCCGCTTCTTTAAGTAGAAGCATCAAAACCTTAGCTTGTAAATCACGCATATACAAGAGTGTAATACTGGGACGTGGTATCGCGGGGTTCAGTTTTGTTTTTTTAGCCTCAATCGCCGGCGGTCGCGTCCGCTCCCTTAGGCTTCCGCGATAACGCTATTCCTCCATGGCTCCGCCATTCCGGGCTATCGCGACGGCCGGTCGGCCTTACAGCTTTTCATAAGTGAAAAGCTGGGGGAGTCTTTATTGTTCTATTCTTCCGTTCGGACCTACCCCTCACCCCAACCCTCTCCCACAAGGGGAGAGGGAGTTACGTGGGTGTTGCCACAGACCCATAGTTGGGTCTGTACTGGCCGATTGAGGCCCGCGCAACGTTTTGCGCGAGCCAAGGGAGCGGATGCGACCGCCCGGCGCTTGAGGGTCTAATCAAATAAAGCGGAACCTCGCGATACCACATAGCGGAATGAGCGCCCCCTCTCCCCTTGTGGGAGAGGGTCGGGGTGAGGGGGACTGTACGGTGTAAATCCATTTCTCAAGATTTAAGTCGTATATGCTCAGGTTTCTCCTGTTTAACCAGCAACAGGAGCCTATATAATGAAACATTTCGCTTTAGTATTAGTAGGCCTAACCACCCTCTCAACGCCTGCATTCGCAGCGCCTATCACCTATACAGGCGCAGAGTTCGTTAGCCTCCCTGGTATCACCTTCCCGACAGGCACGCGGACAGTCATGGGAGACAGTGTGCTCTTTGAACCTACTAGAAGTTTTTCAGTTTTAGCTTCTCTGCCTTTGGGGCAATTCAATGTGGATATCAGCGACTTCGAAGTCGAGATCAACATGACAAAACTGCTAAATGATGGTGGAAGATTGGACCAAGATATCCAGATACTTGTCAGTGACGGACGCAACCTCTTTGGAGGGCTTTTTCACAATATTTCATCAAGAGGTGATGAGTTGTTCCTTCAATCAAGACGTAGCGAGCTGCTGAGTGATGGGCAATCCGTGGAACATAGAGAGATTTTTAACCCCCCACCTTTTGGTGTGTCTGTACCAGCTGACACGATATATACTGCCACGATAGGGGTGCGAGCGGAAGCATCAGAGACTTTTATCATAGGGCGTATCAACAATGGTGCGTTGGATTTTACAGCGTCAACTACAACAACCTTTAACTCTGGCAATGGAGGGCCGAGCCTTATTCTGGCTTCCTACGGCCCACAAGAAAACCACCTCATCAACTCTGTCACCTTCACCCGAGGTGTAAGTGCTCCTGCTGCGGTACCAGAACCTGGCGCTTTGGGCGGCATGTTGCTTGGCCTCACGACATTAGGCTTTGGGCTGTGCCGGCGGCGCGTTATTTAAGCCCGGCGGTGCGCCTTACCATAAACGTCCATCAACTTTGTGGCGTCTACCTTTGTGTAGATTTGCGTAGTGGAGAGACTTGCGTGCCCTAACAGGCTTTGAATGGCGCGCAAGTCTCCGCCCGCGCTTAATAGATGTGTTGCGAAACTGTGGCGCAGAGCATGGGGTGTGGCGCTGTCGTCTAATCCTAAGCGGCTGCGGATATGCTGCATCAGGCCTTGGACCTGGCGTGGGTTTAACGGCCCGCCCCGCGCACCACGGAAAAGCGCATCTTTGCGTTCCAAGGCAAAGGGCAGGAGCCTGGCATATTCGGCGACGGCTTCCCGTACAGCGGGTAAAACGGGAACGATGCGTTCTTTGCCACCTTTGCCGGTGATGCGTAGCGTGTCTTTCAAAGGTACATCTGCGTAAATGAGGGATAAGCCCTCTGACAGGCGCAGGCCGCAGCCATAAAGAAGGGCGATGACTGCCGTGTCCCGGGCCGCAATCCACGGCGTTTCATGCATGATGGAGGCTTCATCTAAAACCTCTTTTGCCTTTGTTTCTTCAATGGGGCGCGGCACGCGCTTTGGTGCCTTGGGCGCGCGCACCAGGCTCAAGGCGTCATTATGAACAAGGTCTTGTTTCTTCAGATATCGGAAGAAGGCTTTCAACGCCGATAAAGCGCGGGCGATGGTTGCAGCTGACACGCCTGTTACTCTCCGGGATGCGAGATAGGCGCGGAAATCCCGTGTCTCCATGCGTTTTAAATCATGGATGCCGCAGGCATGGCCCAGATGCGGGGTTAAGAAGCTTAAGAACGCGCCCATTTCATGGGTGTAGGCGCGTAATGTGTGTGGGGAGACCCGCCTTGCAGATTGCAGCATGTTGAGCCAGTCTTGAACGGCTTGTTCAAGTTCTGGTTCGACCAATGTGAAATCTAAGGCGTTGGCGTCATCCATTTGGCAAGCGACCTTTCCAATATATGGCCTAAGAATCGCAAAAGCTCTGTCCCTTGGCCAGGGGAAAATGCATCCGCATCCCGTGCGCCAAAAGCAAGCAACCCATATGCACCGTCAATGGGAAGGGTGAGGCCTACCAAAGCTTCGGCCTTCACCAGGTCAGCGGCGGCCCCGAAAATAGCCGGGTCGCCTTCCACACCGCCATAAAGCATGACGGCTTCCGCCTTGCCTAAAAGCGCTGCAATGCTTCCCGGTTCCAGGAAATTTACACTGTCGATATTCGGTAAAGTGTCGAAGTCTTCTGCTTCAAAGCACAAGCTGACGACATCAGCGCCTAGGATATCCACCCAGTCCGCGCAAATCACATGGACCAGATGTTCGAGCGACCGCGCATCAAGGGCCGCCAAACAGGCTTCATGCACCCGGGCCTGGCTGGACATGTTGGAGCGCGCCACATCAATCAATTCTTCCTGCACGCCATCCATCATCGCCACACGGTGGCGGAGCGCATTTAAGGCGTGCGATTGAAAATCAGCCACATTGCCTTTCTCCCCGCTGGCAGGGAGCGCGAGATGTTCAAGCACATCCCCATGGTCAAGAAAGAAGCCTTCATTTTCCAAGAGATAAGACCGCACATCAGATGCGCTTATTGTCTCTGTTTCTGGCTTATTTGAAGGCTTCTTACTCATATCTGCTTAACCTTATAAAATGGTCTGGCCGGTTTTGGCCCAATCTTTCATAAAGCCGTCCAGGCCTTTGTCGGTCAAAGGATGGCCTGCTAATTTCCAGATAACTTCCGGCGGAATAGTGCAGACATCAGCGCCGATACGGGCAGCTTCAAGGACGTGCATCGGGCTGCGGATGCTGGCGACCAGGATTTCCGTGTCGAATTCATAATTGTCGTAAATATTGCGCATGTCTTCAATCAATTCCATGCCCACATGGCCGATATCATCATGGCGCCCAACGAATGGGGAGATAAAGCTTGCGCCCGCTTTTGCAGCCAGCAAAGCCTGATTGGCTGAGAAGCATAAAGTCACATTGACCATGATATCGTCAGAACGCAAAGCCCGGCAGGTTTTCAAGCCATCAATCGTTAAAGGGACTTTGATGGTGATGTTGTCAGCAATCTTTGCAAGCTTGAGACCTTCTTTTAACATGGTCTCATGGTCCAAAGCCACTGTTTCCGCGCTGACGGGGCCATCGACAATTTTAGCGATTTCCGTCACGGTTTCGATAAAATCGCCACCGGCTTTGTGAATAAGGGTTGGATTGGTTGTCACACCATCTAATAAACCTGTAGCGGCCAGGTCTTTGATGGCGTTAATATCGGCGGTATCGACGAAGAATTTCATGGGCCTTTATCTCCCTAAACGGCATTTAAGCCGTGTGTACGCGGGGTGTGGGAAATTGACAAGTGCGGAATAAAACAACAAGAGTGCGCGTCCTGCTTCCCATCCAGGGATTGTCGCAATTGGACTATGCCGTAGGGGAAGACCTGGTGCTTGAACCAGGTGATTTCGTGCGAGTGCCTTTAGGCCCGCGCATCGTCAATGGCGTCGTCTGGGATGAAGGTCATGCGAATGGCAAAGACGTCGCTTTTGAAAAGCTAAAGCCCGTTGGTGAAAAGATAAATCTTCCGCCCTTGGCCAAAGCCACGCGGCGCTTTGTCCATTGGGTGTCGGATTATTATCTGGCTGCACCCAATGGTATTTTGCGGATGACGATGCCGGTGCCTGCGGCGTTGCAGGAGCCGCCGACGAAAACCTATTACCGCCGCGGTGTGAATGATGGTGTGAAGCTGACAGAAAAGCGCCAATCCGTCTGGGATGCGATTCGCGATGGCGAAATGCTAAGCGCGAAGGAGCTGGGCGAGCGGGCAGGGGTGAGCGATGCAGTCGTGCGCGCCATGGCCAATACGCCTGCATTGGACGCTGTAACCTCATCCGTAGATGCGCCTTATCTGGCACCCGACCCGGAGCACCCAGGGCCGACATTATCAGACGACCAGCAAGGCGTGGCGGATGAGCTTTGTACGGCTGTCACAGCGCATGCGTTTAAGCCCATATTGTTGGAAGGTGTGACGGGTTCCGGCAAGACGGAGGTTTATTTTGAAGCCATCGCCCAAGCTTTGCGGGAACCGGGGGCGCAAGTCCTGGTGCTTATTCCTGAGATTGGGCTGACGTCTCAATGGTTGGGGCGCTTTGAAGAGCGTTTTGGCGTCCGCCCGGTGCAATGGCATTCAGATTTAGGTCAGGCGGAACGCCGCCGTGCCTGGCGCTCCATTTTAAAAGGTGAGGCACGGGTTGTTGTGGGCGCGCGCTCGGCCTTGTTCCTGCCTTTCCAAGATTTAAGCCTCATCATCGTCGATGAAGAACATGACCCATCTTATAAACAGGAAGACGGACTTTGTTATAACGCGCGGGATATGGCCGTGGTCCGCGCGCATTTAGGTGAAATTCCTGTGGTGCTTGCCAGTGCCACGCCCAGCTTAGAAAGCGTGCAAAATGCGCTGTCCGAACGCTATACGCATGTGAAGTTAAAAAGCCGTCACGGCGGCGCGCTGTTGCCGGATATTCGCGCGGTTGATATGCGCCAGGTGAAATTGCCCGCTGGCCGTTGGTTGTCGCCGGATTTGGTCGAGGCCGTGCATCAGACCATTCAGGATAAAGAACAAGCACTGCTGTTTTTGAACCGCCGCGGCTATGCGCCTTTAACTTTATGCCGAACTTGTGGGGAGCGGTTGGAATGCCCCAATTGCTCCAGCTGGCTGGTGGAACATCGCCTGGCCGGTCGGTTGATGTGCCATCACTGTGGCTATAATCAACGCCTAATGACGGCCTGTCCGTCTTGCGAGAATGAAAATACACTGGTCGCTTGTGGTCCTGGGGTGGAGCGCTTGGCGGAAGAAGTCCGCCATGAATTCCCTGACGCCCGTATCTTAGAACTGACCTCTGATACCTTGACCAGCCCGGCCCGTGCAGCCGCCGCAGTTCAGTCCATTGATGACGGTGACGTGGATATCATTGTCGGTACGCAGTTGGTGACCAAAGGCTATCACTTTCCAAATCTGACATTAGTTGGCGTGGTAGATGCGGACTTAGGCTTGTCTGGCGGAGACTTGCGTGCGGCAGAACGGTCTTTTCAACAATTAACCCAGGTTGCAGGGCGGGCCGGTCGGGCGCAGAAGCCAGGGCGGGTCTTTATTCAAACGCACATGCCTGAAAACCCCGTTATGCAGGCGATGCTATCTGGCAACCAGGATGCGTTTATCGCACGGGAAGCAGAGGCGCGTAAACTTCATCATATGCCACCTTTTGGGAAGCTGGCGGCGCTTATTGTGTCCGCGCCTGAAGAACGTGATGCTCTGATGCACGCCCGTGCTTTGGCTAAAGCCATTCCTCAGGCGGAGGGCGTTCAGGTCTTGGGACCCGCTCCCGCCCCCATGGCTGTGTTGCGCGGGCGATATCGCTTTCGCCTTCTTGTAAAAGCAACAAAGCGTATCAATATGCAGAAATATCTCAGCGCCTGGCTCAAGCGTGTTCCAAAAAACAACGCCATACGCCTTGGCCTGGATATCGACCCCTATAGTTTTATGTGAGTATTTTTCATGTTGGAATTACGCCCCGCCACAAATGCGGATCTGGAAGATATTGCGGCACTGGTTTTAAGTATTCAAGTCGATGAATTTAATGTTCCTATCACCCGGGAAGACCAGCCCGACCTGCAAGATCTGGAGGCGGTTTTTTATCAGGGAAAGGGTGTTTTTTATATTGCCCTTCACGAAGAGCGGGTTGTCGGGACGATTGGGTTGCTTGACGCAGGGCAGGGCTTAGGCGTCTTGCGCAAAATGTTTGTGGCTGCTGATTATCGCGGGAGGGAATGGGGCACGGCGATGCATCTCCTGGATGCACTTATGAACCATGCGTATTTGAACGGTTTTGAGACGATCCAGCTTGGGACACAGAAAAGATTGACTGCAGCCTGCCGTTTCTATGAAAAACATGGGTTTGTTGAAGTCGCTGCAGAAGAATTGCCTGAGCATTTCCCAATCATGGCCGTAGATGACACGTTCTTTTCCAGGGCTTGCCGAGGCACTTCAATATAATATGCTTCCATGCAGAGATATGGAATTAGATGTGCCCCGCTTGAAACATGTCTCTTCTGGCCTTTAACAATCGCCAATGATTGTTTCCAGTTTGTGGGCCGAATGATTGGAAATGCATTTCAAGCGGGTAGAGCTTTCACATCTTTATCTCATCGTCTGATGATCGACTGTTCATGCTTGGAGTGGCGACATGGTTAGAGACTGGCGCCGTCGATACAGCATGCCTGCCAAAAGGACCATGGCTATTGATAGGCCTGCTAACGGACTAGGCTCAGAAACGGAAACGCCGCTGCTGAATGTCAATGAGTTGATTTGAATGTTTTCACCTACTGCATCGCCACCAAGAACTAAACTAAACCCTCTGTTTGATGGGTCTAGAAAGGGTAGATAAAAGCCGCTCGTCTGGGTTGCGCCTGCATTTATGTCTCCGCTGACGATTGTCCCATTAGATGTTGATTGCACTCTCAATGTTGAAAAGAAATCGTCTCCTGCAACGGCGGGAATAAAATCTGATGGGGCTAAAACTTCTCGAAATATAAAGGAAAGCCCGTCGTTGCTGATTTCGGCTCTTATTGGCTGATAAGCAATCCTGTCTACATTATTCATGAAATCACCAAAGACACCCCCAAATAGATTGAATCCGTCGCTCAAATAAATATAGAGTTCCTGATCGCTGAGGCCGTCATCGCGACGCAATTTAGTGATATCGACTTGAACTTCAAATTGGCTAGGATCAATAAGAAACTGATCCAGTGGCAATTCAGCTATTATGCCAAAGCGACGTGTGTTGTTAAGGCGTAAGCTATCGCCTGCAAGGGATGTAATACTGCTGGGAAAGCGGATGCCCGTGAGATTTAATAATTCACTCCCGGTAAAGCTAATGGGTGCCGCCGCGGCTGGCGTCATCATCGTTGTTAGAGCGAAGGCTAAGATTATTGGTTTCAACGTGTTTCTCCTTATTCGATTGAACCGAAGAACAAGCTGAACGTGCCGCATTAATGTTTGGAAAAAGGACTTGCTTCAACCATAGTTCGGCCATCTTTATCCTCTTTTTCCCCTGTCTGAATATTGGTGTAAAATGATGGCTGCTGAAAAAATCTCCCCTCTGTTTCGTTTGGCTGGTGATGGTGATGCACCGGCGGTTATGCGCTTAATTCACTCTATCCAGGTGGGCGAATTTGCTGTCCCTATTAATATGGATGACCAGCCGGATATTGGCAGTATTGAAGCCGTATATATAAATGCAGGCGGCGCTTTTTATGTCGTAGAAGTGGATGAGAGGATTGTTGGTTCCATCGGCCTTGAGATTTTGGATGGAGGGCATGCGGCTTTACGTAAGCTCTATGTCGCAAAGGAGTTCAGGGCTAAAGGCCTTGGCGTGGCAAAGAAGCTGCTATCGCTTGTTTTGGAGCATGCGGCCAAAAACGGTGTTGTTCTTATCTATCTTGGAGTGGCGGAGGAATTTGTCTCAGCGCGGCGATTCTATGAGAAAACTGGATTCCACCTCATTGAGGAAAATGAGCTCCCTATAGACTTTCCAAAAACGCCGGTGGACAGGTATTTTTACCGGCTCTCCGTTATTAAGTGATCTTGGTTTAAATCATATGGAATTGGGGGGTGAATTCCCCTTGACTTCTGTGTCATTAGAAAATGTGTCAAACAGCGCCTTGCACACCCCACATCCTTGTGTTAGGAGACGCCCGCGCTAAGGGATAAACGCCCGTGGCGGTGAAGCCGTTTGTTATATAGGAAAAACGAAGTGTCGGCAGAAGCAGCAATTGTCTCCTCCCTCGCCGGGCGCTATGCAACAGCGCTGTTTGATTTGGCGCTCGAGGCGAAAGCCATCGATGCAGTGGCGAACGACATGGAAGGCCTGAAAACCTTGGTCGAGACGAACGACGAATTTAAAGCGTTGGTCACAAGCCCACTCCTTTCCCGTGATGAACAATCTAAAGCCGTCCTGGCTATTGCTGAAAAAGCAAAAGCCCATAAGCTTATTACGAATTTTCTTGGTGTTCTCGCCGAGGGGCGTCGCTTAAACGCCTTGTCCGGCATTGTCCGGGCCTTCGAAACTTTGGTCGCCCGTCATAAAGGTGAAGTGAGCGCGGATATTGTATCTGCCGCCGCCCTTGATGATGCCCAGGTGAAAGCTCTGGCTGAGAGTTTGAAAGCCTCTTTAAAACAAGATGTGAAAGTCAATATGCGGGTTGATGAAAGCCTGCTGGGTGGCATGATCGTCAAAGTTGGATCTAAGCAGATCGATTCGTCGATCAAAACAAAATTAAATCGTTTGACAGTTGCGATGAAAGGAGCCGGATAATGGATATCCGTGCGGCGGAAATCTCCAAAATTCTGAAAGATCAGATTGCCAATTTTGGTACGGAAGCTGAAGTTTCAGAAGTAGGGCAGGTTCTCTCAGTGGGTGACGGTATCGCCCGCGTTCATGGTCTTGACAATGTACAGGCCGGTGAAATGGTTGAATTCCCAGGCGGTGTCCAGGGGATGGCCTTGAACCTGGAAGCTGACAATGTCGGTATCGTTATTTTCGGTGATGACCGCGCCATTGGCGAGGGTGATACCGTTAAACGGACCGGCACCATCGTGGATGTGCCTGTTGGGAAAGGCCTGTTGGGTCGCGTTGTTGACGCGCTGGGGAACCCCATTGACGGCAAAGGCCCGATTGAAGGTGCTGAGCGTAGCCGGGTTGAAGTGAAAGCCCCTGGCATTATTCCCCGTAAATCCGTGCATGAACCCATGCAGTCTGGCTTAAAAGCCATTGACGCCCTGGTGCCTGTCGGACGTGGTCAGCGCGAATTGATCATTGGTGACCGTCAAACCGGTAAAACAGCTGTTGCGATTGATACATTCATCAATCAGCGCGCTGTGAATGCTGGCGATGATGAAAGCAAGAAATTGTACTGCGTTTATGTCGCGGTTGGCCAAAAACGCTCCACCGTTGCGCAGATTGTTAAAACGCTCGAAGAAAATGGTGCGCTGGAATATAGCATTGTTGTCGCCGCTACCGCTTCTGAGCCTGCACCGCTGCAGTTCCTGGCCCCTTATACCGGCTGCACCATGGGTGAGTATTTCCGTGATAACGGCATGCATGCTGTGATCGTCTATGACGATCTCTCCAAACAAGCTGTTGCTTATCGTCAAATGTCTTTGCTGCTTCGTCGCCCTCCAGGACGTGAAGCTTATCCTGGTGACGTGTTCTACCTGCATAGCCGCTTGCTCGAACGTGCTGCTAAGATGAATGAAGACAATGGCTCAGGCTCTTTGACCGCTTTGCCGATCATTGAAACTCAGGCCGGTGACGTGTCCGCTTATATTCCAACCAATGTGATCTCCATCACCGATGGTCAGATCTTCCTGGAAACGGACTTGTTCTACCAAGGTATCCGCCCTGCGATTAACGTGGGTCTGTCGGTGTCTCGTGTGGGGTCTGCTGCGCAGATTAAAGCCATGAAGCAGGTTGCGGGGTCCATTAAGCTGGAACTGGCGCAATATCGTGAAATGGCGGCCTTCGCTCAATTTGGTTCTGACTTGGATGCCTCCACGCAGCAATTGTTGAACCGTGGTCAGCGCCTGACAGAATTGTTGAAGCAAGCGCAATACAGCCCAATGGCTGTTGAAGAGCAGGTTGTTTCTATCTTCGCCGGTGTGCGTGGCTATCTCGATAAGATCAAAGTCACGGATGTGACGCGTTTTGAAGAATTGCTGCTGACAGAAGTCCGCTCCAAACACGAGCAGATTTTGGCAGACATTCGGGAGCGTCAGAAAATCGATGATGATCTGGAAACACGTTTAAAAGCACTGCTTGACGAATTCGTCCGCACTTTCGCTTAACGGTTAAGGGTTTGGGAGCCAGAATATGGCCAGTTTGAAGGATCTACGCAATCGTATCGGTAGCGTGAAGTCCACCCAAAAAATCACCAAAGCCATGAAAATGGTGGCGGCATCCAAATTGCGTCGGGCGCAGGAAGCAGCGGAAGCAGCGCGGCCCTATGCAGAACGGATGGAAACTGTGATGACGTCTTTGGGCTCCAAAGTCGTGCGGACGGACAATACGTCTCCACTGCTTGCCGGTACCGGCAAGGATGATGTGCATCTGGTTGTTGTCGCAACGTCAGAACGCGGCCTTTGCGGTGCGTTGAACACCAATATCGTTCGCGCAGCGCGGCAAAAAGTCGAAAAGCTGATGGAAGAAGGTAAGCAGGTCAAGGTTTTGACTGTTGGCCGCAAAGGTTATGGCTTGTTCCGTCGGACGCATCCAAATCTGATCATCGATCGTATTGATTTCGGTGGTGTGAAGCAGATTGGCTATGAACATGCCAATGAAGTTGCTGAGAAAGTGAAAACTCTGTTTGAAGAGGGTGCTTTTGATGTGGCCTGGTTGTTCTATGCACAGTTTAAATCGGTTCTGGCTCAGGAAGTAACCGGCCAGCAACTGATTCCGGTTCCCGTCGCTGAAGCGTCCGGCGAAGGCGAAATGGATGCAAATCAGGCGGTTTATGAATATGAGCCTGATGAAGAGCAGATTTTAAACGCTTTGTTGCCGCGTAATGTGACGATCCAGGTCTTTCGTGCCCTTCTTGAGAACTCCGCTTCGGAGCAAGGCGCACGGATGACAGCGATGGATAATGCCACGCGGAATGCAGGCGATATGATTGACGGTTTGACGCTGACCTATAACCGGACACGTCAAGCACAGATCACCAAAGAATTGATTGAAATTATTTCAGGCGCGGAAGCGCTGTGATTGAGATGGAACAGGAGAAGTTTCAATGGCAAATGTAACCAGCACCGGCCGCGTTGCCCAAATTATTGGCGCCGTCGTCGACGTTGCTTTTGATAGCGATTTGCCCGCCATTTTGAACGCGCTTGAAACGCAGATTGAGGGCCGTCGTCTGGTTCTCGAAGTTGCGCAGCATTTGGGCGAGAATGTGGTTCGCACCATTGCTATGGATTCCACTGACGGTATGGTCAGGGGCCAGGAAGTAAGCGATCTGGGCGCACCGATTTCCGTGCCTGTCGGGCCGGAAACACTGGGTCGTATCTTTAACGTGATTGGCGAGCCAATTGATGAGCGCGGCGATGCGGGTGCAAAGAAAACAGCTCCCATTCATGCACCAGCCCCTGAGTTTGTTGATCAATCCACAGATGCCGAAGTCCTTGTGACCGGTATTAAGGTTGTTGACCTTCTTGCCCCTTATGCAAAGGGCGGTAAAATCGGCCTCTTTGGTGGTGCGGGTGTTGGTAAAACGGTTCTTATTCAGGAACTGATCAACAATATCGCGAAAGGCCATGGTGGTACGTCAGTGTTTGCGGGTGTTGGCGAACGGACCCGTGAAGGGAATGACTTGTATCATGAATTCCTGGACGCCGGCGTTATTGCCAAAGACGATGATGGCAACCCCATCTCTGAAGGCTCCAAAGTGGCGCTTGTCTTTGGTCAGATGAACGAACCTCCTGGGGCCCGTGCTCGTGTGGCATTGTCCGGCCTGACAATGGCTGAATATTTCCGTGATGAAGAAGGCCAGGACGTGTTGTTCTTCGTGGATAACATCTTCCGTTTTACACAGGCCGGTTCCGAAGTGTCCGCGCTTCTGGGTCGTATTCCTTCTGCTGTGGGGTATCAGCCAACATTGTCCACTGACATGGGTGGTCTGCAGGAACGGATTACATCTACGAACAAAGGCTCGATCACATCCGTGCAAGCCATTTACGTGCCTGCCGATGACTTGACCGATCCGGCACCTGCCACATCCTTTGCTCACTTGGATGCGACAACCGTGTTGTCTCGTCAGATTGCTGAACTTGGTATTTATCCTGCTGTGGATCCGCTTGATTCCACCAGCCGTGTGCTTGATCCGCGTGTTGTTGGTGAAGAGCATTATCAAACAGCACGGGAAGTTCAAGAAGTGCTGCAACGCTATAAAGCGCTGCAAGATATTATCGCTATTCTGGGTATGGATGAATTGTCTGAAGACGACAAACTCATCGTGGCCCGTGCGCGTAAAATTCAGCGCTTCCTGTCTCAGCCTTTCCATGTTGCTGAAATCTTTACTGGTTTCCCAGGTGTATTCGTTCAGCTGGAAGACACGATTAAAGGCTTTAAAGCGATTGTGGCTGGTGAATTTGACCATCTGCCGGAAGCTGCATTTTACATGGTTGGTACCATTGAAGATGCGGTCGCCAAGGCAGAGAAAATGGCAGCTGAAGCCGCTTAATTCGGAGTTGATCCATGACAGCTTCTGTCACATTTGAACTGGTAAGCCCGGAGCGGTTGCTTGCATCAATGCAAGCAACCCAGGTCGTCATTCCTGGTGAGGAAGGTGACTTCGGCGTACTTGGAGGGCATATGCCCATCATGTCTATCTTGCGTCCTGGCGTTGTGGAAGTCAGTGAAGAAGGCAATAACGATGTGACAAAGCTGTTTGTTGGTGGCGGCTTTGTTGAAGTCGCGGATGACCGGGTAACAGTATTGGCCGAAGATGCGCTGCCACTTGCTGATGCGAATGCGGAAGACGTCGCACAGGAATTGCGCGATGCGCGGGAAGATTTGGCGGATGCCAAAACGGACCATGAAAAAGACATTTATGCAGCTAAAGTGAAACGCTTGGAGGTCTTAAGCGCTGCACTGAGCTGATATCGTCTTTTTTGAATAGCGAGCGTAAATGCGTATAAAGAATAACAAGAAGAGGTACGCTTTTCATGAACGCATCAAAACCTTCAACGGCTACATCAAGACCTGATGTAGCCATTTTGCTTTTTGATTTCGATACGGGTGGCGTCATGCGTGTCGCCGTCCATCTTGCCAATGGACTTGCAAAGGCTGGTCTTAACATCCACATGGTCGTGGTGCACAAACAAGGCGCCCTCCTTGATATGTTGGATGAACAGGTTCATGTGGAAGTCCTGGGGGATGAGGGTTTTACTGGTAAACGCAGTAAGCAGTTGGTCCGCGCAATTCCCCGCCTTGCCTCTTATGTAAAAAGGGTTCGGCCTAAAACGCTTTTTGCCTCCGGCAATCATCTTTTTCATTATAGCTGGGCAGGCCATGCATTTGCGCGGTGTAAAGACGTCAAGCTACTGTTCAAACTGACCAACCCCATTCGCCAGGAGAAAAGAGGGTTTTTTGAACGCCTTCTCAGACGGGTCGCTTATGGTCTGTTTTTGCCATCCACCGACTGCGTCTTCACTATCGCAAGCGATGGCACCAGCGAGATGTATGATTTCCTGGGTCAGAATGATAAGCGGGTCCATTTTGTTCATAGCCCCTGGATTGAACATGATTGCGAACCACGGATAAAGGCACCTGTTGAGCAGCGGGAAGATAAGCGCGTCCGCTTGCTGGCTGTTGGCCGGCTGATGCCCCAAAAGGACTATCCCACATTGTTTCGTGCTTTGGCTCAGCTCATGCATCGCGATTGGGTCTTAAATATTCTTGGTAATGGCGATAAAGAGGCAGAGCTTCGCGCTCTTGTCGATGAACTTGGCATCTCTGACCGTATCCATTTTGAAGGCTTTGTCCTTGACCCTCTTCCCTGGTACAGCCAGGCAGATGTTTTTGTGATTTCGTCAATCTATGAAGGCGGGCCTGCCGTCATCCCTGAGGCAATGTCCTTTGGCCTGCCCGTTGTTGCCACAGCCTGTTCACAACTGACTGTCGATATTCTGGAAGATGGCACTTTTGGTCGTTTGGCCCCTGTCAGTGATCATGATGCTTTTGCGAAGGCACTTGATGAGACCATGCAAAGCGAATGGGATTCGGCAGCAGCTATTGCCTATGCGAAACAATACTCTCTTGAAAACAGCACCAAAGAGCATTTAGAAGTCTTAAGGTCCTATTTATAGGGAGGGGCGTGTTCATGCGCTGGACGCTTGAGGATATTCGCTGGGCTGAATTTGATCCATCAAAGGTGGATGCCGATTTGCTGCGCGTTATCAAGACAGCGGCATTGGTGGAAGCAAACTCTGCAGACTATGTCACATATTTGAAGAATGTCTTTCCTGGCGACACCGCTTTTGCCGCGGCCGCAGAACAATGGGGCATAGAAGAAGCACAACATGGAGCGGCTCTTGGCCGCTGGGCAGAGATTGCTGACCCGGACTTTTCCTTTGACCAATCTCTTCGGCTGTTCCGAGAAGGATATTCGCTTCCTCTTGATGCGACCGAATCCGTTCGTGGCAGTCAGGCAGGGGAGCTTGTGGCCCGCTGTGTGGTTGAATGTGGTACATCTTCTTTCTACACGGCCATAAGGGATGGGACAGAAGAGCCGGTCTTAAAACAAATTGCCCATCGCATTGCCGCCGATGAATTTGCCCATTATCAGCTGTTCCACAAGTTTATCGACGAGCGTGGCGGCGAAAGCCTGGGGCGTCTGGCGCGATTAAAAGTAGCCATTACCCGCGTACAGGAAGCGGAAGACGATGAGCTCGCCTATGCCTATTATGCCGCAAATATAAAACCTAAGGATAAGGATGCTGTCTTTGATGGGAAGCTATACACCCATCTGTATAACGGCCCGGCCTTTGGTCTTTATCAAGAACGCCATATTGAAAATGCTACCCGTATGATTATGCGGGCGGCAAATTTTAACCCGCAGGGCCGTGTTGCGTCTCTCGCTGCCAAGGCCTTTTGGAAGGCCATTCAATATAAACGGCGGCAATGGGCAAAAGCAGCTTAGATCATTCAGCTGCAATTGCCATTTTTTCCACGCGCTCTTCATGCCCCCGCAAAAGCCGGCCCATTTTTACCTTGCCGAAGTCGGCAGAGAAGTTTTTTCCGTCCCAAGCTGTTTTCCCGCCAACAACGACGAGATCAACGACCCCGTCAGACCGGTTGACCAATTGATGGTGGGCGAATTCTTCCCGATAAATTCGCTGGATATGGGTTTCACCGTCATAGGACTGCAGCTCTTCTGGATTGATAAGAATGAAGTCTGCCTGTGCACCTTCCCTCAAGACACCTGTATCCAGGTTGAAGAATTCAGCGGGTTCCTGTGTCAGGCGATGCACCATATGGGAAAAGGCATGAAGACCATCGCCCGCAGCCAGTTTTAACCCCCGCAGATTACAATCATAGAAGGCCATATTCACCAGATGGGCGCCTGAGTCATTGAAGCCAGGCAATAATCTGGGATCAAAGAGCAGCTCTTTGGTCAACTGATCATCCCGATTTGCAGTGATCTCTGTCCAAATCAGATCCGTGTCATAAAGGCGCAGCAGATGCATGAAAAACTCGGCTTCATCATGAATGGCTGGGAAGGTGTTGAATGCATCGAGTTCTTCTTGGTTTTTGGCTGCTGCAGTGTCGCCCTTTTGAAATCGTGTCAAACGGCCCAAAATGTCAGCGAGGCTTTCCCCGATCCAGGCTTTAACAGGCGCACCATCCACCATCATGAATTGCGGGTCCCGGTCGATGGCAAAATCCTCCCGCTTCATAAGGCGCTTTAAACGCGCGGGCCCAAAGCCGCTTTTGCCTTGTCGCCACATGGCTAAAAAGGCCTTCTGCCATGCAGGGTCGTTATAAATCTTCTGCCGTGCTGCCCGATCATCCACGTCGCATTCATTTAAAACGCGTAGCTCCGGGATTTCCTCAAACAGCGGTGTAATCGGCCCCTCCGCCCAGACTTTGAACGGTGCAGCGAGCGCCTGCAGGCGAAAATGCCCCTTTAATAATTTCGAATTCATCACCTTTGAAAGCCGTCGACCCAGCTTCACGATCCCTGTGTTCGAGACAACGTCCAAGGCAGCAACAGCGGTGATCTTTAAAGGCTTTCCAAAGAAACGCCCGCTGGTCAAAGCGAACATGCGGATGACATTTAACGGGGAATCCTTAGGCGGTGTTGCCTGCCAGACTTTATCATGGCGGCGCACAATATCTGTCAGCCGCTTGATTTCCTTATATGTGCCATATTGGCCGGGGATTCGGCTTTTCACATTGGGCTGATTGGCCAGATAATGAAAGGGCAGGGCGTCTGTTGAAAAACCCGCATAGCCCTGGCTAAGACCTGTTTCCAGCAGCGCTTCCATCTTTTGTAATTCTTCCTCCGTCGGGTCACGGCTGATTGAATCGTTCAAACCCATAACCTCGATCCGAAGCATTGAATGAGGAATCATCGTTGCAACATTGGGTCCCAGGTTAAGCGTTTCCAGATGGTCGAGATATTCCGACGACGTATTCCAATACACTTTATCCGCAACGAGTTTCAGTACGGATTTGGGCACATTTTCCACGCGCGCAAAGCAATCAACGATAGGGTCATCACCCTCGCGGCGTTGTGCTCCAAAGGCCAGGCCCAGGCTGCAATTTGCCATGACAACCGTTGTTGTGCCGTGGCGAATTGATTCCGGCAGGCCGGGAGCCAGTTCGACTTCTAAATCATAATGGGTGTGAATATCGAGAAGGCCGGGGGCTAGATATTTGCCGTCTGCGTCAATATTCTTGGTCGCTTGCGCACCGCTTAAGTCCACGGCGAAGGCAGCAATGACACCGTCTTTGACGCCGATATCGCCTTTCACGGGAGCGCCGCCTGTTCCATCAAAAATCAATGCATTGCGAATGATGATATCGAATTGCGCACTCATAGTCAGACCCTTGTTCTTCTTATTCTTGCAACTGGTTCAAAAACCCTAATAGCGCCCGCCTTACATCACCCGGCGCTTCCACATGGGGATAGTGACCTATATTGTCCAGTTCCACAATATCCAGTGCCATACATCCCAATTCACGAAAACGCATAACCATATGGGCACCAGAAACCGGGTCAAAAGACCCATTGATGAGTTGGATAGGAACACAAGCTTCTTTCAAGGCGTCCAACCAGCGCTGACGGTGGGTTTTGCGATCCCGCATATAGGTGATGAGCTTATGAAATACTCTCTTCCCGCCATTATATGTGATGATGTCCCAGAATATGTCGATGTCATCCGCGCTGGGTTTGGTGTCTGGGCCAAAGACGGATGAGAAGCTTTTCTGAAATTGTGGCTTTGAAGATAATTTGTTCACCAAAGGGCCAAGCGGGGATAATAGGATTTTCTGAATGAATTTCGCATGATGCGTTTCAGGAAAAAGCCCGCCATTGAGAAGGCATAAGGAGAGAAGACGCTGGTCTTCTGGCGCCTTCGCATTTTCTCGTGCCAGCATTTCCTGGGCAACCGTATCCCCATAATCATGGGCAATGACATGGCAGGCTTTTATATCTTTGACCTCTAAAAATGCTTCTAAGATGTCCGCTTGTTCCATGATGGAGTAGATATGGTTTTCTGGCTTAGCAGAAAAGCCGAAGCCCAGCATATCCGGCGCCAGAAGATGATAATCCTGTTCCAGTCCATGCCATAGTGGCTCCCAATCCCAGCTGGAGGTCGGAAAGCCGTGGATGAAAAACAGGGTGGGCTTTGTCAAATCCCCGCGTTGCTGAAAGAAAATCCGGCGCCCTGAAATGGGTAGATATTGGCCCTGGTCCAGCCAGTCTTGAGCCTCTTTACGCATCACAACTTCTCCCTGCATATAACAGAGAGAAGAAGCCGGTTTCTGTCAAGGCAGCTGGTTTAAATATCGCCTGTGCGTATACGTTCAGCCAGGGGCTCAAAGCGGCGGATAAGCTCCGCATAGACGCCGCGTTTGAACGGCACAATCATCGCTGTCAGTTTGGAGATGGGCTGCCATTGCCAGCTTTTAAATTCAGGCTTATGGGTGTCTAAAACGATGTCACTATCGTCGCCGTCGAACTTCATTGCGAACCATTTTTGTTTCTGCCCGCGGAAATTCCCATTCCACATACGCCCGCGCAACTCTTCGGGCAGGTCATAGGCAATCCAGTCAACGGTTTCAGCAATGATATGGGCCTTGGATGTGCCGACTTCTTCTTCCAATTCTCTCAGTGCTGCATCGCGAGGGCTTTCGCCCTGGTCAACGCCGCCCTGGGGTAATTGCCAGGCTTCTGCTGTTGTATCGATGCGCTGGCCGACAAAGACTTCGCCTTTGGCGTTGAATAACAAAATGCCGACACAAGGCCGATAGGACATTTCCGCAAAACGTGGACCGCATTGCCCGTTTTTGGAGCCGTTGTTTAAATTTACCGTCATAGTCCATTCTTATATCAGGCCGGCGAGTGATACGCATCCGGCTGTTTTATATCCACGGATTTATCTTATGGGTTGGCGATTGGCAATGGTAGAGACGGGGACAAGAAGAATGCGTCCCTCTTGTTGCAATTTTGCCGCCCAGTCGTTCAACAGTCTCATGGTAATGGGAAGGGGTCTGGCAACACCTACCGCCGCACCTTGGCTGATGGCTGTGCGCTCCAAAGCGCTCAGCATATCGTTAATCGCATCTTCCGAAGGTGTCTGGTCAATGAAACGATTATTATGCGCATTTGGAACGCCCATGTCGGATGCAAGAGCTGCGGCTACAGAAAAATGGGTTGAGCGCGCATCGACAAACATCAGCCCCCGGTCATGGGCTTCTTGAAGTATGGGTGTCATCGCTTCTTCGCTTGCCGTAAAAGCGGACCCCATATCGTTTATCAGCCCGACATAGCCCTGCATTTTCCCCATCACGATATGCATGCGTTCAATATTTGTTGAAGCTGGATCATCTCGCAATAATGTATCGGGCCCGGGGTCGTTGCTTGGATAGCGAATAGGTTCCATCGGCAGCATCAAAAGCGTATCATGACCATATTGCCGCGCGCGTTCTGTCCAGGAGCTGAGATCCCGTCCATAGGGAGAAAATGCCAGGGTGATGGCCGCGGGTAAGTCTTCCACCGCAGTAGTTGTTGACGCTTGCCTTAGCCCCATACCCGTGATGATGATGCTGATGGCCGGCTGGTTTATGTCGGCGACCTCGGCATTACCATATTCTTGCCAGGGTGCGCGTCCATCGTCAGCGATACGGGGTAGTGCGCCAAAAGGGCTGTCCTCGACCAGGTTTAAATTCTGCTCGACACTTGTGTCGGGCGGGGGTGTTTCTATGTCATTGGGTGTTGGAAGGGGTGGTGAATTTATCCCGCTTGCAACATCGAACAGGTCAGGGTCGAAATGTGTTGTGGCAGGAAGAGAAGATGCCTGTTGTTCTTCAACAATAAGCGGCGGGCCGCCAGATATCACCCAGAAGATGAAAGAGCCGCTTAACACCAGGGTGATGACCCAGGCAGCCAACAGGATTTTTTCTTGTTTTTTCAAGATGAAAGCCATCTTCCCCCCGGATGCTTATCCGGGAGGAGAGTAGCTTTACTTCGTTAGAAACACAATATGGCTGCGGATTAATTTAATGCAAGTTCAGAGCGTTCTTTTGCAATACCGCGAAGCAGAGAGAGGGCATAGCCCAGCTGGTAATCTTTCAACTCTTCGGTATCAACACTCGTTGCGACAACATCCCGCTTTGGCAGTTCAGCATCTTCAAAGATGATTTCATCTTCTCCACCTTCACCTTGGTCATTCTCCAAATGACCGCGGAGATCGGCTTCACGACGTGGGCTGGGGCGTGGGGTTTCTTCTTCCTCTTCCTCTTCACCGTCGCGGCGAATGCGTGGTTGTTCGACCTTCACATCCGGCGTAATGCCGTGTTCCTGAATGGACCGCCCGCTTGGTGTGTAATAGCGTGCCGTCGTCAGACGCATGGCGGCTTCACCAGATAATGGAATGATCGTTTGAACCGTGCCCTTACCAAAAGACTGTGTCCCAAGAATTGTCGCCCGGCGATGGTCTTGCAAAGCACCAGCAACAATTTCTGATGCCGATGCCGAATAGGCATTCATCAGAACAATCACGGGCAAGCCGTCTGTGACATCACCGGCGCGGGCGGGGTAGCGTTCAATATCGCTGCGGTGACGCCCGCGGGTGGAGACGATTTCCCCATAGTTTAAAAACGCATCAGAGACTGCAACGGCCTGATCCAAAAGACCGCCAGGGTTGCCACGCAAGTCAAGGACAATGCCTGTCATGCTGTCACCCAGTTCTTCGCGTAATTTCTCTATCGAGGCTTCAAGGCCGCTGATGGTCTGGCGGTTAAAGGTCGCAATTCGAAGATAACCCACCGTCTCATCTTCAATCCGATGGCGGACGGAGCGGATTTTGATGGTGCCCCGAACAATATCCACATCAAAGGGCTCATCCACGCCTTCACGCAGAATTGTGATGGTAATGGGTGCACCAACCGGGCCGCGCATTTTATCTAAGGCTTCCTGAAGGGTCAGGCCCAGGACCTGTTCCCCGTCAATTTCAACAATGAGGTCACCACCTTCAACACCGGCTTCATCTGCGGGTGTGTCGTCAATGGGGGCGACCACTTTTACAAGGCCGTTTTCCATTTGAACTTCAATGCCCAGCCCGCCAAATTCACCATCGGTCTGGGTCTGCATGGCGCGAAAGCTGTCCGGACCCATATAGCTTGAGTGAGGGTCGAGAGAGGCCAGCATGCCATTGATGGCGGCTTCAATGACGTCTTCCTCGTCAATCTCTTCCACATATTCAGCGCGGACCCGTTCAAACACATGAATGAGCTTGTCGAATTGGCGATAGGTTTTGGAACTGTTATCTGCATGTGTGTGGGCAGTGACACCCAATCCCAATAACGCGACAACACATGCAGCTGTTACTAATCTTTTCACGGCTTCGCCCTTTCCATTTTGGCAGAGAGCCACGGCAGCGGGTCAACCGCTTTGCCGCCTCGTTGCAATTCGACATAAAGAACAGGTTGGCCTTTGGGGTTTTTGGGCTGTTTAAAAGCGTCCTGCGCTTCACCCATGCCGCCAATTGGTTCACCGGACAATACCCATTGCCCAACGGACCCGTCCAACCGGTCCATACCGGCCAATACACTATGATAACCCTCGCCATGCTGGATAATCAAGAGTTCCCCATAGGACCGGAATTCACCACTATACATAATTGTCCCATCAAAAGGCGAAACAATCGCGGTGTTTTCCCGGGTTAAAATTCTAATGCCCTGAGATTTGCCCTGGGGTGTCGGTTCCCCAAAAGTAATGAGAAGCGGGCCAATGGCAGGTGCTGGAAGCTTGCCTTTTGCCGCAGCGATGGAGCCAGATGGGTTTGCTGGCCTGATTGTAGGTCTTGGTCGGCTAGCGGCTTTTTGCTTTTCTTCTTTCAGCTTCTCAATCAGTTCTTCCAGCGTTTTGGCTTCAGCAACGAGCTTTTTAATACGCTCGGCTTCTTCGCGCACATCGGCTGTAACCTCATTGCGTTCGCGGGCGCGTTGAGCGCGGAGCATGTCCAGCTCTTCCCTGGATGTGTTGAGTGATGCCAATTGAATCCGCTGCTCTTCTTGTTTGTCTTCAAGTTCGACGCGCACGGCGCGGAGCACATCCAGCTCTTCTTTCAAGGATTGAGCCTGGGCGCGGACTTCCGGGAGAACAGCGTTTAACAGCCCTGCCGTGCGTGCCGTTTCATTGGCTGATGCCGGACGGATGAGAAGCAATTGCGGGGGCTGACGGCTGAGCTTTTGCAGGGCGGCCAAGCTTTCACTCAGCTGCGCCCGCCTTTTGTCAAAGGCGGCTTTATAGCCTGCTTCCTGTGTGTTCAGCTCCTGCATTTCCAGCTCTATCCGCGTCAGGGCTATCTCATTCTCTCTTACCTCTTTCGCCGCCTTTACCAGACGTTTGGAGAGGGATTTTAATTCTTTGGCCAGCCGGGCTTCTTCCTGCTCCAGCTTGTCCTTTCGTTCTTCAGCGGCGCTTAATTCACCGCGCAGCTTTTCCAGGTCTTTGCTATCCTGGGCGTAAACCTGATATGGATTGAGGGTGGCGAGGGACAAGGCGAAGACAAAGAGAAATGCGCCCAGACCCGCGTGATATGCGGTGAGGCGCGCTAATCCTTTATGCCCTTTTAGTCCTGCCATACTCATCTTGCCCAATTAATCTCGATGATAGGGGTGACCGGTTAATATTGTCGAAGCACGGTAAATTTGTTCTAAAACCAAGGCTCTAACCAGCTTATGTGGCCAGGTCATGGCGCCAAAGGCAAGTTTCAATCGTGCGCGCTTTAAAATCTGCCCATCCAGCCCATCCGGCCCGCCAATGATGAAGATAAGGTTTTCGCCTTTATCCCGTTGGGTCCCCATCCAATTGGCGAAGTCCCGGCTGTTCATGGTGCGCCCATGTTCATCCAAGGCAATCAGAAGCGCACCGGGCGGGCAGTGTTTTAATATAAGCTCCGCCTCCCAGGCCTTTCGGCCTTTGGCAGGGGCTTTGCGGTCGTCGATTTCAATGATGTCCAGAGGCCATTGCAGCCGTGCTTTATATTGGTCACACAAAGCCGCTTCATGGCCGGAGCCGATACGGCCCACGGCGATACATTTCATCCGGGCAGACATTTAAGCGCAATAAATCCCTATCTTAACCTATTGCGCTGTGTCGCTGACATCAGCCAGCCACATCTTTTCCAGATTATAAAATTCCCGAACTTCGGGACGGAAAAGATGAACGATGACGTCGCCCACATCGATTAAAACCCAATCTGAATTGGCCGCACCCTCAACTTTAGGCATGGGTGCCGAGGCGGCTTTCAGCTTCTCAACCAATTGCCCAGCCAAAGCTGACACCTGGCGCTGAGAGCGACCGGATGCGACAACCATGGCATCTGCAATGGAAGATTTGCCGTTTAAATCGATGGTGATGACATTTTCCGCCTTACCATCCTCAAGCGCGTCCAAAATCAATTCCAGGACTGCCTCAGGTGAGACGGGTTCGATGACATCGGATACGCTTAAGCGGTCCGAAGAAGCACCGTTCACTGACGGTGACGCGTTGCTCGCTTGCAACCGTTACTCCTTATCTTTGCGTTGCTGCCCTAGGGGCAGATTGTCCTGCGTCTTTGCCAATTCAGCGGCTTTTTTAAATTCACCACCACTGGCCCGGCGCAGAGCCGTTGCGCTTCCCTCATGCAAAGATGTGTTCAAATAAACCCAGGCTGGTGTTTCACAGTCTCTCAGTTTTTTTGCCTCATCTTCACCCCGGCGATATTCTGCAAAAGCAGTTGCCGCCGGTGATGTCAGCACGCCTTCATCATAGCCTGGACGCGCAAAAACGGCAATGGGCAGCATGTGAAAGATATCTTCCCAATTTCGCCAAAGATGGAAATTTTCCAGATTATCTGCGCCTATACACCAAATAAAACATGTGTCGCTGTGGATATGCTTGAGTTTTTCTATGGTTTCCCAGGAAAAACGGGTTTGAAGCTCCGATTCGGCTGTGGTGACGAAGATGCGTTCATTTCGCACCATATCCTGTGCATGGGCTGCGCGTTCTGCCAGTGATGCAGTCTCTTTTGCCTCTTTTAACGGGTTGCCGGGCGTGACGAGCCACCACAGGGCATCCAACTTCAGATAGTCTAATGCAAGATGTGAGACATGAAGATGTCCCTGATGGGCGGGGTTGAAGGACCCCCCATAAAGGCCAATGACTTTACCCGCCCATTTGGCATCATATGTGGTGAAGGACGGGGTCAAGGGCGGGTCTGCCCATCGCCACGCACCACATATTTATAAGTGGTCAATTGTTCCAGCCCAACCGGGCCGCGCGCGTGCAGCCGTCCCGTTGATATGCCAATCTCTGCGCCCATGCCAAACTCCCCGCCATCTGCGAATTGTGTTGATGCATTGGCCATGACAATAGCGGAATCTACATGATTTAGGAATTGGGCGAGGGTTTCTTCATCTTGCGCCATGATGGCGTCGGTGTGGCCGGAGCCATATGTATCAATATGCGCCAAGGCTTCATCAAGGTTGCCAACTGTTTTGACGGCAAGGATGGCGTCCAGATATTCAGTGCACCAATCTTCTTCACTAGCGGTTTCGATGGAGCTGTCTAGGGCTTGGGTTCTTGCGTCCCCACGAATGGTACAGCCCTTGGCTTTTAGCGCCGCAAACAAAGCGGGCAATATGGCGTCCATCACATCTTTATGCACGAGAAGTGTTTCCATCGCCCCGCAAATACCGGTGCGCCGCATTTTAGCGTTTAAGGCAACGGCGATGGCTTTGTCTTTATCGGCGGACTTATCGATATAGATGTGATTATTTCCATCCAGATGTGCAATGACAGGCACCCGGGCTTCGTTTTGTACGCGGGCAACCAGGGATTTGCCGCCGCGCGGGACGATGATGTCAATCAGGTCAGGCCGCGTGAGCATAGCGCCAACGGCTGCCCGGTCTTGAGTGGGCACCAGTTGAATGGCGTCTTCAGGTAGGCCTGCGGTTCTCAGGCCTTGAACCAGAGCTTGATGAATGGCTTTGCTGCTGTGCGCGCTTTCAGAACCGCCGCGTAAAATGACGGCATTCCCGGACTTCAGGCAAAGCGCCCCAGCGTCTGCGGTCACATTGGGGCGACTTTCATAAATCACACCAATGACGCCTAAAGGCACACGTATGCGGGCGATGTTCAGGCCATTGGGCCTGTCCCAGGCGGCTTCTATGACCCCAACCGGGTCTTCTAATTCTGTGATGGCCTCCAAGGCCAGGGCGATGGCGTCGATACGGTCATCATCCAAGGCGAGGCGATCCAGCATGGCGGGGCTTAAACCTTTTTCTCTGCCCAGATGCATGTCCTCCCTGTTGGCCGTTTTGATATCATCTTTCATTTCGCGCAGCGCTTGGGCGGCGGCGTGCAGGGCTTTGTCTTTTTGAGCGCTAGTTGCTTTGGCCAAAGCCGGGCGCGCGGCTTGTGCTTTTTGGCCCATTTGTTCGATGATATTTGCCGCTGTGTCGCTCATGCGTCTTGCTCCAAAACCATGTCATTGCGGTGAATGAAAACTTCGCCGCGGTCATAGCCTAAGATTTGGGCTATGTCCCTGCTGTGTATGCCTTTTATACGGGCAGCTTCTTCATGGCCATAAGCGCTGATGCCGCGGGCAATGACTTTGCCCGCCTGCGTGGTGACTGCAATGGCATCGCCGCGTTCAAACTCACCAGTGATGGCGATAATGCCGGAAGGCAAAAGCGACCGGCCTTTTTGCAGGGCTTGATAAGCGCCATCGTCTATTGTGATTTCCCCGGTCAGATGAAGGCGACCTGCAAGCCAGGTTTTGCGCGCGGCTGGCTTGTCCATTTTAGCGTGGAAAAAACTGGCCCTGGCCCCTTGCTGCAAGCCCTGAATTGGGTGGTTGGGGTGTCCGTGGGTGATAATCATGGATGCACCGGCCTGGGTTGCAATGCGTGCCGCGGCTAATTTGGTGGTCATCCCACCGCTGCCCAGCCCGCCTCTGTCTGCGGCGCCCGCCATGGCCTCTATGGCGGGTGTGATTTGGGGGATGTCCCTTATAAACGTCGCATCATCGTGTTTTTTAGGGTCTTTGTCATAAAGACCATCAATGTCGGACAGCAGAATGAGAAGGTCTGCGCCGGTCATCTGGGCAACGCGGGCGGCGAGGCGGTCATTATCACCAAAGCGGATTTCTTCCGTCGCCGTTGAATCATTTTCATTGATGACCGGAACGGCGTTCAGCTTCAGCAGTTCTTCAAGCGTTTCCCGCGCGTTTAAATAGGTGCGGCGGCCTTCTAAATCATGAAGGGTGAGAAGCAATTGTGCTGCAATAAGGTTCTGAGCGCCTAAAGCTTCTTGCCAGGCGCGGGCCAGGGTGATTTGGCCAACAGCTGCTGCGGCCTGGGCACTGCTCAGGCTTTTGGGGCGGTGTTTAAATCCCAGCGGGTCACGACCTAAAGCAATGGCGCCTGAGGAAATCAATATGACGTCCCGCCCATCGGCCTTCAAAGCGGCGATGTCTGCGCAAAGACTGTGGAGCCATGTCTTCCGGAGCTTGGCACCTTCATCAACGAGAAGGGCTGAGCCCAATTTGATGACGATACGCTGGGCGGAGTTTAAAGCGGTGCCCATGATGTGTCGTCTTCACTTGCCGCTTCTTCTTCTATGCGTTCCGCTTCTTTATCGGCACCTATGATATGCGCAAGTGCTTCAGTGGCGTCGGAAACATTCTGGCCACTTACGCCTGAGATGGCGAAAGGCTTTTTGCCGGAAATCTGCTCTAGCTCTTGGAGTTTTTCTGCGAGCGTTTCTTCATCCAAAGCGTCAATCTTATTTAACGCCAGAACTTCTTCTTTGTCTTTTAAAGCGCCGACTTCATAGGCTTCCAACTCATCTCTTATGGTCTGATAGGCCCCAGTAACATCATCCTGCGTCCCATCAACCAGGTGAAGCAGGACGCGGCACCGTTCCACATGGCCTAAGAATTTATGGCCCAGGCCTATGCCATCGCTGGCCCCTTCAATCAGGCCGGGAATATCCGCCAAGACGAATTCACCGCCTTTATGCGCAACAACGCCCAATTGGGGTTTGAGGGTTGTGAAGGGATAATCCGCAATCTTTGGGCGCGCATGGGATGTGGCGGCCAGAAATGTGGATTTACCTGCATTGGGTAGACCGACAAGTCCGGCGTCAGCGATGAGCTTCAGCTTTAACCAAATCCATTGTTCTTGTTCCTCCCCGCCAGGTGTTGTGCGTCTGGGCGCGCGGTTGGTGGAGGATTTAAAATGCTCGTTGCCAAGTCCGCCGTCACCACCTTTCAATAAGGTGATGCGGTCGCCGACCTCAGTCAAATCAGCGAGGATGGTTTCTTTATCTTCAGCGAGAATCTGTGTGCCTGGTGGGACAGGAAGGATAAGGTCATCAGCTGCTTTACCAGTGCGAGAACGCCCCTGGCCGTGGTCACCGCGTTTGGCTTTGAAATGTTGTTTGTAGCGATAATCAATCAGCGTGTTTAAGCCATCAACGCATTCAACGATGATGTCGCCACCTTTACCGCCGTTTCCACCGTCAGGGCCGCCATATTCGACGTATTTTTCCCGGCGAAAGGACAGGGCACCTCCGCCACCATGACCGGATCGGATATAGATTTTTGCTTCGTCCAGGAATTTCATGTCTTTATCCGTTTTGTTTTGCTGTCCAGGCTGTGCGTGTCAATTCCAGCAAATGGCCCTTTGTGACTTTACCGCGTGCCATGCTTGGATAGTCTCTTCTGCCCAAATAGTGAAAGCCTAATTTTTCCAGAACCCGTGCGGATGCAGGGTTATCGTCGAAATGGCCCGCAATCATGGCGTCTATTTCAAGCCTATCAAAGGCGTGAGCGCAAAAGGCCTGGGTCAATTCACTGACATAGCCTTTGCCCCAAAAGGGTTCGCCAATCCAATAGCCCAGTTCCGGATGGTCTTCACCTTCTTTAAAATGCAGACCGATGGTGCCCATATAGCTGTCCGGTTTATCTTTTAGGGCAATCGCACAGACCAAATCCCCACTTGTCCTGAAGGCGGGGACTTTGTTTTTCAGAAAATCATCCGCATCTTGCCTGCTATAAGGGAAAGGCATGGAGGATGTCATTTTAGTGATGGCGTAATTATTCGCAAGGGCGGCCATCTGGTCTTTGTCGCCCGCTCTAAAATCTCTTAAGACCAGCCGGTCTGTCTTTAAAATAATGTCCATCGTCTGCACTCAACTAAAAAAGGGAGATGGCGACCCATCTCCCTTTTAATCTCTTCGACAGGTCGCAGTGCGCGACCCTTATGCCACGCCTGATTTAGGCTTTCGCCGGGACTTCTTCGACGGAGACATAGGTGCGGCCCAATTTGCCACCGTGGAACTTCACCTGGCCTTCGCTTTTGGCGAAGATTGTGTGGTCCTTGCCCATGCCGACATTGTCGCCGGGATGATATTTTGTGCCGCGCTGACGAATGATGATGTTGCCAGGAATAACAGCTTCACCACCAAATTTCTTAACGCCAAGACGACGGCCAGCGGTATCGCGACCGTTACGGGATGAACCGCCTGCTTTTTTATGTGCCATCTGGACTTACTCCTTAGTCAGCTTTTTTAGCTGCGGTCTTTTTCGGCGCAGCTTTCTTTGCTGCGGGTTTTTTCGCAGCGGGTTTCTTCTCAGCAGCAGCTTCCTTCTTAGGCGCAGCTTTTTTAGCTGGAGCCTTTTTCGCAGGTGCTTCTTCTGCTTTCACGTCATCAGTTTTGGCAGCTGCGGTTTTTGTAGCGGCTTTTTTAGCACCACCTTTCCCGATTTCGAGAACACGCAACACTGTCAAATACTGACGGTGGCCATTTTTACGGCGATATTGGTGACGGCGCTTCTTTTTGAAGATGATGATTTTATCACCGCGGGTCTGTTCCAGAATTTCAGCTGTAACAACCACATCTTTCAAAAAAGGCGTGCCAGTTTTTACACCTTTGTCATCACCGGCCATCAACACATCGCTTAACTCGATTGTGTCGCCAGCCTGGCCTTCTAATTTTTCGACTTTTAAAACGTCGTTTGCAGCAACTTTATATTGTTTGCCGCCGGTTTTCACTACCGCGAACATGCGCGTTTCCTTCTCATATGGCCGCAATCAACCGGGCTTCTCAGCACTTTTATAGTCGGTTACCGCAGGCACTTTTTAAGTGACATAAATCACTTCGCACTAAACGTCACAAATCACGCAAGGAGCAATACCTCGCGTGAAATGTGGGCGCACTATAGTCAGAATAGGCGTGTAGTCAACGGATTTGTGCCATTATTCGGCGGCTTCAGCGGCTGGCTTCAGCGCTGTTTCTGCAAAGGATGGGCGCGCGGCCAGACGTTGATACAGCGCACCGATATTATGGCAGTCTTTCATGACCTCTTGCCCTTCAGGGAATTGATAAGCCGCAATGAGCATAGGCATGATGATAATGTCGGCTAAAGAAATACTGTCGCCAGCGATATAATCCCGGCCTTCCAAGGCATCGTCCAGGATTTTAGCGTGGGTTGCAGCCAGTTCTGCGCCTGCTTTAATGGCAGCCCTATCCGGTTCGCCTTGGGCGAAGGCATAAGGAATGACAATGCCGCGCATGAAGCTGTTGTAGAGATAGTCCACAGACGCAATCACCCAGCTTTCCATCCGCGCGCGTTCATAGGTATCGCTTGGTTGAAGGGCAGGGCCGTCAAAGGCTTCATCGATGTATCGGAGGATGGCACCGGTTTCCATCAGCGCTTTACCATCATGAGAGAAAGCGGGAATTTTACCAAAAGGATGAAGCGCTAAATGTTCTGGCTGCTTAAGCAGGTCGGGACGGTTATGACCTTCAGCGATGACTTCATAGTCAACGCCTTTTTCAAGGCACGCAATACGCACAGCGCGAACATAATTTGAGGCGGGGGCGCCGTAGATTTTTACGGATGACATGGGTTTTTTCCTCCCTTTGGGTTAAAATATGTTATATGACATGTATCATATTTTTTGACAGGTCAATGCTTTTCTGTTTTTTTCAACGGAACAGCTGGTGGGATAAGAATGGAACCAAGAAAAACAAAAGGCGCGCAGACAAAAGCCCGTGTGGCGCAGGTCGCACAACGCCTGTTCAAGCTTCATGGCTATGAAGGCGTGGGTATCGACACCATCATGGCAGAAGCTGGCCTGACTCGTGGCGGCTTCTATGCGCATTTCTCCAATAAGGCGGAATTGCTGAAATACGCCATCCATGCGCAACCGGGCGAAGAAGAAAACCCGGTGCCTTTGATGCCGCCAGGGCGGGACAAGCTGGAAACATTCATCGAAACCTATGTCAATCTTGACCATGCGGAAGATATCGCTGGCGGCTGCCCGGTGACCGGCATGCTGCCCATCGTGGCCCAGGCGGATGAGGCCGCCAAAAAAGCATACGCCCAGCAATTTGAAGGCATGCGGAAGTTTCTCTCTGAGTGCATTGAAAAGCCCGATGCGGATGATATTGCGCTGCGCCTGGTGGTGACATGTATTGGCGGCCTGTCCGTTGCCCGTGCGATGGGCGACCGTGAAGCCGCGAGAGCTGTCATAGAGCAAACCCGTGCTGCGGCCCGGGCACTGGTATTTTAAAGCTGCTGTAGTTGACTTATTGGTCAAGCAAAGCTCTTATTCCCCCATTCCCCAATTTAAATTGGAACATTGATATGCGTTTGGTCCTAAGTTTTCTTCTTTCTGTCTCATTGATATGGGCGCCCATGGTTGCGGCGCAGCCTTTATCTGATGAATCCGCGATATTTGATTTATCCGCCATCAACCACCCGGTGGTTGGACGCTATGGCATGGTGGCCAGTCAGGAACGCCTGGCCAGTGAAGTGGGGGCCGATATTCTGGCCAAAGGCGGTAATGCGATTGACGCCGCCGTCGGTGTGGCCTTTGCGCTGGCCGTGACTTTGCCGCGGGCGGGGAATATCGGTGGTGGCGGTTTCATGGTTATTCATCTGGCCGATGGAAATGCCATTGCGGTTGATTACCGGGAAATGGCTCCAGCCCTCGCACATCGCGATATGTATCTGGGGGAAGATGGGGAGGTTGATAATAATCTTGCCCGTTTCTCGCATCTCTCCGCCGGTGTGCCTGGTTCCGTCGCGGGCTTGACCCATGCGCTTGAAAAATATGGCAGCTTGTCGTTGAAAGAAGTCATTGCGCCAGCCATTAAACTGGCCGAAGACGGTATTGAGATGACTTATGATTTATCAGAGTCGTTAAAGCGCGCGCAGACACGCCTGTCCTCTACTGAGGCTGGCAAAGACATTTTCTATAAAGGTGGTGAAGGCGTCTATGAAGCCGGTGAGCGCTTCTATCAAAAAGACCTCGCCTGGAGCTTGAAGCAGATTTCCAAACACGGACCAAAAGCCTTTTATGAAGGCAAAATCGCCAAGCGCCTTGTCAAAGATATGAAGAAAAACGGCGGCCTTATCACCATGGACGATTTGGCCAATTATAAAGTGGTTGAACGCGACGTCCTGCGCGGAAATTATCGCGGCTATGACATCATCACCATGCCCCCTCCGTCTTCCGGTGGGATTCACTTGCTGCAGATGTTGAACACGATGGAAGGCGATGATGTCGCCGCCATGGGCGCGAACAGCGCGGACACCATCCATCTGATGGCTGAATCCATGAAACAGGCCTTTGCGGACCGGTCCAAATATCTGGGTGACCCGGATTTCTGGGATGTGCCTGTGGATGCTTTGATTGACAAAAATTACGCCAAAGCCATTCGCGCGGAAATTGATATGGAGCGCTCAAGAAGCGCCGATGAAATCGCACCTGCGGCGAAGCTACCTTATGAATCCAACGAAACCACGCATTTCTCGGTCATGGATAAATTTGGGAATGTGGTGGCGAATACCACGACACTGAATTTCTCTTATGGCTCAGGCCGTGTGGCAAAAGGCGTTGGCTTTATTTTGAACAATGAAATGGATGATTTTTCCGCCAAGCCGGGGTCCCCTAATGGCTATGGTCTGTTGGGTGGGGACGCCAATGCGATTGAAGCGGGTAAGCGGCCTTTATCTTCCATGACACCGACCATTGTTGTGAAAGACGGTACGCCTGTATTGGCGACTGGCTCCCCTGGCGGGTCCACAATTATTACCATTGTTACGCAAATGGTGATGAATGTGATTGACCATGGAATGAACGTGGCCGAGGCGACGAGCAACCCCCGCATCCACCACCAATGGCGTCCCGACCGCCTATTCCATGAACCAGGCCTGTCACCGGACACCATCAAGCTGCTGGAAGCTAAGGGCTATAAGCTGTTCAATCGTGGCGCGATGGGGTCCACCCAAAGCATCATGTATAAAGACGGCTATTATTTCGGCGCATCAGACCCCCGCCGCCCCGCTGCGGCAAGTGTGGGTGTGAATTAAATAAAACTAGGAGTATTTTTCTAAATTATCCCTCTATAACTACTGTGGCTATTTGGATTTGCCTATGAGTATTTTGATAATAGACATTAATTGATATAGTAATATCAAGTGTAGCTTTCTAGTTGTATTTTCGAAAGATAGAACTATTGGGGGCAGCATGAGATACTTTATAACAATTTTTTGTTTCGTTCTTTTGAGTGGTTGTGCATCAAAAATAATGGAAGGATTCATCGGCCAGCCAGTTCAACAAGCCATGTTGAAATATGGCCCGCCAACCAACGCTTTTGATATGGGGGACGGAAAAAGAGCCTTCCAATGGGTTGTAACAAAGCAGTTTACGACGCCTACCAATGTGTCAAGTTACGGGCATGCGTCTGGTTACGGCAACCACGTCAGCTGGACTGAGAATTCTACGATTACCGGTGGGGTGCCTATTATTAATCGATGCGTCTACACGATGTATGGCGAGTGGAAAGAGCACTTAGGTTCATGGGTGCTTGTGGGTTTTGAAAAACCGAAATTGAGCTGTGAGTAAAAATAGCTTTAACCTCTCTCCCTCTCCCCTTGTGGGAGAGGGTCAGGGTGAGGGGGCGAATAAAAATTTTTTGGTGGTATCGCGAGGTTCCGCTTTATTTTTTTAGCCTCAATCGCCGGCGGGCACATCCGTGCCCTTAGGCTTCCGCGATAACGCTATTCCTCCATGGCTCCGCCATTCCGGGCTATCGCGACGCGCGGTCGCGCTTACAGCTTTTCAGATGTGAAAAGCTGGGGAGCGTTTACTACGCTGCTCTTCTGTTCAGACCTACCCCTCACCCCAACCCTCTCCCACAAGGGGAGAGGGAGTCACTCACGTACTGGCCTGCCAAAATCAGAGAATGTCGGCCCGCGCACGTTTGAGCGAGCCAAGCGGACGGATGTCCGCGCCCGGCGCTTGAGGGGCTAAAAAATAAAATCGCGCGCAGCGCGGGTGAGGGGGTAATCAAACAAGACTTGCATACACATATATTGCAAGTTAAAGTTTCATTGTCCTCGACTGAGGCAGCCCGAAAGGCAGCGACAACTGCCCCCCGGGCCTAACCAAACCATTACGAACAATAATGGAAAGGCATAACTCATGATTAACATACAACTTCACGCTTTGCGAAGGCCCAAACCCCAGATTTTCGAATTTGGGGATTAAGCCATGTCGCAACATCGTGGGAAGGAGGCCCGGGCTTTGGATGACCAAGGCCCAGGTGTTCCGCAATTACTGAATGATTTGCGCAAATCATTGGACCGTTTGCATGGTGCGGTTGATTTACTGTCTGCAATTGCCGACGGGCATTTTCAGACAATCCCGGCACGTGACGCAACGGGCTATCGCTTCTTAATCGATACAATCCAGGAAGAAGCGCTGGCTTCACGCGCCCTCCACACCCAACTCGCTCACGCCTGGGCCGGATAAGCAATGAACCCGCCTGGGTGTCGCTCAGGCGGGTTTTTCTTTAATGAGTATGCGCCTGGCGCAGCGTATAGCGGCCCTCAGTATCCTGCGCGAAGACGAAATCAATGTCTGGGTGTTTGACTGGCAAACCGCTGTTATCATTCAGCAGATTTTGCTGGCTGACATAAGCGATATAGGTGGTGTCCTCATTCTCGGCCAAGAGATGGTAATAGGGCTGGTCCTTAGAGGGCCGCACATCTTCGGGAATAGACTCCCACCATTCTTCGGTGTTTGAAAAAACCGGGTCCACGTCGAAAATCACACCACGGAAGGGGAAAACGCGGTGTTTAACGACATCGCCAATGTTGAACTTTGCAAGAGGAATTGCCAAAGAACTGGCCTGCACCGATAAGTGGCCGGTATATGTTTGTGTTTCTTTTTGTGCCATGACGGACTTCCCAATTCGAGTTAACCAGTCCCTCATCCCATTAAACCCTCATGCACTAATGTAACGTTTTCAGCTTAAAAGAAAAGACATCTCGCGAAATGGTGATTGGATTGTTTTTTCGGTAATTACAATAGATTTGATGGATTTCAGGCCTTGCGCAGGCCTGCGGCATTGGTTAGTTTGCCGCCGCTGTTCACAGCTTGTCTTGCGCGCGGAGAGGTGCCGGAGTGGTCGAACGGGGCGGTCTCGAAAACCGTTGTACTGGCAACAGTACCGAGGGTTCGAATCCCTCTCTCTCCGCCATTACATCTTTGCAGATTCATCAAACAAGGCTTTTTATTTTCTACCCAAAATGTTGTTCCAGAATATCACACGCGCCAGGTGAAATTTAAGGTGATAATAATTAACGATGAAACATTATAAGCCAAATGCATATCGATCTTGAATGCCAATAAGGTAATGGAATAACGACGACAATTGGTATGATAATGGATTTATAGAGCTAATTCTAATTTTGGAGCCATGTTTTGTCAGCGCACGCGTTCAACATGCGATCTTTCGTATTTCTTAACGAAGCAAGAGTGCACATCTTGGGCATTGATGAAAATGAGATTGGCGCAATAGCGGCAATAAAATCTTCCATCTCTGGCACTGAAGCGTTTTTAGAAGAAATGCGGCAGATTGGTGTCGGATACAAAAAAGCCAATCATTCAAGTCAAAATCCGATGGTAAAAATGGCATTATCTTTGGAGAGAGCTGAAAGCAACCGTTTATCAATAAAGAAAAAGATTCAAATTGCTTATGAAGCGCTCAGTAACAAACGATTTGAAAGAGGAAATATTCCCGAATATCAACGGTTTTGTATTGTGGTAGATGTACGCAATGAATTAGCCCATCCCAAAGCGTCAGTTTTAAATTTTACTGGCTCTAATATGGAGCCTCCAAAGCGTGAGAGACAGCTAATTAGAAAGATACGATCAAATGGCTTTAGCATTGATATGGGTGTTCACGATTGGATGGCACAAGTGACGAATAAAAAATTTGCACTTTGGTCCTATCAAGCGTGCCTGGACGTTATGCGGATAGTCATTGAGCAAATTCCATATAAAAATGCCATAGATAGCTACAAAGAGCTGTATTTATTGAACCTGAAAGATCCCGAACAGTGGCTCGAAACAGGCCGATAAGATTGATGAGCACAGGGAGCAAGTTTTGCTAATATGAAGGCAACCTGCTCCTGTGACATGCCGCCGGAAAAGGAGCGTTTACCAAAGACACAGCGCTTGACATAACTGGACAATGCCTCACCGCCTGCACGGCGCACAAGATCATCTCCCTCACACGCATTCAACCGGATTGATAAGGGCGCAGGACGTTGGGGTTGTTCCTGCTCTTGCTCGCCTTAACGCTATTGGTGGTTTTGCTCTTGGCTCCGCTCATGGCTGCGGGCCTTTTGGGCTTGGATAATCCTGTTTAACAAGCTCTTCAATTTCTTCACCATCAAACTGTTGAAGCTGCACTTTCCAGTCAGCCAAAATAGCAAATAACTGGTTCGAGTTTTTACAACCGCCCTCCGCCACCCCCAGAGTTCACGGCACGGTATTCCAATGGGCCGGTATTTTCTTTTTCCAAGCCTTATAGAGCGGTGCGAACGCGAAATGCGCCCCGTTGGCCTCTTCGCCGGTTTCACCCAACGTGACCTTCTTTCCTTCTCGCAGGATTTCCGCGCTCAGCATCAGCGGCTCGCCATCTTTCGAGACAGCAGTCGCAGTCAGAATTTCTTTACGGGCTGGAGAATCGGCAGCACGCATATAGGGATTGGCGGGATCGGCTGGAGCGCGCCAACTTTCACTGATCAAAACGGCGGCGTCCGCTCCGATCTTTTGAGCTTGTTGGGCCAACTTCCGCATCATCATGAACTTGTGGCCATGCTCCATTGGTCGTAGCTCACAAAAATCAACGGGTTGGCCGTTTCGAAGAAGGATAGCGACCGTGATGTGGTATCCGTCCTTGTCAAACATTTTACGGGCTGTCTGAAACAGCGAGCGCGCGTGATCGTGAACCTTTCCGCTGTCCGCATATATTTTGGTTGGATCGATCCGATATCGCTTCTTAAGCTTAGGGGCTTTGGCCATGATCTCGGCTCGATCCAGTCTCTTCTGAATTTCCTCGAATTCCAGAGGTTTGCCGGTTGCGAGCCAGACATCGAGTGTCCGAGTGTCTTCGTGTCCGATCATGCACGGGAGGCGACCGTCTTGACCCGCTTCCGGGAACCGCTGACCAGTTTCGACATTCGTAGTGATGGGGCAGACTAAATTCATTTGCTCATGTGCTGAACAAACAAGCTGCGCGAGTTGTCCGTAGGCCGTAGCAACTGCATCCAGCAGTTCCATCTCCGGTAAGGTATCCTCAATCCAGCGACGGCGGATGCGAAGTATCCCGTCCTTTTTGATATGTTCGCCGAGCATCGAATTTGGAATGCTCTTTACCAATGCCAGCGGGGCGTCGGACAATTTTACAGGCACTTGGATTTTGGGACCTTCGTCTAAATGGGATGCGACGATCTCGGCACTGATGAAGCTGTGTGCTTCTAGGTCGCCCTGTTTCTCAATCTGATTTCTGGCCTTAACCATCCACTTCATCAGCGGGGCCGCCGCTAGCTTGGCCTTCCAATCCTCATACCACTTGTCGAAATCTGGAATGAGCTCTTTATTCTTTTGCAGAACGAATGAAACCTGGCGGGCTGTCTGAATAGCGGCCTGGATTGCAAGCCGGAATTCGTCGGGATTAAAATAGGCACGCTCGGCCTGATGCCAAAACTGATGGAGATCGCTTAGCCTTCTATCTACTGCTGCCAATGGGCATTGTTCTTCCTCATGGTCCCAAGCCATAGTTTTACCTTATAGCGGAACCCCGGGCTGGTGTCTAATGACGGAAATGGGGTGGGTGTGGGGAAGTGGGGCCCTCTCCTTTGATGGAGAGGGCTTTTGTTATTGCCCGTGTTGGATGGTGAATTCCCAGCGGGTTTTTTGAGGTGTTGCGGCGTTCATAGGCGTTTAGCTCGCTTAAGGTGCCATAATGTAAGGCCTCTTGGAGGTCGCCTGGGGTATTGGGGTCTTCTACCATCAACAAAGGTGTGGGCCGGCCGTGTTTTTTGGTGATCTTCCACAATGTTGCAACTTCACTGTGATTCAAATTGCCGAAAACAAAGCGCCAGTTGAGGATGATGGGGGTCTTGTGCCACATCAACTTGCCCGCCGCGCAACGTCTTGGTTGTGAATTACAACTTGTAGATCAAATTACTTGTATAACCAAATCACACGCGCTAAGATTCCGATGCTCTCAAAAGAGAGCGGCCCAGAAGGATGCTTGCGACATCCAACTGAGCCTAACCATTAACAAGAGGAAGTTCTTGCTATGGCTGGAAGCAT
>Ga0209273_10000545_pt1 | contig 46355 bp, 43 predicted proteins | sample tdAd471_FD_187126 | JGI IMG/M metagenome (GOLD analysis project Ga0209273, IMG submission 187126) | Marine sediment microbial communities from the Atlantic coast under amendment with organic carbon and nitrate - tdAd47.1 (SPAdes)... | ecosystem: Environmental > Aquatic > Marine > Coastal >...
GTTGCTTGCCGGTGACGACATCGAACTTCGACACGCCATGATACTTGTCGGCGGATTCCTCGGCCGGTTTATAACCGTGGCCTTTTTCGGTCACGATGTGCAGAAGCACCGGTCCGTCCTCGACGTCGTCGCGCAGGTTCTTCAACACCGGAATGAGGTGTTCCATATTGTGGCCGTCGATCGGCCCGACATAGAAGAACCCCAGTTCCTCGAAAAGCGTGCCGCCGGTGACCATGCCGCGGGCATATTCCTCAGCGCGTTGTGCCACCGTCTCGATCTGGCGCGGCAGCCGCTTGGAAACGTTCTTGGCGAGATGACGCGCCGAGCGGTACGTCTTTGACGAAATCAGGCGCGACAGGTACGCCGACAGCGCACCGACCGGCGGTGCAATCGACATGTCGTTATCGTTCAGGACAACGATCAGGCGCGCGTCCATCGATCCAGCGTTGTTCATGGCTTCGTATGCCATGCCCGCCGTCATGGCGCCGTCACCGATCACTGAAATGACATTGTTCTTCTTGCCCGACAGTTCGCTGGCGACAGCCATGCCGAGGCCGGCCGAAATCGACGTCGACGAGTGCGCCGCGCCGAACGGGTCGTACTCGCTTTCGCTGCGCTTGGTGAAACCGGAGATACCGTCGCCCTGGCGGAGCGTGTTCATCTGCTCTCGGCGACCGGTCAGAATTTTGTGCGGATAGCACTGGTGGCCGACATCCCAGATCAGCCGGTCTTCCGGCGTGTTGAAAACATGATGAACAGCGACAGTCAGTTCAACGACACCCAACGATGCCCCCAGATGGCCACCGGTAATGGATACATTGCGGATCGTGTCGCGACGCAGTTCGTCGGCAAGCTGGCGCAACTCGTCCATCGACAGGTCACGGGTGTCCGCCGGATAGCGGATCGTGTCGAGAAGCGGCGTTTCGTTAATCTTGTCCAACGGGCAGTCCCTTTGTGTCTTCGTCATCCGTCGATCAAATAAGATTCACAGATAAATCAATATAAAGCACACGAATTCACCGTGTTTCGGTGATTATTTCCGCCGAGTCACGATAAAATTCGCAAGCTGTTTTAAATGCTCGCCTTTTTCATCGAACATTTCAAGGTGAGCGGCGGCCTGATCAGCCAGCAAATGCGCCTGTTCACGCGCCCGTTCAACCCCGAGAAGCGAAACAAACGTCGCCTTTCCTGCGGCTTCGTCCTTGCCGGTACGCTTGCCGACTTCGGCGGCGTCCCCTTCGACATCCAAAAGATCGTCGGCGATCTGGAACGCCAGCCCGACATCGTGCGCATAATGATGCAATGCCTGACGTGCGTTGCCGGATGCCCGGCCCATGACCGCCCCCATTTCGCAGGCGACCGCGATCAGCGCGCCGGTCTTCATACGCTGTAGGCGGGTGATTTCCGGAATATCCAGCGCCGACTGCTCTGCAACCAGATCCAGCATCTGCCCACCGACCATGCCGTGATCGCCCGAGGCCTTGGCCAGCATCAGACAAAGATCGGCACGTACCGTAGCGTTATCGTGCGTTTCCGGTTCGGCGAGAATTTCAAACGCCTTGGTCAGCAACGCGTCGCCGGCAAGGATCGCTGTGGCTTCGTCGAATTCCTTGTGCACCGTCGGACGGCCGCGGCGCATGTCGTCGTCGTCCATGGCCGGCAGATCGTCATGTACCAGCGAATAGCAGTGCACCATCTCGAGTGCGCACGCAGCACGGTACGCCCGGCTCTCGGAGACCCCGAACAGCGCCGCCGCCTGCGTCAACAGAAACGGTCGCACCCGCTTGCCGCCGCCGAGCGCCGCATAGCGCATGGCGTCGATGACACGCGCTTCGGGCATGTCCGATTTCGGCAGCAGGTTGTCGAGGTATTTTTCGACGGTCTCAGCACACGCGGAAAGCGCGCTGTTCAGATCGGTCATAGCCAGGGGTCCTTCAGGCGTCGTCGAGAGGTTCCGTGCCGACCGCACCGCCGGTGCCGACGACAATCTTGTCAATCCGCGCTTCCGCTTCCTTGAGCTTCGCTTCGCAATGGCGTTTCAGGAATACGCCGCGCGTGTAACCATTGATGGAGGTGTCGAGATCCCCCTCACCGGTTTCCAGTTCGCGCACGATATCCTCCAGCTCTTCGAGGGCCGCCTCGAAGCTCATTTGCGCAATATCGTCAGGAATTTTTTCCTGCTCGGCGGTCTTGTCCTTGGCCATACGGACAACCTCTGTTCGGGGATACTAAAACGGCGCGCAGTCTAGGCGCCATGCCCCGTGCGGGCAAGCCGTCAATGCTCCAGCAACGACTGCACGTGCTCGACGACGCTGTCGCGGAGCGCGTTCAGATCATAGCCCCCTTCGAGCATCGAAACGACGCGGCCGTCGCAGACCTCGTCGGCAAGATCGAGCAGCTTGTCGGTGACCCAGCGGTAATCTGCCGTCTCAAGTTCCAGCTGCGCCAACGGGTCGTTCTTGTGCGCATCGAAACCCGCGGAAATGATTAGCAATTCCGGCTTGAAGGCACGGAGCGCCGGCAGCATCACCTCCTCGTAGCCGTCACGGAACCCGGCCGAACCCGTGCCCGGCGCCAGCGGCACGTTGCAGACGTTGGCGAACTTGCCCTTTTCGGACGTCGCCCCGGTCCCTGGATAGGCCGGAAACTGGTGCGACGAACCATAGAACATGCCTTCCACAAGCTCGAAGCTGTGCTGCGTGCCATTGCCGTGGTGAACGTCGAAATCAAGAACGGCGACCCGTTCCATGCCGTGTTTGGCGCGCGCGTGAAACGCCGCAGCGGCGGCGGAATTGAACAGACAAAACCCCATCGCCTGCGAGGATTCGGCATGGTGCCCCGGCGGGCGGACGGCACAGAACGCATTTTTTGCTTCCTTGGCGACGACAGCATCGACGGCAGCGACGCCGGCCCCGGCGGCGCGTTGAGAAGCCTCGCCGGATTTCGGTGACATCGCCGTGTCGGGATCAAGGCGCACGCGCCCCTCGCTCGGGACGTTGTCCATGATCATGTCGACGTACTCGGCGTCGTGCACGCGCTTGACCTCGGCCAGGTCGACAATCGGCGCTTCAACGCGGTGCAGGTGCTGGAATTTCTCGTCTTCGAGCCCCGCCATCACGGCGCGAAGCCGGTCCGGACGTTCGGGATGATATTCACCCGGGTCATGCTCGATGCAGGCGGGATGAGAATACAAAAACGTCGTCATGGAGCGTGCCCTTTCAGGGTCAGTCGCCGGTCGAAGTGAGAACGCGCAGATAGTCGACCAGATCGGAAAGTTGTTTGTTATCGGTTACGCGCTGCACAGGCATCTTGGTTCCGGGTAGCATCTTGTCCGGGCCTTCGTCAAAAAGCCGGAACAGATTTTTCTCGTCCCAGCGAAACTGTACGCCGGTCAACGCCGCCGAATAGCGATAATTTTCAATCGAGCCGGCCTTGCGATTGAACAGCCGCGCGAAGTGCGGCCCGGATCGCGACGGACCGTCGGCGTTCAACGCGTGGCACTTGGCGCACTTGGTGAACAGCCTGGCGCCCGGGTGGTCGCTTTCCAGCCAAGGCTGCGGGCCGCTATCGGCGATCTGTGTCTGACCGATACGGTCCCCGGTTTCAATGTGCCAGATGCGCGCCTGTTCGTCGGAACTCGCCGATACGGCAAAACGGCCGTCAGGGGTATAACGCACCGCCCAGGCGATGCGCTCGTGCGCCGCAATCTCGTGCACCGGCATTCCGTTGGCGAGGTTCCATTCCACCACATAGCCGTCCTTGCCTGCCGTCAACGCACGCTTGCCGTCCGGCGAAAACTGCACATCATAGACCTGACCGTCGCGGGCATCGATTTTGCGCAACTCGATATTCTCCTGCAGGTCCCAGAGCCGGATCGACTTGTCGATACTGGCGGACAGCAGCATTTTCCCGTCAGGCGACAGGCTGAGCGCCGTAATCCCCATCAGGTGCCCCTCGAGTTTTCTGGCAATCTCGCCGCTATCCACGCGCCATATTTGCATGAGTGGATGATGACCGCCGCTGATCAATGTTTTCCCATCCCGTGAAAAAACCAGGGCGTTGACCGGGCTGTTCGCGGCAATGGTGCGCAGCTCCTTACCGCTCCGCAAATCCCAGATCTTGATCGTTTTATCCCAAGATCCCGTTGCCGCGATCTTGCCCGACGGCGCGAACGCCGCGGTCATGACCTTGTGCTTGTGACCGACCAGGCGGTGGATCGGCTTGAACGTCGATAGATCCCAATAAATTGCCTGGTAATCGTCACTGGTGGTCAGTGCGTGATCGCCCGACGGGTCGAAGGCGACGTTGGTCACGGGGCCTTCATGCAGGTCGAGCACGGCAATTTCACTCTGGTCGCCGAAATTCCAAACGCGCGCCGTATAATCGAAGCTGCCGGTAATCACGCGCATACCATCGGGCGAAACATCGACGCTGCGGACCATGCCACCGTGGCCGATCAAATCCGCATTCGCGCCGAATGTGAGAAGCATCAGCGCCACGGTTACGGCAATCAGTCGTTTCAGGCTTCGCATGAAGGATATTTTGGCCACACAAATGCGTTTTTCAATGCAATTACGCGACAACCGCATACAAAGATTTCCGGCCTAATCGCCAGCCGGAGCCACCTGATGCGCGCGGATAAAGGCCGCGGAAACCATGCGCGCTTCCCTGGCAATCTCTTCGTCGTCGGGCGTTTCGCGGAGTGCCAGAATACACTGCAGGTAAAGATTTCCGCGCAGCATCGCGAAAAATAACCCGGCGGCGCTTTTCGGATCATCAATCTGAAGCGCCCCGCGCGTCGCCATGTTGCCAAGATAGCCGGCCAGACGCTCCGAGGCCCGTTTCGGTCCGGCGCGGTAAAACGCCTCGGCAAGTTCCGGGAACCGCCCGCATTCGGCCAGTATCGTCCGGTAAAGGGTGATGCTTTCCCGATGCAACACGACTTCAAGGAACACCCGGGCGGATTCGAAAAGCACGACTTCCGGACTGTCGTCCTGCGACCAATTCATGCCGTCAGCACCCAACAGGGTTTCGCACTTCGAACTGACGATCTCTTCGAATAGCGCATCCTTGGCGCCAAAGTGGCTATAGACGGTCTGCTTGGACACCCCGGCTTCGGACGCGATCTGGTCCATACTTGCAGCGCCGTACCCGGACGCCATGAAAACCTGCGCCGCCGCACGGACGATGGCATGGTGTTTCGCAGCCGACGCCGGTGGCAACTGATCCGCTGATTTGGCTGGAGAAGCGTTCACTATTGAAAGGTCTCCCAATCGCGCAGATATCAAGGCGCAAAGGCACAAAGAAATTGCCTAAAAATACAAACTAAATTAATTTAGACTGGACCGTCCAGTCTAATATTACAATCCAAGTTTGGGTTGTTCTGTTTGCGATGTCTGGAATGCCGCCCGCTATGCATGTCGGCGTCGTGGGTCTGTGTTTTATCTTGAGCGTTTGGCCGTCTGGGAATTGAAACGATGAAGTTATTCATGCACACGATCTTCGGCGCCGGGCTGATCACGCTATCGCTGGTTGCCCCTTTGCACGCACAGGACGCCAAGAAGGCGGTTGAGCCGGCTAAGGCCGGCCAGACGCAACCAAAAGCCAAAGCCGTCGGCATGGACACGGTCCGCGTCGAACCGCTGCGCCAGACGGTGCCCGTGATCGGTCGTTTCGTACCGCGCCAGACCGGCGTGGTTGCCGCACGCGTCGCCGGCCCCGTGGAAAAATACCTGGTCGAGGTCGGCGACCGGATCGAAGCCGGAGACATCATCGCCGTTCTTGTCGACAGTTCGTTCGTATGGGAACGCAACCGCCGCCGCGCCGATGTCGCACGTGCCCGCGCCGCCCTGCAAACCAGCCGCGCCAGCCTGCAACTTCTGGAGCAGGAACTAAAACGCCTTGAAGGCCTGAAGGACTCGCCGGCGTTCTCGCCCGCACGGCTCAACGACAAGACCCAGGAAACCATCCGCGCTAAGAGCGAGGTCGGCGAAGCGTCGGCCAACCTGAAATCCGCCGAAGCAAATCTCGAACTCGGCGAAATCGAGCTCGCTGACACGGTCATCCACGCCCCTTATGCCGGCGTTATTATCGAACGCCATTCCGAAGCCGGCGCGTATCTGCGCGAAGGCGAACCGGTGGCAACCCTGCTCGATGACCATAATCTGGAGATTGAAGCCGATGTGCCCGCCAACCGGATCGGCGGGCTGGATCAGGGGCGCAAGCTGATTGCCCGGATGGAAGACGGCACCGAACTGACGGCCATCGTTCGCGCGGTTATCCCGGATGAAAATCCGCGCACGCGCACGCGGCGGGTTCGCTTTGTCTCCGAATTTTCCGGTGCCGTGATGTCCACGGCGGCGAACCAGACCGTGACCGTCAACGTCCCGGCAGGTGAAATCCGCAATGTCGTAACCGTCAGCAAAGACGCCATTCTGAACCGTGGCGGCGCGCAGCTCGTCGTGCTCAATGCTGACGGCAAAGCGGCATTCAGGCCGGTCCAACTCGGTCAGGCGATCGGCCCGCGGTTCGTCGTCGAAGACGGCCTTAAGGAAGGTGACGTGGTCGTCATCCGCGGCAACGAACGCCTTTTCCCGGGCGAGCCGATCAAAGACAGCGACCCGGCGGCAAAGGATAAAGCGTCATGAATGGGCTGATCCGCCTATCGATCGAACGCCCTATTGCGGTCCTCGCGGCGGTCTTGATGGTGGTCATGTTCGGCGCCGTGGCTTTGGCTAAAATACCGATCCAGCTGACACCCGACGTACGCAAACCGATCATCAGCCTGGAAACGATCTGGCCCGGCGCGGCGCCCGCCGAAGTCGAGCGCGAGATCACCAACGAACAGGAAGAGGTACTCAAGGGGATCGAAGGCCTTGAGGAGATCTCGTCGGAAAGCCAGGATGGCCGTTCGCGCATCACGATGGAATTCGCCGTCGGTCAGGACATGAGTCGCGCGCTTTTGCTGACGGCCAACCGGCTCGACCGGGTCAGCGACTATCCGGACGAAGCCGACCAGCCGTCGATCCGCACCGCAAGTTCCGAAGACAACCCGATTGCCTGGTTCGTGCTGACACGCACCGGTGACAACGACCAGCTCATTCACAAATACGGCGACTTTGCCGAGGACGTCATTCAGGACCGGCTGGAGCGCGTCAGGGGCGTTTCGCGCGTCAACATGTATGGCGCCGCCAACCGCGAAATGGTCGTGCGTGTCGACCCCAACGCCATGGCACGGTATCGCCTGACCGTCAGCGACGTCGTCGATACCATGCGCGCCGCAAATTCATCCGTATCGGCGGGTGACGTGGACGAAGGAAAGCGCCGCTATATCGTCCGTACCGAAGGTGAATTCTCGTCCGTCGAAGATGTTGAGAAAGTGGTCATCCGTTCGCAAAGCGATTCCGAAGGTGGCGGCGTTGCGCGCGTGACGGTCGGCGATATTGCCACGGTTCTTTATGATTATTCGGACCCGACGGCACGTATTCGCGTCAACGGCCGCCCGGCGATCGCGCTGAACACCGTTCGCGAGACAGGCGCGAACGTGATCGAAACGATGGAAGGCATCCGCGAAGCCATCAAAGAACTGAACGACGTTCACCTGCCCTCGAAGCAACTCAAATTAACGCAGGTGTATGACGAAACGGTTTATATCGACTCGTCCATTAACCTCGTGCAGCAGAACATCCTCATCGGCGGCCTGTTGGCCGCGTTCGTTCTGCTGATCTTCCTGCGCTCCGGCGGTGCGACGCTGATCGTCTCCATGGCGATCCCGGTGTCGGTGATCGGCGCATTCGTCGCTATGGCGTTCCTCGGACGCTCGCTGAACGTGATCTCCATGGCCGGCATTGCATTTGCCGTCGGCATGGTCGTCGATGCGGCCATCGTCGTGCTCGAGAACATTTTCAGGCTGCGCGAGAAAGGCCATAGCCGCGTCGAGGCGGCCTATCTCGGTGCCAAGCAGGTCTGGGTCGCCGTTCTCGTGTCGGCGTTGACCACGGTCATGGTGTTTATCCCGATCCTCGTCATGGAACTCGAAGTCGGGCAGCTTTTCCGCGACATCGCTGTTGCACTCTCGGTCTCCGTCATGCTGTCGCTGCTGGTTGCGATTACCGTGATCCCGGCGCTTTCCAAGAAACTGCTCGGCAATGCCGACGAGACCAGTATCACGCGTCGCCGCATTCCCGGTATTGATCATCTGGCCGACGGTTTCCATAAGTTGGTCATGGCGATCACACGCCGCGTAATTGCCAGCAAGCTGTTGTCCATCGGTATGGTTCTAATGCTGTGCGGTACCGGCGCTTTCGTCACGTACGCGCTGCTGCCAAAGCTCGAATACCTGCCGGACGGGAACCGCAACCTGATCTTCGGCGTCGTCGCCCCGCCCCCCGGCTACAACCTCGACACAACCGAAGGGATCGCCTCGCAGTTCGAGGCCGAGATGATTCCGCTTCTCGCCGAAAACAATCCGGACGGTGTGCGCGCCGACGGCAAACCGCTGGTCGACCGCTTCTTTTTTGTCGCGACACGCGGCATCACCTTCCTGGGGGCGGCGGCGTACGATCCGAACCGGGTTAAGGAACTAATACCCGTTCTGCAGAAAGCCGCGCTGAAAGAGCCGGGGACGTTCGCGCTCATTTCACAGCGCTCGCTGTTCGGGCGCGGCATCGGCGGATCGCGCTCCATCGAGTTGAACGTGATGGGCGAAGACCTCGAAACGATCCTCGGCACCGCCGTGAAAGCCGTCGGCATGATCGAAGGCGTCATGCCGCGCGCCGAAGGCACGCAGTTGCGCCCGAAGCCGGGGCTGGAGCTTGGCGCACCAGAAGTCCGGGTCTATCCGAACCGGGTAAAACTGGCCGATAACGGCGTCACGGCGCGCCAGCTATCCGACACACTCGATGCCTATAACGACGGGTTGCGTGTCGCCGAAATCACCGTCGGCAACAAGCGCATCGATCTCAAGATCAAGGGGCCGGACAATCAGGTCACGGAAACACAGGGGATCAATTTCCTTCCCGTGTCGACACCGTCGGGCATCATCCTGCCGGCCAGCGAACTGGCGGACATCGTCGTCACGTCGGGGCCGACACAGATCAACCACCTGGAACGTCTGCGGACCGTGACGCTGGAAATTCGCCCGCCCGACGCTGTCCCGCTGGAAACGGCGCTGGACACGCTTCGTACCGACGTCATCGAGAAGCTTCAGGCGGAAGGTCTGCCGCCGGGTGTGCAATTGCGCCTAACCGGCACCGCGGACAGCCTGAACCAAACTTGGGCGCATATGAAATACGATCTGCTGATCGCGATCGTTATCGTCTATCTGGTGATGGCGGTGCTGTTCGAAAGTTTCGTTTATCCGCTGGTGATCATGCTCTCGGTCCCGCTGGCAACCGCCGGCGGCGTGCTCGGTCTCGCGGCCATCAATCAGTTTACGTTCCAGCCGCTCGATATGTTGACGCTGCTCGGCTTCGTCATTCTGATCGGGATCGTCGTCAACAACGCCATTCTGCTCGTGCACCAGACGCTGTACCACATACGTGAAGAAGGCATGTTCGTGACCGATGCCATTATCGAGAGCACGTCCAACCGTATCCGGCCTATCTTCATGTCGACGACCACAAGCGTCTTCGGCATGATGCCGCTGGTGATGTTCCCCGGTGCAGGGTCGGAGCTTTATCGTGGGCTGGGGTCCGTGGTGCTGGGTGGATTGTCGCTCTCGGCAATTCTGACGCTGGCAATCATTCCGCCGCTGATGGCATTGTTCTGCGCCGCCGTCGAGCGCAATCGGGATGAACGCATGCAACGCAGATCCGAACGTGATGCCGATGACCGTAAAGGCACGCTGCCGGCAATCGAAGACAAGACCGGCGAGAGCGAAACTCTTGATCCGACGTCGCCGGGCGGCCCAAGAGACAGCCGTCCGCAAGCTGAACCGAACGCTGCGGAGTAGTTTTCCATCGCCATGTATGACGTACGTTTTGCTATCGTCGGCGCCGGTATCGCCGGTGCCTCCCTCGCCTATCGACTGGCCGAGATTTTAGGCACGGGCGCCGATATCCTCCTTGTCGAGCGCGAGGACCGGCCCGGCTACCATTCGACCGGCCGCTCCGCCGCTGTTTACACGGAAACCTACGGCCCGCCGGTCATTCGCGCACTGACCGCAGCGTCGAGACCGCTTTTCGACAATCCGCCGCCGGGCTTTGCCGAGAACGCCCTTCTACATCCGTTGGGTCTGATGCTGGTCGGCGGCGAAGACCGCCGCGCGAAGGCTGAAACCTTGTACGCGGAATGCCGCGCGCTGACGCCGAGTATCCGCTTTCTCGAAGGCAGCGACGTCTCGGCGCTGCTCCCGGCACTCCGCCCGGAATGGACCGCCGTCGGCGTACTGGAACCCGACGCCATGTCGATGGATGTCGCGGCGATCCACGAGGGCTATTTGCGGGGCTTCAAGGCCCTTGGCGGTAGCATCGTGACCGATGCAGATGTCATCGGCGCTGCTTCCAACGGTGGGCGCTGGACGCTTGAAACACGGGCCGGCACAGTCAAGGCGGACGCCGTCGTCAACGCGGCAGGCGCTTGGGCGGACGAGATTGCGGAAAAGGCCGGTCTCGGTCCGCTCGGTCTGGTGCCGAAACGACGGACAGCATTGGTTTTCCAGGCGCCCGAGCAATACGACACCAGCACCTGGCCGATGATCAACGACATCGACGAGACATTCTATTTCAAACCGGATGCCGGGCGCATCCTCGCATCTCCCGAAGAAGCGACACCGATGCCGCCGTGCGACGTCCAGCCGGATGAATACGATATCGCCGTGACGGTGGACCGTATCGAAAAGGCCACGACGATGCAGATCCGCCGGATCGACAATAAATGGGCCGGCCTGCGCAGCTTTTTCGACGACGGCGTACCTGCGCTGGGCTTCGATCCGCGCACGGACGGGTTTTTCTGGCTCGCCGGCCAGGGCGGCTATGGGATCACCACATCGGATGCCATGGCGCGGTTGTCCGCACATCAATTGCTCGGCCAGGCAGCCCCCGCCGACATTCTCGACAAGGGCGTCGAACCCGACGTCATTGCGCCGGCGCGGTTTTGCGGCTGAACCGGTCTAGCCGGCTTTTTTCAAGGAAATATAAAAGACCCCGTCCCCGGCATCGTTGCGCACCAACGCATGCCCCGTGGTCTCGCAGTACGTCTCGAAATCCTTGGGCGCTGCCGGGTCCGTGACCTCGATTTCCAGCACATCGCCCGCCATGAGTTCTTTCATCTTCTTGTTGGCGCGCAATACCGGCAACGGGCAGTTCAGGCCCTTTAAATCAAGCTGGATGGTGTTCATGTAGCGACCCCGGCGAAACTGTTGGCGTTCATAACGTTCTATTACTTTGCACATTTTTACAATGGTTTGGCTTTCGCCAATGACTTTCCGGTCACGAAACTGTGTTTGGCCAAATGGCGATCCGGTCATTATCTAAATACGTATACAGAGAGTACGTCGTAGCAACAAAACAGAGACAACAATGCCTTCTCTCGCCGCGCAACACCGATCCGATACGATGAACTTCAAGCCACGCGAACGCGCCAGCAACGTCCTTAAAGCGCTGGGCAATCCGCACCGGCTTAAAGTCGTTTGCCATCTCTCGCGGAATGAATCGTCGGTGTCCGAGCTTGAAAAAGTGACTCGCCTCAGCCAGTCCGCTCTGTCGCAGCACCTGGCAAAACTCCGCCAGCAAGGATTGGTGAAAACGCGCCGCCACGCGCAAGCCGTTTATTACTCCCTGGACGGTAGCGTCGCGATCGAAGTTCTGATGGCGCTGCGCGCCGCGAAGCTGATCTGAACGCCCGGTGCTTACGCGACCCGCGTAAACACGTCCACCCCGTCTTCACCGGTAGCACGCGCGACACGCCCGTCTTCGATAAGATGGTGCAAGTGCGCCAGCGTTTCACCGATGGCAAAGAACGTCTGGTGTTCGTCCAGCTTGCGTTTGAACAGCCGGTAAAGCACATCAACGCCAGTACTCGGTTCGTGCAATGCATCCAGCGTTTCGTCCAGACGCTCCACATGGTGCGCATCAAGATCATCCAGACGCGCATGGAAACCTCGGAACGGCCAGTTATGGCTCGGTAACACCAGCGGGTCCCCGCCGACTTCGGCGCGCAAGTGTGCCATGGTGTCGATAAACATACCGAGCGGCCGGCCCTCCGGCTCCTGCGGCCAGACACTGACGTTCGGGCTGATTTTCGGCAGCACCTGATCGCCCGAGATCAGCACATCAGCGTCGTCGCAATACAGACAAGCATGTTCCGGAGAATGCCCCCGGCCGACGATCATGCGCCACTTCCGACCGCCGATATCAAAACGATCTCCGTCGGAAATCCGCTGGAACGCCGCCGGGATCGGCGACACGATGTTTTTGTACCCACCGGCGCGCCGGCCGACCGTCTCCATCATCTCCGGCGAAAATCCGGCGCGTTTGTAAAAGGCGCTGAAGGCGTCGACGGTGGGAGGCTGTCCATCCAGCGACAACATGCGTCCGAACGTCCACTCCGTCAGCGGCATGACCAACGGTGCGTTGAACCGCTCGCACAGCCAGCCGGCAAGACCAGCGTGATCGGGATGAAAGTGTGTCACGATCACCCGTTTTACCGGGCGATTCTGCATCACTCCTGTAAACAAGGTCTCCCACGCCGCCTTGACTTCGTCAGTGCAGATACCAGTGTCGACAATGGTCCAACCTTCACCATCTTCGAGCAGCCACAGATTAATGTGGTCGAGCGCGAACGGGAGCGGCATGCGCAACCAGTGAATACCGGGGTGAACCTCCATGGTCTCGCCAATGGCAGGCTCGCCTTCAAAAACGTAATCAGGAATATAAGTCATGGCGCGTTTGTAGCGCCTGAAGCGCGATTTGCAACCGGTCTTGCGGCCGACGGATCAGGGTTTCAGTTGAAATGCCGGACGCGGTCGTTCGGGGTGCTGTTCACCCGGGAACGGCATCGGAAATTCGCCGGGCAGCGTTTCGGTGAGGCGTTCCTTTTCGGCAATCTGCGCGGCACTTGGTGCCGGACGGCCATTGATGTCATGGCCTTCGCGAATCATCCGTTCCTGATGAATGATGTATTTCAGCTCTTCCTTGATGATCTCGGTGTGACGGCTCGGTTCAGCTTTCAGAACGGCCGATACAATCCCGAGTTTCACCTGCTTGGGAATCCGCTCGAAATTTTCCAGCATCAGAAACTTGATCGACGGACGCACTGACGACGACAGCAAAAGGCTCAGGATCAGTTTCTTCCGGATGTCATGACGGAGATTGCCTGCTTCCGTCAGCTCGAAAAACTGATGCACGAACTGGCGCGGGGCGATTTCTCCATCAAGCAGGGATTTCAGGTTCTCGCGCAATGCCGCCGTATACTGCTTGCGGCTTTCCGTGACGATCTTCGACGCGTGCTGACGGACCTTGCCGATGCTGTCCGGCTCGAACGCATGATCGGTCACGTACTTCAAACACTCGCGCACAAGCTCATGGCGCGACGTGTCACCGATGATCTCAATAACGCCGCGCACCAGCTTGGTCGAATTGCCGAGTGGGCAAAGCCGCGCCGTCGCCGCCAGCGCCATCGGCCCTTCCGGATCGCGTGAACAGACCATGGCAAGCGCCAGCGGGTCTTCGTAACCCGATAAATCGATTTCCTTGTTCAACAGGTTCTCCGGCACCAAAAGCCGGTCGCCATCACCCGGGATCACCAGCGGCTCCCGCTTCTTGTAGCTTTGCTTGATCCCAAGTGCGGTCTGCAGACCTTCGCGGGAAATGCCGAGCGCGTTGAAGGCGGAAGTGCTCACGCGACGACCCTCACGCTTTGCGGGCGCATGGCGCGCACCGGCACGTTGGCGCGCTGCAGCCAGTCCTTGAACATACGCGCACCGTCGCGAATCGAAGTCGGTTGCAGGACCCGGTTGATCGCTTCCTGCTGCAGCAAAGACTGTCGCATCGCCGCCAGTTCGCTCTCGCGGCCAAGACGCCACGCCAGCGGCACGCCGTCCATGGCATCGAGCGTACGTTCCTTGGCGCCGATAATGTCGGCCAGAATGAGTGTCAGAAACTGAATGGCGTCTTCGTTGGGCCGTGCCGTGCCACGGCGCCACTTACTGACCGTCGACGGTGCGACGCCGAGCATACGGGCGATGTCCTTGCCGGCGATACCGCCATCGGCAAGACCGCGAAAGACCGGTCTGACATCGACCATATCCGGCGCCCAGCCCGCAGCAACGTCATCTTCCGGCGTCCCGGATACAATCACGTCTTCCATCATTTCGAAAACCCCAGTAAGCCCAGTTATTGCCCAGTTAACGATCCAACCGAATCGGCCTAGACTATTCTTTGTATATAATGGTTAACAAAAAACCCACATCTCGTACAACCAACAAAATATAGCAATTTCAGGGAACAACGGTCTCCCCAGCGCGATTTCGATGCGATAGTGTTTTTCCCATGCGAATTGGCATCGATCTTGGTGGCACAAAAACCGAAGCCATCGTCCTCGGCGATGACGGCCAGGAGCGCGCGCGTCGGCGCGTAAACAGTGCGCAGGGCGATTACGACTCGACGATCCGCGCCATCAGGGATCTGTCCCACGCCGTCGCAACCGAAGCCGGGTGTGATGCGGATGCAACCGTCGGCGTCGGCATCCCCGGTGCGATTTCCCCCAAGACCGGGCTGGTCAAGAACGCCAATTCGACGTGGCTGATCGGTCATGCGCTCGACCGCGACCTCGAATCGGCGTTGAACTTGCCGGTCCGGCTTGCCAACGATGCCAATTGCTTCGCCGTATCCGAAGCCGTCGACGGCGCGGCGCGTGGTGCGGATATGGTGTTCGGTGTCATCCTCGGCACGGGCGTCGGCGGCGGGCTGGCCATCGGCGGGCAAGCCCATACCGGACGCAATGCCATCGCCGGAGAATGGGGCCACAATCCCCTGCCCTGGCCGGGCGATATCGGCGGCGCATCAGAGGTTCCCGGTCCCGCGTGTTATTGCGGCAAGCACGGCTGCATCGAAACGTTTCTATCCGGCCCCGGCCTTGCCAATGATTATGCCGCCGCCGGGGGCGCCCCCCTTCCCGCATCGCAAATCGCCGAATTGGCCAGGGCCGATGACGCGACGGCGTTGGCCGCGCTGCAGCGCTATACCGACCGGCTGGCGCGGGCGATCTCGGGCGTGATCAACATTCTCGATCCCGATGTTGTCGTCTTCGGCGGCGGGTTGTCGCATCTGCAAACGATTTACGAGACATTGCCGGGCCTGCTCGGTCGCTACGTCTTTTCGGACGTCTGCGATACACCTATGGTCAAAAACAAACACGGTGACAGTTCCGGCGTGCGTGGCGCGGCGTGGCTGTGGCCAAAAGAACCCAACGAGGAACCATCCGCATGAGCGTCTCTATCAATATCCGCCAGCCCGGCGTCGGCGAAATCGTCATCTCGCGCTACGAAAAGCGCAACGCGCTGAATACCGACATGGTCAACGGCATTGCCGATGCGGCGACGGAGCTTGCCAAGGATGACAGCCTGCGCGCTGTCGTGCTGCGCAGCGACGGCGACAAGGTCTTTTCCGCCGGGGCGGATATCGCGGAGCTTTCGGCACTTACCAAGGACACCGCGTTCGGCTTCATCGACAATCTGCGGCGCGCCATTCAGGCCGTGTTCGACATTCCTGTGCCGGTCATCTGCCGGTTGCAGGGTCCGTGCATCGGCGGCGCGATGGAACTGGCGGCGGCATGCGATCTGCGCGTTGCCAGCACCAACGCCGCATTCTGCATGCCCGAAGTTCGCGTCGGCATTCCGTCCGTCATTCAGGCTGTGCTGCTGCCGCGCCTGATGGGCCGGGGACGTGCCGGATGGCTGGTGCTGTCGGGTGAGACAATCGACGCCAAAACGGCCTATGACTGGGGCTTCGTCGAAAAACTGGTCGCGCCCGATGCGCTCGACGATGAGGTCGAAACCGCCGTCGCCGCAATACTGGCGTCGGCCCCCGCTGCAGTGCGAACGCAAAAGCGCCTGTCCCAGTCATGGGACGAACTGCCGCTGGATACGGCGATAGCCGAAAGTATGGACGCCTTTGCAGCATCCTACGACGGCACGGAACCGGCGGACTACATGGCGCGGGTTTTGCGCCCGAAAGCCTAGCCGGCTCCGATCCCCAAGAGAAACATCACCGACACGCCAAGCACACCGGCCAACGCGCGTTGCCAGATCGGTCGGTCGGCGATCAGCGCCGTGCTGACCAGCCAGAGCGCGATACCGATCTTGGCCATTGCCAGCAGCGCCAGCAGCGGATCGGTCTTCAGCGAGACCAGCGCCGGGTTGGCGACGAACGCCAGCGGAATCAGGTAAAGCCCCAGTCCCAGCCGCATGGCGACGCCGGCAACGCGCAGCCACGGGGCATCGGCCATACCGGCGGCGATGAAAACCGTGCCGCATACCGGCGGCGTGATGGTCGACAGCAATGCGAACCAGAACACGAACAAGTGCGCATGTAATAACGGCAAGCCAAGTTCCTGCAATGCCGGGCCGGTGACGGATACGCAAATGACATAGGCCGCCGTGGTCGGCACCTCCATGCCCAGGATCAGACACGCCAACGCCGTCAGCAAGAGTGCCGCCCAAAGCTGCCCACCCGAAAGCGCGATGATCGTCGACGTCACCTTGACGCCAAGGCCGGTCATCTGCAGCACACCGATGACGATCCCGGCGCACAGAATGATCGACGCCACGGTCGCGATCTGCCCGGCGGCGTTGATCAACGCATCGCCGAAACGTCGCGCCCACATCGGGATCGAGAATTTTCCCTCCGCATTAAATGCCAGCAAAAGCGTCGACACCAGTATCGCCACTGCGGATGCGTATTGCGGCGTGTACCCACCGACGAACAACCGTTCCAGCAACACCGCGAACGGTACGGCGAAAAACAGACCGGTGACGATCAGCGTGCGGCGGTCCGGCTGCTCGGATTTGTCCATGGCGCGCAGGTTTGTCTTTTTTGCGAACCCGTCGACACCGACCCAGACGGCAAAGAAGAACAGCAACGACGGCAAAAGCGCCGCCGCCATGATGTCGGTGTACGGAACCCCCAACAACTCCACCATAACGAACGCCCCCGCGCCCATCAGCGGCGGCATGATCTGTCCGCCACTCGACGCCACCGCTTCAACGGCGGCAGCCAATGACGGGGGGTAGCCGAGCCGCTTCATTGCCGGCAACGTGACGGCGCCGGTTGATGCCACGTTCGCGGATGCGGACCCGGACAACGATCCGAACAGCGCCGACGCCAGCACGGACACTTTGGCGGCCCCCGCCCGCAATCGCCCGGCTACGGCAATGGCCAGGTTCATGAATCCCTGCCCGGCTTCTCCGGCGTTCAAAACAGCGCCCAGGATCACAAAAACAGCCACAACATTGACTGAAACACCTGTCAGCGGCCCCCAGAACCCGGCTTCGGCAATCGTCAGATTACCCAGCAGGCTCGCCAGCGGCAGCCCCGGATGACCGAATTCACCCGGCACGTATTCGCCGAACATGCCATAGGCAAGAACGATCACGGCGACCATCGGCAACGGCCAGTTAATCGCGCGGCGCGCCATTTCCAGAACGATGACGATCAGGGCAACCGCCATCGCCATCTGCATGGGGCCATTCAAGTACCCGTACTGTTCGCCGAGCGCATTTTCGAAAAGCGCGATATAGGCGCAGATCGCAATGCCGAGCGCTGTCATCGCATATCCGGCAAGCCGTTCCAGCGGACTGTCGGCACGCGCGAACACGAACACCCACGGCAGCGCCAGCGCCATGTGGACGGGGCGGCTGATCAGATTAGGGATCAGCCCGGAAAAAATCAGATAGATATGAAACGCGACGGAAACGGCAGCGAGCCCGAGGATGACATACCCCCGGACCCGCCCTTGTTCGCTGCCGTTCGTATAATCGGCGCCGGTCACGAAATTACTTCAACGCGTCCGGCACGCTCATGTTGGCTTCGGCGTAATACTTCAGCGCCCCCGGGTGCAGCTTGCCGTACATCGGCGCCAGCATTTCCGCGTTCACGGCCGCCCACCATTTGTTGTCCTTGCCCATGCGCGCCTTTTCCGACCAGTACGCCTTGGTCAGCGTATAGGCGGCATCGTCGCTCATGCCCGTGGTGGTATAGGCCATCACCGGCAACGAGGTGGTCGTCGTGTCCTGATCGACACCCGGATACGTGCCGCCGGGAATAATCAGCTTCGTACGCTTGCTTTTGGCGACCTGTTCGTCGGTCATGGAAATCAGGTGAATGGCCGTGCCGGCAGCGGCTTCCATCACGTTCGGCGCCGGATACGAGCCCGCCGTCGCAAAACCGTCGACCTGTTTGTTCTTGAGCGCGGCAACGGCAGCATTCAATTCAACATCGACCAGCTTGACCTTGTCCTTGACGCCGAACATCTCGAAATACTTGGCAGCTTCACGTGCCCCGAAGCTGCCCTTACCGATCAGATAGGATTTGCCGTCAAGATCGGCGAACGTCTTTACGCCGGAATCCGCACGCACGACGAAGTGCATCGTCAGCGAGGGAATCGGGAACAGCCCGCGAATTTCATCGAACTTGGCATTTTTCGGCTCGAACATCTTCTTGCCGCCCTGGGCCAGCTTGACCAGCACCGGCGGGGTCGTGAAGACGTAATTGCCCGGACGGACGGCAGCTTCCTTGACGTTCTGGACCGAGCCTTGGCTCTCCTCGACCGTCAGAATCATTTCACCGCCGGTGCCGCGCTTCACGGCCTCGGCGATCTGTACCGCCATCTGGTAATACGAGGACGTCGATTTTGCGGATTTATACGTGACGCGGGTTTCGGCATCCGCCGACACGGCACCGGCCAGCAAAGCGACAGCCGCAGCGCCCGCAAGCGCAAGGTTCTTGATCGTCATGGATGTTACCCCTGGTAAAATTTTCTATCCGGTTATTGTAACCGAACCGGGGCCTTCATCAATCTGCGTTTATATCGATATTCGCACCGCGTCAGTGCGCCATCAGCATTGGGATAGTGGCATGACCCAAGACATATTTCGTCACCCCGCCAAGAATCAGCTGGCGCATGCGACTGTGCGTATAGGCCCCGCTGACCAGCAAATCGGCGCCGAAATTCTGACACTCCTCCAGAAGCCTCGGACCGACGCTGCCCGCCGGTGCCTCGAAGATCTTGGTGTCGGGAACGATGCTGTGCCATTCCAGATACTGCGCCAGTTCGGGACCGCGCGCGCCGGACGTCCGAAAGCTGTCGGCCGTCAGCACCATCACCGCATCCGCCTGTTCCAGAAGCCTGACCGCGGACGAAACCGCACGGGCCGATTGCACACTGCCGTTCCACGAAATCGCAATCCGTTTTCGTTTGGATTCGGACGACCCCGGCGGCACCACCAACACAGGGCGCCCGCTTTCAAAGATCGCCGCGTTGAGGGTCATCGGCGTCAGCACGTCGTCGCTGTCTCCGGGGCGCGCAACGACGATCAAATCGTTCAGCCGCCCGATGCGCGCCAGGACCTCGTCCTCGCGGCCGTGTTCGTGACGCCAGGCGACGGTCATTTCCTTTTCGCTACCCGGCTTGTCGGCAATGGTTGCATTGTGGCGCTTGACGCTGTCGTCGAACATCTTGCGTGCCCGCGCGACGCGCTCCGACGCCTCTTTTTCGGCCATCGAGATCATATCCTCGACCATGGCGACGGACATGCCCTCGCCCAGCAGCGGAATGGATTCTTTGGCTTCCGGTTCGACGTGCAGAACTTCCAGATGACTATGCAGGTCCTTGGCGACAGAATACGCCTTGTCCAGAACCTCTTCGTTTTCCGGAGCACCGCTAAGGGGACACAGGATCGTATTGACCATTGAGCACCTCTGCCTGTCTGTAATTATTATTGCCTAATATGATGCGCTTTTTCAGCGTAATTCGCAAAGGATCGATTAAATTTTCAAGACTTTGATCGCCTGCGCCACGGTTGCTTTTTTCTTTCCGGCGCTATCGACCGTTTCCCAGGTCAACGCCCCCAGATCATAGCCCGATTGCTGGCGCGCGACATCGACCGTTGCATCCGATACGTTGCGGGTTCGCGTCGCCACCCGCTCGACACGGACATCCTCGGGCGCATCCACCCATATGCCGTCGAACGGCACGCTACATTCTGCGGCAAGTCTTTCGGCATCATCACGCTGTTCGGATTTCGCGAAGACCGCATCCAGAACGACGCATTGCCCCGCCTGTAGCGCGGCGCGTGCCTGATCGATGAAGGTCGCATAGGTCTGCGCGGTGATATCAGGCGCATAGCCGTCGGCGCCCAGCGTGTCGTTCGGGTGGACACCGCACAGCCGCTTGCGCACCACATCCGTGCGCACCACGCGCGCGCCCGGCGCACACCCAAGGGACGGTGCAATTTCACGCGCGAGCCGCGACTTGCCGGACCCCGACAATCCGCCGACGGCAACTAACCGGGGCTTCGCCGCTTGCAGATACGTCGCCGCCAGATCGAGATAACGTTGCGCTGTCATGGTTTCACGCGCCGCATCGTCCGGATCGGATTGCGATGCTGCGATGGCGGCACCGACGTGCGCGCGAATCTGTGCACGCATGCTGAGAAACACCGGTAACACGGAAAATGCATCGGCCTGTTCGTCACCGACATCCAGATAGCGGTTGAACAGGAACGAAGACAACCGCCGCTTATCGTGAAAATCGAGGTCCATCATCAGAAACGCGAGATCGTAAAGCACATCGATGTCGGAAAAATCCGTGGAAAACTCGATGGCGTCGAACAGCGTCGGCTTGCCGTCGACCAGACAGATATTCTTGAGATGCAGGTCGCCGTGGCAGGCGCGCACCCGTCCCGACTTGCGCCGTGCCTCCAGCACATTTTCCAGCGCATCAATCCGATCCAGCGTCAGACTCGTGACTGCCTCGACCCGCGCGGCGTCGAAAATGCCAGCCGGCGCCTGTGCGTCGAATGCACGGATGTTGTTTTCCGCGATTGAGCGAATCCCGGCGTAGCCACCGGCGGCGGGCTTGACCTCGGCAGCGGCATGAAACGTCGAAATGGCGTCGGCAAGATCCTCGATCATCGGCCGACGCAAGCCCCGTTCGATCCCGGCAAGACGGTCGAATAACGTCGCCTCGTCGAAGCGGGCCATTTCGACCAGCCAATCAACCGCTTCCCCGTCTCCGCCGATAGCCAGCGTGCCGTCCTTGTCCGTGACCGGCACCACGCCTTTGTATATGGCGGGCGCGGTTCGGCGGTTCAGGATCACTTCCTGCTCACAGGCGGCATGGCGAGACGCGAGCGAGGTGAAGTCGAGAAACGAAAATTTCACCGCGCGCTTCAGCTTGAACGCACGCGCCCCACTCAGAAAAACCACCGATATATGCGTGGTGATGATTTTTGGCGCGGTGCCGTCTTCTTGTGACAGCTTGTCCTTCAGAAAATCGATGACTCGCTGCTGACCGGTATCAGCCATAACTCAGCGAAAAACAGCCCGGGCTTCTTCGACGCCTTCGGGATCTTCATGAATAATGACCTCGGCGTTGGGGAATGCTTCCATCAATTCGCGTTCCACATCCTCGGAAATATCGTGCGCCTCTTTCAGCTTCATGTCGCCGTCCAGCTCCAGGTGAAACTGGATGAACACATGCACCCCCGAGGACCGGGTTCTGAGATCGTGCAGACCCTTCACCTCTTCATGCGCCATGACGATATCGCGGATTTTCTGACGGTCGTCGTCTTCAAGTTCCCGGTCCATGAGGATCGCAAGCGCGGTGTTGCCGATCCCCCATGCACCCTTGACGATGTAAAGCGCGATCAGGATGGCGATGAGCGGGTCGGCGTATTTCCAACCCATACTGCTGGACAAAAACAGCGACACCATCACACCGAGGTTGATCAGCACATCGGTCTTATAGTGTAGGCTATCGGCGTCGATGGCGACGGATCCGGATTTCTTGACCACATAGCGCTGGAACGCGACCAAGGCGATGGTCAGCACAATCGAGAACACCATGACCGCATAGCCGATGTCCGTATTTGCGACCGCGCGCGGGTGGACCATCCGCTCCCCGGCTTGAATCAAAAGGAACACCGCCGAGCCACCGATAAACGCCGATTGCGCCAGGCTCGCCAAAGGCTCCGCCTTGCCGTGACCGAAGCGATGCTCGCGGTCGGCAGGTTGCAGTGCGTGATGTACCGCCAGCAAATTCACCAGCGATGCCGCCGCATCCAGAAACGAATCGATCAACGTCGACAGCAGACTGACGGAATCCGTAAATATCCATGCGGCAAATTTTACGATGATCAGCACCGTCGCCACGCTGACGGAAGCGATTGCCGCCGTCCGCATAAGGCCGCCGCCCTGTATCACCGGGTGGAGATGCGTGCTGCTGTCCGTCGGCGGTTCGTGCGAAACACTCACGGGAACAACCGCTCCGTTGTCCATCCGTCACCGTCGCGGTGATAGACGACCCGTTCATGCAGCCGGAACTTACCGTCCGACCAGAACTCAATGAGCTGCGGCGCAACGCGAAAGCCGGACCAGTGCGGCGGGCGCGGCACCTCGCCGACACCGAATTTCGCCGTAAACTCAGCGACTCGGCGTTCGAGAATGAACATGCCCTCCATCGGGCGAGACTGTTGCGACGCCCAGGCACCGATGCGGCTGCCGCGCGCACGAGACTGGAAGTAGGTATCCGCCTCCTCGTCGCTTACCGGAACGACCGCGCCTTCGATCCGCACCTGTTTACGGAGACTCTTCCAATGGAAATTAAGCGCAACATGGGCATTCTCGGCCAACTGGCGCCCTTTGTTGCTTTCCAGATTGGTATAGAAGACAAACCCGTCGCTATCGAAGTCCTTCAATAGCACCATCCGCGATGACGGGCGGCCATCCGCCGTCGCCGTCGCCAAATTCATGGCGTTGGGATCGTTCAGTTCGCTTTCCTTGGCCTGATCGAACCATTTTCCGAAAAGCTCAAAAGGTTCGTTGAAATTTGCCATGCCGGTTTCCGTGATTTCCGTCACTGATTTTAGTTGCAAAGGGCGTTACAATATCGCCGTATTTTCGCCACATCCTGTTGATATAGGGATATGTGTCGAGAGTCGACCGTACGATCACGATGATCTTTGCGATGTACCACAAGTAAACCTGTCGGCCGCCGTTTTAAAGATCGCCAACGCGAATTTTGCAAAGGGTAGTTCCCGCTATGAAGATGACGAAACCTGTAATTATCGCGACATTGTGTCTGACGCTTGCCGCCTGCGAACAAGGCCGCGAGAAAGAAACCATCGGAACGCTGGCAGGCGCCGGGCTGGGCGCGCTGTTGGGCTCGCAGATCGGCGGCGGCAAAGGTGCAATGGCGGCGATCGCCGTCGGTACGCTGGCCGGTGCATGGGCAGGCAGTGAGATCGGCAAATCGCTCGACAAGGCGGACAAGCAATATGCCCAGCGCACCGCGCAGGATGCGCTTGAATATAATAAGGTCGGTCAGGCCTCGACCTGGCGGAACCCGGATTCGGGTCATTCCGGCACGGTCACACCGGTCAACACCTATCGCAGCGTCGAAGGCAGCGATTGTCGGGAATTTGAAACCTCGATCTATGTCGACGGAAAACAGGAAAAAGGCATCGGGCGCGCCTGTCGCCAGCCGGACGGCACCTGGAAAATCGCGAGTTGAACGCGCCGTTTCGGTCAGCCGGCCTTGCCGGACTGATCCTCGGTGTCGGGCTGTTGCTTTTGACGCCAAACGTGGACGCGGAAGAGCGCGTCAACTTCAAGAATGCACAAGGCGAGACGATCGAGGCGATCTATATCCCGCCGCCTTCTGGTCGCACTGCCCCTGCGCCGGCCGTCATCATGCTGCACGGCTGTGCTGGTCTGTTCACGAAATCGGGCAAGATTCGCAGCCGCGAGCGGGCATGGATCGACATCCTGCACAACGAAGGCTGGGCACTATTACTGCCGGACAGCTTCGGGTCGCGTGGCCACGGCAGTCTTTGCCAAACCAAGAACCGGCCGGTCAAGCCGGAACGCGAACGACCGTATGACGCGGTCGCGGCGCTCGAATACCTTGCCAAAGCGCCGGGAATCGATGCCGCCAAGATTGCCCTGCTCGGTTGGTCGAACGGCGCCATGACGGGCCTGCACACCATCCGCGACGGCGCAGCAGCGTCACGATCCGACGGAACGAAGGATTTTCGCACAGCCGTTGTCTTTTATCCGGGCTGTATCGCCCTCAAAAAATCGTTCCCGAACTACCGGCCCCGTGTACCCCTGCTGATTCAACACGGTGAAAAGGACGATTGGACGCTCGCCAAACCGTGTGTTGAGCTGATCCGCAAGGTCGCAGCCGCGGGCGATGCACCGCCTGCGTTTATCGACGTATACCCGGACTCGTACCACGGCTTCGATCACCCGACGTCGAAATTGAAAACGATCATCACCAAACATTCCGGTTATGCATCGGGACAACGCAAAGTCCACGTCGGCAAAAACCCCGAAGCGCGCGAAAAGGCCATCGCCCGCACGCTCGACTGGTTGCGCGCCCATCTGAACTAGCGCTTTCCAAGGTCTGACGCTGTTTTTCACGCGGAAAATTCGCGCATCGCAAATTACTGGGTTGACACTGTACCGAACGTTCGGTACACACGTGGTCATACGGACTTGCCCCCCAATGCCGTAGCTACGAACCCAAAACTTGAACCAGAAATAAAGGAATAACCTATGTCTCGAATTGAAACTCCCGTCAGCATCGACACGGCGCCGGCTTCGGCGCGCCCGCTTCTCGAAGCCGTCCAGGCGAAGCTCGGCTCGGTGCCGAACATGTTCCGCCTGCTGTCGGCCAGCCCGGCAACGCTCGAAGGCTACCTTGGCCTGAACGGCGCGCTGAGCACCGGTAAACTGTCGCCCGCAACCCGCGAAGCGATCGCCCTCGTACTTGCGAACGTCAACGGCTGCACGTACTGCAACTCTGCGCACGGCTTCATCGCGAAGAACCTGGTCAAGGTCGACGATGCCGAGATCGACGCCAACCGGGACGCCCAGTCGTCCGATCCGAAAACGGCCGCGGCGCTGAAACTGGCGCACAAGATCGCCGTCGAGCGTGGTCAAGTGGACCAGGCCGATCTCGATGCCGCCCGCGCCGCCGGGTATGACGACACGGAACTGGTCGAGATCGTCGGGCACGTCGCGCTCAACGTCCTCACCAACTACATCAACGAGGTGTTCAAGACCGACGTAGACTTCCCCCTCTACGAAGTGCGCAAAGCCGCCTGACGCCTCTACTGGCCGGTCCGTGCAATGCGGATCGGCCAGTCCCCTCGCCCGTGACACAATTCGTTTCCCGGGCTTGCGAGAGCAGTGGCAAAAATCGCAACGTCATGATACCCAATCTGACATGAGCCCTGCATCCACCCCATCGAACCGAGACGAAATCGTCGCGCAACTGTTCCGGCTTTTCCGCTGTGGCGGTTACGAGGGCGTTTCCGTCGGCGACGTTTCCAAAGCAACGGGTCTCGGCAAGTCCAGCCTGTACCATTATTTTCCGGGCGGCAAAGCGGATATGGCGACTGCCGTCGTGTCCTTTGCCAGAGACTGGATCAAGGCTCACATCGTCGACCCACTAGGCGATGCAGGTGTGCCGCTGGATGCGCGCATCGACGCCATGCTTACCGCGGCGCGCGATCTTTATGACGGCGGCACATCTCCGTGCCTCGTCGCCAGCATGCTTGTCACGCCCGACGGCACAACGCCCGAAGGCAACGCCGGTGTCATTCTTTCCGACTGGATCGAGGCCCTTTCCAAGGCACTGCAGGCAAACGGTGTTGACGCCGCCGAAGCGGACGCGCGGGCCATCGCGGCGCTCGTTCGGATCGAAGGTTCCCTGCTCGTCGCGCGTGCGACCGGGAATCTTGCGGTGTTCGAGACGGCGTTGGAGGAAACGCGCAATGCGCTGATTGAAAAATGATCCAGCCAACCGAGACAGGAAAACCGACAACCGCATGACCGACACGACGCCCCCCGAACCACCGATCCGCGCCGCCATCGTCCCGGTGACGCCGTTGCAACAAAACTGCTCACTCGTCTGGTGCGTTGAAACCAACAAGGGCGCCTTCATCGATCCCGGCGGCGATATCGACAAGCTTCTGGCTGCCGTCGCCGAAACCGGCTGCGAGATCGAGAAAATCATGCTGACGCATGGCCACGCCGACCATGCCGGCGCCGCCGACGAACTGCGCGAGCGCCTGGGCGTGCCTATCGAAGGCCCGCACATCGCCGACAAGTTCTGGATCAAGGATATACCAACCTCGTCGGCCAAATACGGCTTTCCGGGCGGACGCGCATTCGAATCAGACCGCTGGCTCGAAGGCGGCGATGCGGTGACGCTCGGAAACGTCACATTCGATGTGTATCATTGCCCCGGACATACGCCGGGACACGTTGTGTTCCACCAGCCGCAATCCCACGTCGCATTTGTCGGCGACGTGCTGTTTCAAGGCTCAATCGGCCGCACCGACTTCCCCAAGGGAGACCACGAGCAGTTGATTTCATCGATCACGACCCAGCTTTGGCCGCTCGGCGACGATACGGCGTTCGTGCCGGGGCACGGCCCGATGTCGACGTTCGGCCAGGAAAGGAAGACCAATCCGTACGTCGGGGGCACCTGACGACCACAAACAACCGGAGAATACGCACCATGGCCGATCCGATCCTGAACGAGTGCATCAACCCGACCTGTCCGTTTTCCGGCAAGCCCGTCGCGTCGGACAGCCTGACGGTTTACCGCGGTCATACCGTCGGATTTTGCAATCCCGGCTGCCGCGACAAGTTCGCCGCCGACCACGACGCCTTTCCCGACGCACAAGCCTTGTTTGATTCCCAAATCGGAGACCGCCAAGAATGAACGACCACCTGATCGACAGCATCGAAGCGCTGGAAGAAATCTACAACAATCCGTCGGAAGCCTCGCTGGTCAAGGAAAGCGCCGTCGTGACGGACGAATACCGCCGCCTGATCGAGGCATCGCCGTTTGTGACGCTGGCCTCCGTCGGGCCGGAGGGGCTTGATTGCTCACCGCGCGGCGATCTCAAGGGGTTCGTGCGCATCCACGACGAAAAGACCCTGATGATCCCCGACCGGCGCGGCAACAACCGGGTCGATACGCTGCGTAATATCGTCCGCGATCCGCGCGTGGCACTGCTTTTCCTGATCCCCGGGTCCGGCACAACGCTTCGGGTTAACGGCAAGGCCAAGCTCAGCACCGATCCGGCCCTGCTGGAAAGCTTCTCGGAGCAAGGGAAAGCCCCCCGTTCCGTCATCATCATCGATATCGAGGTGGTTTACTTCCAGTGCGCGCGCGCCATCCTGCGCGCGAAACTATGGGATTCTGCCGAACACAGCGATCCCAAGACTTTGCCCTCGGCGGGCGATATTCTGGCGGCGCAGACCAAAGCCCGCGACGACGGCGGCATCGACGGCAAAGCCTATGACGCCGAATGGCTGCCGCGCGCGACGAAGACGATGTGGTGAAAAGTATATTCTTATTTCTTGATACGCGTCCGAATTTCAAGCAGTCGCATTGCTGCAGCGTGTGCTGAGTTGTCTTTTAATTTTTCAGCGAGCATTGAGAGTTCAGCAATAGCAATTTCTTTGGTTACGTGAAGGGTATCATGATCTAATTTATTATTAAAAATCTCACCTAGACAATAACCATAACTTTGCAGGTAGATTTGCGCCGAATCAAAGAACCTTTCTTCTTGCGTTTCGCGAACAAGCCTGAAGTCTTTGTAACAACTTATATAGTCTTTTTCTTTATAATACGTCAGGCCTCGATTCAAATACAAATAAAATACTTCTGAGTCCTCTTCTATCCCCAATCCAAGTCCTAAACCTTTTGTAAAATATTCCAGAGCTAATTCATGCTCATCTGCTTCATAGTTGACCAAGCCAGCTTGGTTGAGCGTGGCAGCATCCAATATTCCAATATCTTTAAGGAACGTGACAAATTCAGCGACTTCATGCCTTCTACGCAGTTTCCTCAAATTATAAGCGAGGTGGTCAGCAAAATTTGGATACAATTTAAGCGGTTGAGATTGAACTCGTAAATTCCTGATGTCGGCCAACAACGACAGGTATTTGGCCAACCTCAATGAAATTTCAAATGATGAATATGTTTCTGTACTATAGTCACTAATATCATTATTTGATATCAAACTAATTAAAAAATAATGATCATGAGATCCAAAATCAATCTCTTTAGCGGAGAGCTTATCAAACCATGTTTTTATTTTATCATTGATTTGTTTCGGCAGCACTATCAAGAAATGGCCCGGTTCAACTTGTGATATAAAAGCTTCTTCGCGCCTAAACAAATCTAATTCATCATAAAATTTTCCAATTATTTTATTTAATTGCGAACTACCAATTCTAGCGGATAATTGCTGCGCATCTTTTAGGCGAGCGCTAAACACTGAGAAATCATCATTCAAGGACTCTTCAGGGTTAATGATTGCATAGAAATCACTTTCATTTTCGAGAATTTGAGGATTACTTCTTTCAGTAATTGACCGGCCTTCAACGACGTGGTTGATCTCCCCAAGCGGAACAGCGCCCAACAGGCAGCCATTAGCGAAACGCTCTACGCAGTCATTTTTTATAACTTTGGCGAACGAAATCTCGCCTTGAACATCAAAGATTTCAACCAGTCCGCAATGAGTGCGAGGATATTCACCTAGCTGCCGTTGTGTTCGTCCATCGTTGAAGCTAAATGGAACCCCCCCTGCAAAATCTGGATGATACACTCTAAATTCCTGACCGACCTGAACATTCACTCGCCGACCCAGATCAGTAGCAACAATGTTTGTTGCTGAGTGGTGCTCAATAATTCTGCCAAATTTTTTTGAAATTTCGTAAAATCGTATAGTACGGTCTCTGCCTAATCCTTTAGCTTTTTCAAGTGCTACATCAGCATTTTCCATCAAGGACAATGCTTCTTCATTTCTAGAAGCATCAGTTGGATCATTTAGATCTGATGTGTCACGGGCACTTAATCCAACGCTAATCTTTACGGACCTGTCAGCGTGACTAGGCAACTCACGTGGTAAAATCTGTCCACTATCCTTCAAACTACCCCATTCTTCGTCTGACGGAAGTATTTCTTCCCCAACGCACTGGCGAAATTTCTCGGCAAGATCAAACTCAATAAAACTATCGAACGAGCCAATTAAAAGTATTGCGAATTCTTCACCACTTAAATGAGAACACTGAACAAGGCTGCATACCCCTGAGGTTTCTCGGGTCAATTTTGCACATGCCTCTAAGCGCCTTGCTACAGTCTGCAGGACAACATCACCGTAACCATGTCCAAAATTGTCATTTATTTGTTTAAACCTATCAATATCAATAGCAAGCACACAAATTCGGTTATTTTTTATTTCGACATCTTGGGCTGCAGATTCATCATCTACTTTGTTTATTTCTTGAATTTGGTGTTTAACTGACGCAATAAAACTCTCTTTGTTTATTAGGCCTGTTAGCTTTTGATGGGTTGCCCCATAGGCGTGATCAGCTCTAACTTTTGCCTCATCAATGTAGGTCCGTATTTTTTCGCGTGTCTCTACTCTAGCTGGATTAGGGGTAATACACAGAACTACGGCATCAAAATTTTCGACATACAGGTACGTGTCTTTGCTACTTTTTGCTCTCCACTGCTTGGTCTTATTCGATCGCAGTCTATCCAATGTGCTTTTGCGCGTGCCAGCAACAGGGCTATTATCTTCATCCCACCATTTCTCATCATAATAATAGTAAAATAATACCGCCTCGACGAGAGCAACTATGGATTGATGCCCAGACACTTCTTCGCGAAAAATTTCAAACCTTGCTAGCTTCATAGGGACCTAACTTCTGCGCTTCTGGGAATATAACAACGAATGACGTTTACTCCTCAATTTCTACTCTACTGGAGGTTTAAACGCATTTGCATTCATTCTTATTTTTAGTGCATATCTCGCGGTTTTAAAATGACTGTTATTATTACCGCAATTTTCTTGCACTGCTAATGCTTGGCGCTTACACCTCCGGCGTTTAGTGTGCCAATAAAATCAGTTGCCCTACCCAAATATACCGGAGAGCCCCGCCGTGACCGATACCATGCACCCCTTCCGCACGCACACCTGCGCCGCGCCCAGCCCCGAACTTGTCGGCGAAACGATCCGCCTGTCCGGTTGGGTGCATCGCAAGCGCGATCACGGCAACCTGCTGTTCGTCGATCTGCGCGATCATTACGGCATCACACAGTGCGTGATCGATGTTTCGAGCGAGCTTTTCCCCGCCGTCGAAGCGGCCCGTCCGGAAAGCGTGCTGACCATCACCGGTGAAGTGGTCGAGCGTTCCGCCGAAACCATCAACCCGAACATCCCGACCGGTCACGTCGAAGTCCGCATTCGCGCCGTCAACGTCGAAGGCCCCGCCGAAGTTCTGCCGATGCAGGTCTCCGGCGAGCAGGAGTACGGCGAGGATATTCGTCTGCGTTACCGCTTCCTCGACCTGCGCCGCGAGAAAATGCAGCGTAACATCAAGCTTCGGAACGGTGTGATTTCGTCGATCCGCCGCCGCATGACGGATCTGGGCTTCCTTGAATTCCAGACGCCGATCCTGACCGCATCGTCGCCCGAAGGGGCGCGCGATTATCTGGTGCCGGCGCGCAACCACCCGGGCAAGTTCTATGCCCTGCCGCAAGCGCCGCAGCAGTTCAAACAGCTGCTCATGGTGTCCGGCTTCGACAAGTACTTCCAGATCGCACCGTGTTTCCGCGACGAGGATGCACGTGCCGACCGCTCGCCGGGCGAGTTCTATCAACTCGATTTCGAAATGGCCTTCGTCACCCAGGAAGACGTGTTCCGTACCATCGAGCCCGTCATCGCCGGCGTGTTCGAGGAATTTGCCGACGGCCGCACCGTGACGTCCACGCCGTTCCCGGAAATTCCGTTCCGTGAATCGATGATGAAGTACGGCTCTGACAAGCCGGACCTCAGAAACCCGATTATCATTTCCGACGTCACCGAAGCGTACCGCGATGGCGGCTTCGGTCTGTTCGCCAAGATCATCGGCGAGAAAGGCGCGGTCGTCCGTGCCATTCCGGCGCCGGGCGCCGCCGACCGTCCCCGCTCGTTCTTCGACAAATTGAACGACTGGGCGCGCGAAGAAGGCCAGGGCGGCCTGGGCTATATCGTGTTCGGTGCCGACGGCGAAGCCAAGGGCCCGATCGCCAAGAACCTCGAAGCCGATCGCCTGAACGCGATCAAGGAAACCGCCGGCGTAAAAGACGGCGATGCCGTGTTCTTTGTCTGTCAGGCCGAGGAAAGCGCCGCCAAGTTCGCCGGCGTCGTCCGCGAGCGCGTCTGTGACGAACTGGATATCCGCGAAAGCGGCTGCTTCAAGTTCTGCTGGATCGTCGATTATCCGATGTACGAGCTGGACGACGACGGCAAGGTCGAGTTCTCGCACAACCCGTTCTCGATGCCGCAGGGCGGACTTGAGGCGCTGGAAACGAAAGACCCGCTCGACATCCTTGCCTACCAGTACGATATCGTCTGCAACGGCGTCGAATTGTCGTCGGGGGCGATCCGGAATCACCGCGCCGACATCATGGTCAAAGCCTTCGATATCGCCGGTTACGGCATGGACGTGGTCGAAGACAAGTTCGGCGGCATGCTGCGTGCGTTCCAGTTCGGCGCACCGCCGCACGGTGGTTCCGCACCGGGGATCGACCGGATCGTCATGCTTTTGGCGGACGAACAGAACATCCGCGAAGTGATCGCTTTCCCGATGAACCAGCAGGCCGAAGACCTTTTGATGGGCGCGCCGACCGAAGTCGAGGCACGCCGCCTGAAGGAATTGTCGATCAAGCTGGATCTGCCGAAGCCGAAAAAGACCAGCACTGAATAGACAGACGATAAGATCTGCCGCAGCGCAATATACGCCACGGCAAATGTTTATTAAAATTATCGTTAATTTTCAGGTGCATAGCTGAACCTAAAAATACTATTCGCCGTTGCATGTTGTGTCTGATCGACGCAATACTGCAATTGCGAAGGGATTTAGCGTCCGAGGGGCCGGATGCGGAATATCCACGCAGCTTACGACAAAATCATAAATAATAGGCCCCGTGGGTGTGTGAGATGAAACCAATCGCGAGCGTACTGCTGGGCGTGCTGCTCTGTACCGGGTGCGCCCCCTTGCCGATCACTGTTGCAACATTGGTCGCCGATGGCTTTTCCTACGCGACCACGGAAAAGTCTCTTACCGACCACGGGCTTTCCGCTCTTTCCGACCAGGACTGCGCCGTGCACCGGCTTCTGAGCGGCGATCTTATCTGCCGCAACAACGACGATACGATTGCCATTGCCGCGCGCAGCACGGCGCCGGTGGCACTGAGCGACGCCGTGCAGCCTGTTCTCAAGGCCACTGCCAGAATGACCGCTACACCTGCCGGGAATGTCGCAGTCGCGCATCTGGGATCGATCAGCGAGCCAATCCCGGGCGTTTATATGGTCGTCGCCAGTTCGCGCGATGCGCTTGCGGCGCGCACATATTCCAGTCACAACCGCTCATTGGCGCCGCAGGTCTTTGCCATGCCCATCGGCGGACGGCATGCCATGTACCACGTGATTGTCGGACCAATGACGCGAAACGATTTTATTGCAGCCCAAAACGCCGCTATCGAAAGCGGTTATGGTAAGGTCTGGGCATTAAAGATCGACGAGTCGGACTGGCGGCGCTCGCGTGAACTTGAACGCCGGACACAACAGCAGTTATCGGCCCGGCGCACGACGGTCGTCAATTAACCCTGCCTCGGCAGGCGTTGCGCATGCGCGCCACTAATTCACGCTGACTTTGCGAGCTTTTTCTCAAGAAAAGGCATCAACCCACCAGCATCGACAATTCCCATAAGATGGTCGGGCACCGGTTGGCAGCGGTACGTCGTCCCCTGCGTTTCGTTGACGATCTCGCCGCTCGACGCGTCGACATGCAACTGATCACCCATCTTGATGTCCGCGGCATCCGGGCAGACCAGCGCCGGCAGACCGATATTGAAGCAGTTGCGATAGAAGATCCGCGCAAACGACTTGGCGACCACTGCACGAATGCCCAACGTCTTCAGGAACAACGGTGCGGTTTCCCGGGACGAGCCAATGCCGAGGTTGTCGGTCGCAACGAACACATCGCCTTCCTTGACCGACTTGGAGAAGTTGGGATCAATGTCGCGCATGCAATGCACGGCCCCGGCCGCGAGATTGCCCATCCCCTGATAGGAACCGATGGGCGACAATGCGTCGGTGTCGATATTCGCGCCGTATGTCCAGGCGTTGCCTTTGATGATGTTCATAGGAATTCCCTCGGATCGGCGATGGCGCCTTTAATAGCGGAAGCGGCCACCGTGTACGGCGACGCCAAAAACAGTTTCGATGATTTCGGACCGGCTCGGCCGACGAAGTTGCGGTTGGTCGACGAGATGCCGACGGCATTTTCCTCCAGCCGCGACGGACCGATGCCTATACAGCCGCTACAGCCCATCGGCAGGATCACCCCGCCCGCGTCCTCGATGATCGACAATGTCCCGTCGGCCCGCGCTGCTTCCTGCATCGACAGCGACGACGGCGACACCATGAACTTGAAGCCGCTCTGGACTTTCCGTCCCTTGAGCACCTCTGCCGCCATGTGCAGATCGTCGAGCTTGGCGCCGGTGCAGGCACCCAGATAGGCCTGATCGAGCTTGGTGCCCGCGTGATCCCCGACGGGAGCCGCATTTTCCGGGCTGGACGGTGCCGCGACCTGCGGCGACAGCGCCGCCCCGTCAACGGTGACGGTCTTGGCGAACGCCGCATCGGCATCGGATTGCCAAGGGTCGATTTCCACACCCTTGCTGCCCCATTTCTCGAGCGCTGCCTTGGTCTTTTCGTCCGGCACGCAATACCCCGCCTTGGCACCCAACTCGGCGGCCATGTTGGCCAGCGTCATGCGCTCTTCGACGGACATGGCGGACACCGCCGTGCCGCTGTATTCCAAAGCCTGATAATTGAAGCCCATGATGCCATGATCGCCGCACAGCTTGAGGATCACGTCCTTTGCCGCAACGCCCGGCTTCAACGTTCCGGTGACATCGATCTTCACCGTTTCCGGCACCCGTACCCAAATTTCGCCGGTCGCCATGACGCCGGTCATTTCCGTCGCGCCGATACCGACCATGAAGGTGCCGAAGGCCCCGCCGGTTACCGAGTGGCTGTCACCACCGACGATGAACATGCCGGGCTTCACGTGGCCGCTTTCGGCCAGCACGATGTGGCAGATGCCCTGCTCGTTGATGAAGTTCTTGATGCCGTGCGCACGCACCCATTCATGCGCGTGCGTCTGGATTTCCTGATGGCCCGGGTCATCGTCGTTGATGTAGTGATCGGTAATCATCACCAGCTTGTCGAGATCCCAGATCGGCACGCCCAACTCGTCCAGCTTGAGCCCGGCCTGTCGCGGTCCGGCGCTGTCATGGATCATCGCCAGATCGACCTTGCAGGTCACGATCTCGCCCGGCGATACGCTGTCGGCCCCGGCGGCCTTAGCGATGATTTTTTCGGCAAGTGTCTGCGCCATACGTGTGTTCCCTATCCCCGTCAGATGACTTTTTTATCTCGCAACGCGGCGATTGCCGCATCGTCGTATCCGGCATCGAGTAACAGATCGTCCGTGTCCGCGCCGAGATTCGGCGCCGGATTGGCCGGTGCCGGCGCACCGCCCGAACGTACCGCGGGTGCCATGTACTTGTAGCTACCATGGCCTTCGAGTTCGATTTCCTGAATTCGGCCTTCATCGGTTACGAACGGATTGTCGAGCGCCTGCTTGACGTCGTTGATAGCCGCCGCCGGCACAACGCCCCCGAATATCTCCAGCCACTCGGCAGTGGTCTTCGCCGACAAGGCCTCGTCGAGGATCTCTTCGACCAGCGGGCGGTTCTCGAAGCGGTCCTTGAACGTCTTGAAGCGCGGATCGTCGCCCCATTCCGGGCGTCCCAGCTTGCCGCAAAGCGCCGGCCAGAATTTTTCCTTGTTACACATCAGGTAAATCCAGCCGTCCTTGGTCTGGTAAAGCGCGCACGGCGTCAGCGCCGGGTGTGCCGAGCGCGGCAGGCGCCCCTGCACATGCCCTTCGTTCAGATACCAGATACCCGGATAGCCGAGATTGCTGAGTGCGATGTCGAACAGGCTGACGTCCATATCGCGGCCAATGCCCGTGGCGCGCGCGCCGGTAATTCCGGCCAGCACTGCATAGGCCAGCGCCAACCCCGTCATCTGATCGACCACCGATAGCCCGAACCGGGTCGGCGGGTTTTCCGGCTCACCGGTCAACGAGAACCAGCCTGCTTCCGCCTGCATCAGATAATCGAAACCGGGCCACGCCTTGCGCGGGCCTGTGCGTCCATAGGCCGACAGATGCGCACAGACGATCTGTGGATTGAATTCCTTCAGATCGTCATAGTTGAGGCCCAGCTTGTCCGGCACGTCGCCGCGCAGGTTCGACGACACCGCGTCCGCATTGCGGACCAGATCATGGAACACCGCCTTGCCGTCTTCCGAGGTCAGGTCCAGCGTGACGCTGCGCTTGTTGCGGTTATAGGCGTGAAAGAATTGCGACGAACCGTCACCGAACCAGTACGGCCCGATATCGCGGGCGAAGTCGCCGCCGACGGGGTTCTCGATCTTGACGACTTCGGCGCCCTGATCGGCAAGGAACATCGTGCCGTAAGGCCCGGCGCCATATTGTTCAACGGCAAGGACCCTGACTCCCGCAAGGGGAAGTGGATTATTCGGCACTTTTATTCCTCCCGTCACCCTGAACAAGGCGCGGTTCCGCCGCGCCGCGATTCAGGGTCCATATCTTGTTTTCGCGTTGGCCCGAATGTAATTGCCGCTTCATGGGTCCTGAATCAAGTACAGGACGACGGCAGGAACAATGAGGATGGATCACGAACTGCGCTCCACCAGTTGCCGCGCGATGATGATCCGCTGCAGTTCGTTGGTCCCTTCGCCGATACACAGCAACGGCGCGTCGCGGTAATAGCGTTCGATATTGTATTCCGGCGAGTATCCATAAGCGCCATGAATCCGCATCGCTTCGGCGGCGTTTTCCATCGCCGCTTCAGTCGCGAACAGCTTGGCCATGCCGGCCTCCATGTCGCAACGCTCGCCGGTGTCATAGGCGATCGCCGCATCCTCGACCAGCTTGCGGGCCGCCTGAACGCGGGTCGCCATGTCGGCGAGCTTGATCTGGATCGCCTGATGCTGGGCGATCGGTTTACCAAAGGTCTTACGCTCCTTGGCGTACGCCAGTGCATCTTCGAGCGCGGCGCTGGCCACGCCGACACCGCGCGCGGCGACGTTGATGCGGCCCAGTTCCAGACCCGCGAGGATTTGCTGCAGCCCCCTGCCCTCGGCATCGCCGATCAGCATCGATTGCGGCACGCGCACGCCCGGGAACTGCACCTCGCCGGTATCGATACCCTTGTAACCCATCTTCTTGAGCTTGCTGGCCTTGAAGCCTGCGGATTTCGGCACCAGCAGCAGGCTCATGCCACGATGCGCCGGTTCTGCGTCCGGGTCCGTCTTGACCAGCACCGCCAGCATCTCGCCCTGAACGGAATTGGTGATCCACGTCTTGGTCCCGTCGATAACGTAATCGTCGCCGTCCTTGGTGGCCTTGGTGCGGATTCCCTGCAGGTCGGTCCCGGCGTCCGGTTCGGTCAGGGCGATGCCGCCGCGGATTTCGCCGCTGGCGAATTTCGGCAAATACTCGCGTTTCATTTCCTCGGAGCCGAACCGCTCGACCGCAGCTGCCATGATCAGATGCGAATTGAACAGGCCGGACACCGACATCCAGACGGCAGCAACCCGCTCAACGATCTGCGAATACGTTCGGATATCGAGGCCGAGACCGCCGTACTCGGTCGATATCGTCGCACCGTACATACCGAGGTCCGCCAACTTGTCGGCGATCTCTTGCGGGTATTTGTCTTCGGACTCGAATTCCTTCACATACGGCGCCACATCCTTTTCCAGGAACTTGTCGATGGCGTCCAGGATCAGCGTGTTGTCGCTGTCGTTCAGTGCGTCGGGCATGTTTTTTCCTCAGTAATCCAGCTTGTCGTCGACCGCATGGCCGCGTTTCGGGATCAGCATGTTGCGCTCGAACGAGATCACTTCGACGCCCCCTTGCTTGAAGCCGGTGGTCTTGATGGTGACGATGCCCTGAGTCGGGCGTGACTTGCTTTCGCGCACCGCCAGCACTTCGCTCTCGGCGTACAGCGTATCGCCGTTGAACACCGGGGCCGGCATCTTGACCTTGTCCCAACCAAGGTTGGCGATGGTCTTCTGGCTGACGTCGGACACGCTCATACCGGCGACGACGGCCAGCGTCAGGCACGAATTCACCAGCGGCTGGCCGAATTCGGAATGCTTGGCGTATTCCTGATCGAAGTGCAGCGGATGCTGATTCATCGTCAGCAGCGTAAACCACGTGTTGTCGTTTTCCGTGATCGTACGGCCCGGACGGTGCTCGTATATATCGCCGACGTTGAAGTCCTCGAGATACCGCCCATAGGACTCACGATAGCGGTTCGGACCGACTTCTTTTGCTTCTGCGACCATTATTCAGCCGCCTGCATCTGCGGCTTGCCCGCTGCCAAGACGGCAGACACCGAGTTCTGTGCTTCCAAACCGAGGATCGCATCGGCGAATCGCTGCGCCCCGTCGGCCCCCAAATACGGATCGGCGAGACCGGTGAATTTGCCCCGGAATTCCTCGACACTCATGAAGTTGCCCGGTTCGCCCTTGGGCATATCGACCAGCACCGAGAACGTACCGCGCGGCGTTTTCACCGTCGCCTTGCCCGCCATGTTGGCCGGGAACAGCGCTTCGACGTCCGGGTCGTTGACGCAGGTGACCTTCTTGGTCAGCGCCAGCGTTTCCGGGTCCGTCAGGTGTGTCGCATAGTGATCCCAAAGCATGGTGCCTTCGCGCAGCACGACGGCGGCGCAGAACGGCATCGAGAACTGGCCGTCAACGACGCTTTCGGGATTGTGCTTGGCCTCCTCGGGCAAGCTGACGATCTTCATGCCGGTCTTGGGCAGGCCGATCTCGACTGATTCGACCTCGTCCGCCGTCACGCCTTCATCACGCATGATCTGTTTCAGCGCATCCATGGCGGCGTGCGTATAGCGGCAGCTTGGGAACGGCTTGACGGCAAGGCGCATGGTCTCCCAACGCTCGTTCAATTCCGCGTCAGCCTTGGCCGGATCGGCGTTCGGTGCATAGGCATGCAGGAAACCCCACTTGCCTTCGAACGCTTCTTTCGGCCCTTTGAATCCTTCCTTGGCGAGAACGGCGCACATCAGGCCGTTTTGCGCTGCCTGGCCGACGTGCGAACGCTTGGTCCACGCCCCGTCGGCAAGGAACTGCATGGAACCCGCCGATTGGCTGAGCGCGATACCGAACGCGCTTTCGATCTGATCGGCATCCATGCCGAGCAGCTTACTCGCCGCCGCAACGGCGCCAAAGATGCCGCATGTCGCCGTCGGGTGGTAGCCGCGGTCGTAATGGTCCGACGGGCCCAACGCCAGAGCGAGGCGAATTTGCACTTCATAGCCGGCGACGCAGGCCGCGATCAGGTCCTTGCCCGACGCCCCCATCATTTCCGCTGCGACCAATGCCGCCGGCACGATCGGTGCCGAGGAATGCAGCGAGGCTTCGGCGTGCGTATCGTCGAAATCGAGCGAGTGGGCCAGCGTGCCGTTCAGCAGTGCGGCAGCGGTCGGCGCATAGGTTTTCGAATCCCCGGGCACCGCACATTCACCGGACGCAAGACCGAGCACTTCAATCGCGCGCACCATCGCAGGCGTGGATTCCGCATCGTTGCGCGCGCGGACCATGATCCCGGCGGTGTCCAAGATCAAAAGTTTGGTCCGCTCGATCACGTCGGCGGGCAGGTCTTCGTAACCAAGATTTACAGCAAATTCCGCCAGACGGCGGCTGGTACCGGTCATCGGATGTCTCCCAACATGTTGATTTTCGCCGAATGCTTCGGCTCTTGGCGAATATTCCACCATACATCAAGCGATTGAACAAATAGGAATATCTGCACTATATATCGCTAATTCAGATCAATGAGGAAGCCATGCTGCCGGTCACCCTGAAACAACTTGAGACCTTTCTCGCCGTCGCCGAAGCACGCGGTTTCCGCCGCGCCTCGGAACGACTCAACCTGTCGCAGTCCGCCGTGACAGCGCATGTACAGCAACTGGAAAGCACCCTCGGCGTGCCGTTGTTTCACCGCACCACGCGTTCGGTCCGCCTAACAGACGCGGGCACCGAACTGCTGGACCGCGCCAACCGCACCGTCACCGGCCTTGAGGACACCATCCGTGCGTTTAAGGACGAAGCCGCGATGACACGGGGCCGCGTACTCGTTGCCTGCGCACCGAGCTTCGCATCGTCGATCCTGCCGCCTGCGCTGGCCGCGTTTCAGTCTCGCCATCCGGAAATCTTCATTCAGGTCCGTGAAGCATACGGCAGCGAAATCATTGAGGCGCTGCGGACCGACAGCGTCGATTTCGGCATCGGCCCGCTGGACCGTAACGACAAGGACATCGCCTTCACGCATCTCCTGTCGGACGGATTTGTCGCCGTGATCAACGGTGACCACCCGTTGGCCCGCAAGAAAACTGTGAAATTCACCGACATTATGGATATGCCGATCCTCGCGATGCCGCGCCGTTCGGCGACTCGTGACCTGCTGGAAAAAGCGTTCGAGAAACATGGCCGGGTGCTGGAGCCCAAATACGAAATGCTGCACCACCAGACCCTGATCAGCATGGCGGACGCCGGTTTGGGTGTGGCCGTTTTGCCGGAAACCGCGGTGCCGCCGGCACGCGACGGGTCCTATGCCGTCATCCCGCTGGCAGAGCCGGAGATGAAGCGGCGCATGGGCATATTGATGGCGCGCGGGCACAAGCCCTCTCCGGCGGCACGCGCCGTGGCCGACGTTTTACCGGAATTCGTTGCCGATTGGGTGCGGGCCGCCTGAGGCTTATTCCGCCGCGTATTGCTTTTCGGCGTCGTAGTATTCGGGAAAGCCGACAATCGCCTGCAGATCCTGGAAGGTGATGCGGTTCGACAGATCCTGCTCACCCGACTTGATCATCGCCAATGTTTCCTGCATCGCCTTGATCGCCGTCATCAGCATCGCGGCCGGGTAGATCGCAACCTTGTAGCCGATCTCTTCAAGCTCTTTCGGCGACAGATACGGCGTCGTCCCCTGCTCGACCATGTTGGCCATTTTCGGCCCGTCGACTTCGGCACAATAGCGCCGCATTTCGTCTTCGTTCTTCGGCGCTTCGAGAAACGTGATGTCGACCCCGACCTTCCGGAACATTTCACAACGGCGGATCGCCTCGTCCATGCCTTCCGGTCCATTGGCATCGGTCCGCGCCATGATCAGGATATCGCCGCCCTTATCACGGACTTCCTCGCGGGCATCGACGGCCGCCTGCAGGTGCTGCTTTGCCTCGTTGAACGGCACGACGCGCTTGCCGATGGTATGGCCGCAACGCTTCGGAGAAACCTGGTCCTCGATCATCACACAGGCGAACCCGGCCTGCGCATAGCCCTGCACGGTGCGCTTCACGTTGATGGGGTTGCCGAAGCCCGTGTCGCCGTCACCGATTACCGGGATGTCCACCGCGTTGCACAGGTTACGTCCCTGATCGACCATTTCGGCGTAGCTGATCAGGCCCGTGTCCGGCTCACCGATGCGCACCGCCGAGACCATGAAACCACTCATGAAAGCGGCGCTGAAACCGGCTTGCTCGCATAGGCGCGTCGAGATGGCGTCGAAAACACCCGGCGCGGTGATGATTTCCGGTTTGTCCAAAAGGGCCTGTAGCTTGGCGGCGGCGGTCATGGCTGTATTCTCCTGTTAAGTAATCTTTACTGTCCCTTGAAGGCGGGCGTGCGTTTTTCGAGAAACGCGCGGACGCCTTCGCGGTAATCCTCGCTGTCGCAAGGCGTGTAGCTTTCGCGGGTCTCGGCTTCGGAAATCGGCGACGGATCGTCGAGAAGCCGGTTCAGAACTTTCTTGGTCATCCGCGCCGCCAGCGGTGCACCGGACGCGATGCGCGCCGCCGTCGCCATGACTTCGGTTTCCAGCGCCGCGTCGTCGACGACACGATTCACCAAACGGTGACGAAGCGCTTCGGCGGCATCGATCACCTGGCCTTCAAGCAGAAATTCCAGCACCAGCGCCTTTCCGACCAGATCCAGAAGAGGCTTCATCTCAACCGCGGCGAAGGCATGGCCGATGCGCTTGATCGGCACGCCGAAGCGCGCCGTTTCGGACGCGATCCGCATATCGCAGCAGGCCGCGATCTCCAACCCGCCGCCGGTGCATGCGCCCCGGATCATGGCGATGGAGGGATGGCGGCAAGCAAGCAGAAGGTTCAACGCCTTGTCGGTGGCTTCACCGTACAGGTATGCCTGTTCCGCGTTATCGCGTTTCTCCGGGAACTCGGAAATGTCGGCGCCTGCAGCAAATGCCTTATCACCGGCACCGCGAAAAACGATGCAGCGCAGCGTGTCGTCGGCATCGAGCGCGGCAATGGCTTCGGACAACCAATGCCACGCGGCAAGACTCAACGCATTTCGTTTCGCCGGATTGTTCAGTGTCACGAGCGCAATATCGTCCTTGCGCTCGACTAAGATCGGATCATCGCTCATTTGTCATTCAGTACGCGCATCGGCGCACCGTCCATCCAGGATTTCACATTTTCGACGGCCTGCGCATAGACAAGCTCGTACAGTTCTTTGACCACATAGCCTGTGTGCCCTGTCAGCACCGCGTTATCAAGACCGCGCAATGCGTGATCGGCGGGCAAAGGCTCGACGTCGTAAACATCGATACCGGCACCGGCGATTTCACCTGACGACAATGCCGCGACCAACGCATCTTCTTCGATGATGGGACCGCGCGACGTGTTGACGATGTAGCTCGTCGGTTTCATCTGCTTGAATTCCCTGGCACCGACCAATCCGGTCGTCCGTTCGCTCAGGATCAGATGAATGGATATCACGTCCGACGTTTCGAACAGGGTGTCGCGGTCGACCAACTTCACGCCAACCTCGTCGCAGCGTTCCTGCGTCAGATTCTGGCTCCACGCGATTACGTCCATTTCCATGGCCAGACCGAACTTCGCCACCCGCGCGCCGAGCTTGCCCAGCCCCAGCACGCCGAGTGTCCGACCGTTCAGGCTTTCCGACACATACGCCTGCCAGCCGCCGTCACGCATGACGCGGCTTTCCTTGGATATCTTTTTATAAAGATCGGTGATCAGCGCGACGGCATGTTCCGCCGCCGGATACGGCAGCATGTCCGTCCCGCAGACCACAATACCCTTGGCTTTTGCATGCTCCATGTCGATGGCGAGATTGCGCATCCCCGTCGTCACAAGGCATTTGAGATTCGGCAGTTTGTCGATCTGCGAGGCAGGAAAGCGGGTCCGCTCGCGCATGCAGACCAGGATGTCGAACGGCTGCAACGCTGCGGCAATCGTGTCTTCATCCCAACCCAAATGGGTATCGAAAACGGTGATTTCCGTATCGCCCAGCGCCGACCAGTCCGCCGAACCGAGCGCGGCATTTTGATAGTCGTCGAGAATTGCGAGCTTGAGTGCCATACCCCTCCCCCATACTTTCTTGGCTTCATGTTGTTACAGGAGAGATTATGTCCGAGGGCACTTCAATCAAGGTCGAAAATCAACAGGCCGACGATGACGCCGCAATTCGCGCATCGAAAATCGCCACCGCCGGGGTCATCGGGCTCGGCACGATGGGTCAGGGAATAGCGCTGGTGCTGGCGCGCGCCGGCATCGACGTCATCGGCGTCGAGGTCGAACAGGCACAGCTCGATGCGGGCGTGAAAAATCTTAAAGCTGGACTCGAAGACCGGGTGAAGCGCGGCCGGATGAGCGAAGAACAGATGACCGACGAGCTATCGCGCATCTCCGGTGCGACAGCGTTAAGCGCGCTTTCCGGCGTCGATTTGGTGATCGAAGCGGCGCTCGAAGACATGGACGTCAAGAAAAGTATCTTCGCGGAACTGGACCGCGTCTGTCCGGCGCATGCGATCCTGACAACCAACACGTCGAGCCTGGATATCGACGAGATTGCCGCCGCCACGTCCCGCCCGGACAAGATCGCAGGCGCGCATTTCTTCGCCCCGGCGCAAGTCATGAAATTGCTGGAAATCGTCCGCGGCAACGCCACATCACCGGAAACGATGGCGACGCTGCTCGCGCTCTCGAATCGTTGCGGCAAGGTCGGCGTCGCCGTCGGCAACGGCCCCGGCTTCGTCGCAAACCGGATGTACCACCGCTACACGTGGCAGGCGTATTTTCTTTTGCAGGAAGGCGCGTTCCCGCAACAGGTCGATCAGGCAATGCAGGAATTCGGCTTTCCGCTGGGCTGCCTTGCCGTCGGCGATATCTCCGGTCAGGACGTGGCGTGGCATGTCCGTAAGGGCCAGATCGCTTCGGGCTTCATCGATCCAGATGCGCCCTACCCGATCATTGCCGACCGGATGTGCGAGAATGGCTGGTTCGGGCGCAAGACCGGACGCGGCTGGTATCTTTATGAGGACGGCGAGCGCCTGCCCAATCCCGAGGCCAATGCGTTGATCGAAACCGTCTCGGCGGAACTGGAAATCGCACGGAGAGAGATTTCCGCAGTTGAAATCCGCGAGCGCTGTCTGTTCGCACTGATCAACGAAGGCGCTCGGCTGCTCGGGCTCGGGATGATCGACAGTGCCGAAGATGTCGACACCGTATGGCGGTTCGGCTTTGGCTTCCCGGCGGCAAAGACCGGCCCTATGCACATGGCGGAAGAAATGGGCCTTGAGCAGGTTTTGAAGACACTGAACCGGCTGCATGAAAAATATGGTCCATGGTTCGAACCCGCGCCATTGATCTCCGAACGGGTTAAGAACGGTGAAACAACGTTCAATTCGTAAGATTTGCAAACAAATCAAAGAATAGTAGTAGATTCCACAACATCATTATGTGTTAAATACGGCCCATGAGACGACCGAAGATTTTCACGACCGTACAGACGTACAGTTGGCTGCTGTTCCGCGCGGATGCCGTCGCCGGAATTACGGTGGCGATGGTTGCGATTCCGCTCAGCCTCGCCATTGCCATTGCATCCGGGGCTGACCCGGGAAAAGGCTTGATCACCGCCATTATCGGGGGCTTCTTCATATCGCTGCTGGGTGGCAGCCGGGTGCAGATCGGCGGGCCGACCGGCGCCTTCATCGTCGTCGTCTTCGGCGTCATCGCCGAGCACGGGTATGACGGACTGGTCCTCGCAACATTGATGGCGGGCATCATTTTGCTTGTCGCCGGATTCTTCCGCATGGGCCGGTTGATTGCCTATGTGCCCGAAGCCGTCGTCAATGGCTTCACGATCGGTATCGGTATCATCATCGCCACCAGTCAGCTCAGGGATTTCTTCGGCCTGACGCTTGAAAGCGTCCCCGCCGACTTCATTCACAAGTTACCGGCGCTTTGGGCCGTTCGCGATACGGCCAATCTTTCGGCGCTCGGCATCGGTGCGGCGACCATGTTCCTGATCATCACATTCCGCCGCATGGCACCGAAGCTGCCGGGCTTGATCGTCGCCGTCGGAATCGGCTCCGCCGCCGTTGCGCTCATGACCTTGCCCGTCGATACCATCGCATCGCGTTTCGGCGCATTGCCCGCGCATTTGCCGATGCCCGAACTGCCGACGATCACGCTGGAAAAGCTGCGTGAGTTGCTGCCGTCGGCCATCGTCATCGCCTTTCTGGCCGGGGTTGAATCGTTGCTGTCGGCGATGGTCGCCGACCGCATGATACAGGGCCAGCACCGCCCCAATGCCGAGCTTCTGGCGCAAGGCGCGGCCAATGTCGCATCGTCACTGTTCGGCGGCATGCCCGCGACCGGCGCCATCGCGCGGACCGCCACCAACGTCAACGCCGGCGGGCGCACCCCGGTCGCCGGGCTTGTCCATGCGCTGGCCATTCTCCTGGCCATGCTGCTGTTCGCATCGGCTGCGGGGTATCTGGCAATGCCGGCACTTGCCGCCTTGCTGCTGATCACCGCGTGGCGTATGAGCGAACCGCACAAATGGGGTGAATACCTTTCCGCGCCGATGACCGACCGTCTTTTGCTTTTGGTCACACTGACGTTGACGGTGTTGGTGGACCTGACCGTCGCCATCGGTGTCGGCGTGTCCATCGGACTGGCGCTGCGGCTGCGAAGCGAGAAACCGCCGCCGGCCGACTGGAATGTGCCGGATCACTGAACGCGAAACACGTGGCTTTGCCAGAATTCCCGCTAATCGCTATATATCAATCAACAATGACCGGCTTTGGGAGATGCAGACATGACGACGTGGCTTGAAGGTCCGACCCGTAACGACAAACCGGCGGGGGTGCGCCTGCGTGAATATCTTGAACGGGATGAAATCCTCCGCGTGCCGGGCACCCACAATCCGTTCGCGGCGCGCATCGCGCAACGCGAAGGCTTCGAGACGCTGTATATTTCCGGCGGCGCGGTAACGACCAGCCTCGGCCTGCCCGATCTCGGCGTGATGATGCTGGACGAGCTTTGTTTCATCACCCGCATGGTGGCACGCGCCACCGATTTGCCGCTGATCGTCGACGGCGACGTCGGTTACGGCGGCACGCTGAACGCCATGCGTACCGTGCGCGAATTGGAACAAGCCGGCGCAGCCGCCGTCCACATCGAAGATCAGATGTTACCGAAGAAATGCGGCCACCTGAACGACAAGCGCCTGATCCCGGTCGAGGAAGCTGCCGCAAAAATCGCCGCCGCGAAAAAAGCCGCACGCGACCTTGTGATCATTGCGCGGACCGATGCCGCCGGTGTCGAAGGCCTTGATGCTGCGATCTCTCGTGCCAATGCCTACGCGGAAGCCGGCGCCGACGTCGTATTCCCGGACGGCCTTGCATCCGAAGCGGAATTCCGCCAGTTCGCCCAGCAAACGACGGGCTATCGCATGGCCAACATGACCGAGTTCGGCCGCACGCCGCATTTCACCGGCCAGCAGTTCCAGGACTTCGGCTATGACATCGTGATCTGGCCCGCCACATCGATGCGCGTGTCGGGTTATGCGATGCGCGATCTATACCGCCACATCCGCGCCAACG